>Ga0210406_10006918_pt1 | contig 11637 bp, 4 predicted proteins | sample IncBWC30MmetaG_FD_155454 | JGI IMG/M metagenome (GOLD analysis project Ga0210406, IMG submission 155454) | Forest soil microbial communities from Barre Woods Harvard Forest LTER site, Petersham, Massachusetts, United States - Inc-BW-C-30-M | ecosystem: Environmental > Terrestrial > Soil >... | reverse complement strand
CCGGTGAAATAAAACAGCCACTGCGCCAGTTCGGCAGGTCCGGCGCTGGCGTCCACGGCGGGCTCCCGGCCTTGCGGATTGCACTGACGATCACGTCGCCGAGTGCGGCCAAATGAACGACTTCGTCATGCAAATTGTATTCTTTGCTGTCCAGGCCAGGGTCCGATCCCATGCCGTAAATGGTTTCGCCAGCCAGCTCGCCGTAATCTTGCCTGACGCTTTCTGTCAATCCCGCTCGCACACCGGCAGCGACAAACTCAGCAGCCTTGAGCTTACCCGGCTTCCAGTCCTTGCCCCACCACGGAATCCTGCCGCAGCGTTCAAAGCCCGTGAGTAACTCCGCCGAGTTCACGGCTTATATTGTAAGCCGGATTTGTTTTATATAAACGGGACCTCATTCCAATCGGGCGGAGCCGGTATCCCACACTTCGAGCATTCGTGCCGGTGGTTCAGCACGCTGTATTGCCAGTCGTGCTCACATTTCTGCTTGTCTGTTTTTTGCTGTTCTGTCTTCTCTGGATCGGTCATGTTCTTACCCTCCCACCAGCATGATCGCACAGGTCTTGACCCACGGCGGTGACTACTAAGATTCTTTTTTTGTTTGCTTTAGTTGGATTTCTGTGTCTGGGCCTGATATGTCTTTCCACTTGTTGGGATGAATAAAATAAGCGGTTCCTGTCGCGCTAAGTAGGTGAAGAGTACGGTAGAGCCAAATATAACTGAAGGATGACTTTTCGTTCGGCTCCGGCATTCCACCGGTAATCGCGCTGAAAACCCACAATGCGACGGAGATATCGAACCAGGGATCGTTAAAAGGGAGGCCCGTCGAGGTAGCCAAGGATGTGATAAACAACGCAAGGGCCGAGAGCTTGATTACAGCTAAGATACTGAATCGCAGCATTAGGTGGAGACCTCCATAGCACTATTCAACGCGCTCCACTAGCTTTACAGCTCGCCCGCTGTACACACGCCACTCCGCCATTCCAGGCTCGAATGTTCCTCTCGCTCCAGGCTCCGGCTTGTAGAACAAGATTGCAATCTGTCGTGGATCGATCTTGCCCAGAGCCTCCACATCGTTCCAGATAAAGAGGGGGTCGGTCTGCCCGCCTGCCCACTCGCGCGCCGGAGAGAATGCCTTGAAGACGCGCCACCGGCTCTCCGCTTTTTCCTTCTCCGTCATTGGGCGTACCCACCGCGCGTAACGCTCCACGCCGTCTCCGCCTGTCCAATGGTAAGCGCTTTTGTCCGGCTCCCAGCCCTCACCTTTCTCCGGCTTGCCAAAAACAGCGTGCTCCGAGACTTCCTGCCGCAGTGCATGCCCCAGCGGATCGCTGCCGCCGATCACCGCATTTAGCGCTTTCTCGAACTCACCCATAAATGGTCGCGGTGCGCCCTCGCCGCGATTCACCATTTCCACCAAGTCTTCGACGGTGATCTCCCCGGCTGCAACCTTTCGCGCCGTCTGCAAGCCTTTCTCGATGTCCCTAGCCAGATTCAAGTCGGTCGTAAACGACACCGAATAATCGCTTCCGCCACCCAGTCCTACCGCGCCTTCCATCTCTAGCTCCCAGCGCGGCTTGATGCCTTCCGCTTCTACCGCATCGGCGGCGGTGGTCACATGGAATAGCTTAGGCGGCAACGGCTCGAACTTGTCCGGGCGCGGGCTGGTGTGGATGTCTTGTTTCTCGGCCTCTTCCGGCGTCAGCTCACCGGTTGAAAGAGCTGCCAGTGCCGACTGTTCCCATTCATGTCTGCGGCGGTGACGCTCTCGCATCTCTTCTTTGGTCTCTTCGGGGTGCCAGTTCTTTCCCCGGTACTCATGCTCCGGTGTCTTGTACGCTTCACGATTAAATTCCCGGCCCCGCTTGCGCTCAATGTCTTTGAGGATATTCGCGCTTTCCGGATCGAACGCGCCTTTATTACGCTCCGCGTGCTTCACTTGTTTAGGATCGAAGACAATATACGTATCGCTGAGGTGCCGCTCGCCGATTCCCTCTTTTACGTTGCGCAAGATTACGCCATCATGGCCAGCGGCTTTGGCTGCTTTTAATGTTCTTGCCTGTAGCCCGGTATCGTCGGATACTTCCTGCGCGCTTGGTCCTTCGTACTCTTCGTCCTCGTCGTCAATAACCAGTGGGTTTTCGATCCGCGCGTACAACGGCACCACATCTCCGGGCTCGATCTCTTCTCCATCCTCATCTTCGTACACCGGCTCACCATACTCGCGCGGCAAAGTAAATGTGCTGGCAACGTCATCGTTGTCGGTGAGGAAGATTCCAAACCCAGCCTCAAAAGACTCGTCAAGAATCTTAGGGTTCTTGCGTGTCGTGCCATGGTAAAGAGTCAGCGGTTTGCCGTTTTCATCCAACACTTTACTGTCGCCAAACCAGCGTTTGAACTCCGGAGTCTCCGTTATTCCTCCTCCGGTTCGTCCGGCAGCATCTCCTCCAGCTTCTTCGCTCCTCCCTCTGTCCATCCTTTGTATAGGTCGGTCGGCGTCGGCGTGGGAATCTTTTGGAATGGTGGTTTCTGCCGTTCCTGCTCCTGCTTGGGTTCCTGGTCCATAAAGCCTCTCCACTTCTTTTTGGAAGTCGCGCGCCATGCCGTTCGTGTGCTCGATCTCTAGAACCGCATCGATGCCATGCTCATTCGTTACGGCGGCAAAATACTGGGCAAGATACCGCGCGGCCTCCGGCTTGGTAAGGCCCATTTTACGCCACTTGCCAGCCATGATCTTTGCTGTAGCTTCTATAACGAAGAGCCGCATACCGCCCCGGTCTTCGTCATAGCCGTTTTCTTTTAAGAAGTCGTACGCCGCCTTTGGCATGGCAGAAAATAGGTTTAGAAAAGCATTGGGAGACAGATGGTTTTGCGGTAAGCCTTGTTCTGACCGGCTCCTCTGCCAGCGGTGAAGTAGCTCCTCGCGCATCGTTCCGATGGCCGATTGAATCCCCAGTCCGGTCTTGCCCATCAAGGTCACACCGCCATTGCCAGCTTTGCCAATAGCTGCATCAATTAACCGCGTCAACGGTCTGCCCACTCTTTCTTCATGATTATCGATGGGTGCAGTTGTCGCGATCCTGTCGCGTACCCAGCGCGCCTCTGCCGCGCTCCACTCCGAACCCTTCAGAATACTGCTTTGGTCAGTGTCGTTCGGGTTCATGGCCCGCTTGATCATATACATCCCGGTCTTGTTCACCCACAATGTCGGGTTGCCCTGCGCGTCCAGACGGACCTCGCCTACATTAGGATCGCTCCGCTCCAGCTGCTTTGCTTCCTGGCGCAGCTGCTCCATGTGTCCCAACAGCGCTTTGCGCCGCGCCGCCACCTCGGCCATCTGCTGGTTGAATTTATGTAGCGCCGGTGGAGGTATATCGCTGACCAGTTGCATTTTTAGCAAATCCGCCCAGTCTTGGTCGGCGGCGGTCATATCGTTCTGCGCCTGGGTCATCGCGCTTGCGTTCTTGAATTTATTTTCCGCATGCTCCTTCGCTCCCGGCAGCGTCTCCCTGAGAATAATACTGGGACGCTCGCGCACTGGCCCGGAACTAGCTGGCGGCACCTGCGGCACAACAGGGGCTTTGCGTCCAAAGAACTTGCCCAGGTTAAAGAGCGACATCCCTTCCTTTACCACACTCTCCCGCATCGCGGGCGTGATGGGGAAGTACTGGAATGCCTTCTTGAGTCTCTGATTTCTTTCCGCTACATCAGCCGCAGCTTCTGGGTAATCTTTAAATAAAAATGGGTTACTGATTGATCCATCAGGGTTCACAACCTGATATCCCGGCCCGCCTTGCCGTGGATGGGTAACTTTCCTTATGTGATACTTACCAGAGCCTGTTTCGATATTTTCAACTCGCGCCCCAAACTTTTTCCCAAACTTGTTTAAATACTCCGGCACGATCTTGTCGTAGAACCCCCTCATCCCCTCGCCGCCAACCTTCAGGTCCAGGCCCTCCAGTTTTGGCACGGGAATTTGATTCTGCTGCTCCTCTTTTAAGCGGTCGATCTCTTCGTTGGCGTGCCGCTCGGTGTTGAAGGTCAGTAAGCTGCCGCCGCTGTCGTGCAGCGGATCGCCGTTACCGTCCAGAATCGTCCACTTATAACTCTCGTTCAGGTCTTTGTATGGTGTTAAATTCGGATTTGTGTCGTGTTCCCACTCTTCTATCTGTGGCTGCAGTTTGTCAGTCGCCTCCTTGCCGATGTAATTTGGCAGCTGGCGTCGATCCACCTCTTGATCGATAACTTTGTTTCCGCTCGGATCGTAGGCAGTCAAGAACTTTGTGCCTGGATTCCACTCCAATTTGCCGATATGATTGCTTAGATCGTACCGCTCCGCCTGCGCCTCTCCACCCGTCCAGGACACTCCATCGTAACCGTTCTCGGCGGCGTAGCGAATCATGCGGCGCAATGCCATCTCTTGCCAATTCTTTTTAAACGGCGCGTCGGGGACACCCTCATTCCCAGCCCTCTCTTCTTGCATTAAGGCGCGCATCGCAGTGGCATATTCATTGATAGCTTCGATGTCTTTTGCATCGTGTACATCCCAGCGTTCTGCCCAATCTAGATGATCACGAACCGCACCAAAAGCTTCGGTGCGGGTATCGTACCCCAACCTCCCGTTTCTTTCTATCGCATCCCTGGCAGGTTCGTAAGAAGCATTTACTCTAGCCTGTGCGGCGGTTTTTCTGTTTACAGCCTCCGGGTCAACATACCCTTGCCTTCTCCCCTTCTGGTGCCAGTCGCTCTGCAGTTCCTCCATATGCAGCAGCTTTTTACCGTCCGGCGTCATGCGGTCGTTCATGCGCACATGCACAAGTACATTCGCCTCGTCCCAGTGGCCAGAGCGGAAATTCTGTTTGTAGGCAGAATTTCTTAACAGCGTGTCTTTATCGAGAAGGGAATTACGCTCCCGCACTAGTTGCATATACGCCTGCTGGTCTTCATCCTTTTCCATCCCATTAATCTTCTCGTTAAGTTCACGCAGGCGCATCCCTTCTGTATAGGAAAGAGAGGATGTTTTTTGTGGCACCGTCAGCAGCACTTCCCGGTAGTTATCGCCGCCCTGGAGAACGTGGCTTTCATACCGTGGCCGGTGCGTGCCGGTCCCTGTCCTCTCGTCTACGCCGGTCATTGTGTCCACCCAGCGCTGCGCTGCCGGGTCAAGCTCTGCATACGGCTTGCTATACTCTTCCTGCGCCCACTCCTCCCGCGTTTTAATTCCGAACTCCGGCCCTTTGCGTATTTCCTCGATCTTTACCGCGTTCTGCGTAATAAAATCGCGCACCTGTTGCGGCGTTACCCGGCCCGCATTCCGCAGATACTCGTCGAGCCCTGTCCATTTCAGCTCATCCGGGCTTACTCCGTTGTTCTCCAGCATTCTCAGCGCGTCGGGACCCCGCATCGGGCCTTTCATTTTGTCCTGGATAGCGCGCTCCGACTTCAAGTACCACACCGGTCCAAAAAAATCTGCTCCGGCGTCTGGTTTCTCCAGGTCCATCAGCCCGAATATCCGGTTTAGCTCGTCGATGTCGGCAATGTCTCCAGGAGTTTCCGCCTGCCCTATCTGTCCTTCGAGATACTTCCGCATCCCCGCTGGCCGCGACAGCTCGTAATCCTTGAGCGCCTTCTCGTACGCTTCTACGCTCTCCGGTTTTAACGCGCTGTATGCCTCACGCGCTTGACGCAATGCGGTTTTAAATTCATCCTCCTTTTGGGGCGCAGGCACAGTTTGCGTCTGTCCCAAAATTGCTTCCAAGTTCGACGCCACCGGCATTCCCTGCCGTATCGCCTCCCGTACCGCTTCCACGGGATCGTGTGTCCCAGTGATCGGGTGCTCCTTTAGTGTGATCGCGCCGGTTACTTTGCCGTCCTTATCCTTGGCTACAATGGCGTCGTACCCATAATGTTTCTGCACCGCCTCTGCAATGCCCTTCAGCCCTCCCGATGTCGCTCCAATCGCTTTGCCTAGGTCGAGCAGCTTCTGCTCAGCCTCATGCAGCGAGCCGGTTATATTCCGGACATTGCCTTCCGGGACACCCGCCGCGTAGATGCTTCCAGAGAACCGTTCCCGGCCCTGCATCGCTCCCGTGGTTGCGTATCCAGCAGCCCACGCCTGATCCGCTGTTAACATCGTCCCTGGCTGAAGCGCATTTAGTTGCCTGGGGCTTCCGTGATAAAGCACCGCCTGCGGGACTGGTGTTGGCTGTGGCGCAACTGCGGCATCGGCGGGAGGTTCTGAAGGCGGGGCGGGTGGCTGACCAGCAATCGTCGCCAGCACGCTCGGCACCATGCTCTCGATCCACGCGCTGTCATCCGGCACCGGGGCCTCAGTCCGCACTGCCGCTTCAGTTGGTTCAGCCGTAGTAGTAGCCACTAGACGGCGCGCCTTTGCGGCTTCCCTTAGTTGCTTCATGATTGCCGCAGTGTTCGGAGCCGGAGCTTCTCCGGGCTCGCCGCGAGCCCGGACGAGTGCCTTTTCACCCATCGACGCCCGCGCCTGCTTGCCTTTCGTCTCCCGCGCTCCCTTGCGGCCTGGAAACTCTTCGCTCCGTTCCGTTGCCTCTTCCAGCAGCCTAGTTTCCGGCGTGCGTTCGATTGCCTGTTCTAGGAGATGGGAGAGATATGCGTCGGCAAAGGCCGCTTCCGTCGCCGCTTTTGTGTCGCCAGCCGCTGCAGCCTTTTGTCCCTTTGCTTCAAAACTGTCCATCAGCGCAGCCAGTCGCTCGGGCGATTGGTCGCCGACGAGGCCGCGCAGCGCATTTATCTTCGTCCCGCGTTCAATCACTTGTTCCAGCGCGGCGGGTTTTTCTTCAACGGGTTCGCCAATAGTCTCCGCTGGTTTCTTAATTGGCAGTTCGAAAAAGCCTTCTTCGTTGCGCGGCAGCTGGCGCAGATCGTTCAGGATGTGCTGGCCAATCTCGGAGCGCAGCGCGTCGTAAGCCAAGTCTCCAGCCGCGCCAGCTGCTTCTCCGGCCACCGCCACTGCTCCTACGTCGCCGCCAATCTTCGCTGCTGCTGTAAGTTCCGGTTCTGGCCCTTCGTTGTGCGCGTAGTCTCTTGCCATGCTCGGCACACCGGTCGCTTCTATCGGATGCTGGATGATGTCAGCCACCGCGCTAGTTACTTGCTCCTGTCGGTATGGGTCTCCCAGCGCGGCTTCGCTAATATTGCGCGCTCCACGCAACACATCCGTTGCCGTTCCTCCCAGCCCGCCAGCCGCACGCCGCAGCATGTTGCCGGGGAAGGTTACAAGCGCATTTTCCGCCGCATGCGCCGCCGCGCTTAGGTTTGATTCAATGCTCGTGTCAGCTGGCTTGGTGTCGGTGCGGTATGGATCGGGCTGCGACAGCCCGGTGAAAAATTCCTTCGCCTTATCCAGAGCATCGGTCTGTGGAGTCCGTCGCAAATGCTCCATCAGGTGCGCCGTTCTCGCATCTTCCGCTTGCGGTTTCGTTTGTTTTAACGTAACCCCGCCGTGCTGCTTCGCCAGCACCGCATAATCGGGCATCTCTGCCCTTTTGTTTGTTTTATTCTTTGCTTCTTTTTTCGCGGGCACCGATGTTCCGCCAAACTGCTTGGCAAGATCGGCGTAGTCGGTTTGGTTTGGCGCGGCCATTTATTGTATTCCCGCTGCCGCCTTGAACTGATCCGCTGCCGCCTGATTCTGAAAAACATGCACGCTGCCATCGGGAGCAGCCACGCTGATCGGCTGCGCTGGTTTGCGCTGATCGGCTTCTCTCTTCAGCTCCTGCTGCGAAGCTCCCGCAACTGTTACCGGTGCAGCTGCTTTGCCCGCCAGAAACTTAACCATCTCCGGCGCAATTTTGATCTTCCGCGCCGCAGGGTCGGTACGCCGTTCGTGGTCCGCCATCATGTTCAGCGAGGTACGCAGGCGATCCGCGTCCTCTGGGGGCAGCGCATCAATCAGTTTCATATCTTCTGCCGATGGTTTGGCCAGCCAGTTCAACGCTCGCTCTGACGACAGCGCTTTCGTCAGCAACGAAACCGCTCCCTGTCCGAGAATTAGCTCCGTCCCCAGCCCGGTGCTCAAATGGCCATGAGCCAACGCAATCGTACCGGAACCGATAGCAAGTCGTGCCAATCCGGCACTAATGCTGCCGTACCGGCGCAACTTGCTGCGGATAAACTTAACGCTCTCCGCACGTAGGTTCGGCACTTCCGGTGGCGGCGTCAGCGGCTTTACTTTTGCTTTCTCTGGGGGACCGAGCGGCGGCGGGTTCTGTTTCAATTGTGTCCGCAGTGGCGCTTCTTTAGGCAGCGCCCGCAGCGCATCCTGCAAACTCCCGATGTGATCCACAAGATTAGGAATGGTTGCGTCATAACGGGCAAGCATAGCAATCTGCTTCACCAGGGCGGTGTCCTTGGTAAACTCCGGCGTCACCTTGGATCGCACGGCGCTAGCCACCGTCGTTGGCGTGTTCGGAGAGTTACGGAAGGTGTCCATGTATGGTCCGTGAAGCGCCCTTGCCTGTTTCAGCTCCTTATCCGCGCCCGCCGCCGTTGACAGCTGCTCTTCCGTGCTGCGCACCGCGTCCAGCACTTGACCAATCGCGTAGCGCACATTGCCGCGCGATGCTTTGCGCACCGCGTATTCGAGCTGTGTCTTCCACACATGCAGGCGGGGGGCCGATACCTGAGATGCTTTTTCAATAGTGTCTGGATCAATTCCTAGTGACTTTAGCACAGTGTTGACGCCCGATTTTTGCTGATCGGTCATTTTCTCCCAAGTTGTTCCACCTTGCCCGCGCACGACATCGTCGCGTAGCTTGATATCCGCATCGCTCGCTTCCGGTGCGGCCTCCTTGATTACCCTGCGGAACTCGGCCACGTCTTCCAGGTCCATCATGTTCCGCATCTTGTCAATGGTCTCCACAATCGGGGTCGGGTCGGTCTCCGCCGTTCCCACCTTCTTGCGCCACGCGCTCCACGCGGCATCGTCCGCCGCTTTGGCCTGTTTCTGTGCTGCCTCAATGCGGCGCTGTAGTCTCTGGGAGGCTGTTTCCAAGTCCTGCGTGGCCTCAACCCGTTTCCTGCGGTCGCGCAACACCTCCATGTTGTGTTCCCTGGCCTTGTCGCGCGCTGTCTGGTGTTCTTGAGCAGCCTCGCGGTTCTTTTCGTGCGCGCCGATCTCTGCCTGCCGGTTCTTTTCGGCCTCAACTTTATTTTTCCCACGTACCGCTTCGGATTCTTTGCCGAACTGTTCGATCTGCTTTTCCGTGTGTTCTTCAATGCCCAGCGGACGCCGTATCCCGGTCCGCAGGCCCTCGAACTTAGGCTTGACCGCTCCGGGTTTGGCCTTCTTTTCTCCCGCAGTGCCCAGCTTCTCCGTAGCGCGCCCCGCCATCCATATTCCAACTAAGTCGCCGATACTGTTCTCTATCGCCTGCTGCGGACTTTGCTTCCACTCGTCTACAAATTCTTTAGTGCGGTCGTAGAGTTGAACACCAGGGTTCATGCCCACAAAACTCTCCCAGGCATTGTTGGCCGTGGTGTCGTCGGCAGAAAACAGTCCCTTTGCCGTGTCGTAGATTTGCGCCGGAACCGCTCCCAGCCCCCACACCATGCGCGCCGCACGGTTGGCAATATTGAGTGGCACCTTCAGCGTGTTGCCTGCCGCATTCCACGCCGCATCGATGTTCGCATGTAGCGTAGGAGCTGTGGGCTTCGTGTTAGGATTCATCTCGCGCCGCGCGGTGCTCGCCTGGAACAATTCGTCGAGGTTTTTGCCAGCGCTCTGGAATGGTGCCATCTCCCTGTAAGGCGTTGTGGGAGCACCCGCATACTTCTCTGCACCCGGCTTTGTAAACGATGTGGCAATCGCCGTCTTCGGCACCACCATGTTTCTCCGCATTGTGCGGTCAAGCGACGCGGCTTCGAAATACTTAGGCAAGTCCTCCGGGCTTATCATCCAGCCAGCATCGGTGGCATCACGCACTCGGCTATAGGGCACGCCAACAAACTTCCCACCAGTGCCCATCCGGTAGGTTTTCTCGCCGCTGATCTTACTAGTTGTAAAATCCGGGGCGCGGACTTCGTAATCGCCACCATTACTCGTTGGCGTATCGCCGGTTTTCTTCGAGGGTGGCCGAACCTCATAGTCATTGTTTATGGCTGTGTCCACTTCCCACCCCTTACCACGGCATCCACCTGCTTGGTTCTCTTGTTATAAAGTTCATGCCCGTCCGGCAATTGCGAGGGGTCGGGCGCACCGGGCGGCGGCATCCAGCCCTGGGTCCGTGGCAGACCTAACTGCTCTTGCAACCGGCCCAGATGCTCGGCCAATATCCCCACCTTTTCATGAGCCAGATCAACCATCTGCTTCATCTGAGGGGCCGTGAGCGTCACGCCGCCTTTCCATCCGTCAAATATCCGGTCGCCGTTGGCCTCGGTGTGGAAGAACTTTGCTAACTTCGATTCAAACCAATCGGCTGACTCAACCGCCTCGTTCCACACTGCTTGGTTAATGCGTGTGCCCTTCTGTGATCCTAGCGTCATGCCGATGTGATTGGCCACCATTGACAGCATTGCCTGCTGGTCGCCATTCAAACCAGCCGTGTAATTCTTATCCATCGTGGTGGCGCGATCTATTGCTGCTTGGTAGTTGGCCTTGGTCTCGCTGTAATCCTTGTTCGGAGCAGCGAACAACGGCGCGCCTGCGCGTACGCTCGCGTTAACACCACCTGTAGCTGGTTTTGCGGCAGCGGGCGCACCATGTGCCGGTGCGGCTCCCGGAGGCTCAGCCGATCTTGCTGCCGGTCGCGCCCCTCCAGGCGTTGGCGCAGCTGGTGGTGGACCCATGGGATCGCGCAAAATCACGCCAAACCCCGGTATGCGACGGTTGGTTTCTTGAATCGGCACCCACCATCCTTCGGCATTTTGCTTCAATGTGTTGGTGATGTTGGTTACCGGCGCAGCGCTCGACAGCGCGATCTGCTGTTCAACAAAATTTAATTGCTCCGGCGTGAGCGGAGTCTCTGCGGGAATCCCGTGCTGCCGTTTGTAACTGTCCACATTCACACCGAACTTTGACGTTGGCACCTTTTGTTCGCTCAGCCATTGTTCGAAAGTGATTTTGCCTCTTAACTCCGGATGCAGTTTTAGATACTGCTCGAAGTCCTCTCGTTTGCGCGCACCCTCGGTGCCTCCGGTCGTATTCCATCCCGGTGGAATCAGCTCTGGGCGGCTGGCGTCCAGCCACTGCCTTTCTCCATTTGGTCCCACGTACTCTTTCCAAACAGGCTTTTCCGCAATTCCGGTTGAGGCGTCGATCAATCTCTTCTTGAAGCTATCTAATTCCTCGTCGCTGTATCCTCCCAGCTGCTTGGCCCACCGCAACGTTTGCTCGATACCGGCAAGAGTGCCGCGCGCTTGTGCTTGCGCCTCCTCCTCCGGCGTTAGCCCACCAGCCGCCACATCCTGTGCCGTTTCCGATTTAGCTTGATCGCGACGCGCCATTCTCTCCCGCTGTTGTGGCGTCATCGCCGAGCGGCTCACTGACACGTCGGCCTCGGCGGGCGTTGCGGCTAAAGTCACACCCATCACATTGGCTTCCGGCGTCCCCGGCGTCGTTTTCTTCGAAAGCACGGGTTGCGCTGGCTGTGGCTTGCGGATCAA
>Ga0210406_10006917_pt1 | contig 11637 bp, 7 predicted proteins | sample IncBWC30MmetaG_FD_155454 | JGI IMG/M metagenome (GOLD analysis project Ga0210406, IMG submission 155454) | Forest soil microbial communities from Barre Woods Harvard Forest LTER site, Petersham, Massachusetts, United States - Inc-BW-C-30-M | ecosystem: Environmental > Terrestrial > Soil >... | reverse complement strand
CTATGGAAGGCATTAGGCAAAGGCCTGAAGTCAGTGGGGCCGTCGTAACAGAGTGGGCGGAGGAGAAAAGCCGAACTCGCCCGTCGGGCTGGAGACGAGAGAATCCGGTGTTCTTATCGCTACTGATCTACGCAGCGATAATTATCGCTACGACGATTCCCACCGCGGACGTCTATATGTGGTGGGGGCACTACATGCTCTTCCCAGTCGTTGATGTTTACGAGATTTGCAAAATTTGGTCTGCGGACGGCTTCGGCCACGTTCCTTGGTTTCCGGACTATTGTTTTGAATACGGCTACCCTTATCTGACGTTATATGGTCCGCTCGGCTTTTACATCGGAGCCATTTTCCACTTTTTTCTCGGATTGGATTACGGACCAGCAACAAAGCTGAGCTTCTACACGTCGTTATACCTCAGCGGACTCTTTGTATACGCGTTTGTCTATACAATCGGATCAAGAGAGCGCTGGCCTCGACTTGCCTGGTGGGCGCTCGCTGCCGCGACTGTTTATGCTCTTACCCGCTATCACCTTACTGATATCTTTGTGCGGAGCGTTTTGGGTGAGTCGTGGGCCTGGGCCGCCTTGCCAGGTGTTTATTGGGGAATGGAGCTGACCCGGCATCGCCGGTTGCAAGGCTTGCTCTTGACCAGTGTCATGTACGCTGGCCTCCTTTTGAGCCATAACATCACCGCATTATGGGCGAGCCTCTTTATTGCAATTTATTCGCTGCTTACAGCCCGAGACTTGAAATGGCCGCTAACTGTCGCGGCCAGCGGGGTTTTGGGCACCGCGATGAGCGCTTTCTTCTGGTATCCAGCTCTACAGCTTGCCAAGCTCACTCAAAAAGCAGGCGATGTGGCCGCAATGTGGGGAACGCCAAAACAGTTGCATTGGCAGTCAATATTTTGGCGGCAGTATTTCGTCGAGGCGCTTGGCTATGGCGCGAGGATTCCCGGGACGGACGATACGCTTGGAGTCAATCTCGGGTTCGCCGTGCTCATTGCCGTGATCCTTTCCGTGATAGCCGTTTTCCAGCGGGGGCTAAGACCGGCGCAGCGGCAACGACTTGCTTTATTCATTCTTCTGATTTTCCTAGTTCTTTTCATCATGTCTCCCCAAATGCCCTGGGGAAAGATACCGGCGATTTTCCACTATCTTCAATTTCCATGGCGGCTTCTAATCTTCACTTCTTTCTTTGGAGCAGCCGTAGTCGCAATGGCATCTCCAGTAATCGATCGTTGGATACATCCTGCGATTCTCACCGGTCTGGCCGTTATCTTTGCCATCCCCACGTTGCCGATGATCTTGATGCCGCCAGTAATTAAGCAGATGCCCCCGGAGCAATTAGTTAAATGGAACCATCGCTGGGAGCGAAAAGGGATCTATGCTGGAACCGCCGTCCAGGAATTTACTCCGAAGTGGGTGCACGGCGAGTATTTGAACCCCCGGTTCCTCGAAGAACACCCAATTCCCAAAAATCGCCTCACTGTTACGTCGGGAGATCTCGTTTGTGATAGCTATACCCATCAAGGGTGCCTTTACGAATACAGTTACAAAGCAAACGTCGATTTAGAAGCGCGGATTGCCGTCTTTTACTGGCCCGGCTGGGAGCTGCGGATTGACGGCAAACCTCAGTCGGGAAATGTTAAACTCGGCGCGGATGGTTTGGTGTCTGTAAACCTCCCAGCTGGATCGCACCGGGCAGAACTCCGCTATAATCTTTCGCCAGAAGGAAAGTCCGCACGTATTTTCAGTAGCGCCGCGGCGGGTATTTGGCTTATAATTCTCTTCGCCCTCATGTCCTCTCGATGGCGAACATCGTCCAAGCTCTCGCCGGCGAACAAGGTCAATAACTCCAAGCTCTCAGAGAATGAAGCTGGCCTTTAGCATATCCGCAGGAAAGGTCCCAATCGTAGCATAGTCGCCACTAGTTTTATGACTGGCAAACCTCTCATTTCAATCGTCATTCCTATCTGGAATGAGGAGGACACGATTCGCACCCTCATCGAGCGGCTCCAACAACTCTCGGGTGAGTCGCCCTTTCGTTTCGATTTCATCCTGGTGAATGATGGCAGTTCAGATCGAACTCAAGAGAAGCTACTCGAACTCCTGCCACGATTACCTAGCTGGCGCGTCGTCAAACTATCTCGCAATTTTGGGCAACAAGCTGCTTATCGGGCGGGATTGGATCAGGCTGACGGGCACGCGGTCGTTTTCCTTGACGCGGACTTGCAGGATCCTCCGGAACTGATACCCGCAATGATTGATGCGTGGCAAAACGGCTCAAGAGTGGTGGTAGCGCGCAGGCGAAGCAGACCAGAGCGAGGCTTTCGAGGATTTTTGATGCGACGATTTCACGATATTTTTCATGCGATGACTGGCGGGCTCATGCCCAAAGATAGTGGTACCTTCGGTCTCATGGACAGGACGGTCGCAGATGCGGTAAGAGCGATGCCAGAGCTTAACGTCTTTCTTCCTGCGCTTCGCTCATGGGTAGGATATCAGCGCGGATATGTGTGGTATGACCGCGCCGAAAGAAAGGGCAAACCAAAACAGACATTAAGTAAGTTATTTAACTATGCCTTGGACGGTATCCTTAGCTTCAGCGAGCTACCTCTAAAGATAATTTCATGGGTTGGAGTTGTTACCTCCTTGTTCGGTTTTGGTTATGCAGGTGTGTTAATTTTAATTAAAGTCGCCCAGCTATTCGGCTACTTTCGCGACTTTATCGTACCTGGTTTCACCACGCTAGCCGTAGCCGTGCTTTGCGTCGGCGGAGTTCAACTCATTTCTCTCGGAATCGTCGGGCAATACATTGCTCGGATTTACCGAGAGGTAAAGCGAAGGCCCTTGTACCTGACGGAAGAAATCGTCGGGTCGCCTGCAAAGGATGAATCCCGAGGAGTATAAAAATCTTAGTGAGGTCGAGAAACTTCATTGGTTTTACCGGACAAAGCGCCAGATTGTTCGTTACTGGTTGTTGAAATCGTATCCTCTCCGAAAGGATTCGGTGCTGGCAGATTGCGGCGCCGGCACCGGTTTGTTCGCCCGAGAAATGAGTGACGTCTGCAATGTCATCGCGATCGACAGCCAGGAAGATGCGTTGCGTCTGGTTGAACTAAACATCGGCGCAGAGAGGGTGAGGCGAGGAACGTGCGGTGCGCTGCCTCTAAAAGATTCCTCTGTAGATTGCATCACCGCGCTCGACGTTCTTGAGCATGTTGAAGATGATCGCCTTGCAGTGATGGAACTCGCGCGCGTTTTAAAGCCAGGCGGCGTCGCTATCGTGACGGTGCCGGCAATGCCGGCGCTATGGAGCGATTGGGACGAAGCGCTGCACCATTATCGAAGATACCGCCACGAAGGTCTGCTGGAGTTATTCGACCCGACAGTCTTTGAGATCACGCATTGGAACTACATTAATGTTTTCGCGCTCCCGGTGGTATTCGCAGCCCGGAAGCTGCGTCCGCTTTTCCGTGGCCTGGCGAGAGACAAATCAAACCGGCGTTTGGAAGATAAAATGCTTCCTCGGTGGTTAGACAGTAGCCTGTCATTTGCATTCAAAGCGCTCGCCTGCCAGAGCCTGATACGTTTCCCGGCTGGCGTCAGTTTGTTAGCGATCGCGAAGCGCAGATAGGCTCGAGGCCTCACGATCAGCGGATGATTCCGTCAGGCAACTTTGTTCTTTCCTGAATTATGGAGGTCGGGATCAATCGGGAACCAGGGACGCTTTGGTTTCATTGCAACATCTGTGGTAAACCATCGTTAACGGATGTCCGGCGCTTGACGCGAGACTTCGCGACATGCCAAAACTGCCATTCCACCGCACGGGCACGTGCTATCATCCGCGTTCTTTCAACCGAACTTTTTGGTGACCCTCTTTCGCTGCCTGACTTTCCGCTACATCGGGAAATTCGCGGATTAGGAATGACTGACTGGAAAGGCGCTGCAGTCAAACTCGCCGAAAAATTCGAGTATCGAAACACTTACTATCATAAGGAACCGAGACTTGATATCTCCGCTGCAAGTATCCCATCGGAACTTATGGGAAATAATTTTATCATCTCGTCGGACGTTTTCGAGCATGTTGCACCTCCGGTGAGCCGAGCGTTTGAGAATGTCTGGAAGATGTTGAAACCAGGCGGCGTGCTCGTTCTCACTGTCCCGTACGGTACTCAGGCGGAAACAATCGAGCATTTCCCAGAGCTCAATGAATTCAGCTTACTCAAGAAGGATGGTTCGTTCGTGCTTAGAAACAAAACGAAAGCGGGAGTCGTCCAGGAGTTCAACGATCTCGTATTTCACGGAGGTCCAGGATCAACCCTGGAAATGCGCGTTTTCTCCGAAAGTGCTGTCATTCAACATCTGAAGGATGCCGGGTTTGCCGATATCAAAGTTCACCGGACCGCAGATCTCGTCCATGGCATCTGGTGGCCAGAGCCGTGGTCTTTCCCCATTTCAGCCCGGAAACCAGGAGCGTAGAAACCAAACATCGCGATAAAAGATCATGGAGCAAAGCTCGGCTTACTCAGAAAAGTTCAACGCTGAACTCTCCAGGTTCCAAAACGTGGAAAAGGTCCACGCGCTTCCGGACATCTTTCATTATTGGTCTGGAAAATACCTTCTCCCAAAACTTCGCGCCCTGGGTTTTGACTCGCTGCTGGGATTTTTTATCCATTACATTTCCGAGAGCTGCGACCGCCGCAAAGGAGACGTAAGCAAGATCGTCAGCCTCGGCGCCGGTAACAGTGACTTCGAGGTCGATTTGGCCAGGCGCCTCCACGAAGCCGGTACGAATAATTTTCACTTTGTCTGCCTTGAGATGAATGGTTCGATGCTGGAAAGAGGCAAGATTCTGGCAGCCAGCAGCGGCTTATTGGAACACTTTTCCTTCACGGAATGCGACCTTAACAATTGGACGGCGGAGCAGCGATTCGATAGCATCCTTGCAATCCATTCACTGCACCACGTGGTAGCCCTGGAGAAGCTCTTCGATGAGGTGCACCGCAGCTTGTCCGACGACGGCGCCTTCCTGATCAATGATATGATTGGGCGGAACGGGCATATGCGATGGCCGGAAGCTTTGAAAGTGGTGCAGGCTTTCTGGAAGGAATTGCCCCACTCGAAGAAGTACAATCACCAGCTTAAACGGTTTGAGGATGAATTTGTAAACTGGGATTGTTCAACGGAAGGATTCGAAGGCATTCGGGCGCAGGACATTCTTCCGGAATTGATAAGGCGTTTCGAATTCGATTGCTTTCTAGGTTTCTCGAACGTCACGGACATATTTGTCGATCGAAGTTTCGGCCATAATTTTGATCCCAAAAATGAATCCGACCTCGCATTTATCGATCGCGTAGCGACGACAGATGATGCGCTGGTCGAATCAGGCGAGATCAAGCCGACTCACATGATCGCCGCATTGAAAAAACAAGGAGCAGCTCGCAAGACGTATAAACATCTTACGCCGGAATTCTGCGTGCGGTGGCCATAGTGGTTTAATCGCGATATCAGGCCCAGTTTTCATACGATTTCCTAGTCGTCCAACTAAAAGACTCATACGAAAAAGATAAATAGAACGAACAACACGGGTAGAGTAGAGTGGCATTGCTCGAGGTCCGCAATGTTTCCCAAAAAAAGCATCAAGCTCTCGCGGCGGTGCCGCGCCGTTGACCGCAAGCGAGAGAAAAAGGACTGCATAAAGCACGCGCTGCCGAAGGGCCGGCACCTCTGAAGCATCAACTCTGAGTGATTACGGTTGAATCGCGGTCGATCGGAATTTAGTCGAGCTATAGATGACAAGCACCAGGACGAAATTATGCGCCTCATCATCATCGTTCCTCTCGCTGCCATATTTGCGGGACTGAGCGGCCCGGGCTGTTACGCGAGCAGAAACGACTCGGTGCCCGCGCTTGCTCAATCGGTTACAGACCTCCCACCCGATCGTTCTGTTCTCGATTTGGCGGAAGGCACTTATACGATTGCCAGTACCTGGACTATTTCGAGAGCCGGAGTGACGATTCACGGCGCCGGGATCGGCAAGACAATCCTGGTCCGTGATCCGAAATTCGACGGGGTCATGGTGAAAATGGATGCCGAGAACAGTGTGATCTCTGACTTAACGCTCGATGGTAACGGCACGGCCACGGTGATTTCACTCAATCGGCCAGGTGCCGTGGCTGACACGATTGAAGTAAAAAATTTCGGTCATATCGGAATAGCCGTGCCAGCTTCTGATTCCGATTGTCGTATTACCAAATGCTTTATTAGCGGATTCGGTAATCCGGCCATTCAAAGCATCGGTATCTGGCACGACGCGGGAAAGCTCTCTACCGATGCGACGCTAACAATCGATCATAACACCATCAAAAATAATGGTATGTGCGGCATTTATTGCACGGGTGGAAAAGTAACGATCACGAATAATCAATTGAGCGGAAATCATCTGATCACAAGTCCGGGCGGAGGACAGATCGATATCGGGAACGCGTTTACGATAAATACTGTCGCCGCGATCACCGGCAATACAATCGTGGATGGCGGCGGCATTAAAGCGGGCGGAATTGAGCTGGGAGGCGGTAATTTCACCGTAACGAACAACGTAATTCGCAATCATGGTCTGGCTGGCATAGGTATAGGCCATAACGCGATCCACGCCGCAATCAGGGGCAACACCATCTCAAATTCGGGTCATAACATCGCCGATAACAACAAGCCGCAGGCCAGGTCTGCGATTTACGTTGCCTATGGGGCGGCGAACCTGGAAATTTCCAGCAACCGATGCTTCGATGACCAACAAAGCAAGACGCAAACATCGGGAATTATCCTCGTTCCGCCTCCGACCCGGCCGGACCCAAGATTTCCGCCTCGAGCCACAGAACACGTTGTAGTAAAAGACAATGATCTGCGTGGGAATGCGCAAACAAAAGGATTACTGGATGAAAGCATGGCGCGCGATCGAACAGTTTCGGGGAACCTTCCGGCGCAAGCAAATCGTTAGATGTGGAAGCCTACTCAAGGTATCGGATCGCCCCGCGTTCGAACTTCCTGTACTGAGACTACTATATTAATGTCTTGGTATTTCCGGCCGTGTTCCTAACACGCAAACTTTTGAGGGCCTTGATAGGTTTCCGTTCCAAGGGCACGCGGGGCAGCGAATCGAAGATAAGGGCGCCTTTGCATTGTTAAACAGCGTCTCGCCGTTCGGATTCAAATCCCTGGCTTCCCAGAACGCGGTTCGCCTTCCGCTCCGTTCGCTGTCGGTTCACTCGTTGTGATCTTGCGTGGCTAAATAAACATCGCTACGCTCACCCTGGTCAGGAGGTGCGGCGGCGGCGTTTTTGAGAGTTTAAAAGAACGTTGATGCAAATTTTCGATCTAGACTTTTTCCCCAACGAAATGTATGGGGACACGCAATGTCCCCTTCTTAGCGCCCCTTTTTCTCGCACTCTCATGATTCAAAAAAACACGATGACTCCGATTTTTTGCAGTCCGTTCCGACATCCAGCTGGGAAGGTCGTGGGCTTAATGAGTTTCGCTTTAGCGGCTCTTTTGTTTTCTTCTCGCCCTCTCGACGCGACGACTCTGCCGGAGGGGTTCGCTGAAAGACAGTACGCCTCCGGATTAATCAATCCCACTGCGATGGCGTTCGCACCGGATCCATGTCCCTCGGGCACGCCAGTGCATCGGCTTTTCGTGTGCGAGCAAGCAGGGACCGTGCACGTATTTCGTAACGGCGTGTTGCAGCCGACGCCCTTTTTGAGCGTTCGGACCGAAACCTGTGATGAACGTGGACTCGATGGTATCTGCTTCGATCCGAACTTCGCCACGAATCACTACGTATATATCTATTACACCATATTTCAGTCGTCGAACTCCTCATTGCCTACTCACAATCGCCTGAGTCGTTTTACAGCTGATCCCGCCAACCCGGATGTCGCTTTGGCGGGAAGCGAGACTCCTATTATGGAGATGGATACTCTGGCGCCGACCCTCTGCGTGCACAATGGTGGTGCCTTGCACTTCGGACCCGACGGTAAGCTTTATGTCTCAACGGGCAATAACGCTTTTGGAGTCTATTCGCAATCGTACGACACTGTACTTGGGAAAATCTTACGAATTAATCCGATCCCGGAAAATCCTGACGGGACGAATCTGGAATCAACCTTTCCGACCGATAATCCATTTTACAAGACTACCACGGGAAAAAATCGTGCGATCTACGCCCTCGGCCTGCGTAACCCATTCACATTCAATTTCCAACCGGGCACTGGGCGAATGTTCATCGACGATGTAGGCGAGAGCACCTGGGAGAAGATCGAAGAGGGCGTTAAAGGCGGAAATTACGGCTGGCCGAACTATGAAGGTCCTGAGGTCCCGCCCGTCCCCGGTTTGCTCGAACCCCTTCTCGCTTATCACCACTTCGCTGTTCAGGGTGCACCCAGCACGCCATTAGGCTGTGCAATCACCGGTGGCGCGTTTTATAATCCTCCACCGCGTTGCGCCGGCGATCCACCGTACGGTTTTCCAAGTTCATACGTTGGCCAATATTTCTTCTTGGATCTTTGCGGTGGCTGGATTTACACCATGGATCCAAACCAGATCGACCAAGCAAGCCCGTACGGTTTTCATAAAATCAATCTGTTTGCCAGCGGCATTCACGGCTCGGGATCGGGAGATGCCGGCGCGACCTACCTCACGGTAGGGCCAGACGCAAACCTCTACTATATCAGCCGCGTTGATGGCACAGTTTACCAAATTCGTTATCCCGCCAGCCTGGCTCCCACGATCGGCACACAATCAACAAACCAACTAGTGGGACAGGGATGGCCGGCAACGTTCACTGTCGCTGCCTCAGGCGTTGCGCCACTGCACTATCAATGGCAACGCGGCACCACGAATATCTCCGGAGCGAATTCACCGACATATACTCTTTTGAACGCGCAAGTAGCAACGGACAACGGTGCCACATTTCGCTGTATCGTGAGTAATGCCTATGGAAGTGCGACGAGCCAGAACGCCACCTTGACCGTCATTTCTCAGCAGCCTCCAGCCGCGATTATGACAGTTACTACCCCAGAGTCGAACAATTACTTTAAGGCGGGGAATATTATCTCTTTTGCTGGTTCGGCGACTGATCCGCAAGATGGGACGCTTCCCGCTAGCGCCCTGTCCTGGACAATTTTATCCGAGTACTATGCTTTATCTAATCCCAATCATCACACTCAGTCGTTTTTTGGGCCTACGACCGGCATCGCTCAGGGCACAGTGACTATCCCTACCTCTGGCGATCCTAATGTTTGGTATCGCATTTTTCTGACCGCGACAGATTCCTACGGACTTTCGCAGACCACCTTTACGGACATACTCCCGGAGCATGCACAGTTGTCTGTGACAACCAACCCGGCGATCTTGAAGGTCCGGGTGGACGGTTCGCCAAAGAATGTCCTTTACCAATTTTGGAGCGTGATAAATCAAACGCGCAACATCGGCGTGGATACTCCACAGGTCGTAAACGGCTTGACTTATGATTTCTATTCCTGGTCAGACGGCGGCGCTCGTTTCCACGATATTTCTACGCCGCCGACCGTAACCAGATACACTGCTAATTTCTGGAAGCGCCCCGGCTTTGGGGCAATCACGGCCAATCCAAATCCCATTCAGCTAGCGGCTGGCAGCAGCACAGGTGTGACGAACGTCTTTTGGTCGAGCGCATACACCAACCACGTAGAGCTACACCAAGGTTCACCCTCGGGAGCCCTCTTCGCCAGTAGTGGCGCCGGCAGCTTTTCGAAGCTAACCGGGAATTGGGTGCAGGAGGGCACCAAACTCTTCCTGCAAGACGTGAGCAACGGACGGCCGTTGACTCCGGCCTTTACACTTGACTCGGTGACCTTGCACGTGACTTCTGCTCCCACTGGTTCGATCACGGCCGACCCAAATCCTTTGATCACGGATTGGCGCGGACTTGGAGCAACGACGCTCTCCTGGACGAGCCACGGAACCAGTAGCGTTGAAATCCATGTCAATGCTCCCAATGGCACTGCCTTCATCAGCAGTGGCCCCGGCAGTTTTTCAGCAACAACCGAACACTGGGCAGGCGCTGGGATGACATTTTATCTGCAAAATGTCTCCAACGGTTTGGCCTTAACTGCCGCCAATACGCTCGCTAGGGTGACTATGATCGGCGGAACTATCTCCATCAGTCCAACTCCAATTTTCGTAACCGATGGCTCAGGCTTGGGTGTCGCGACGGTTCGCTGGAACAGCTTCGGAACTTCGGCAGTCCAAGTGCGCGTCGGTTCTCCATCGGGAGCTCCGTTCGCCTTTTGGGGTTCGGGAGTGGGTTCGGAAATCACTGGCAAGTGGGTTCAAAACGGGGAGAAATTCTATCTTCAGGATGTCTCCGACGGGAAGCCTCTCACATCGGCCAACACTTTGGGGGTCGCAACCGCGGTTGTGCAACCGTGATAAGTAAATGGAGCTTCGATTGCAGCTCATCCGAATCGTGTCGATGGAATAGAGGCCAGCCGGGCTCACTCCACAGCGAAGCGCGGAGCCGAATGGGCAGCGCAGTCGAGGAAACGCGATAAACTGCGGAGTAACCTATCTATTCACGAAAGTGCCACCGTTAGGATGCAGAATTTGCCCGGTCATGTACGACGAATCGTCGGACGCGAGAAACAGGAAGGTCGGGGCAATTTCCTCCGGCTGCCCGGGACGACAACGAGGCGCTGCGTTTCATTCACGTCTTTGTGTTTCTCACGTTAGACGACCGCGACATCATCGCCTTCCTTCGCAAACGCAATCGCAACGGCGCGCGCGATTCCGATGTCGCGACCGGTAAGAGCGCAATTTGTCGCTGCCGGGGATGTTTCTCGTCCTCGGATTTCGGTCGCGGCTCCATTTTGTGCCTCCGGCTCGCTTGTCGATCTTGATGTTAAGGCTGCTGAAGCTTTTTTTGCTCTGGCATGCGGAAGAAGAATCGCATCTGTCCGCCCTGTTAGAAGTCAGGGAACGGATTTGCCCTCCGCCCTCCACAAGGTGGGTCCGCGGCGCACTGTGAACAGTGAAGATTTCTCAAAAAAATCGCATTTTCGCGGTTGACGGCCGCCCTTGGTTTGCTATCCTGACAACCCGCCAAACGCGGGACTCCTCTAATCAGGAGTCGGTTCTTGTACATTTGGGACTGCAAATTGGACTCAATTTTGTCCCGGCAAGCAAAACGGACACCCGCCTTCGTCCCGCAGCTGCGGGACTGCGGCAGGCCGTGATTTTTGCCGGACGGCGAGATTGAGTTTTTTTTATCGTCTGAAATGTGCGGAGAGTTTACCCGAAGAATTTCGGGGGCTGGTTCTTTGACATCTACATACAGGGTAGTAAGAAAAGTACAACTTTAAGAGCTGAGTCTGAAATATTGTAGCGGCGGTCTACCTGTCGCGCCGTAGTGGTGCGAAGGCGGATGACCGTCGTTACGAGAGAGTTTCAGTTATCATAAGAATCTGTGTCATTCGCGGGAGCAATCCCCCGATGGCACAACAGATTGATCAAGCTACAAAGAGCGCATCATGGATGCCTTGGTGCCAATAGGCGATGAAGGACGTGGTAAGCTGCGATAAGTCACGGATAGCGGCAA
>Ga0210406_10006913_pt1 | contig 11640 bp, 10 predicted proteins | sample IncBWC30MmetaG_FD_155454 | JGI IMG/M metagenome (GOLD analysis project Ga0210406, IMG submission 155454) | Forest soil microbial communities from Barre Woods Harvard Forest LTER site, Petersham, Massachusetts, United States - Inc-BW-C-30-M | ecosystem: Environmental > Terrestrial > Soil >... | reverse complement strand
CACTACAGATACGGAATCCGTTGCTACCGTCGCTCAGAAAGGCAACAAACCTCCAGGATCGTTCGAGGCGGCAGTGATTGGCTGCGGCGGAGCCGGACGGGCAATCGCCGCCGCTTTGCAGAAGGCCGGAGCCAAGGTATCGTTAGTGAACCGCGGCAAGGAACGGGGAGATCTGGCTGTGCGACTTCTCGGCCTGCCATTCATCGCTCTCTCGGACTTCCGGTCCTCACCCTTTACTCTGCTGGTGAATGCCACGCCCGTCGGAAGAGATGACGATTCCGTTCCTTTTGACATTGAAACTCTGAGTCCCGGCACCCTGGTTATTGATCTGGTGTACCGTGCACAACCCACATCGTTGGCCGCAGGCGTAATCGCCCGCGGCGGAACCATTATTGATGGTTACGACGTCCTGCTTAATCAGGTTCGGAAACAGTTTCATCTGATGACAGGCTGGCAGTTACCTTCCACCATTGATAGACAGACTGTGACCTCTCAGGAATTCGGTAGCAGCACTTTCTATAGACAAGCATTGCAAGATGGACAACTACCAGTGCCGCTTCCGAAGGGTCGGGCGCGTCGCGTTGAGAGCGCCCCGCAAGGATGACAGGCTCCAAGATTCGAGCAGAAAGTCAGCCCATAATGACGGGTGTTACACGAATTGACCTGAACTCATTGCAGAAGGAGCTTACAGCACGAGCACGCGACCTGGCACATTCCAAGTTTGCTGGACGCGCGGCTGAGTATGATCGCACTGCTGCTTTCCCAGAGGAGGACTTCAAAGATCTCTTCCAAGCGGGCCTGCTGAGTGCAGCTGTCCCCGAGGAATATGGTGGATTAGGCTTGGGGCCCTATCACGGAAATGTGCTGGCACTTTGGCTGGTCACAAAGGAGATCGCTAAAGCCGATCTCTCACTCGCACGGTGCTGGGAAGGGCACGTTAATTCTCTCGTTTTGCTCGATGGAATTGCGAATGAGGAGCAAAAGAAACGGTGGTTCGCCGGCGTGGTGCGGGACGGCGATATCTGGGTGGCATGGAGCGGCGAGCCACAGGCGCGCGCTTCTTCAGAAGCTATATCGTTTGGAACTACAACAACAAAAGTCGAGGGTGGCTACATTGTAGATGGCAAGAAGGCTTTTGCCACAAGCGCTGGCGGCGCAAAGTGGGCGATCCTGCTGGTGAGCACGGCCGGACCCGGCGGGGCAAGACACCATTCTGGCAGTGTGGAGACGCAGCTTCTGCTTGTCTGTGACCTATCTGATCCGTCGGTTTCTATCGATCAGACTTGGTGGGATCCAATCGGAATGAGGGCTACGGCCAGCCATGTTGTGCAATTTCAACGCACCTTTATTCCTGAAGCCAATCTGATGGGAAGACCCGGACAATATTTGCTGGACGGCTGGCAGACCTGCTTCATACCTCATTATGCGGCGACATTTCTGGGAGCAGCAGAAGCAGCCTATGAGTTTACCCTGAACTATGTCATATCACAGGGCAAGGCCCAGGACCCTTACATCCAGCACCATATCGGACAGAGCGCGATCAACGTGGAAACCGCGTACCTGTGGCTACAGCATGTTGCGAATATGTGGGATACAGGCAGGCACCCCGATGCCCAGCTTGCCGGCAGTCGTGCACGCCACATCATTGAACATTTGGCGGAAGATACCGTGAAGCGAAGCATTCGCGCATGCGGAGCTCGGAGCCTGAATCGCCCCAGTCCTCTGGAACGCATTTATCGCGATCTCTCATTTTATGTGCGACATGACAATGATGATCATGTGCTGGCTACCGTCGGGAAGTCATTGCTTGGCCAGAAGCATGACCCATCGTTTTATAAGCCTTGACGATGGAAATGATGCGACGGACTTATTGATATTGACAACCGGTGAATCGTATGGAAGGCACAAAGCGCGAATATACCTTGGGAATCTGGGCGCTTGCCCTGGGATATTTCCTTTCCTACGTACCGTACAGCGGGCTAAGCAAGGCAGTCACTTCCGGTCTTCTGTCAAAAGGGCATCCAATCCCCGGAGCAGAAGTGCTTCCTTCAGCTACTATGTCAACGGCCACTACAATTCTGTTTTTCATGACCGTCATGGGGTGGTGGAGGCATGGCCGGAAGCGCCAGCGATTCGGTTTGAACCTCCCTTATCCGAGGCGACAAACGATCACTTCCGGGATCGGCTTTGCCGTCATTATCATCACTACCACCCTCGCCTACAGCTTCAGTGGCGTGTCCATCATTTTAGCGCTCGTGTTGATGCGGGCTGGCGTCTTGATCATGTCGCCCATTATTGATCGCGTTTTCCAGAGACGAGTACGGTGGTTTTCGTGGGCCGGCCTCATATTAAGTCTGACGGCCCTGGTAGTTGCATTCAGTGATATTCATGGGTACAGATTAAGCTTTGCTGCGCTGCTGAATCTGGCTGCCTATCTCACGGGTCACGCTCTGCGCATTCCCAGCATGACGCAGATAGCAAAAACTGGAGAAAAGGAGGTCGCCTTGTCGTATTTTGTCGAAGAGCAGGCAGTTGCCATGCCGCTCGTCGTGTTGGTCCCGGCTGCTCTGGCTGTAGTTGGCCAAGGCGAGGTCGCGAACCAGCTCCGGCTCGGCTTTACTCACGTTTTCAGCGCTGCTTTCTCATCATTCGGCTGGGTCATCGGCTTTTTCTATGCCGCTCTTGGAATTTTCCTTTCATTCATCTACTTAGACAGGCGGGAAAATACGTTTTGCATGCCTTTATTTTCCTGTTCCAGCCTGCTTTCTGGCATCGTCGCGAGCTATGTTTTAATGTGGTGGGCGCATGGACCTGCGCCTAGTCGAATACAGACCAGTTCGGCATTTTTGCTCGCAACTGCCTTACTAGTAATGTCGCCCTTACACCATCTGCCTTTGTATATAAGGCAACTGAAAGATGCAATTGTGGAGAGACGTTTGGTATTACTCACGATTGTCAAGGATGATAGCGAAAGCATTCCCGATGTTGCTGGCGCCCGGACATTGAACTTCATTACCATCAATCTCGATGCCGTGCGTGACATTTGGCGGAAAGTAGCCCCCACCAGATGACGTTGTGACATTTGGTGGGGCCCGCGACACGTTTATTGCCATGTCGCGGACTTCGGCAGCATGGTGGCGTACACTCCACCCACAACGGGACAGAATTACGGCGCTTGCCAGAACGGGATGGCGCTCAAAAAAGTATGGCCAGCCCGCGGGCGGCGCAAAGGTCGAAGTGTGCGCGGACATTGTGTGCGCCCAGACGCTGGCGACGATCTACGCCGATTCAGGGTAGGTAGCGGGAAGGGGAGAGTCTGTGATTTAGACGGCGTCGGAGTTACGAAGGCGGGGCGGGTAACCACGCTCAATAATTGCTGAGCGCGGGCAATTGTTGGCCACCAACCTGAAAGGTCAGCCAGATTCGTTCGACAGATTATCGACAGGACTCGAGGCCAACAGATTTTCGGCGCAGGGTTAAGGATGACACCGCGACGCGCGCCGTTCCACAATGTCTACGATGCCGGGTGCTCGAACGGCTCCTTGGAATACCGCGCCTTATCAATTTCAATCACGAGCGCGACCGGAACTTCGCTGTGGTACGGGTACGGCTCGCCTACATATTTCCGCGAGATTCCGTCCAGCAACTTGAAATTGGAATCGGGGCGCCGTTCAACCACTCGGCCTCGAAGTTGCGCTTCGCTGTAAGGGTCCTTGAGATCAACGATAGAAATGGCAACCCGCGGATCACGTGCTGTGTTCCGCGCCTTTACAGAGCCCTCGTCCGTGCAGATTATCAGACGGTCGCCTTCGCGGCCGACCCAGACCGGCGCGCTATGTGGAGAGCCATCGCCCATTACGGTGGCGAGGTGGGCAAAGTTGCGGGCATCAACCAGCCGCGTGATATCAGTAGTCAAAGCAATCGCCATGGCATGCCTCCAACGAAATGAACTTCGTACCAACGGCCAGTTTATGACGATACCTCAGACGAATCATTTGGCGCCACGGCTGTTTCGTCACTTACGAGAGCGGAGGGCTGTTCGTCACGGCTAACGGTGGGGGCAGCTGGACCCACGTGGACTCGTTGCCGAATGCCAGGATTACAGGGGTCGCGATTGCTCCTGGAGCGGAGCATACCTGCACTGTACCCTTCGCCGGGCCGGTCGAACTGGTGACACTCAGTGCCAAGCTCCCGCCACTATTTCTTGTGGACGCAAAAGCCAACGAACGTTTCTTGGAATTCTTTGCAGCGAATATCCGCAACAAAAACACGCGGCGGTGCCTACTCCAGACAGATCGCTGGTGCTTTCTTTGTACCTGCCGAGGCTGGGAACAATCGAGATGCCAGCGTCGCTACGCCCCGATGGTGTTCGGGATCATCCCGGAATGGCGTTCGGATTCATCGCGGATTCAGCGTTCGGCTTCGCCGGAATCCCCATCGATCGCCAGGCACTCCCGCATGTAGTGCATTCACGATGGTCAAGGTGCGAAACCTCCGTCCCGAATTGAGCGTATCGCTCGTGAAGTCTACCGCCCACACCTAATTAGCAGCCACGGCTGCTGGCAGCGGTTGGCGCAACGTGCTCCGCTTCCGCCCACGCCTACGCCGCAGCGACAGCTTCTCCTCCACGTACACTCGGTACACGCGCTTGTGGTTCACCTGCCACCCTTCGCCCTCTAGCAGAATCTGCAGCCGACGGTAGCCGAATCGGCGCCTGGCCTCCGCCAACTCGCGCAACCGCACTCGCAGTGGCTGGTCCTCACTCCGGTGCCTGCGACAAAGACGCGTCGCACGATCAAGTTCCATCAGCTCACAAGCGCGTCGCCGGCTCGACTCGACTTCTGCCTGCATCACCAGCACCGCCTCTCCATCTGCGGGTCACCACTTTTTGGCGACCACCGCCTTCCCTGCCCTCGAGTGTCCACTGCCTGTTCTGCCATGATGTGCTTCAGCTGCCGGCTCTCCTTTGGCATGAAACAAAAAACGCCATTTGCAGGCACTGAAACTCTATGGCTTCATGGCTTCGCATTCCTCGCCACTATCGAGGGAGAAATTCCCCGAGTCCTTATATTTGCGGCCGTGCGGACGTCTCCTTTTAATTCAACTGGCACACTGTCTCAGGTAGTGCCATGCAGATCGCCGAAATGGCTTTGCAGGTGAGTCCGATGTTTTGCGATTTCTTCATCTTCGTAAGCCCCGTCCCACGCGCGTTCGATGTGAATCAAGGCTTGACGGCGGTGACCGGCCTTATCTTTATCGTGGGCTATAGCCTCTCGCTTCTCAAAATAGTAAGCCAGAGTATCGTCGAAACGGTACTGCCAAACACGTCGGCTGCGGCTGGTCCAATCGTCCATGTTGACGGGGACTCGCATTGGGTCTAGGATTTTGCCCTCCCAAAAAACGCAGGCCGTGAGGAGCAGGCAATACAGATGACACGCCAGGAAATAGAGGAGCTAATTTACGGAAGGCACGAACAACAGCGAAGGTTCACGCAGGACTTCCCGATCTTGCCCGATGTTTGGATCGCGTTCGCAGAGAGCCCAAATCGGCGAATTGAACTGCTGCTTACGCCATACAGTCCAACCACCGCAGCAACTCTGAGTCGTGCTTTGCGCGATCGCTCCGACAAGGAACAAGAGGCTCTCGAGCGGTACCGCGCCATCCATTCTCCAGATGATCGTAAACTTCCACAACGCCCCCGCGTCCTGTTCAACGAATCAGTTGTGTTCGCTAACTTCACCTTTGAGGAGCTTATCCGGGTAGCAATGCCGCTAACCGATTGGTGGAAAGACAACATGGCTGATCTGCTCAGTGATCCGTGGGATAAGAAAGACATCGATGTTTTCGTAAGGCTGATTCAAGAACCGCGAGGTGCCGAAGGTTTGCGTGGAGGCGATCCGAGACTCCTGAGAAAACTGATCACGATTGTTGGGACGATCGAGTGCGACCGTTACCAACAACGGTATTCCACCAGTGACGCAAGCGACGAGAAAGTAAATCGACCACAGATGGACGCGTTTACTGAGCTCCTGAATGGTCTCACCAAACCGCAGGAACATCGCGGGCTGTTGTACAGCATCAGCCTTAACCGTCTGGCGACCACTAGCATCTGGCGTTCGCGCATGGCGGTGAAGGCGGACGCCGCGGCTCGGGTTTTCGACGTCGACACGTCGGGAATACGATGGGCAGTGCTCGACGTTGGGATTGATGCTAAACATAAGGCGTTCGCTAGCCGAGAGCGTGGCAAGAGCGGGAATGCTGACAAGATTGTGAAGGAAGCTACAGACGAAAACGGCAAACGACAGTTTGCCAGCCGTGTGGTCCGTACGTATGACTTTCTGCGCGTCAAAGACCTGCTCGACCCGGACACGCCCATTGTGGCTGAAGGATCATACGCAGAAACACTGGAGAAAGCCGAGCTGGAAAGTCTAACCAAGGATCTCAAGTACATACTTGATTCCGGCCGCGCGTTGGACTGGGACTTGATCGAGCCTTTTCTCCGAATCCCGCACGTCGATGGGCTCTACGATGATTACCAGAAACTCATTACCGACAGCCACGGGACGCATGTAGCCGGGATTATTGCTGCAAATTGGCCTGAGGCAAGTGACGAGACTTCCTTAAGAAAGCCACTGTGCGGGATTTGTCCGGATCTCGAGCTGTTCGATCTGAGGGTCCTGGGCAAAGACAAGTATGGAGATGATGCGGATGAATTTACCGTAATTGCCGCACTTCAGTTCATTCGCCACCTGAATGCTCACCGAGAACTAATGACGGTTCATGGCGTGAATCTCAGCATGGCGGTTACGCACGATGTGGCGAATTACGCCTGTGGCCGAACACCCATCTGCGAGGAATGTGAGCGAGTAGTAGCAAATGGCGTAGTGGTGGTGACGGCCGCCGGAAATCGCGGCTTCACTAAACTCGTAAGTCCGGAGAGCGGCGCAATGGGCGACTACCGGTCGATCAGCATAACCGATCCGGGCAACGCGGAAAACGTAATTACGGTTGGGGCCACGCATCGCTTTATGCCTCACAACTATGGCGTGTCGTATTTCTCAAGTCGCGGTCCTACCGGTGACGGACGCATCAAGCCAGACTTGGTGGCGCCCGGAGAGAAGATCGATTCCTGCGCTCCTGGCAATGCATTTGAAACGATGGACGGCACCAGCATGGCAGCCCCACACGTCAGCGGAGCGGCGGCACTGCTAATTGCGCGCCATCGTGAGCTAATCGGACAGACCAAACGGGTAAAGGAAATTCTGTGCAAGAGCGCGACGGACCTCGGTCGCGAACCTCGGTTTCAAGGCGCTGGCATGCTGGATGTTTTGCGTGCCCTGCAGTCGGTTTAGAAAGGCGAATCTTGTTAGAACTAGAGGCACTACAAGCGAATGACGGCGATTGCCTCCTGCTGCATTCCGAGGGAGGGTCAAAACCCTCGCTGATTCTTATTGATGGTGGATCGCGAGGGATTTATCGCGATGTATTGGAAAAGCGATTGGATCAGCTTCGCGCCAAGCGTCCCTCTCTGGACTTGCGTATGGTCATAGTCAGCCACATTGATGCGGACCACATCACCGGCATTCTCGACATGTTCAGGGACATGAGTGAGAGCGTCGATAACGGTGCGGAGCCCAAGTGGAAAGTCGCCTCGTTATGGCACAATTCCTTCGAGAACCTTGCCGGTAGTCACTCTGCGTCGGCGCAGACGGCGACCGTGGCAGCCGCTGCAGCGGGCAAGCTTGAGGTGGCAGGGCTTGTCGGACGGGGACTGACTGACGAAAAGGCTACCGCCGTTGTGGCTAGCGTCAGACAGGGAAAAGAGTTAAGAGGTTTCGCGACGAAGCTAAAGACGGCGATCAACCGCGAGACGAAAGGAAAGTTAATCGTAGCGCCGGCGACTGGAACAAATAAGATAAGAATCACCGACGATCTGACCTTTACCATTTTGGGGCCTCGGACGGAGGAATTAGAAAACCTCCAACATGAATGGGAGAAATCAAAGGCGAAACACGCTGCAGACGAACAGGCGGTCGCCGCAGATTATCTGAACCGGACAGTGCCGAACCTTTCCAGCATAGTTTTCCTCGCAGAACAAGATAACACTGAAGGAAAGACAACCAGAATACTGATTACGGGCGATGCCGGTGGCGACCTCATTCTGAAAGGCCTGGGAAGCGCAGGTCTGCTTGATGTGGAAGGCCGCATCAAGGTTGACGTGTTGAAGTTGCAGCACCACGGCAGCAAACACAGCGTTGATGAAGGTTTCTTTCGCCGAGTGATAGCGGATGCCTACATGATTTCGGGCAACGGAAGGCACGGCATTCCGCACATTGAAACGCTCGATTGGTTGTCGCACGCGAGAGCCGGGAACGCGATTGACGTGTACATGACCAATCGCCGCCTCGAGGACGGCGGAGAGGATCTTACGAGAGGTCTAGACGAATTTCTCGGCAAGGAGAAGAAGGAGGAACCTGAACATCGTTACCATTTCAGAGCTGAGGATAAGTTATCTATCACAGCGGGCGAATGACATCTCCAGAAAAAGTGCGCCAGGTCTGAGACGGCGGCTCGCGGCTGCGGCCAAGACTGGACTCCCTCTCGGCACTCGAATCGACGCGCTTGTCACAGACCGCCGTCGGTCAGAACAGAGCCGAATCCGTTGCCGACTTGACCTGACTCAAAGCAGATGCGACCACCCGCAAGCAGTGAGGGTATTTGGCCATCTGCCGCAGGCGAGTGACAAACACGGCCCGCTCGACGGTAAACGAGCGCACCAGGTCTGAGAGATCCTTGCGCTCGGCAACACAGACATCCTCAAGCCCCGCAATCGAACAGTCGCCCAGCTTCAAAGCTCGCCGTTCAACTCCGCCAAACCAGCCCTCCAACCGCCTGAAGCGCAAGGACTACGGCACGGCGGGGCCGGCGGCACAACACACTATCCTTTACTTTCAACTACTCGTCGGTCGGCGGTCGCCTCGACGGTTGTCTGCTATTTATTCGTCACTGATAAGTCACCCTGGCAGAGAGTCGAACAACAAGCAGCGGTGCGGGAGCTGAGGCAAATTCGGAAATAGTTGGCCGACGAAGCCGGGGCAAAACCCGGACGACAAGGATCAAATCTGTACAATTGCTCTCTCGCCCGCTTGAGTCTCGCGCGATGCGATGGGATCAACTTCCGGCGATCTTAGCTGTTTGTCGCAGACCACAACGTCAGCGATGATCGTCCCATGAATCGAGCGAATTAGATCGGCAGGACAGAATTCAACGCCCCACGTGCGATCGCCGGCGTTGGTCATCATCGAACCCTCCCGGTTCAGCAGGCTTCGGTCGAAGATATGTGACATACCCTCAAAGAACGGATTCACACGCCCGAAGCCGATCCCAAGCCTCTGACAGCCTTCGGCCGAAAGCCAGCGTGGACGTTGCGGAGCGCCCAGCGCAGCGCGAATCTTTCGAATATCGAAGCGTCGGTCGGCTGGTATATGACAGAGAAAAACCTGTTCCGAATAGCCGTCGGTAACGTAAGCACCGGCGAGAGACTTAAGTTCATCTGCCAGCGGAATCCCGCGCCTGCCGTTCCGCAGTCGTTTTGAGGCAGCATCCTCGCAGCCATGAGCCACCGGGTTACGGCTGAATCTGGCGGAGACACCTCGCGCCTCAAGAAATCGAATGGTGCATTGCACGGCGTGAGGAATCAACTCGGCCTGCTGAAATAGACGCTCGGTGGTTGGCTGAAATAACAGCATTAACTCACTTCCTTCGAGGATCGAACGCCGAAGCCAAAATCGTCCTCTACGGCGATATCGCTCCAGTGCGCGTCTTCCACGCCTGGATCAATCGCACCTTCGTTGCCGCCCGGTGTCATTGGTTTGCGCGCACTCTCGCCGGCGGCGCATTCGTTTCGACGCGCAACGCTAACGTTCATGAACTCCCTTTCAAAAATGCTTCCCGATAGCTCTGAAGGACCTGGATCGCTTGGGTTATCTGGCGACCGACCGGCCACTGCTCTAAGTGTGCGGATGTATTTTCACGACATCGGAAATGTGGCTGTCGCTGAGCTTGCCTTTGTGCGGAGAAGTTCTTCATGTTCCGTACATTTACTTCTCTGTCCGGTGCTCGCGTATCGGCTTGAGCAGATTTACCGATCCTGCTGGACCGGAGTTGACTCACTCTTGGCATTGAATTGCGCTCCATGAACATCTACGAAGCAAGACAATGACCAAACGAGATGGACTGCCATCTCTGCAGAATCTTAGGCTTAGGCATTGTCTTAGTGGAAAGGCAGGATGTGTCTGTTACGAACAGGACATCGCGTCAATATCTTGTCACTGAACCAGAACTGACGTCAGCATTTCACGACAGCATGATAAGCCGAGCGTTTACGATCGGCGGCAGCACCTATCAAGATGCAGTTCCCTTACGTACCGCGGGAATGTATGTCGAGGTTTTGTAGTTGCGAGGAACGTATGCAGACGACCACAATGGCAGCGCCTCCTGTCAGTGCAGACTACTTATCCGCAATTCTGAACTGGGTGTGTCCCGAGTGCGGCGGACGCATGGGTGGCCGTTCGAAGGAATTCCAATGCCTAGGTCAATGCGGACGGGTTTGCGGTCGGTTTGGGAGAGCGCGTCCTCTCCTTGGCGAATTGCTGCTTTGTCTGAGCCCTCGCACGCAACAGCTCACTCACACCGCAGCGCCACCATCGGATCGACCTTCGTTGCTCGCCGTCCCGGCAAGTACCAGGCCGCCGTCGCCACCATCAGCAGCAATAGCGAAATCCCGACGTATACACCCGGATGGTCGCGCTCACTCCAAAGAGCAAGCTCGCCATCACACGGGTCAGCAACAGTGCAGCCACCAGTCCGCAGATCAGTCCCGCGGCCGTCAGCGTTACACCTTCTCGCAGCACTATCACCAGCACGTCAAGCCGCTTTGCCCCAAGCGCCATACGGATTCCCATTTCTTGCGTACGCCGGCTTACCGCATGCGACAGCACCCCGAACAATCCCAGGAAAGCCAGGAACAATGCTAGCAGCCCGTACCCACCAATTACCGCAGTCAACGCCCGGCTTGCGCCATCCTGCGCCGCCAAGCGGTCCTCCAGCAGCGCGATATCCTACACCGGCAGCGTTGGATCCATCCCCAGCACGGCCGACCGGATGGCATTCGTTACTGCGCCTGCGTCTCCCCGCACGCAGCTCGGGTTCTTACAGCAGCAGCAGCGGCCGAAAATCGCTTCCGCTTCATTCAGCAAAATCCTCCGGCGGATTTTGCCGACAACTCGCTCTCAAACTGGATTAACTTTCGGGGTGCCGGTCAGTCGCAAACGTGACGACGCTATTGACTGAAACAGCAGTTCGAAACAGACCCGGGAAAGCGATAATGAATCAGACCTCCACGCGAGTTCCATGGTACGTGTTGTTTATGGAGATCCGAGAAGAGGTGGCATGACGTGGCTAACTGCTGAGCATTATATCTCCGGCTTCGAAGGTATATTTCAATATTCTCCGCGCCTAAATTGAGATCGTTTGGCTGTCGAGCTTAACGGCCTTCCCATTCTTTACGCCGATAAGCTGACAGGTCAAGGTGCGTGCCTTAGCATCAATCGTGACCTTCAAGTAACCGAAACTTCCGCC
>Ga0210406_10006912_pt1 | contig 11640 bp, 11 predicted proteins | sample IncBWC30MmetaG_FD_155454 | JGI IMG/M metagenome (GOLD analysis project Ga0210406, IMG submission 155454) | Forest soil microbial communities from Barre Woods Harvard Forest LTER site, Petersham, Massachusetts, United States - Inc-BW-C-30-M | ecosystem: Environmental > Terrestrial > Soil >... | reverse complement strand
CACTTGCAAAAGTGTGTCAAAACAAAGCACTTTAACTACCTTTAGAATGAACACTTATGCAAAAAGGGGGGAGGGGGGGTACTCGCGATTCCCGTTCAGCGACCCACCGCTAACTATCCATTACTCACTTTCTGCTAGAGTCTCCGGGTGCGAAGGCGAACGCATCCCGCGACTAAATACGAATCCCGCGCGGAGCCGCCGGGAAACGCCCGACACGTCGGGCTGGCGCGGGCGATATCGAAGTTGGGCCACTGCTCGCGTTCGCGAGCGGCGAAGCTGATCGCCGCGGGACGCGTGCGGCTCAATGGTGCGGTGCGGCGAAATGCGGAAGCGCCGGTGCGGCTTGGGCAGGACAAAATCGAAGTGGACGGCCGGGAGATTCGCGCGGCGGAGAAATCGTATTGGATGCTGAACAAGCCGCGCGGCGTGGTGACCACGGCGTCGGACGAAAAGGGGCGCCCGACGGTATATGAGTATGTGGGCGAGGGCATGGGCTGGCTGGCACCGGTCGGCCGGCTGGACAAGGCCAGCGAAGGGTTGCTGCTGCTGACCAACGATTCGGAATGGGCGGCGCGGGTGCTCGATCCTGGCGGGCACGTCGCAAAAACGTATCATGTGCAGATTTCAGCGCTGGCGGAGGAGGCGCTGCTGCAAGGTTTGCGGCGCGGCGTTCGCGAGGGCGCCGATTTTCTAAGCGTGGAGCGCGTGCGCGAACTGCGGCGCGGCGAACGCAATTCCTGGCTGGAGATTGTCCTTCATGAGGGCAAGAATCGGCAGATCCGGCGGATGCTGGAGGCGCTGGGAGTCGAAGTCTTGGGGCTGGTGCGCGTGGCGATTGGAGGGCTGGAGCTGGGCGATTTGGCCAAGGGAGCGTCCCGGAAGTTGAGCGCCGCAGAAAAGTCGGCGGTCGAGAGTTGGAAAAGAACGCAGTGAAAATTCCCCCAAGAATGCAAGAAACGACCGCGCAGGAGACAATCGCGCGGCAGCGCCGGGACTTCCAAGGCGCAGAGTTGCAAATGGTTTACGGAACCTCTAGGCTCTAAGTTCATGCCTGAATTTTCGCCGGAACTCCTGGCTTACGGATTTGTCTGGTACGTGGCGTTTCTGTTTTCGACCACCTGCCACGAAGCGGCGCACGCGCTGGTAGCCAAGTGGGGCGGCGACGACACCGCGGCGCGGGGCGGGCAAGTGTCGCTGAATCCGGTGCCGCACATCCAGCGCGAGCCCTGGGGCATGGTGCTGATCCCGATTCTGTCCTTCATTTTCACGCGCGGAATGATCGGGTGGGCCAGCGCGCCGTTTAATCCGGAGTGGGAGCGCAGGCACCCGCGGCGCGCGGCGCTGATGGCCCTGGCCGGACCGGCGGCGAACTACACGCTGATGTTGCTGGCGGCGGTGGGCTTGCGGGCGGGACACAGCATGGGCTGGCTGCACACCAATCTGGAGACCGGGCGGCCGGACCTCGCGACCGTGGCCTTGTTCGTATTTTTCTCGCTGAATCTGCTGCTGGGCACCTTCAATTTGCTTCCCGTGCCCCCGCTCGACGGCAGCGCCGGCATCATGCTGTTTATGAGCGAGAACCGGGCGCAGCGCTACTTGGACTGGCTGCGCGGCAACAGTTTTGCGATGGTGGGCTTGCTGGTGGGCCTGCTGGTCTTCCGCTACTTTTACGGTCCGGTGGAAAATTTCGCTACCAACCTGTTGTTGCGCAGCCACTTTTGAAGATTCCAGAGTGGTTCAGTTGCGCACAGTTTGGCTTGGGTGTCCCTTCTCCGCACACCTTCCGCCCCGCCTAGCCGAATAAATGGATTCGTTTCCTATGGTTACGGCGGTTGCCGTGGCACCGGGCCTGCATCCACAGGCAAGCGGAGGCCGGAATGATTTTGACCGCCGAACACCCCGCTACCAACGTATATCGCGTGGAGGTTTCCGGTTGGGATGACAACAAGGCGTTTTTCGTGGAGAACTCCGAACTGGAGTGGACCGACGAGTCCGGCAAACAGGTTACGCTGAATCGCGGGCTTACGGACGGCGCGGTGATCTTCCTGCGGCTGCTCCAGCCGATTAGCAAGGACCGGTCTCATCCCGTGGCCTACGCAGCGGAATTGGTGACCCGGACGGAGGAAGGTCTGCGGCAATTCCGGCTGCGTCCGGTATCCGCGCGGCACCCGCGCCTGCCGGAACGGTTTCGATAAGAGCAGGAGCGCGGGACTCGACGAAGTGTCACAATGGAACAGAGGTCCGAAATGGTGGCGCAGCGAGACTGCGCAGCGTCGCCGACGCAATCCTACCAGCAGACTCTTGGAATTTTATGGCCTTTTGATCCAATAACTTAGCGCATCACCGGCCTACGCTCTCGGCACGGAACTGTAAGAAGACCTTAAGACGATACCCGCACAGGGTGGAACCCAGGATGCGATACAGTTGTTGTGGTTCAGTCCCACCCCAAGGCAGGCGAAAGCGGTACGGCAAAAAGCTCGCTGACCCCCTGCATTCTGGACGACGACCCCGCACAACTGGAGATGCTGGCGGCGCTGGTGACGAGCCTGGGCTACGAGCCCATCACCACCGCGAACCCCGAAGAAGCCTTGAAGCTGGTGCAGTACGGCCGCTGCCGGCTGGTACTGGCCGATGTGCACATGCCGGGAATGGACGGGTACCAGTTCCTGGACGCGGCACTGCGCGTCGATCCGGGCCTGCACGTAATCATCATGACCGGCGAGTACACGCTGGAGTCCGCGCTGGACGCGGTACGCCGCGGCGCCACGGACTTCCTGCCCAAACCAATCGATCGCGCGCGGCTTAAGCGCACGTTGGACGAGGTGGCGGCACTGTACGACCAGCGTCGGCGGGTGCGTGAGCTGGAAGAGCAGCTGCTGAAGGATTTGGAGTTCCACGGCATCGTGGGGAAAAGCCCGGCGATGCTGGAAGTGTTCGATTTCGCGCGGAAGGTCGCGCGGCACTATACCAACGTCTTGCTGATTGGAGCCACCGGCACCGGCAAAGAGCTCGTGGCGCGCGCCATCCACCAGATCAGCCCGGTGGGCCAGAACAAACTGGCGGTGTGCAACTGCTCGGCGATGGTGGATACGTTGCTCGAGAGCCAGCTTTTCGGGCACATGCGCGGATCGTTTACTGGCGCGACCGATACGCGGCCGGGATTGTTTGAGTTCGCCAACAATGGAACGGTTTTTCTCGATGAGGTGGGGGAAACCTCGCTGCCCATGCAGGCCAAGCTGCTGCGCGTGATCCAGAACCGCGAAATCCAGCGCGTGGGCTCTCCGGAAGTGCGGCAGATCAACGTGCGGATGATTGCGGCCACCAACCGGGACTTGCGCGCGGAGGTCCTGGCCGGCCGCTTCCGCGAGGACTTGTATTACCGGTTGAGCTCCATCCAGATTCGCATCCCTCCGTTGACCGAGCGGCTGGAGGACATTCCCCTGCTGATACAATTTTTCCTCAAGAAGTACAACGAAGCGTACGGGAAGACGATTGGGGGATTGACGCGGCGCGCGCAAGCGGTACTGCTGCAGCATTCCTGGCCGGGTAACGTACGCGAACTGGAAAACGTGATCTCCAGCGCTAGCATTACCGCCGGTGGGGATTTCATCGACCTGGCGGACTTGCCGGAAGGCCTGCGGCACCGCGGGCCACGCACGGCGGAGGGCGACGAGTTTCGTCCCTTGTCGCTGGAGGAGATGCGCAAGATACACATCCATCGCGTTCTCGATATGTGCCAGGGAAATCGCCTGCGCGCGGCGCAGGTTTTGGGGATTGGACGCACGAGCTTGTACCGCTATCTGAAAGACAACGTGGAAGAAAAGCCCAAAGCCGCGAAATTCGGGCATGCCTCGGCAGGGGCGCGCCTGTAGCGTTCGACTTTTTCTAATTGGATTTTGTGTGTGCCAGGAAGGAACAGTTTTCCGTGTTGACGCAGGGCGCGGAGCCCGCCGTTTTGTAATTGCAAGCAAATCAGCAGCATGCGAGCGCGGAATTTGGCATGCGTCCTGCACTCCTACTCCAGCAGCGAAATGCGGGGAAGCACATGGGCAGGCCACTGAGATTCGAAGAAGGTTTTGCGCCGGCCCTGGCGCGCGCGACTTGCGCGCCGGTGTCCCGCAAGCAAGCTCCTGCCAGGTGTACGTCCACAGCGAACCCACTATCCACCAGCCAAGACCCCCTGAGCGCCGCGTAACTCGCAAGTACGGTTGCGCGGCGCTCTTTCCTTCCTAGAAAGATTCATGCACTTAAGACGAAAAGCAGACACAAGTAATAGCTACTCCTTACTCGTAGCGGAGGGCGACGATCGGGTCGACGCGCATGGCGCGGCGTGCGGGGATGTAGCAGGCGACGAGCGCGACGCCGCTGAGCAAAAACGCGACACCGAGGAACGTGAGCGGATCATAGGCGCTGACGCCATAGATCAGGGTGGAGATGAGGCGAGTCAGACCGAGCGCAGCGGCCAGGCCGATGCCGACGCCTATGACTGCGATGCGCATGCCCTCGCCAAGAACCATACGAAGAACGTCGGACGTAGAAGCGCCAAGCGCGACGCGGATGCCGATTTCGTGGGTGCGCTGTCCCGTGAGGTAGGAGATTACGCCGTAGATTCCCACGGCGGAGAGCGCCAGCGCTAGGGTCGAAAACACGGAGAGCAGAATCATGGTCAGACGCTGCTTGGCGATCGAATTCGCAACAATCTCTTGCATGGGTCGCACGTTGTAGGTCACCGCGGTGCTGTCCACCTGGGCTTCCGCTTCGCGAATGCCGCCGACGATGCTTGCGGGTGCTCCGGTGGTGCGCGCCACCCAGCCGACGCCGTTTGCCAGCAGCGGCCAGAAACGGTCGGGCACTTGCCAAACCGAGAGATAGAGTTGCGACTGCAGGTCCTGGTGCTCGCGCGAGCCGAGACCCCAATGTTCGACGTGGCCGATGACACCGACAATTACCGGCTGGAGATCGAGCAGGCCGATGTTGAGATGTTTGCCGACCGGATCCTGGCCCGGAAAGTATTTTCGCGCGAAGCTGGAGTCGATGACGGCGGCCGCGGGCGCACGCTCGTCGTCGCGCGCATTGAAGAAACGGCCGCGCTCGAGCGGAATGCGCATGGCCTGCGGATAGCCGGGAGTGACGAGATAGAACAGCGCGAACGGCATTTCGTTTTGGTTGGCGGGTTTGGGCTGTCCTTCGATCCAAAAAGGAACTTCGGAGTCGCCGGTCATGGGGAGAGAGCCACCCATTAGGGAAACGCTCTCGACACCGGGAACATTCTCAAACTGGCGCAACGTCTCGCGGTATTTCGCGCGAAGCTGGTCGGCGGTGATGTCCGCAGGCGAGGTGAACGACACGTCATACGTCAGCACCTGGCGCGAATCGAATCCGGGATTGACACGCCACAAAGCCGCGAGACTGCGAATCATAAGCCCCGCGCCGATCAACAGCACCAGGGCCATGGCCATTTCCACAATGACGAAGACGTTTTGCGTGCGGTGACGCGCACCGCTCGAGCCGCGGCCACCTTCTTTGAGGGTTTCGTGCATGTTCGGGCGCAGGGTCTTGATGGCGGGGACGAGGCCGAAGAGAATTCCGGTGAGAACGGAGACACCGACGGTGAAGAGAAGCACGTGCGAATCGATTCCGATCTCTTCCGAGCGCGGCAAAGATTCCGGCAGCGCCGCGAGCAGGGCACGCGTGCCCCACTTGGCGAGAAGCAGGCCGATGGCGCCGCCGCCGATGCCGAGCATCACGCTTTCGGTGAGAAGCTGGCGGATCACGCGCGCGGGGCTGGCGCCGAGCGCGGAACGAATGGCGAACTCGCGGGTGCGGCCCGTGGAGCGCGCCAACAACAAGTTGGCGACGTTGGCGCAGGCGATCAACAACACGAAACCCACGGCTCCGAGGAGCACCAGCAAGACTCCCCGAACATCGCCAACGACGTCTGTTTTGAGCGGCACCAAAGTGATGCCCGTGCCCTTGTTGGAGTCGGGATAAGCGGCTTCGAGGTTGCGGCCAATGCGGTCCATATCGGCACGCGCTTGCTCGAAGGTGACACCGGGTTTGAGGCGCCCGATGGAGTTCATGCCCATGCTGATGCGGCGATCGAGGAAGGTTGGGTCGGTCCACTGGCCGATGGGCACGTAGACATCGGAGGGGCTGAAGACCGGAAGACGGCTGGGAGCGACGCCGATAATGGTGTAAGTCTTGCCGTTGAGGGTCAGGCTCTTGCCCAAAACATCTGGAGACGATGCGAACTTGCGTTTCCACAGGCCATCGCCGATCACCACCACGGGTCCGGCGCCGGGTTGGTCCTCCTCAGGACGAATATTGCGCCCGAGGGGAAGCAGCACGCCAAGTGCGGGGAACAAGTCCGCGGAGATCATGTGACCGTGAAGGCGTTCGGGTTCGCCGGCGCCGGTCAGGTTGTAGTCTTCGGAGCGGAACGCGCCGAGCGAGGAGAAGGAGGTATTGTCCTTGCGCCAGTCCAGGAAATTGGGAAACGAGATGGAAGACTGGCGGAACGAGGAAGTTTTTGAGTACACGGCGAGAAGCTGATCGGGATTCGGAAACGGCAGGGGATTGAGCAGGACGCCGTTGACGACGGAAAACAGCGCGGTGTTCGCGCCGATGCCAAGCGCTAAGGTTAGAATCGCGACGGCCGCGAAGCCGGAACTCTTGGACAATACCCGCAGTCCGAAGCGAACATCTTGCCAAAAATTTCGCACTAGAGGCCTCCCCGACTTGAGGTGTGAATGCTGACAGAGTTACGCAGGCGCGCGGTCATTTGTTCCGATCTCATTGGATTTCCGGGGCTCCTGGTTGGCGGCGTTGCGGGAAAGTCAAAAAAGCAGTTTAGTCACGATCGGGCCGATTGCCAGCAGGAAATCTGGATTGGGAATATGAACTCGCACCATCCAAAATCCGAAGCGCAGGTCACGATTCAGCCTTAAGTTCCTATTGACGGACAGAATTTTGCGGCGTATTTTATCGGTAAATTGCGCCTCAGTTCTAATGTCGGGTTGGCTAAGAAAGGCACCTCATTACCAATGCGATTTCTTGGAAGATGCTGCATGCTCCTGGCCTTCTCGCTTGCCTTCGGTCTAGCTTGCAGCGAAATCCCTGAATCGCTCAGCCTGTGCGACGATACTTCTAACGATTTTCTCGTATCCAGTCCCGCGTCCAAGATTAGAAGAGTGCAGACGGCCCGCCGAGAGGCAAACCCGCGGCAGGATGCGGCCGCGACAGCCACGCTCCCAAGCCTTCCGCTCATTCATTGGACCCAGCCCGCACTCCCTTCCGGGCCGAAACTCCTGAGGTTGCTCTCCATTCAGCGGAAATAATCACTGCTCACATTTAGCGCCGGTCGCCTGAAAACGCCGGGGTTGCGCATGCCTTGGGGACGGTCACATGAGCGCTTCTTCAAGGCAGTGACGCCGATGCCACCGAGTTCGGACTCCTTCGGCCCAGCCGTGCTTCACCTCGAATTGGCCGAGTCACAAAAATCCTTTGGGAAGGATTGAGTTCCCGTCAGAAACAGGAATACCCGCAAATAAGTAGGTCTGTTTTGGAGTTTGTTTTTTGCTGAATGAACCCCCGGGCTGCAATTCTCACAAGGCCTGGGGCAAAGCCAGCAAGACTCCACCAGACCTCTGAGCGGCAGCAGAAATCACTTTCGAAAAGGAGATTAATCATGAAGACCTTTAGCAAGAATTTCGCACGAGGTATGAATCTGAAGAAACAAACACTAGTCCTCGCATTGGCGGTGATTGCGGCTTTGACCATCACAGTTTCCATCGTTTCCAGTCACAACATTCCAGGTAAACCGTCGCCGGCGTTGTCAGGCGAGCAGGAAAGGACAATCATAGGCGTGTGGCAAATGGCACTAACGACGGTTAACTGTCAAACGGGCGACGTGGTCCGCACTATTCCAGGGCTATGGACTTTTCACGAAGGCCGGACAATGTCGGAATATGCCAGTGCTCCCGGTCTGAGTCCGGCTCTGCGTGGCTCCGGCCACGGAGTTTGGCAGCGCGAAGCCGGCTGGCAAGATTACTCGCTCACTTTCATCTTCTACCGCTATGACGCAAGCGGCGTTTTCACCGGATCACAGAGAGCTAAGATTGCCTTGAAACTCGGAGCAAGCGGCGATGAGTTTACCGCGACCTCAGCAATCGAGGGCCTCGATGCCAACGGCAACGTAATCTTCACCGCCTGTGGCACGCCCACCGGTACGCGGTTCGGCGGGTGAGGTGGCGTTCTGAGAGAACGGGGCGGAGATGGAAAGAACTTACGATCGATTACAGCAAATCCTGCAATTGTGGAAAAAGCTGGAACTAACAAAGCCGTATACCAGCGAGTACGTTGCACTCACGAATCAGATTCGCGTCCTGTCGGACGAGCACAGGGCGTGCATCGACGCACCAAAAAGCTCAAAGAATCAAATTAAGTCACTGACCCACCGGAAGTCCATTTGGTGTTCAACTCCTCGTAAACGCGCAAACCCGACAAAATGTGGACGGCGTGATCGAGGGAACAGCATTGCGTTCAGGAAACCGCGTGCGCATCACGGCGCAATTAATCCGTGCGTCCACCGACCAGCACTTACGGGCAGAGACTTATGAAGGCAATGTGGAGGACGTGCTCCGACGTCCGGCATAGGCAACAAATGCCCTGAAAGCCTCGTCTTGCTCTTCCGGAGGCGCTGAACGGGAGTCACTCGACGAGAGGCGCTTTCGTCCGCCGTAGCTGATAATCCCTGTCATTCTGCCGTCTTGAGTATAAGTGAGAAAACCTGCAGGACTTGGGCCGAACGGGGTGTCGTTTCGTTCTCCGCTAGCCGTTGAACTTGAGGTTGATACGAGTTTCCATGTGCCGACGAGTCTGTCGTGCGTCTGCGCCTGGGCTTGATGGGCCATGATTGCTCCTGAACGAAGGGCTTCCTCTGAACCCAAGGCGATTCCGGGCGCATCGTATTATCGACAACGGAGGCACTGCATGAATCTGCCGGATGCGCCGATTGCACACGAAGGCTTCTTCGTCACGCATTTCCTTACTGTGAGGGATCAGGAAAAATCAAAGGACTTCTACGTCCGAATTCTTGGCGGGAAAGTGGTCAAGGCGGAGAATCCCTGCTACGTCAAGCTGGCTAACAGCTGGATCATTCTCAATTCCGGCGGCGGCCCGACTCCCGACAAGCCAGAGGTCCTCCTCGAAACGCCCGCGGATCTCAACCGAGTGAATAGCTTCCTTAACTTGCGCGTCGCCGACGTCCGGGCCTGCTACAAAGAATGGGGCGACAAAGGAGCGTTCTTCCTTACCGAGCCGCTGGACAATCACGGCTGGGAATGGCGTTGCTACATGCGTGATCCCGACGGCTACCTCATCGAGGTCGGCCAATATACTCAAATGGCGATCGACCGTTTCAAAAACTACGCCGGGTGAGTTGGGGCGGGACGAAAGGAGAGAGGCGCTCGGTAACCGCACAAGCGCCTCCTCTACTACTTCAACGTAAACCGTACCTCACTGGATCACCTCCTTCTCGGCGGGAACGCCGATGTCGACAAGAATGTCGAGTGGTCCGAGTATAGCGCGGGTCCGGGAGATTTCAGAACAAGCGTTTCCTTAACCTTTGGATTGGGCACGAAGCCGGTACGTTCTGTCACCTATGTGCCCGGTCCGGACCGTTATACTCTGGCGCGCCCGGAGGGACTTGAACCCCCAACCCCTTGGTTCGAAGCCAAGTGCTCTATCCAATTGAGCTACGGGCGCGCGGAGACAAGTATAACCATGGGAATGGGTTTCTGGCTCTGGCGCCGCACATACCAGCAGGGCTGGTATCCGAGGTGCGGAAACAGCGCTTGTACGCACGTCACCGTCACTTCCGGATGCACTGCGTCCAGCTCGTAATCGACCCTGCCGTTTTTCAGGGGTATCGCGAGCAGGCGCACTACCTGCACCGAGTCGAAAGCGTTGCCCAGTCGTGGGTAGGCCGCGCGCGACCGAAGCACCGCGTAATCGCCAGCGTAGACGATCGCCGCCAGCGCAACGATCAGCACCAGCGTGCGCTTCGCGTAAGTCCCTGGTTGGCTCAAGCGTTTGCTCTTTCGGGGCGCGGCAATCGCGTTTCGCCGCGGCGCGCCTCATCGCGGATCAGACCTGCCACCCCGGTTGGCCGCTTCTTTTGATTCCAGGACCGCTGTTCTCATGAGGCTCTTGTCCGCTTCCGCCAGCACCGGGTCGCGCCGGCGCTGCAAGTCCGCGACGCTGGGCACCACGATTTTGTCCGGGATAATCCCTGTGCCTTCGAGCTTGCGTCCCTTGGGCGAAAACCACAGCACTTCGCTCATTTCCAGCACGCCGCCGCCCTTCATCACGCGCGGCTTGGCGATTCCCAGCACGCAGCCGCAGGACTGGCTGCCGATGACTTTTGCGCGTAGGGTGTCCTGCATGCCCGCGGCAAACACTTCGGAAGAGCTTGCGGAATGCGCGTTCACCAGAATCACGACCGGTCCGGAATAAATCTGTTCGCCCGGGTGCCCAACATAAAGCTGCAGGGGCAGCTTGAACAGTCCCACATACGACGTGAGCGGCTTGCCCGTCCTGGTGGAATCCTTGGCGAACAGCGTCTTCTTGCCATAGAAATACCCGGCGATGGGCAGCAACACCGCCAGGTCGCCTCCGCCATTGCGCCGCAGGTCCACGATCAATCCCGGCGCATCGCGAAATTTTTGCAGCGCCTGACGAAATTCCTTGGTAATCGGGTGTTGAAAGCCGTCAAAACGGATGTACACGTTGCCTGACGGAAGGACGTGCGTGGTTACTTCGGGGGCCTCAGAGTAAATTTGTCTCCGCACGCTTACCTCGAGCAGCGAGCCGTCCCCGCGCTGCAGCGCCACCTTCACCGCAGAGTCCGGCGGACCCGCGAACACACGGTTGTAAATGAACCAGCGCGTGGCGCGCTCGGAAGAAGAGGGCTGGCGCTTCCTCTCGATTTCCGCGATGCGCTCCGCGACAGGAGTGTCGTCCACGCGCAGCACCACCATTCCCGGCTCGATTCCCTGGCGCGCCGCATCCGTTCCTGGAATGACGCTGGTGACTGCGGTTTTGCCGTCCACGTCGTCGACGCTGAAGCCCACCGTAACCCCTTGCTGGCGGCGGAAATTCTTCCACTGCTGCGGCGAGTTGAAGCGCGTGTGCGCGTCGTGCAGCTCACTGGTCATCTGGTTCATCAGCGGGTAGAACTCCAGGTCGTTCTTGGCCGCCTCGACGAGCGGCCCGTAGCGCTGGTGCACTTCGTTCCAGTCCACACCGTTGTACGAGGCGTCGTAGTAGTGTTCGTGGATCTCCCTCCAGACCTTCTCGAAGACTTCCTTGCGGTCCTTGGGCGTCAAGCGTTGCTTCGTGGTGGTCTCGGACGCGGCGCTGGGAATTTGCGGAGTGGCCGGGGTATTCGGTTTTTCCTGAGAGCGCGTGTCGACAGCGAAAACGCAGAGCAGCAGAAGCAGGAGCGCAAAAGGCTTTCGCCGGGGCTGATGTACGGCTGGATTCATCTGTCTATCCGCCTGGCTACGTTGGACTCGCATCCGACGGCTCGTTCGCAAAAAGGCGCGCCAACTCCGCGTGTTCCATCACCACCGCAGGGTC
>Ga0210406_10006910_pt1 | contig 11641 bp, 10 predicted proteins | sample IncBWC30MmetaG_FD_155454 | JGI IMG/M metagenome (GOLD analysis project Ga0210406, IMG submission 155454) | Forest soil microbial communities from Barre Woods Harvard Forest LTER site, Petersham, Massachusetts, United States - Inc-BW-C-30-M | ecosystem: Environmental > Terrestrial > Soil >... | reverse complement strand
CTTGCGCGCTATGCGCCTAGAAGTTCCCGAATGTTTCCGGTCGCCGTGGGATGACGCGATGGCTCAACCATTGCAGGCCGAACCGAGCGAGCATTTCGCGACGACCGTATTTGGTGATGGTCAGAGCGCGACTGTCGAGATCCTGAATTACCCATTTTCGCTTTAAGGCGACGTTCAGCAACGCCGCGCCGACTGCGCCGCCAATATGCGGCCGCCGCTCACTCCAATCCACGCAGGCATAGGCAAGACAGCGGCGTTGCTTCCGAGTAGCCTCGACGTCAATGCCAAGTGCCTCAAGCGCCTCAGTTCCGCGCACGGTGACCTGGTATGCCTTGTTACTTACTGTACTGTCTGATAACCATCCCAGCTCCCTGAAGCGCTGGTGGAGGCTCACGCCGAGGGCGCCCGCAATATGGTCGTAGCAAGTGCGCGCCGTGCGCAGCCGGCTTGGTGTGTTCGGTACGAATACGTCCCGTGATCCACTGGTAAGGACGCTCAAGGCTTCCAGCGCAGCGGCGACATTAGCCCCGCCCAGACTGTAGTAGCGATGCCTTCCCTGCGCGAACACCGTCACCAATCGTTGTGTCCTAAGTCGCTGGAGGTGAGCACTCGCGGTTGCCGGGCTGATATCAGCCACAACCGACAGCTCGGTGCTCGTGCGTGCTCGCCCGTCCACCAGGCAGTACAGCATGCGAGCCCGCGCCGGCTCGCCAATGGCCGCGGCAATTTGCGAAACCTCATCATCAACGCGAGATTCGACATCCATACTTCGATGTTAGACGAAGTATAGCTGTTCGGCAAAATGTAGATTTCGAGAGAGCCGTATTTTTCGCGCTGATCGTTGCCATTGGATACTTCTCGTGCCGCGTATTCGCCATTGTGTGGAATGCCCGAAGTGCCATACGCTGTATCTCATCTCCCTTAGCCCCTATCGCAATGGGTCTTACCTCATCCCCACGCTGGATGGTTCTTCGCGAGAGTATGCATTGTATTGTTCTTGCAGGACAGGTAGCGCGGTTGGGGTGTGGAGATGGAGCGAGATGAAAACCTGTGAGGTCTCGAAAGCGGCTTATGATCGTGGCTACGGAACACTCGACGAGGTAGTGTCGAGCGATGCTCGGCCGCAGGATGCGTGGTCATTTGATGTTTCCAGGTGCTTTGATGATTTGAAAGCAATGAAGAAACGGAGAAGTCCGCGTTGAGCCAGAGTCGTCCTGGTGCGATGCCCTGCGCCTCAAACAATTAAGGACTCAAAGCTGAGGACCATTTGCGAGAAGCTCGGACGGTGCTCGTATCGCTGTTGGTTGCAGCGGTTTTGCTGCCCGCAGGTGTGCTCGCCCAATCCCCCGAACCTGAGCACTATGTGTCACCGTGGAAGACACCGTGGACCTACGAAGGGGCCAACCATTGGAGTGAACTGGACCCGGGCTATGCCGTCTGCAACCTCGGCAAGGAACAGTCTCCGATCGACATTCAAAATGCGGAGAAAGCCGAACTCCCGGCCCTACGATTCGAATACAAGAGCGGCGCGCTTAAAGATGTAATCAATAATGGCCACACGATCCGGGTGAACTACCACGACGCCCAGGGAAGCGGCAACTTTCTGATGGTGGGAGACGAGCGCTACCAACTGACGCAATTCCACTTTCACCGTCCCAGCGAAGAGTACGTTCACGGTAAACCACACGATATGGTGGTCCACTTGATGCACCAGACCAGCGATGGGAAGGCTGCCGGAGTCGCGATTTTTCTGAACGCCGGCAGCGTGAACGCAGCCGTTCAGCTGGTATGGGAACATATGCCTAAGACCGAGGGCCAGCAGGATGTTGCCGGAGTCGAGCTTAATCCCGCCGGCTTGTTGCCCCACACGACCGGCTATTACACCTACAAGGGGTCTGAAACAGCTCCGCCGTGCGCTGAGGGCGTCACGTGGTTTGTGCTGAAGACTCCGGTTGAAATCTCAGCAGAACAAATCGACGCGTTCGCCAAGCTTTATCCACACGATGTCCGCCCTCTTCAGCCGCTCAACGGTCGCACCGTGAAGGCAAGTCAGTAGTAGCGCGAATAAGTTATGCGTGAGATCTGGCCTTTGCATGCCTTGGTCCCAGTAAGCCTGAGCTGGTTAGGCCGTGAGCGGCACTCTTTCGGCCCTTCGCGGCTCATTTCTCGCGTAAGAGACGCGCGAGAAATGGGGCACCCGGTCGTCGTCGCGCACGCCGGGTTTGGAACAGAATCAAGACCGAGGGTTGGAGGTCCATGGTACCCCACCGTTCGGCTGTGCTCAGCGTTAGGCCCTTTGCCAAGCGCGCAAAAGATGAGGTACCCGGACTTAACAGCGCCACTGCAAATGCCCTTATTGACGTTCGCAGGTCACATTGTTGTTCCAGTCGACGAACGCACCCTGGGGGTTGTCGCGCCACGCCCAGACGTGCAGCTCGAAGAAATCGGCCAGATTAAAACGATTCGGTGCCGGGACGAACTGAAAATCCTGGCCATCGAGTGCGGGAGGCGTATTGTTGTTATTCTTCAGCCATGTGGCCGCGTCGACGATATACTCGACGCCCACCAGCCTGCGTTTATTCCCCACTGGTTCGTAGATCAGGGCTTCGGGGTGGGCGACATCGATCAGGCCGTCGACCACCAGAGTGCCGTTGACATAGTGAATGCCCATGGCTCCGTGGTCGGGACCGCTGACGCATCCAAACGCCGGCCCGTAGCCGGCCGGGCCGGCGTTGTTGACGTCAAGGAACTGCCTGGTCGCCTCGCGAACATCTCGAACGAGCTCGGCCGAGGTCGCATGACTCGAGTGCTCGGAGTCCTGTGCGAAGAGCGGCGAGGCCGTAGTGAAACTAACCATCAGCACTAAGGGCAGGATGGTGTGGGTAGAGGTGTGAATTAAACTTGTGATTCGGGGCATAGTCTTCTTCTCCTTTTCGTATTTTGTTTTTGAAGTGTTCTCTCGTCCTCCATTCCACAGGGGACACTTGCGCGGCCCTGGCAAGGCTCATCGCTTTGCCGATTTCGTTCATGGGGTTGAACTGATGCGCGGAGTTAGAGTCGTTCCGCGTTTACCGAGACCGGCACCCCATTGGTCAGCGAATCGAACACCGGAGAATGCCCGGTCCCCAACTCAACCAGCTCCCGCAACTGCTCGTCGGCTACGTCAGCCTTGATCTTGAAGTTGACTCGAATCCCCTGGTATCCATTGCGCACGCTTTTGTCGAGATCCAGAAATCCGTGCAGGTCGAGATCGCCTTCGAACGAAGACTCGACTTCTTCGATGCTGATCCCACGCGCCGCCGCGTGATAAACCATGGACGTGGTCAAACAAGACGCCAGTGCGTGGAGCAGATGTTCGACGGGATTCGCGGCCGCATCTTTGCCTAGCAGAACGGCAGGCTCATCCGCCTCCAATACGAATGGCTGCGGCCGCGATAGCTCCTGACCCGCGCCGTAAAACTCGCTTACCGCCGAGCGATTTTGACTGGCCCCCTGCCATTGGTTGTGAATACGAAATTTGAATTTCGCGATGGCCGGCGTGATCTTGATGGCGTCGATAGTCGTAAACAGATCGCTAACGTTGACCCCGTTGACAATTTTGGGAAGCTTTTGTGCGGTCGCCATGGGTGGTGTTCCTCCATTTTCCGTGTAATTTCATCGAACCAGTCGCATTCGATGGTTCAAAATAGCCGCAAAATGGACTTGCAACAAGATGGCAGATATGCCATTGTAGGTGGGCGTTTAGGCCATTCGCGATTTTTGATGATTCCGAGGAGCAGCCATGAGAGAGATTACAGTTCTTCTTCTCGACCAGATGTTTTCCTCGACTGCCATCGGGCCGATGGAAGTCTTCCGCCACGCAGGCTCGTTGTGGAACGTTCTGACGGGAACGGCGCTTGCTCCCCCCTTCCACGTGATCACCGCGTCGGCCGACGGACGTCCGGTCCGCTGCGACGGAGACATTCAGATTCGACCGAACGTCGCTTTGAAAGATGTGGGCAAGACCGATCTCATTTTTGTTCCGACTACGGGACTCAGCGTTGACGATGTAGTCGAACGCAACGCGACGATTGTGCCCTGGTTGAAGTGCCGGAGTACAAGTGGCGTCGCTGTCGCGAGCGTTTGCTCCGGAGTGGGTTTGGTCGCGGCCGCTGGGTTACTCGATGGCAAGCGCGCCACGACTCACTGGGGACTAGCGGAGCGGTTTCGAGAAAAATATCCCAAAGTGAAGTGGATGCCGGAATTGATGGTGACGGAGGACCGGGGCTTCTATTGCGGTGGTGGGGTGAACGCCTCGCTTGACCTCAGCATCTACCTGGTGGAGAGATTCTGCGGACACGAGATTGCGATGCAGACCGCTAAGGCGCTGCTCATCGAGACGCCGCGAGCCTGGCAGTCTGGATTCGCCATTGTTCCTTTGAAAACTGACCATACCGATGACACGATCTCCAGCGCGCAAGAGTGGATGCATAGGAATTTCGCCAAGACTTTCCCGCTGGAAGAGCCAGCGCGACGCGTGGGTATGAGTGTGCGCAATTTCGTGCGCCGTTTTAAGCATGCGACCGGAGACACTCCGTTGATCTATTTGCAGAAACTGCGGATCGCCGCGGCCAAGCGCATGTTAGAAAGCAACCATCGCACCATGCAGGAGATCAGTGATGGCGTTGGCTATCAAGATGTAGCGTTTTTTCGCTCGCTCTTTCAGCGGCACACCGGCGTGTCGCCGAGCGCATATCGCGAAAGGTTCGGGGTGTAGTACTTTGCAGTGCCCAAACTTGAAGGAATCATTTCCTTTTTCGGAGGTCTTATGGATAAACCTGTCCCGGATATTCGATCGCTGCAGAAGCCATTGAAGGAGCAGTATCGGCGCGAGCCGCAAAGCTCGCGTATCACTCTGACGGCCAAAGGTGGTGAGACGGACACGCCCCTCTCTTGTTCCGTAGATATCGGCCGTGCCATCTATCAGGCGGAGGCCCACAAAGGAGTGGGGGGGGCAGGCACCGCGGCCTGCTCTGGCGATCTTCTGCTGGGGGCCTTGGCCGCCTGCGCGCAGCTTACTTGTCAGCTGGTTGCCACGGCGATGGGAATTCAAACCCGACATATCGAAGTAACCGTCAACGGGGATATGGATTTGCAAGGAACATTGGGTATCTCCAAAGAAGTGCCGGTGGGTTTCGACGCCATTCGCCTGCAATTTAAAGTTGACGCGCCACAAGCGACTCCAGATCAGTTGCGTTTGCTGCAGGAAAAGACGGAGCAATATTGCGTGGTCCTCCAAACCATGTTGCGGCCGCCGAGGATTGACGCTCAGTGGAGTGCCGCCGGTTAACGCTGGGCTGTCGAACCTTTCGCCCGCAACGGCTGAGACCGTCTCCCGGCGTCAAGATTCGGATGACTTGGTTGCGGATCTAGCTCAGGATCGAAGTTAGCTGTTTCGCTAGCCGGGAGTGATCAGGGGAAATCCGCATAACGCAGCGATGGAGCGCTGCGCCACCCAAAATCCGAGTTGGCCGCAGCTTTTGAGGCTATGGGACTGGATGCTTTCGCCGCTCCAGGGCGCAGTTCTCGCCTGGGGGAATGACCCTGTCGCGATTCTGTTTGTGCGAGGGAAAGGCCCGATTTCTCGTGGAAAAGGCGCGCGAGAAATGGAGCACCCGGCTGTTTCGGGATTGGTTATCTATGCCGTCCCTGATGGGACCCGGTTCCTGTTTCGACGCTTACCCAGCCCTTTACGTCCTGGGCTAAGATATGCCGCCGCTGCGGCGGCTGTTGCGTGGAGGACGCGGCGTTATCTTCTCCAAGCGAGCCTGGAATGTTTGGTGTCCAGCCGTCTCGCGATGGAATACCCGAGCCCTCTCGTGATGGAAACAGTGTCGGGGAGCATGCACTTGGTTAGGCTGCCGCTTTTTTGTGAGGCGGTCCGTTCTGCTGCTGCGCGTCTTTCTCGGGCGTTGCGTTTTTCTGATCACCTTCTTTTTCGGACGTTGCCTTTTTCTCCGAGGTTTCGCCGGTGGCTCCGGCGGAGGATTCGGGAGCTAGTTCCGCACTCTTCAGGGCGGGTGGGGCGGGGGGTTGCTCCGGAGGCTTCAAGGCAGAGGAGATGAGGGCGGCAGTCCTAACGCGGACGCTGCGCCATCTGACGTTGCTTGCGTTGCCCGCTTGCTCAAGATATGGAGCAAGCTCCTCATCGGTGGCTATGCCTTTGGCTTTCAGGAATTGAAGCAAGGCCGCGTTCTGGGTTTCAAGGGGCTCGAGCGAGGAAAACAGTTCGTCGAAGATCTGCTGCAGAATTGCTTCGTCCATTTCAATCACCTGCGTCCATTACGATCGCGTGCCAAAGAGCCTGCCGATTTGCGGGCGAACTTGCGAAGTGTTGTCGGGAGAGATCTGCTTGCTCAGGATTCGGTTCGGGAGGGGACTCAGGTGTTGCCACGCGACGAGCGGCTTTCTGCCCCAAAATCTGATTGGGGCGACGTGAGACAGGTGAACCGCGACCGAAGATCTATCGGGCGGCGGTTCTGGTTGGTGTCGGAGGCACCGTGAAATAGCGCACGGTGACATCGTTGCCGATGTGTGCGATCCTGCTCTCGGAAACCCGCGCCCGTTTGACTGCAACTTTGTCCGAGAAAGTGCGCACGGTCACATCGTCTGCGAGGTAATCGACTTCATTCGGTCCTACCCGGACGCGCTTAAACGCGGTTCTGGCGGGTCCTGCTCCTTTCGCTGGAATTGTCGCCGTATACGCGCCGGACGTGCCTTTCCCAGGCAGCGGCTTCGGGACGGCTGGCTGCTGATTGACAGGTGCGGATTTCGGCAAGGTGGCAGATTCCAAGGAGCCCGACGGTCCACGATGCCGGTAGGCCATCGTAGCCGCGAATGCGATCACAACGGCAACTGCCGCGACGGCGAATGTCCGCGAGCGGTTGGGCCATTTGAAATGCTTCGCTTGCCGCGTGAACGTCGCGACGAACAACGCGGCGCGCTTAGAGACGGACCGCAGTTCCTCGATCGCTGTCGGGACTGAATTCCGCCAGCGGTTCGGCCAAGTTAGAGCTTTCGCCCGCGGCGCGAACGTTCTGAGTGAAGCTCGTAGTCTGGACGCTGGCAACTGGCCGGGGGTGGCCGGAACTGAACTGGGCAGGCGCCTGGGCCAATTTAGGGATTTGGCCCGGCGCGTGATCGTTGTCGCGAGCACGGCTGACAGCTTAAATGCTGGCAACTCCTTCATTGCCGCGAAAACAGCTCCCCACCGCGCGTAGAGCGAGTGCTCGTTTTCAGGGAGCATGCCAAACTCGGGCGGAGGTACGAAGCTCTCGTCTGGAAATGCGTCTTCGGTAAGAGCGTTCGAAAGGGCCGAAGTCTGGGCCGCGAAGGCTTCTTCTTCTTCCAGTTTGGCGACTTGACTGATGGCCGCTTCGATCTGTTCCGCCATGAGCCGGTAGGTGGACACCTCGTGTTCCTGGAATGCGTGCGCCTCCCTGAACAGGACTTGGAGAACTCCCGCTAAAGCGCGATCTTGGTAGATCGGCAGGATCAGAAGAGAGTTAGCGTCGAACTGGCGGCAAATGGCAGCTTCAATCCGACTATCGGTCCCGGCGTCCTCAACCCGAAGAATCTCACGGTTCGTGTTGGTATTTGCTGAAACTGTAAGAGAAGCCGTCATATGGCGCCCGACATAAGCGGCGCTGGTTCCGCTTCCGGCGCGGTAGAAGAGTTGGTCGCGCTTGAGCAGAGCAATGGCGACGCCGGAGGCATTGGCGACGTTGCGGGCAGACTCGACGATGCGACCCATGGCACCGTCCAAGTCGAGCTTTCCGCTCGCAATCGAACGTTGCAGATCCATGATGTCGGAAAGACATTCACGACTGATGCGACTTTGCTGAACGGCAAATGCGCTCGCCAAGAACTGCTGAAAAGTTTCGCGACTGACGCTGGAGGGAGTATTCATACAGACGCTCTACAGCCAAGCAGCCTTTGGCGGGCGAGCGGGCCGAACCACTCTGGAAGCTGGCATTCGAAGTTTCTCATCGCGGGAATCGACTGTCAATACCACAGCAGTACACACCATCATGGTATTAACACCCGCTCAACATTCGAGGAATCAGGTGAAAGCAGTATTCACGACTGGTGCGCGAGACCAGTTAACGCGCACTCTCAGTTCTTTCGCGCCTCGATGATTGATAAGGCATCAGCCGGGACGATTCCTGCCCTCACGGAGTGGAGACGGTTGCAGTGAGCGGCAAGTCCCGACAGGAGCGGCCGACCAGCAGTTTGCGCGGACCGGTGGATTTGATCCACTGGCCCTCGGCCGTCGACCAGTATTCAAACCGGCGCAACGGCAGGTGGATGGTGACGGATTGTGTTTGACCGGCGTTCAGGTGAATTCGTTCGAAGGCCGCCAGAGCGTGCACAGCAAAGTCGGCTGCTTTTGGCTTGTCGACAGGGGCACCTAGATAAATTTGAGCTACCTCGTCGGCTGCGACTGTTCCTGTGTTCTGCAGTTGGAAACTGACGTCGAGACCGCCGTCAGTAGAGGGAACAGTCTTGAGGTCAGAGTAGGAGAAAGTGGCGTAGGACAAACCGTAACCGAAGGGAAACAGGGGAGCGATCTTTTGCTTATCGAACCAGCGGTAACCGACGTTGAGCCCCTCGCTGAACGTGGTCGCTCCGTTGACCCCGGCCGACGAACGCTCGGGATGCGCGGGATCAGTCGCCGGGTAGTCTTCCAGGCGCTTGCCCCACGTGAACGGCAAACGTCCCGCGGGACTTGTCGTCCCCAGCAAAATGTTGGCAGTTGACCATCCACCTTCGTCGCCAGGCCACCACATTTGCAAGACGGCCTTCACTTTGTTCAGCCACGGCAAGGCTACCGGCTGGCTTACGTTGAGCACGACAATCGTGTTGGGATTCACGGCTGCAATCTCGTCGATCAGCTTGTCCTGATTTCCGGGAAGAGCGAAGTCGGGACGGCCTCGCGTCCAGGCGAAGACTACGGCAGTCTTGGCTGCTTTGGCTGCGGCAATTGCGGCCTCATGATCCGCCTTTCTCTGGCCGGGTGTCATCCAGGCTAGTCGTATCTGTTCGGGATCGTTTGAAGTGTCGCCCGCAACCGTGACTGCGAGAGAGTGAGGGCCGGCGGAGAGATTGACGGCGGAGCGCAAGTTGTCCAGTCCGTCGGTGGTGGGCATTAATCCGTCCTTGCCGGCGAGTACGGTGTCGCCGTGCACTGCGCCGAGCATGCCGTTCGCTCCGGCTACTTTCTTACCATCGATGCTGACGCTTCCGGCTGCGCCGAGTAATTGGAGGTAGATCCAGTAAGAACCGGCAGTGGGCACCGTGAGCGTGCCCGTCCACGAGGCTTCGTGGTTTGTGGACAAGGGATGGCCGCTCTTTTTGGTGAAATCCAGGATTTGATCCGTGTGAGTGGCCCCGCCTTTGTCGGTGCGCAGCAGGCCAGGCTGGCCGAGATGAGATAAAGCGGAGGCGGGAATTGGCGCGCCGGTCATGTCATCTTCGACCGCATAGGTGATTTTGGCGTCAGGAGCAAATTTCTTGAGCGCCTGGTACGGTCCGACCTGTCTCTCCGGGAAGCCGAGAGACCGTTCGCCGGCAATGCCGATGGCGACTACCTGTCCGCCGCCGGGGCCGATCATGGCGAGCGACGCCAGGTCAGCGGGCTTGAGCGGGAGGGTGTTTCCCTCGTTCTTCAGAAGAACCGCCGCATCCTCTGCCGTTTTTTCGATGATGAGCGCGTTGGCTTCGGTTGAGTGCGGCTGAATCCGATGGCTCGGGGGATGATCGAGATAGCCGAACTTGGCCATCCGATCCAAGACCTGCCCAGCGGCTTTCGTGATGGTCCCTTCTTTGAGCTCGCCGGATTGCATCAGGGTCCAGAAATTTACGCGTGCATCTTTACTCGTTCCAAATGAAGAAAGATCCAGCGGCTTTTGATGAGGTTCTTCGGGCAAGTCTCCATCTTGAAATCCTTCGAGCGCCGAGGTGTCCGGGTTTTTATCCGGCGGAGGTCCGGGCTTCTCGGCGCTGAAGAATGTAAAGAGTAACGAATTTATGGCGCTATCTTTTGGTCCAGGCCCAGGCATTTCCATGTCGAGCCCGTGATTGATAAATGAAGCCGCGTGGGTGGCGCCCCAGTCGGAGGTGACGAATCCTTTGAAACCGAGTTCTTTGCGCAGAATCTTGATGAGCGTATCGGAATTACCGCAGGCGTAGGTGCCATTCACTTTGTTGTACGAGCACATGATGGAGGACACATCAGCCCGAACCGCATCGACAAAAGGAGCAACGTAGATTTCGTGGAGTGCCTGTTGATCGACCATGACGTTGGCGGCAGCCGTGTCATAGGCGACATAGTGCTTGGCCTGAGCCATGACGCCCTGCTCCTGAATGCCTTTGATCAGACCGGCTCCCATGACGCCCGTTAAGACTGGATCTTCTCCGTAAGTGTTGTAGCCGCGATCGAAGGTGATATCGCGATCAATATTGATGAAGGGTTCGAGCACCAGGTCGATACCGAGGGACTTTGCTTCGCGTCCGATCACAACGCCGTTGTCTTCGGCATCTTTGGCGCTGAAAGTGGCAGCGAGGCCCATGGTTGCGATTTCAGCCTGGGAGGGGACGCGCGTGAGCACGCCAGGAGGTCCGTCGGACAGGCGGATAGGGGGAATTCCAAGACGAGGGACTCCGGTGAGATATCCAGCCTGCCCCTGGTTCGTGGTTGGATCTTCGGAGGCGCCACGAATCAGCGCCAGCTTTTCGTCGAGAGTCATCTGGCTTAAGAGCTTGTCGACGCGAGCGTCGCCGGTAACGAGCGGAACCGCGCTCTGCGCCACGGCGGTCAGTCCTCCGACGGCTAGAACGGTCAACACAAGGGCAGCCACAAGGAGTTCCACTCGATTGTTACGGTTCCAACCCATCTTGATCCGAAGGCGTTTCATAGCCGGACTCTCCTGCTGCAGGCTGGATCAGAAAACGATCCACTGTACGCCTCCGAGCAGCGACATAACAATCTCTTGCGATGGGAAGGGGCGGAGTTGCCGTTACATCAAGGCGATTCCGGCACGGGCGCGCTTCAACGCGGAACATCGGCTGGAGGGCTTTCAAAGCCAAATTAGATGAGCGAAGGAAGCAGGTTCCTCGACTTCGCTCGGAATGACAAAACAGAGAACTTCCTGTGGCGTTATTTTCATCGCGCGGAGGTTTATTTTCCGATTGATGCCTCGCAGGAGCGGTTCGACTGGGCGGCGGTGCTGATTGGCCTTTCGCAGGCTGCACCTGACGCGGTAGCGAGTGCGTCGGTGGCATCGGCGAAAACAGGACTGCTTGGCACAAAGTTCCATCACCTCGGAAATGTGCTGGCTTTCGTGTTCAGGAGCTTTGCCGCAGGGGATATGACATGGTTCCAGTCAATCCCAGGGCATGAGAAGCTTTGGGGCGACGCTGCTTTGCGCGTCTGCTAGACATCCAGCCAACGATCGACGCAGCGCTCCTGATGACTTCGCCGGCAGTGATTGAGCCCGTGGTCGAAGATTGCGCCTAGGCCGCATTCTCTGGGTCTGGAAGTATGGCGCGGCCGGTCAAGGGGGGGTAGTTCCAAAGCCGTCGAGTTCTGCCGTGCGCGTGG
>Ga0210406_10006909_pt1 | contig 11642 bp, 12 predicted proteins | sample IncBWC30MmetaG_FD_155454 | JGI IMG/M metagenome (GOLD analysis project Ga0210406, IMG submission 155454) | Forest soil microbial communities from Barre Woods Harvard Forest LTER site, Petersham, Massachusetts, United States - Inc-BW-C-30-M | ecosystem: Environmental > Terrestrial > Soil >... | reverse complement strand
ACGAACGGAGCGACGGGCTTGTTGCCCGCCGGCGGTATCGAATGGATGCGAGCCGGAGGCGGCGTCTGGCACGGCGGCGGGCTCGGCGAACCGGGCCGGACACGCGGATTCCAGCTTTGGATCGCTTTGCCACCAGAGCTTGAGCTGGGGCCCTCCGAGAGCATCTATCTGTCGCCTGAAACAGTTCCCCTGGAAGGCCCCGCGCGAGTGCTGATCGGCAGCTATGGCACTGCAACAAGTTCCATCAAAGCTCCATCGCCGATCAACTACCTCGCCGTCCGTTTGAACGCTGGAGAACGCTGGAGCTATCAGCCGCCAAGCGGGCACACGGTCCTCTGGACCGCTGTCGGTAAGGGCTCGATTCTGGTTCCGGACGAGGTGCAACAGGGTGAACTGGTGGCCTTCAAATCCTCGAATGCCGTGTTGAAATTCGAAGCGAAGTCCGACGCGGAGTTCGTACTAGGCTCGGCTGTCCCGCACGACTATGACCTCGTATTGGGTTCCCATTCCGTACATACCAGCGTCGAAGCACTGCGAAAAGCCGAGACGCGGATCTCGGAGATCCAGACACGCCTCATCCAGCAGGGAAGGCTTTGAAGAAGGTTTGTCGCTGCCCCAGTCCGGATGGATAGACAATGGGATGTACCGAGATCCGATTCGAATAATCGAGCGCACATCTCGGATTGGCGTCGATCCCAGCAACCAGGCTGGCTAAAGCTACAGGCCGGGGGAAAGCGCTCGTTGTGGAGAAGGTCGTGCGTATGCCGGAATCACATCACGAGACGGATTCGGCGGTCGGACCGATCAGCGGCGAAACGCCGGCGGCGGCCGTGCCCATGTCCCCAGGACGGGAGAACGGCGCCATTCCCCGGCGCGATGATAGGGGAGATGACCTAAGGAAAGTCCAAAACGAGTCGAGAAGCTCGGAGCCGACACTCCGGGAGATCATCGACAAGATCCCAACGCTCGCCTGGTGCAATCTTCCGGATGGCTCCATCGAGTTCCTTAACCGGAGATGGCACGATTACACAGGTCTCTCTGCGCAAGAGGCCCATCGCGCGGGATGGAAGGTCGCGATTCATCCCGAAGACCTCCCTCGATTGACCGCAAAATGGGAGACCATCTGCGACCTCGAGCCGGGTGAGTACGAAGTGCGATTACGGCGATCCGACGGCATCTTTCGTTGGTTCCTGTTCAGGATCGAACCGCTCCGCGACGAAGTCCGTGAAGTCGCCACGAGGTCACCAACCGTCTGGGAAGGTATTTAAGGAAGGAGAACCTTGATGACTGAAGACGATGTCGCGAAGGAGGATCACGCGCAACGGATGTTAGAGTCTCTCGACAACCCGATCTGGTTCGCGCTGACGACGGAACACCAGACCCTGGCGCGCTCGCACGGCCTTGCGCGACGCTATCCGCCGGATGTTTCACCGCTGGCGGCTTTGCTTCATCCCACGAGTGACGGATTCGCTGATTTACAACGGCTGGTCAGTCCCGGCGAGCAGGTCGCGCTATTTACCGCCAGCCCCCTTGAGGTGCCCGGCGACTGGCAAGTCGACCGCTCTCGGTGGATCGAACAGATGATTTGTGAGGCTTTAGTGGCCCCCCCGGCCGTGGCGCCGCTTCCACTCGGGACGACGGACATTCCCGAAATGCTGGAGCTCACCGCTGCCACCGAGCCCGGCCCGTTCCTGCCGCAAACCATCCAGATGGGAAGCTATTTCGGAATACGCGCGAGCGATGGGCGGTTGGTCGCAATGGCCGGCGAGCGATTACAATCCAGCGCGTTTGCGGAAATCAGCGCGGTGTGCACTCATCCCGAATTTCGCGGCCGCGGATATGCGCATGTCCTCACCACGTTCCTCGCAGCTCAGATTCTGGCGGCGGGGAAGATTCCTTTTCTTCACGTCAAGTCTGAGAATGGCGCAAAAGTGGTCTATCAAAAAATTGGATTCCATTTACGTGCCGCAATACGTCTAACCGTGATTTCCCTTCGCTGAACGAGAGTGCGGGCCCGAACAGCTTTCGTTCGCCAGGAAGCGAATTCGCTTGCGCCCCGTCTATTGATGAGTATATACTCATCAATAGACGACAGATTAAATGGCCAAGCCAAAGAGCGAAGACAAACGTAACGCAATCCTTTCAGCCGCGGTCCAGGTTTTCGCGGAGCGGGGACTGGGTGCCCCTACCGCAGCCATTACGAGTGCGGCCGGTATTGCGGAAGGCTCTCTGTTTACCTACTTCAAGACGAAAGATGAACTGATCAACGCGTTGTATCGCGACCTCAAGGTGGGGTTGGCGGATTCGATGATGTCCGGTTTCCCACGAAAGCAGAGCGTGCGGCATCGATTGGAGCATGTCTGGAATGGCTACCTGCAGTGGGGCTTCGCTAACCCGGAGCAGCAAAGGGTTCTCAAGCAAATTCAGGTCTGGGGTGGGCTGACAGAGGAGTCGAAGCAGGCCGGATCCGCTCCGTTCACTGAAATTCAGAGAATGGCGGAGGATGCGGTGACACAACGAATCTACAAGGATGTACCGCAGGCTTTCATCGGGGCGACGCTGGTCGCACTCGCGGAGATGACGATGGATTTTATGGTGCGAGAGCCGGAAAGCGCGGAGATGTACCGGACCGCCGGGTTTGAAATGCTCTGGGCGGCAGTTACTCGCCACTAGTCATTATTTTTGAATCTATCATGAGTGCGTAAGCATTCATGATGGTAGAGGCATTGGTGGAAAGGAAAGACCAACATGACGAAGTGGACGCTGGCTTACATTCCATCACTGCACGGCAGACTGGCAGTGATGACCGGAGCTCGCGTAGGCATATTTTGAATTTCAAGAAAGGATCAGAAAGTGACCCAGAAAATCTGGTTGATTACAGGAAGCGGAAACGGGTTGGGGCGGAACATCGCCGAGGCGGCGCTGGCGGCAGGTGACAACGTAGTAGCCGGAGCGCGTCGCACCGAAGAACTGGCGCCGCTGGTGGCGCAATACGGTAAGCGGGTGAAACCTGTCACGTTGGAAGTGCGCGAAGAGAACGCCGCAAGGGCAGCCGTGCAGTTAGCGGTGGACACATTCGGGCGGCTGGATGTGCTGGTCAATAATGCCGGTTATGGGAAGATTGCGCCGTTCGAGCAGATAAGCGCGGAGGACTTCCAGGCGGTCGTAGACACGTGTTTCTACGGCGTCGTTTACACAACGCGCGCCGCCATACCGGTAATGCGCAAGCAGAAGAGCGGTCACATCTTTCAGGTTTCGTCAGTCGGTGGCCGGATCGCGTACGGCGGAAATACGCCATATCACGCGGCCAAGTGGGCCGTGGGCGGTTTCAGCGACGCTCTGGCGATGGAGGTCGCGCCATTCGGAGTCAAGGTCTGCACACTGGAGCCGGGCGGTATTCGGACCAACTGGGCGCGGCGCGCAGGGCAGAACGCCCCAGATCTGCTGCCGGAGTATGAGGCCTCGGTCGGTTCCATACGCAAGCTGCTTCGAGGCCTCGAAGGACGTGCGGAAGGCGATCCGCGCAAGATCGCGGATGTGATTGTCCAACTGGCGAACAGCGATGAGGTGCCGCTCCGGTTAATCCTCGGCGTGGATGCGGAGAAGCGTGTGCACCAGGCGGAAGCAGCGCGCGAGAGCGAGGCCGAGAAGTGGAGATATCTCACCGTGTCAACAGTGTTCGAGGATGCTGAATCCATTCCTGAGCTGCTGAATCACTAGCACCGAAAACTCAGGGCTTTACCGCTGGACGATTGCTTGACACTCGAGCGATCAAATCATCGATTCTCGAGAGGAACAGCTTCAGGATTGACGACGCGTTCGCTTTGTTGTACCCGACGACTAGATCGATCGTAGGCACGTCCCCGCTCAGAGGGCGACTGATGACCGACCACGGAAGAAAATGTTGTACATATGCGGGCAGCAACGCGACGCTCCGCGTTGACGCGATCAAGGACATCGTCACGGCAAGATTATCGGCTTCAAGCGCGGGTTTGGCGTCGATTCCACAGCGCTTCAGGTAGTCATCGATAACGGCCCGTAGCACGGGAGCAGCCGAGACGCTGAGAAGTTTCTCGCCCGCGATCTGCTTCGGATCGATAGCTTCTCGCGAGGCAAGCCGATGATCGCTCGGAAGAATGACGACGAGCGGTTCCCTGGTGACAACCCTGTAAATCAGATCTGGCGACTTCATCTCGGCCCTCAGAAAAGCGACGTCGAGCTTGCCTCTCATCAAATCGGCCCCAAGATCGTGAGAAGAAGACTGGCTTGAGACAGTGACATCGATCCTGGACAACTCGTCTCGAAGAACGCGCATCACCTCCGGGAGCCAGTCGATCTCCTGGCCGGTCAAAAACCCGACCGCAAACGTTGGTTTGTTGGGTTTGGCCGCTCGACGTGCCGCTTCACTGGCCGCATCGACCTGAATCAGCGCCAGCCGCGCATGATCGAGAAAGGCCTTTCCCGCCGCTGTAAGTTCAATACCGCGGGCGTTGCGAGTCAAAAGTTGGGTGCCCACGTCGTTCTCCAGATCGCGGATCTGACGACTGAGGGACGGTTGCGCCGTGTGCAGCAATTTTTCGGCTGCCACAGTAAGGCTTCCCGCTTCCGCGACCGCAACGAAATAACGAAGATGCCGTAGTTCCACTTCTCGATCCATACCTCTAAGGTATGGCCACTAGTTTACAAAGTATTTGTTGATGGGAGCAATCGCAGCGTAAGATTTGGGTCGTGAGGTGATTTCTTAAGCGGCGCCAGACCAGAATCCATACGAATCAGGTATACCCGGTCGCGTGACGCGTGGACCGGCAAAAGGAAGGGATGCACTCGATGATGGCAAATCTCTCAGGCAAAACCGCTCTCGTTACCGGAGCTTCCCGCGGCATTGGCCGCGCGAGCGCTATCGCACTTGCCCAGGGGGGCGCACAGGTTCTGGTCCACTATGGCCGCGGCAAAGCCGAAGCGGAATCCGTCGTAGCCGAGATTCGCGCCCGCGTTGGAAGTGGGGGCGGCCGGGCTGAGGCAGTAGGCTCGGATCTTTCGGCTCCGGACGGGGCACACATCCTGGCCAGGCAGGCTCGCGATATCGTTGGCGACCGGCTGGATATTCTCGTCGCAAACGCAGGCGTGGCGAAGTCGGTGAACATCGAGGACACGACAGTTGAGGATTTCGACCGCCTTTTCGCGGTCAATGTTCGCTCGCCTTTCTTTCTCATTCAGCAGACGCTGCCCATCCTCGGCAATGGCAGCAGCGTTGTCTTCGTTTCCTCGCTCGCCACGCATGCGGTGGTTGGCACGCTGGCAGCATATGCGGCGACCAAGGGAGCGATCGACACGCTAGTCAAACACTTTGCCGCGGCGCTTGGCCCACGCGGAATTCGAGTTAACGCCGTAGCCCCCGGCATCGTGGACACCGACATGTCGAACTTCACGAAGACAGACGCCGGTCAGAAATACGCGCTGAACATACAAGCTCTCCAACGTCTGGCGCGACCCGAGGACATTGGTCCTGTCGTCGCTTTCCTTGCATCCGACGATGCCCGCTGGATCACCGGCGACAGCGTTCGAGTGGACGGTGGTTCGAAGCTTTGAAAGGAACGAGAAGACGTGATCCGCAGTGTTCGCATTCATGAATTCGGAGGACCCGAGGTGCTCCGAATCGAAGAGATTGAAGTCGAGGAACCAGGCGAGGGCGAAGTACGCATGCGTATTCGCGGTATTGGCATCAATCGAACCGACATCACGCTGCGCTCGGGCCGTTCGCCCGCGAAACCGCCACTTCCGGCGAAGATCGGCTTTGAAGCCGCAGGCGAAATCGAAGCCATCGGCGCGGGCGTCAAAGGCTTCGCAGTTGGGGATCGTGTGGCTTTGGTCCCTGCTTACGCGGCCAGCCGGTATGGGCTTTACGGTGAGTCTTCGGTCGCACCGGCCCGTTCGCTGGTGAAGGTTCCCGACACCGTGAACTTTGAACAGGCAGCGGCGACATGGGCTGCCTTCGGTACGGCGTGGGCGGGACTGGTGGCAGTAGGCAGGCTTGCCGCCGGTCAAACGGTCCTGGTGCCCGCCGCTTCAAGCAGCGTCGGCCTCGCCGCCATCCAAATCGCCAAGCGCCTCGGCGCCCGGCCGATCGCTCTCACTCGCACTTCGGCAAAGGTGGATGAACTCCGCGGGCTTCCCAAGAGTCGGGCGGCAGCGATTGTAGCCACGGAGGAGCAGGACGTCGTAGGCGAGATAAAGCGGCTCACCGACGGCAAGGGCGCCGACCTGGTATTTGAATCCCGTCGGCGGTCCGACTTTCGCGAAGCTCGTGGAAGCCACGGCTTCGGGCGGGCTGTTGATTCTCTATGGGGCGCTGAGCCGCGATCAGACAACAGTGCCACCGTTCGACATTTTCGCCCGCAACCTCACTATCCGTGGCGTCTCCCTGCCCGCCTATGCTTCCGATGATGCCCAACTCGGGGCTCTCAAACGCTTCGTGACCGAAGGCTTGGCCGACGGGTCGCTTTCCCCTGTCATCGCCCGCACTTTCCCCTTCGAAGAAATTGTCGAAGCGCACCGCTTCATGGAGGCGGGCAACCAGGTTGGAAAGATTGTGGTCATGGTCTAAACCTCAATAGAAATCAATATGCCGAAGACAACACCCGAACAAAACAAAGCGCTAGTGCTGGAGGCTTTCGACACCCTGTTTAACAAGCGCAATTACGAGGCAGCCGCCAGGTTCTGGTCGGACACCTATATCCAGCACAGCGCTCACATCCAACCGGGCCGCGATGGGCTGTTCAACTTGATCCGCAGCACGCCCGGCACACTACGTTACGAGCATCAGCTCATTTTGGCCGAGGGCGACTACGTCATCGTCCACGGACGCTTTTCAGGCACCGGCCGTCCAGTATCGTGGGTCGCTGCGGATATCGTCAGGATCGAGAATGGCCGTCTTGCCGAACACTGGGACGTCTTGCAAGACGAGGCGACAATGGCCGAATCGAAGAGTGGTCTGCCGATGTTTGGCGACCGCTTCACAGCCTGAGCATGTATGCCGAATGAAGCTCCACAACCGCTGCTTGAGCCTCACCGGTTGGGAGATCTCTTGCTGCCGAACCGGGTCGTGATGGCTCCTCTCACTCGTGGGCGGGCGCGAAATCCGGGACATATCCCTAACGATCTAATGCGTGAATATTACGAACAGCGCTCAACCGCAGGCCTGATCATCACTGAAGGCACCTGGGTTAGCGAGGACGGTAAGGGGTGGATTGGCGCCCCCGGCATCTACAACAATGCGCAGGGCAACGCCTGGAGGAAGATAACCGAAGCTGTCCATGCCAATGGAGGTCGCATCTTCTCGCAGTTGTGGCATCAGGGAGCGGTCTCCCATCCTTCGTTTTTCACCGACGGGCGCCTCCCGCTCGCTCCATCAGCGATCGATCCAAAACAAATGGTCTATATCGATGGTGCAACGGCGATGACGGGAACGCCTCGGGAGATGACGCATGCGGACATCGGGCAGGCCGTCTCAGATTTCCGGAATGCCGCGCGGATTGCAATGGACACGGGCTTCGACGGGATTCAACTTCAGGCGGGGTTTGTCTATCTCATGCAACAATTCATGCACGAGTTGACTAACCTTCGCACAGATGCGTACGGGGGTAGCATTGAAAACCGCGCCCGCTTTCTCTTCGAAGTGCTCGACGCGGTGCTTGAAGTCTGGCCGAGTAATCGCGTCGGAGTCAAAACCGGCCCGATGATGAATGAGCGGGGGTTATTCACCGCCGTAGATTCGACGCTGCCGACTTTCGAGTATGTCTACGACAAGCTCAACGCTTATCACCTCTCCCATGTTTTCCTTATGCGGCAGATGGCGGATCTTTCGAAGACGCCTATCGCTGCCCTCGCCGGCGACGCAGTCATTCATCACTTTCGCAAGATTTACCACGGCCAGATGATCCTGAATGTCGGCATCACACCCGAACACGCCAACGATCTCATTTCCGCCGGTCTGGGAGACTTTGTCGCCTTCGGCCGCGAATATATTGCAAACCCGGACCTGGTCGAACGCATACGGCTGCATACTCCGCTCAACGAGCAACGTCCCGAAGGCTACTATGGCGAGACCGCGTTCGGCTACACGGATTATCCATTTCTGTCGCACAAGGAAGTGCCAGGTCGGCTAGGCGCGATGGATGATGGAGCATTTCTCATGAAATTTGAACAGTCATCAAGGAGATAGAAATGAAACTGACGGGGAATACGATCTTCATCACTGGAGGTGGGTCTGGCATCGGCCGCGGTCTCGCAGAAGCACTGCACAAGCTCGGCAACCAAGTCATCATCTCCGGCCGCCGAAAGAGCAACCTGGATGCGACCACGCAGGCCAATCCGGGGATGCATTCCGTGGAACTGGACATTACAGATGCCGCGAATATTGGGGTTGTGGCGAAGGGCCTGACGGCGGCCTATCCGGCGCTCAATATGCTAATCAACAACGCCGGAGTAATGCTGATCGATAATGCCGCGGGAGAGATCGACGACCGGTTGCTGACATCGACCGTCACCACCAACCTGCTGGGGCCAATCCGCCTGACTTCGGCGTTGATTGAGCACCTGAAGACCCACGCAGAAGCGACCATCATCTATAACACCTCCGCCCTGGCGTTTGTTCCGCTGGCGTTAACCGCGGTGTACTCGTCCACGAAGGCGGCGCTGCATTCATTCGTCCTTTCGCAGCGCTACAGACTCAGAGGAACTTCGGTCAGAGTTCTGGAAATCGCTCCGCCGTGGGTACAAACCGATCTTTTGAATAGCAGCGAGGACCCTCGGGCCATGCCGCTGAAGGCGTTTATCGACGAGACCATCGCGGTACTCGGTACAGACGCGGAGGAGATCCTGGTCGAACAGGCGAAACCTTTTCGCAATAATCCCGGACCAAATGAGAGCGCCCTCGTGACGCAGTTCAACGATCTGATGGCCGCCGCGAAACCACAGTGATTGTCGAGGAGCAGGAAATGAGAAATACTTATCGTCGTGTTGTAACCGAAAGTGTCAACGGAAAATCTGTCGTCCAAAGCGATGAACGATTGCCGGCATATGCGTTCGAGACCGTCAACGGTTATGAGCACACCCTCTTTTGGGTGAACCCGGCTACGCCGGATCTCAACACAAAACAGAAGTTTGATCGCTATCCGGACTCGGTAGTTCCGGGTCCAGGCGGTACGAGTCTTCACCTGGTGACGTTTCCGCCAGGCGTGGTCTTTTCGGACCCGTCGTTTGACAGCGAGGCTGCAAGGAAGGAATCGCTGGGACGCCTGCCGGGACTGGCCGATCACTTCGAAAAAGAAGATCCCGCAATGCACAAGACAAATACGGTGGATTACGCCGTAGTGTTCGATGGCGAAATGTGGCTTGAACTCGACGACGGCAACACCGTTCACCTCAAGCGGGGTGATGTGGTCGTGCAGAATGGCACTCGTCACGCCTGGCGCAATAAGGGAACCAGACCCGTGACGATGTTGTTCTTCTTGAACGGCGCTAAAGAGTAAACAAGCGCGGCCAATCTGACCTCGCGAAGTTTGCGAGGCGACCAGGCGGCTCTGAAGGACTCTCCGATGCGAGCGCGAGGGCCGAAGGTGGTTTTGGCGAAAGGAAAGCTGGAGAAGAAAACTGCTGCCGTGACACGCGCGATCGGCAGCGCAGGCCCGCAGTGCTGAGGACGGTCGGTGCGATGGAGGATCGCCCTCTTCCCCACGAGATTGAGCCGCACAAGCGACACTCGCGTTGGAATCTCGCCACAAAATCGGGCGTAATTGCTTCTAAGGTTTTGATTATAAATAAGATAAACTGGCGGAGGAAGAGGGATTCGAACCCCCGAGCGAGTTACCCCGCTAACGGTTTTCAAGACCGCCGGTTTCAACCACTCACCCATTCCTCCACTTCCAATTTATCGGAGTCCAGGCCATTTGTCGATAAACTAGTAACTATGTGCGGTATCGCCGGATTTGTGACCACCACGCCTTCTTCTGGAAGCGCGGCGGAGTTGGCCCGGATGACCGACGAGATCCGCCACCGCGGGCCGGACGATTTCGGCTATTACCACGATGATTGGGCGCACCTGGGCCATCGACGGCTCAGTATCGTCGATGTTGCCGGCGGCCATCAGCCCATGACCAACGAATCCAGCACGCTTTGGCTGACATACAACGGTGAGATCTTTAATCACGCCGAGGTGCGCCCGTCCCTGGAACAGGCTGGACACCGCTATACCACGCGCTCGGACACCGAGACGATCCTGCACGCCTATGAGCAACACGGCCCGGATTGCCTGCAGCTCTTTCGGGGCATGTTCTCCTTCGCGATCTGGGACAACCAGCGGCGCCGGCTTTTTTGCGCGCGCGATCGATTGGGGATCAAGCCGCTCTATTATTATTGGGACGGCCGGCTGTTCGCCTTTGCCTCCGAAATCAAAGCACTGCTGGAACACGCGTCGATTTCGGCCGCATTCGAAGAAGATCTGCTCCCCGAGCTCCTGGCCTTCGGCTATGTGAGCGAAGATCGCACACTGTTTCGCAACATCCGCAAGCTGATGCCCGGCCATCACCTGACTCTCGATCTGGCGGGGACGGAGCCACGGCTGGCGATTGAACGCTACTGGGACGTTCCGGCGCAGGAGTCCGCCGAGGATTACGACGAGCGCGGCTGGGTCGCGGAAACTCGCCGGCGGCTGGAAGAGACCGTCCGGATGCGCCTGATGAGCGATGTTCCGCTGGGGATGTTCCTGAGCGGCGGCGTCGATTCGAGCGCCATCGCCGCTATCATCAAGCGTTCCACCAATGGCCTAGTCAAGACTTTCGCGGTCGGTTATGACGAAGCCCGCTTCAGCGAACTAAGCTACGCCGCGCAGGTGGCGAGCGCGATCGGCACCGAGCATCACGAAGTCCGGGTCGGCATGGACGATTTCTTCACCGCGCTGCCGCGCCTGATCTGGCACGAAGATGAGCCGATCACGTGGCCCTCCAGCGTGTCGCTGTACTTCGTTTCGAAGCTGGCGGCCGATCAAGTGAAAGTGGTGCTGACGGGCGAAGGCAGCGACGAATTATTCGGCGGCTACGAACGCTATCGCTGGAACCTGCTGAATCAGCGCGGCGCGGCGGCTTATCGCAGGGTGCCCGGGCCGGTCCGCAACTTCCTGCGATCGCAAGCGGCCAGCTCGCCCCTGCTCAGCGCGTCGGTGCGGCGCAAGCTTCGCCATACGTTTGTGGGACGCGATGAGAGCGTCGAATCGCTCTTCCTTGACAATTTCTATTGCGCTTTCTCGCGGGAAGAGCAGAACCGATTGTTGGCCTCGCCGCCGTCAGCGGTCTATGGAAACTACCTGCGCTACTGGAATGCCCGCGCCGGGTCGTCCGCGCTCGGGCGCATGCTGTATGCCGACCAGAAGACTTATCTGGTGGAGCTGCTGATGAAACAGGATCAGATGAGCATGGCCTGCTCGATCGAGAGCCGCGTGCCGTTCCTCGATCACAAATTTGTCGAGTTCTCGACCCGCATTCCAGACCGGCTCAAGATTAATGGCGCGACGCAGAAATACATTCTGAAGAAAGCGGTGGAGGATCTGTTACCCCGCGACATCATCTACCGGAAGAAAATGGGATTCC
>Ga0210406_10006908_pt1 | contig 11642 bp, 9 predicted proteins | sample IncBWC30MmetaG_FD_155454 | JGI IMG/M metagenome (GOLD analysis project Ga0210406, IMG submission 155454) | Forest soil microbial communities from Barre Woods Harvard Forest LTER site, Petersham, Massachusetts, United States - Inc-BW-C-30-M | ecosystem: Environmental > Terrestrial > Soil >... | reverse complement strand
CAGCCAGCAGACAGCAGCCTGTGAGGATTATCCGTATCATTGAGTCACTTCCTATCTTCCACGTATCACGAGGCGCAATGGTAGGTTGGGGCTGCTGCTATTGGACGCGGTAGCATCGACGGTGCTCGATCGTCAACGATAAAAAAGAGTCGATCTGCTCCTCGCCATCCATGGGTACGACAATTTAGCGGGCGATTTCCCCCAGCGCCCGACCGCGCACGAGCGGCCCCTGTCATCAGGCGACCGCCGTGCTGCGGCTTTGCTGCCGGGTTTGTCTATTGCCGGTCGTAGACCGATACGTCGTCGTATTTTGCACCGTTGGCATGCGTGCCCTTCTGCGCGAAAGTCAGCGTCTTGCCGTCTTTCGACACAGTGCGGACCCCCGTACCGACGGTGGCGCCCGCTTTCGTCTGGGTGCTGTGGACGGTCAACGCATCCACCCGCGTGACGGACACCATGTCGAAGTCAGGGTTGCCGCTGACGGGATAGGGTTTGCCGTCGTCCTTGAAGGTCAAGGTGGCCGTAGATTCCTTGCCGTCCGCCGCCGTTGTTTTTATGGTCAGGGCCGTGCCCTGCGTCGATTCAACGTAACTGCGGGTCTGGCTCTTGGGCGCCGGACCGGGAGAAAACGTCGATTTCGCGAGATTCAATTTCCACGTCGCGATTACAGGATCCGCCGCGAGTGCCGCTCCCGTCGCAACCGCCAAGATGGCGCCGATGAACAGAGTCTTTAAAATAGTTTGCATTGGCCTCTCCTCGGAAAAAAGTTGTGTATGGCCCTCTCTGGGAGAGCCGGCGTTTTCTTATTGTGCGCCGTGGTCGGCGCCAACCCGAGCATGCGCGTCTGAGGCGGCAAGCACAATACGGCAGTCTGGCGCGGTCATCATCAAGTGAATTCACATTACTTGCCCGGCTGGAACAGCGCCGCGAAGCTGGGAATGTCCTTCTCCAGATCATCGCGCAATTTCGTCCCTGCGGTGAAAAAATCCTTGTCGGTCTTGCCGCCCTGGTCGGGGTTCTTGTATGCCAGCACGATCAATCCGATGTTTTCGCCGGCGGCGTCCCGCAAGGGAGTCTGCACGACGAATTTGCGGACCGCATCTTTGGTACGGTGCCAGCGCGGATCGAGGATCGTGACTCCCGTCTCGATCACCATGATGTCGTCGGGATCGTCGGGATTGCCGATGCGATCTAGATACGAGCCGCCAAACATGGTGTAAGTCTTCGGCGCGGCGCCGGGAGGTACGCCGTGAAACGTCACGCTGAGCAGCTCCGGATGAGCCGACATGATCCGGTCGGTCAATGTCTGAACGTACAGTTTGCCGGGCGGGGAAGTCCAAATCTTGGCGGGGGCCTCAGGGGCAGGGGCCGCCGGCGATTGGGCGGCGCAAACGTCGCCGGCGCCACCGGCCAGCAATGCGGCCGCAATCGCCAGCTTGCGGGAGAAATCGGGATACGTCATGGAACACCTGAATTAACGATGCGATGCGGTGATGAGAAATGGCACAGACATCACAAGTGTATCTGACTCACGAAGCAACTCGAACCTAGCTGCACTTCCCCGATCCACTGCCTTGATAAACCGCGTACCGCATCGCAAGTGCCGTCGAGATCTTGCCGATGGATGGCAAAAAAGTCCTTGAATATTCCGTACGAACGTCGACTGGCGCGCGCAATGAGTGCTCGCGAGCGGCGCCTTGCGTCGCGGCCGACCGACGCTCCGCTATTCAGGCTGCGTTAATGCTCGTGGAGTAGGGTGTCTCGCGGTTGGACGAGGGAGACACTATAAATGCACAGATATATCAGTCTCATGGTCGCGGCTTCGGCCGCTCTGTCGATGGGGACGATGTCGAGTCGAGGAGCCGAACCGGACAAACCCGCCGGCGCGCCAGCGAACGAGGCGCCGGCCGCCTCGGAGCCCACCGCCCTAGAGGCCATCACCGTCACCGGTTCGCTGCTGCCCACGACGCCGGATCAGGTCGCGGTGTCGGTCATAACTCTGGACGCCAGGCAGATGGAACAGAACGGCATTTCGACGAATCCGTTGGAAATCCTTCGCAAGGCAATACCGTCGTTCGCCGGCCGCAGCAATGCCGGGACGAGCAATGCCAACAATGACAACCAGCGCACGGCGGGCGGTTCGCAGCTTCAGCTGCGCAACCTGCCGACGCTGATTCTCGTCAACGGCCGACGTGTCGCGAACAGCGGCGTGGGCGGCATCAACGGCAAGAACTTCGTCGACGTCAATCAGATTCCGGCTGCGGCGATCGATCACATCGAAGTGCTCACCGACGGCGCGTCGTCGATCTACGGCTCGGACGCCATCGGAGGGGTGGTCAATTTCATATTGAAAACCGACTATGACGGCGTCAAGGCGGGAGGCCGTTACGGCGGAGCGGCGGGCGACTACAAAGAGCGTTCCGCCTACGCCACGGGCGGCATGGATGCCGGCGGCATCAAGTTCACTGCCACGGGAAGCTGGTCCAAGACGAGCCCGCTCTTTCAAGATACGCGCGCGTTCACCAGTCCCCTTTACAACAAGACCTCGTCCATACCCGGCGTGATCGCCTTCGGCGGCTCGAACCCCGGCGCCATATTGGCTCCCGGCGTGAATACCCCGAGTGCATTGAACCCCACCGGCACGAGCGCGACGGCCACATCGGTGAATCAACTCATCGCCAACGGCACGTATGTACCCACGACTCCCGGGGCGGTCGCACAGGGGTTCGATGTGTCCAAGTATCAGACGCTGTTGCTGGGACAGGAACTTCAGTCATTCGTGCTCACCGCGGATTCGAAACTCTTCGGTACCAGCGTCGGCGTGTTCGGCGACTTGATGCTCTCGCGCAGCAAGAGTTTCACGCAATGGCTCCCCGTGCCGGCGCCGAATTTGACGGTTCCCGCCGGCTCACCCTACGATCCGTTGACCACGAATTTTACGGGCGTCACCTTCGATGATCTGGGCAGAACCAAGGACTTCGACAACAAGGTGGACGCGATTCGGGCGACCATCGGATTGCGCGGCGACATCGTCGAGAGCTGGACCTGGGAGACGGGGTTCGTCTACAGCCAGAGCGAACTCCAGCAGCGCCAATCCAATCTTTTGTACAAGCCCAATATCCCGTTGGCCATCGCCGGCGGGTTCGACTCGGCCGGCAATCCGGTGGCCGGTGGTGCTTACAGCAGCGTCTACAGCGGCTACTCCCTGACCGGACCGAGGGTCATACAGCCCGCGCTCGATCCCTTCGCCCGCGGCGCCGCGCTGAATCAGGCAGCCCTTGCGAATCTTTACGGAACCGAAGCCATCCGGGCAAAGAGCGAATTGATTTCTCTGGATGGACGCGTCACCGGATCGGTCGTCGATCTTCCCGCCGGGACGGTTGCCCTTGCGGTCGGGGCAAGCGTGCGCCGCGAAACCCTCTCGGGCAGCGCCGATGCGAATGGCCGGGTCACGGATCCGGTCACCGGCTCCGTGACGGGCAACGCGCAGCAATGGCTGGGCGGCACCTACGCCGATCCGTTCAAGAGGCATCGGGACATCGAAGCATTGTTTGCCGAGACCCGGGCTCCGATCACGAGACCGTCCACCGGCATTCCCGGCTTCGCCGAACTCGACTTGATCGCCGCGGTACGCGGCGAGAAGTACAGCGACGCCGGGCGCTCCACGGTGCCGAAATATGGATTCCGGTGGCAGCCGTTCGACAAGCAAGTCACTCTGCACGGCGACTACTCGAAGTCCTTCAGCGCGCCCAGTCTTTACGCGGAGTACGGACCCACCGATACTCGGCAGGTGGGGGCGGGGGTGATCCAGGGGGTTTTCGGCGCGAACTACACGGGACTGCCGTTCAACGGCGAGGACGGCAACAACCCGAAATTGCAGCCGGCGACCTCGACGTCGCGTTCCATCGGCATCCTGATACAGCCCAATGCCGTCGAAGGACTGAAGATAGCGGCTGACTTCTCTTCGATCAGTCTCCAGGGTTTCGCGGGCGGTATCGGTTTCAATACCATCCTGGCGAGCATCAATGCACTGGGTTCGGCGTCGCCGTACTTCAACAATCTAGCAATCGACAACTTTGTCGGCGGTGCCGGCGCATCGCAACCCTTCGCGAATCCGGGTGCATTGAAGGCATTCTTGACCAACGCGGTCACGGGCAAGGGCGATCCGACCCAGGCGAATCGCCTGTACGTAATCGATCAATTCAGGAATCTGGCCACGTTGACCGAGCATGCCTACAGCATCAATGCCTCGTACGCCATGCCCACGGAGCGTGACGGCACCTTCACGCTGTCCACGGTGGGCGCAATCTTCACAGACTTCAATTTTCAAGCCCTGCCCGGCACCGCCTATATTCAATACGCGGGTACGACCAACAATGCGGGCGGCAGCGGCGGCTTCGGTGGAACGCTGCCCAAATACCGCTTCTTCACCACCCTGGATTGGACTTACCACGACGTTGACCTCACGGTGAGCAACACCTACGCGTCGAGCACGGTGGACACGGGAGTGAACGGCACATCGACGCCGACGATACCCGTCAGCAGCTATGTGACATGGGACGCCCGGGCCGCCTACGATTGGCACTTCAGCGGCAACGACACGAGGATCATGACGTTCGCGCTCGGAATCAATAACATTGCGGACAGGATGCCGCCGCTGGCGCCCCGGGCGTTTCTGGACAACAACGCCGATGTCTCGACCTTCTCGCCGATCGGCCGGCTGATCTACGCCACGGTATCGGTCACTTTCTGATTTCATTCAACGAGGGTGTATCGCTATGTTCATAGAATCGAAGATTCAAGTTGGCCTGATGGCGTTGATCGGCTGCATGGCATTGACGCCCGCGTCGGCCGAGGAGGAGCTCGGCAAGGCCGCGGACAATGCCATCTACGCGCAAATACTCGCCAACGAAGTGATGGCCAACCATCCCGAAATCGTCGTCATCGGCTTGCATGCCTTGAAGCCCGGGAACAAGGAAGAGACCATGATCGCGTCCAATTTGGACCGGATCGGGAAGAAGGACGATGAAGACGATCTTGCGGTCGCACACGAGCGAAAAACGATTCTCGCACCCAACATGAAGGACCCCACCAAGTTCGAAGTGGCGGCACCGCTGCACGACGCCTCAGGCAAGACCATCGGCTCCATGAGCGCGGTGTTCAAGTATACGGCCGGGGACGATGAGGTAAAAATGCACAAGGCCGCGCTCGCGATTCGCGACGACCTTGCCAAGAAAATTCCCAACGCGGCGGCGCTGTTCAAGCCCGCCAAGTGAGCCCTGTGGTCCGGAATCGCGCCGCATGCGAGATTCTGGACGGCGTCTGTCGGCGCTCGACATCGCAGGGCCCCGCCGCTCGAGCGGCGGGGCCCCCTTATCGGCTCGTCCGATCAGTCCGCGGGGGCGAGCAGCGGCGCGAGCGTCTTCGTGCCGGCATCCTTCGCGTGCCCGATGAAAGGCAGATCAAACGCCGCTTCGATGGTCTTCAGCAGCGAGTAATGCGAATAGAAGGTGCCGTCGACCACGCCCTTCACGCCGTAGTTCGTGATCGCAATGAACACCACCTTGTCGTTGAAATTCTTCGGGTCGTAGCAGTCGGCCCCCGGCAGCAGTGAATTCGGCGACGCAACGTCGGCCTTCGTGTCCGGATCGTAGCTGCAAGTCAAGGGACCGTTGCCCTCGTCGAATACGACGAACAAAGCGTTGCGACCCCTGTTCCACATCCGGCTGCCGGTAATCGCATTCACGATCCAGAAGGTCTCGTCATCCCCGCGCTTGACGTCGTTGGCGTCCGTGTCATTGACGCCGCCACACGGGGCAAGCACGTTGCCGAGCCCATGCATGTCGCGGCACTGGTCGGGCACGATGTACGACAGAGCGGGCGCGTTGCCGCTGGCGATGTCGCTGAACAGCTGCTCCATCGGTACCTGCTTGGCGAATTGCGCCGGGTCGTTCTGGACTTCTTCGACGTACGGGAAAGGATTGTGCTTCACCGCATAGAGTTTGGCGGTGTTGTTGTCGCCGGGCCAGTTCGCCAGGGTTGTGCCGGCTGCCGGGAGGTTCTGCAGATACGCCCGCCAGTCCTTGCCGTGGCTGACGAGCTGACCGGCGAGCGACGGCAACTGCACCTTCCAGCGGTGTGTCGATGCATTGGCCGGCGGGACGGGGTAATCGGTGGCTACCGACGGCGAATCATCGTCGCTGATGCCGACAATACTCCCTACTGGGTACGAATGAGGCGCCCCAACCACATCGGTGCCAATCCAGTCGCCGGTGATCATCGCCAGGTAGTTCGGCAAGCTCGGGTGCCAAACGCCGTTGTAGTTGGAGGCAAAATTGTACTGCTTTGCCAACGCGCTGATGTGCGGCGCCGCAGGATTGTCGAGAATGCCCGGCGAACCAAAGCTCGTGAACGCATTGTGATTTTCGAGGACGAGGACGAACACGTGGTCAAGAGCCGGAACGCCGCCGTCGTGCTCGTCCGCCAGCGCCTGGCCGGCTGCCAGCGCCATAGTTGCCGACAACGCCAAGAGATACTTGTGCATGGTGATCCCTCCTAGTTCGAATTGAATATGGGGAGGCGCGAGAGCGCCGCCCCGTCCGCCGGGGTAACGGATTCCGATGTCCCCGATCGGCGCGCCACAGGTTGGCCGAGAAGTGTTGCGCTGTGTTGACGATTCCATGGCGCAGCGACGACACGATACGCTACGCTTGGGGCGGCATTGACTGGCGCACAAGCCGCAGCACGCCACCGCTTCGGCCGCCGCGCCAACTACCAACCAGGAGCCTGCACGGCGCGTCCGTACTGACGGCGCACTCGCTTTCGTAGGGGTGCGCCTCAGTCGTTCACATTGAAAATTTGCAGTCCGGCTTCGGCGGCTTGTTCACCCTTGGTGTGGACGACATAGAACTGCTTCAGCGTCGGCACATACACGGAGGTTTTGCCGCCGAGAGTATCGACATGCTGAACCAGCCGGTAGCTGTCGGGGTTGTCCTGCGCAAACACATCCACGCCATCCGCACCGGAGACGATCAGGCGGCGATGGGCCGCGTCGAAGGTCATGTCGTCGGAGATATTCACGGTCTTCAAGGTCGCGACGAGTCTGCCGCTGTTCGAATCGAGAACGTAGAGCACGCCGGGATTGCGCGATCCGATGAACAGGCGGTGATTGCCTTCGTCGAAACCCATTGCGGCATTCGAGTTCAAGCCCGGAAAAGTCCAGGTATGGACGACCGCCCGGCTGCCAAGGTCGATGACACCGACGGCGTTCTTGTCGCGCATATTGACGTACAGCCGGTTCGCCTCGTGGTCGATGCGCATGCCCTTCAGGGTCGCTGCGTCAACGCGGATGCGGTCGGTCACTTGTTTGTGGTCCACCGAGATCAGGCTGATGTACGAAAAATCGGCTTTGGCACCTTTGCCCCCGTTGCCGAGATACAGAATTTTTGAGGCGTCGTCGTACACGCCAAAGTCGGGTCCCGGCTCCAGTGCAATCCGTTTCAAGAGATGCAAATCGGCGGCATCAAAAACGTCGCATGAGGCGTCGTGTGCATCGGCTACAAACAACTCTTTCTTGTCGGGCATCAAGGCCAGCATATGAGGACTCTTCACCAGGCCGGTAGCGCTCCTCAAGTGCTCCCCGGTTTTCAAGTTGAAGACCTCGATCGACGCATAGACCTCGGCAGGAACATAGAGTCGGTTGGCATTGAGGTCCACCGCGAAATGATCGAAGTCGCCGCCGCTGACCTCCGGAAGCGGTATGTTCTTGATCAGCTCTAGGGGTTCCTGACCGGCCACGGCATGGACGCTGAGAATCAAGCTCAATAGCGTCGCGGCATTAATGGCAATCAATCTGCTTGGAATCTTCAAGTTTTTCCTATGAAATCGCTGCTCTGTAAAAAATGCACGACAAGGCCTGCCTGCGCGGTACCTGACGACCGGAGTTAGAGTGGCGTACCCGTATTAAGTTTCGGGCGGCTGCCGGGCCACGTCCCTTGATAGGTACCGTGATGCGACCGAGCGAGCGCGGGGTAGCGCGCAACGAACACCCTGGGCCATAGTGACCTTGGTCGATGCCGCCGGCCGTAGTCTTGGTCGCATGATCCTCGTCGGGCAATGAAGGTACATACACTAAAGCATCGAGCAAGCGGCACTGGGCCGCGGGCCGGCCGCGAGGCGACGCGAATCGATTCGTCTAGACTCTCGGCGTTCAATCGGTGTTAGGCGAAAGGTGAGGCGTCAAAGATGAGTTCCAACAAGGCGTTGAAGACTACCGTATGGATTGTCGCTGTCATCATCGTCTTATGTGTCGGCTTGGGTGCACTGATCGTCTGGGAGGGGTCGAGTGCGCGGGAGGATGCGCCGGTTCTCGAGGCCAACGTCGCACAGTGGTTGCTGCATTACACTGTGCCGGCGGGCTTCAGAGCGACTAAGAATCCGCTGGATGTCAGGGCGGGGAGCGCAGACGTCGAAGCGGGCCATGAGATTTACAGCCAGAAGTGCGAGATTTGCCACGCGTACGACGGTGGTGGGAAGACGGAAATCGGCAGCGGCCAATATCCCCGGCCGCCGGATCTGCGCGGCGCTGATGTGCAACGCATGAGCGATGGCGAGCTCTTCTATCATCTCAAAAACGGTATCCGGCACACGGGCATGCCCGCGTGGGCGCTTCCCGATCGGAAGCTGTGGCAGGTGACAGCCTATCTGCGCAATTTGCCCAGGGTCGCCGCCTTGTCGCCGCAGACGGCGGCTGCGCAATCGGCAACCGCCGGCACGGCTCATTACGTGGGATCGGCGGCCTGCAAGGATTGTCATGCCGAAATCTACGATCGCTGGAAGAAGACCCGCATGGCGAACGTGGTCCAGGATCCGCGCGCCCATCCGAATGCGATCATTCCCGATCTTTCAAAACCGGATCCGCTCCTCACCTTTACCAAGGATGAAATTGCGCTGACCTACGGCAGCAAATGGAAGCAGCGCTATTTCAAACAAGTGGGCGACGACTATTTTGTGTTTCCCGCGCAGTGGGACGTCATCCACAAGCTATGGCGGCCGTACTTCGTGAAGAACGGCAGCGACTGGTGGGCGCCGCTCTATCCTCCCGACAACATGCAACGGCCGACGGGACCCTTGTGCGATGGGTGCCATTCGGTGAACTACGACATCGACACCAAGAAAGTCACGGAGTGGAACGTCGGCTGCGAGAGGTGCCACGGCCCCGGCAGTGATCACGTTCAGCATCAGGGACAGCCGAACATCATCAATCCGGCGAAGCTCGACTACGTGCAGGCCAATGACACGTGCATCCAGTGCCATTCGCAAGGTCAGCCGCTCACCAATCCCATCAAGGGTAAGTACTACGACTGGCCGGTCGGCTTTCATATGGGCAAAAAGCTCGTCGATTTCTGGAAGCTGGAGGACCATAAGTTGGGCGAGCTGTCGTTTACCCATTTTCCCGATGGAACGGCGCACAAGAACCGCATGCAGGGCAATGACTTCGTGCAAAGCTTGATGTACACGCGGGGCGTCACCTGTGCCAGTTGCCATGATCCGCACGGAACCGATAACGATGCAATGCTGATAAAGCCCGTCACGGAGATCTGCTCTAGCTGTCATGGACCCAACACACAGAACGGCCCGCATGCTCCGACCATCGAGGCGCATACGCACCATGCACCGGGCAGCGCCGGCAGCCAGTGTGTGGCCTGTCACATGCCCAAAATTGAGCAGACGATCGCGGACGTCAATGTGCGGGCGCATACCTTCAAGTTCATCACTCCTGCGCAATCCGATGCGTTGAAGATTCCGAACGCGTGCAACCTGTGCCATGCAGACAAGACGACGGCATGGGCAACCGAAGCGTTGAAGGGCTGGCGCGACCGATCGCCGTGGCGCATGGCGCAAGCCGCACCTCCGGCGGCCGGGCCTCGAGACAGGCCGGCCGTGAAGCAATGAGACAGCGCGGCCGCCTCCATTGCGGCCCGCTGTCTAGCTCGCGAGTCGCGGCCGCACGGTAAGACTCGTTCATGTCTGCTTGATGAGCCGAGACTGCTCCGCCGGCGCCGGGGGCTGCCAATTCGGGTGATACTCCAAAATATTTGACAATGCATGCATATACATGTATTGTATGTTCCGAGGTGGCTTCAATGAAACTTCTAGCGCTTCCCTGTTATTGCGCGACGCTGCGCCAAGCGGCCCGGTCCGTGACCACACTCTACGAGTCGGTCCTCGTTGACAGCGGCCTGCACCCTACTCAGTACACTTTGCTGCAGGTGCTGGAAGGAGCTCCGAACCTCACCACGACGGAGCTTGCCGATGCGATCGGCATCGACCAGACGACCGCGACGCGGACATTGGCTCTCATCAAGAAAAGCCGCTGGGTTGCGGATGCGCCCGGCGATGACCGTCGCGAGCGGCGCTGGGCCTTGACTCCCGCCGGTGAAACGGTGGTTCGAAAGATGAGGCCGGCGTGGGCGGCCGCGCAGCAAGCATTTGAAAAGCAAATTGGGCGTGCTGAAGCAGCGGCACTCAAGAACGCCGCCTATCTTGCCGCAGCCAAGTTGACGGCGAATTAAGCCTCTGCGGATGTCCCTCTAACTTCAGGGTAAGCGCACATGACACGTTCTTTGCATTCGGTCTTCTTTCCACAAATAGCTGTATATACACATAATTGTTTGTTATCACTCACGATTGGAGAATCACGATGAACTTACTCAGTCATTCCGCCAAGATACGCAGGTATGGTTTGGTGCTGATTTCCGCGGCATTTCTGTTTCAGGCCGATAACCTGTTCGCCGCAGAGGCTGCAGTTGACGCTCAGATGCAGGCGCGAGACCTTCTGTCCGGTACTGTCGGCGGCCGGGCCAAAACGACTGATGAATCGCCGGCGAATAGGGCTGATGGCCAACAGACGTCGAATGTCGATCCTCAGGAACAAGCGCGGCGGCTCATCTTGGGCCAGCCGAACGTGGGGGGAACCCACGGCCGAGCGGCCGCACTTGAATCGAAAGTGAATGCCACGACAGCGGAGTCTGCGCGAACCGATCACGGACCTTACTCGGACCCACAGGAATCGGCGCGGCGCATGATCCTGGGCCATGGAGCGAGCGGCAGCGTCGCACCGGCCTTGAAGCGCTCGGTTTCACTGAGCCAAGAGCCGCTTGTCATGCGTCTTGGCAAAGACGAGTTCCGCATCGCGTTCGGGTTGAATGCCGGGCGATTCGCCTCAAACGGCTGCGACGGCGTCGTCAGCTACCGAGTGGACTGGAAGACCGAGGACGGCACGACACGCCGAGAGGCCAAGCAGGTCAAGTATACGGTGCTGCCAGGCGCCAGCCGCACCATCACGGTGGACCATCAATACTTTGACACCGCTGAAGCCGCGCACACGACTGATGTCGTCAGGGTGAGCGTTGATCAGATCACCTGCCTCGAGTCACGCCCTCTGCAGACCGCATCACGATGACCGTGGCCGCCTGAACTTGAGATTGACATCCTCCTCGCCCTCAAGGGCCGAGGATTCCTTCTGCAAGACGGCGATGTCCCGCCGCGAGGATATTGTGAGCTGCATTGACGTTACGATCATGGATCGCTCCGCACACAGTGCACTGCCATCCCCTTATTCCAAGATCTTTCCGGCCTTT
>Ga0210406_10006907_pt1 | contig 11642 bp, 11 predicted proteins | sample IncBWC30MmetaG_FD_155454 | JGI IMG/M metagenome (GOLD analysis project Ga0210406, IMG submission 155454) | Forest soil microbial communities from Barre Woods Harvard Forest LTER site, Petersham, Massachusetts, United States - Inc-BW-C-30-M | ecosystem: Environmental > Terrestrial > Soil >... | reverse complement strand
AGTAGGGCCGAGCCTTATTTTCGGGCCGAAATCCACTACGGCCGCGTCATCCTCTCCGGCCGCACCAACTGATCAAATTCCTCGCCCGTCAGGTACCCCAGCTTCAGAGCTGCCTCGCGCAAACTGCTGTGCTCCACGTGTGCCGTGTGGGCAATCTGGGCGGCCTTGTCGTATCCCACTTTCGGCGTCAGCGCTGTGACCAGCATCAGTGAGTTCTTCACGTACCAATCCACCTTGGCGCGATCGACCTCGATGCCCTTGACCATGTATTCCACGTATCCGTGACAGGCGTCGGCGATCAGGGTGACCGAGTGCAGGAAGTTGTAGATGATCACTGGCTTGAACACATTCAGTTCGAAGTTGCCTTGTGAGCCGGCGAATCCCACGGCCGCGGTCGCGCCATGCACCTGCACGCATACCATGGTCATCGCTTCGCACTGCGTTGGATTCACTTTGCCCGGCATGATCGACGAACCCGGCTCGTTCTCCGGAATGGAAATCTCGCCCAGCCCACATCGCGGCCCAGAAGCCAGCCAGCGGATGTCATTCGAAATCTTCATCAGCGAGGCGGCCAGCGTTTCCATCGCACCCTGCGCGTAGACGATTTCATCGTGCGCCGAAAGCGCGGCGAACTTGTTGCCATGCGAGCGGAAGGGAAGCCCGGTGAGTGCAGCAATCTTTTTCGCGGCGCGTTCCGCGAATTCGGGATGCGCGTTTAACCCCGTGCCCACGGCAGTTCCACCGATCGCGAGATCGTAGAGACCGCCGAGCACTTGTTCCAGGCGCTGAATGTCGCGCTCCAGCAGGCTCGCCCAGCCGCCGAACTCCTGCCCGAACGTAAGCGGCACGGCGTCCTGCAAGTGCGTGCGCCCGACCTTGACCACGTCATGAAATTCCTTCGCCTTGGCCGCGATCGCATCATGCACGCTCCTGATCGCCGGGATCAGCGCGTTCTTCACTCGATCCGCCGCAGCTATGTGCATCGTCGCAGGAAACGTGTCGTTCGACGACTGGGACATATTCACGTCGTCATTGGGATGGATCGGCTTCTTCGACCCCATCTCGCCACCTGCAATTTCAATGGCACGGTTCGAGATGACCTCATTCACATTCATGTTGGTCTGGGTACCGCTGCCGGTCTGCCAGATGCGCAGCGGGAACTGGCCGTTGAGCTTGCCCGCAATCACCTCATCGGCAGCCTGTACGATCAGCTTTGCCTTGTCCGCCGGGAGCTTGCCGAGGTCCTGGTTCACCAGCGCGCACGCTTTCTTGAGCGTGCCGAACGCATAGATCAGTTCCGGCGGCATCGTGTCGCGTCCAATGTTGAAGTGCAGCAGCGAGCGCTGCGTCTGCGCCCCCCAGTAGACGTTGGCCGGGACTGCGATCTGGCCCATGCTGTCGGATTCAAGGCGCGTGCGAGTCGCGGATTCCGCGGAGGTTGTCATAGCTGTTTGCTCAGTGCGCGATGGATGCAGGCAACCTTGGATTATAGCAATGACGGCCACGTCCTTAGCGCTGCGGCTGAATACTCAAAGCCCGCGCGCCGGGAAAATCGCCGCTCGCCTAAGCCCCCGGTTTGGCTCTCACCTCGTATTTCGATTTCAACCTCAGAAAGGGACGTTCGACAATGTAGTAAGAGCCCGCGGCCAGGAGAATAGCGGCAATCAGGCTGGCCGGCGCCCGAAGGAAGCTATGGGCGAGCGGAGAATGATTGACCATGTCCGGGCCAATCGCGTTGTACAGGTACAAGGAGTAGGAAATGGTTCCGAGGAAGCGCACCCATTTCCAGTTGATCCAGGCCCAGGGAAACCGGTCGCCAAGAACCACCATCTGGACAATCAACGTCGCCGACAGTATGGACTCGACGGTGAATCCCCATACGCACCAGTAGGTAAAGCTACGCGCCAGGGAAGGCAAGGCCATGGAGAGACCGAAGAGCGCGAAAGTAACCGCCGGCAAACTCCAATGCGCGCAAACCACCTGAACGAACCCCGCTGCCCTCCCCGTGCGAATCGAGACTGCCAGAAGGCATCCCATCGCGAGCGAGTCCATTCGCGTGTCAAATGCCGTGTATAGATAAAGCTGGGGTGCGTGCCAGAAATGAAGGAGCAAGATTCGGTGTAGAAGCACAATCACACATACGGCAACAAGAGCCCGAATGATGGCGCTGCGGCTGGCACGGAATCGCCTGAAGATGGCGGGCCACACCAGGTAGAACTGCTCTTCCACGCCCAGCGACCACGTGAGGAGCATTCCCCCTTCTCCTCCACCCCGCAGGGGCCAGTAGTAGTTGTTGACGTAGAAGAGAGCTGCGATGCAATTACCCCACGAGATGTGCTTGTGGGCGAGCGCCGCCAGCCCGACGTATACGGCCCAGAAGCAGTAGAATCCGGGAAAAATTCGAAGCAAGCGTCGAACGTAAAAGTTCCAGAGAGAGATTTCTCCGGTACGGTCGTCCTCTTTAAGCAACAACCAGGTGATGAGGAATCCGCTGAGAACAAAAAATAAAGTCACGCCTGTGCGTCCGAGGGATTCTTCCCAGCCACGAATTGCGTGAAAGTGAAGATGAAACAGGACAACCAGGGAGATTGCGACGGCTCGAACCCCGTCAAGCGCGGGGATCTTGGCCTCCGATAGGCGTGACTCAAGAGTTGGAAAGAGAGCGTCTTTCGTCATCGTCGAAGCCGGGAGTCTTCCGTAATGTTCAGGACACGCGGCATAATACACCCCCGTACCATTTTGCGGGAAAGTCCGCAGAGCGTTCCGGGCGGGTGCGAATGGTCTTTCCCCATGCATCCTGCCGCTGTCCAAAGGCTTCGGTAACACACGCGTGCTAGAATCATCGGTTTCTGAGTTGTGCCCACCCCTGGGGGTGCGGCAACGTCACGGGATTCCATGCCTGATTTTCTCACCGCCGCGGATGTTGAAACTCTGCCCAAGGCCAAAGTGCGTCCGCAACCCGAGGTCCGCACTGACGTCCTGGTCATCGGAGCCGGACCCACCGGCCTGGCCTGCGCCATCGAGGCGCAAAAGCTTGGCCTCAAAGTGATCGTCCTCGACAAGGGCTGCCTGGTGAATTCACTGTTTCACTATCCGGCGGGGATGTTGTTTTTTACCACCCCGGAACTACTTGAAATCGGCGAGATTCCCTTCACCACCGCGAACCAAAAACCCACGCGAGAGGAAGCTCTCGAGTATTACCGCAAGGTCACTGAGCATTACCATCTCGACATTCGCCAGTACGAGTGGGTTAAGACGGTCATGGGTGAAGACGGAAACTTCAGCATTACGGCCACTGACCGCGCCGCCCGGCCCCACGACTATTGCACTCGCAAGGTGATCGCCTCAACGGGATACTACGATCTGGCCAATCAACTCGGACTGCCAGGCGAGGATCTGCCAAAGGTCTCACATTATTACGCCGAGGCTCATCCCTACTACGACACTGATGTGCTGGTGATCGGTGGCAAGAACTCCGCCGCCATCGCGGCGCTGGATCTCTGGCGTCATGGGGCGCGGGTCACATTGGTCTATCGCGGCACGCAACTGCACCACCACGTGAAATACTGGATCAAGCCGGATCTGGAGAATAGGATCAAGAACGGAAACATCGAAGCCTACTTCAACAGTAAAGTTCAAGAAATTGGCATTGATTATGTCGTGGTTAACACGCCACGTGGACCCATCCGGCTGAAGAACGACTTCGTACTCGCCCTGATTGGCTACCACCCTGACTACGACTTCCTGCGCAGCATGGGGATCGAGTTGTCGGACGAGCAATGCCGCCCGGTTTGCGACCCGGTTTCGTTGGAGAGCAACGTTCCAGGCATCTATGTGGCGGGTGTTATCGTCGCCGGATCGCGAACCAACGAGATCTTCATCGAGAACGGCCGCTTCCACGGGAAGCAGATCGCCGCAGACCTAAAGATCAAACTACGGCCGGAAAACGGAGAGCACGCAATGGGCAAACTGTGATCAAATTTCACACCAGGTTGTCATCCCGAGCGAAGCGAGGGACCTTGGTTTCTGCCTGAAGCGATCCTGGGGCGCACACAAGAACCAAGATCCCTCGCTGCGCTCGTGATGACAAGCCTTTTTACCTATTTAAGTAAGTACTCCCTCACAAACATCACGGTTGCATAAAACTGATAGTCACGGTTTTTCTTCTTGGCGAATCCGTGGCCTTCGTCTTTGCCGAGCAGCCACCAGACCGGTGTCCCGTTTTTCCGAACGACCGCGACCATCTGTGCCGATTCACTGGCTGGAACCCGCGGGTCGTTCTGCCCCGCAATCACGAACAGCGGCTTAGTGATGTTCTTCGCGTTGTTGGCGGGCGCGATCCGCTCGAGGAATTCGCGCATCTTGGAATCGCGCTCGTCGCCGTACTCTACCCGACGCAAGTCCTGCCGATAACCGGAGGTATGCTCCAGGAAGGTCACCAGGTTCGACGGTCCAACTATATCGACCGAGCAACAGATGCGGTCGTTATAGTTGGTGGCCACGGCCAGGGTCATGAATCCTCCGTAGCTTCCGCCGGTGATCATCACCTTGCTCGCGTCCAGATCCGCCTGCGTCCGGATCCAGTCCAGCAGGGAACTGATGTCCTTGTAAGAGCCCTCGCGCAGAAAACCGTTGTCGAGCTTCTGAAATGCCTTGCCATATCCAGTCGAACCGCGCACATTGGGATAAATCATCGCAATGCCCAGTTCGTTGAGGTAATAGTTGTCGTGCCCCAGAAAGTCAGGACGGACCTGACCTTCCGGCCCGCCATGAATATCAATGATCACCGGGTGTTTGCCGCTGAACTTCGCCGGGGGCTTATAGAGGAAGGCAGAGATGGAGCGGTCATCCCATGACTTCCAGTGGATCAACTGTGGCTCCGCGAATCCCGAAGTATTCAGACCGCCAGTTTCGCTGAAAGTCCAGCGGTCCAGCTTGCCGGTAGCCATGTCGAGCGAGTACGCATCGTAATCCCGGCTCGCGGTGCTCAGGTTGAAAGCCAATTCGCGGCTGTTGTTGCGCCAGGTGAGGCCATACAACACGCCGACGGGCAGCTTCGGCACCGGAACTTCTTTGTTGGCCCTGGTGTCCAGAACATGCAACACGCTGATTCCGTCCTCATTGGCCTCGAATGCGATCCAGCGTCCGTCTTTCGACAGATCGAATTCATCCACGTCCCATTTGAGCTGGGGAGTCAGCACCGTAGCCTTGTGGGTGGTGAGATCCATGAAGACCAGCCTTTGGAAATCCGAATCCTGATCGCTCGCGAAGTAGACACCTTTGCCGTCTTTCGCAAAGCGGGCGTTGCTGTACGCCACCGTTTCCGACCCTGTCTTTGGGGTCAGCAAGTCTTTTTTCCCGGTGGCAATGTCGATCAGCCACACATAACTCTCCGCCGCCGACACTCCATTTGTCGCCAACAACTGCTTGCCATCGGGCGACCAATCGGAAACTTCCCATCCTCCTCCTTCCATCTGGGCGACCATGCGCGCGCTTGCCGGATCGTTTGCATTGACCACCCAAATGTCAACATCGTTCCCTGTGCGCTTAGTGGAACCATAGGCCACTCGGTCTCCCTGATACGACCAGCGCGGGCCCGTGTTCCGCGACTTGCCATCAGTCAGCAGTGTAATGTCGCCAGTAGCAAAGTCGTAGCGATAGAGCTGGAAGAACTCGCCGCCGCCCACATCTTTTACGAACAGGAAGGAATCGCCATTGGTCGGCTGGTACTCGGCTCCAGCAACCCGGTCGGGGAAAAAGGTGAGCTGGGTGCGCGCGCCGCCGGGAAATTTCACCTGGTGCACCTGGGCGGTGTCGGCAAAACGGGTCTCGATCAGCATCTCGCGTTTTGTCGGGTGCCAGCTGGTGAAGCCAGCGGCACGGAACTCGCTGTAGCGCCCCGCGGCTTCGGCGATGGCGGTGGAAATCTTGGGAATCCCTTCGACCACCAGATTCTCGTTGGGAACAACTTCATCGCTCTGCGCCGGCGCCAAGGTAGAGACAGCAAGAGTCGCCAGAACTATTAGAAACCGTTTCATCATTCAATCTCCTGCATTGCCAAAATTCCGAGGGGTCGTAGTGATAGACGTGCCGGGCAGGTATTTGGTGCTCAGAGATTTCTCAATGTGCCCCTGGGGGAATTCGGAATGCGCTGGAATCTTAGGATGGCGACTGAATTGGAGTCAACTGTCGGAGATTTGCCGTGGCTGTTCCGCGAACACAACTAAAGATTCGGGAACAGCCAAAGCTCAGAACGCCCAACATTCAAAAAACGGCACGCCGCGGCGTTTCTCTGCGGGCCGGATGGAGCAGACGAATCAGATTGTTTTCAAGAAGCGGCGGCGAACCAAGCCACCCAGACCCACCAGTCCCGTTCCGAGCATGCTCAGAGTGCCGGGTTCGGGAACAGTCGACTCTGGAGTGCCATTGGCGAATCCCGTTAGTGGACCGCAGTTCGAGCCGGAGGCAGTGCAGAAGTGGATAGCAACGCCTGTAAACTGACTCGCGCTCAGGCCCGCGCCTGTGAGCACGAATGTAGCCGTATTCGCGCTGACGACACCGTGTGGTTGTCCCTGAACGTTAGTGAAATCGAAAGCAAAGGTCCCGAACATGCTGATGTTCTGAGAAGTCTTGATATGTTGGAAGTCCAAGCCGGAATTCCCATCCGCACTGAATCCGCTGACACTGGCGAGCGTCAGCCCGGCCGGTCCGTTGAATGCAATGTCCCCGCCATTCAACTTCAGGGAATAGCCCGCGTTCATAGTGATGCTGATCGTGACTTGATTGAGCCCTGTGTCCGTCACGGTGACCGTGCCAACCGAGGCGGAAATTCCCAGGTTATTCGCGCTTAAGTCAAGTGTGATCGAGTTCGCTGACGCCATTGGCGCCATGGCTAAAGCGAACGCAAGAAACAAAACCGATGCTGCGATTTTAAGATTGGTGAGTCTCACGACGAATTCTCCCTTACGACGAAACCCTGAATTGACAGCCTAGTGGGTGCACGGGATGGGCCAAGTTTCGGCTACGTGCATAACTTTATCAAATAGCCGTATCACTATGTTTAATAAAGGCTTAGGTTACATTAGAGATCCAGGCCGTCGCTATTCTTTTCTTCCTCGCTGAAAACTTTTGCAGTTCCGGCCACTTTTGCTGCAGGCGTCCTGCCACGGCGCCGTTCGGTGCTGGCCAAGTCTCGAGGGTGGCGAGGAGCAAATATTTCAGGACTGTTATTGTATTTCCGTCCGCCCGTTCGGAAATCTCATGGAACCTCAACCAGAGCATGCGGCTCCGTCGGTCTCACTCGGGTCGTATGTGCGGCTGCTACGCGCCAACCGCAATTTCCGACGGCTCTGGCTGGCGCAGATTGTCAGCGAGATTGGCGACTGGTTCTACACACTCTCCATCTACACTCTGCTGCTGCAATTGACCGGGCACGCGAGTTCGGTCGCTTTGGCGCTCGTGCTGCAAGTCCTGCCTCAAACTCTGGTCGGGCCGACATCGGGAGTGGTGAACGATCGCTTGCGCCGCAAGCAGGTGATGATTGCCGCTGACCTTGTGCGTTTCGGGGTGGTGCTGGCCATGCTGATGGTGCGTTCGCGATCGATGGTATGGCTCGTTTATCCGCTGTTGCTGGCGGAGACCATCATGGCAGCGTTCTTCGAACCCGCGCGCAGTTCGGTGATCCCCAACATCGCGGCCAAAGGAGAAGTGCTCATTGCCAACACGCTCTCCTCGGCTACGTGGTCGGTCAATCTGTTAATTGGTGCTTCGGTCGGCGGTGTGGTCGCGGCCTTCTTCGGGCGAGACGCCGTGTTCGTCCTCAACGCGCTGTCCTTCTTGGTGTCGGCGGTTCTTATCGGAGGGATGCGGTTTGCCGAACCACACGCCGAATCGGCGGCTCCACTGCGCCCACGCGATCTGGTGGACTTCTCTCCTGTGCTGGAAGGGATCCGGTATGTGCGCAATCATCGCACGCTGCTGCCGACGGTCTTCGCCAAAGCCGGCGAACTGATGATCGGGCCAAGCTGGGTCATTTTCACCGTGATGGGAGCGCATGAGTTCGCGGTGCACTGGCACAACGTCGACACCGCGCGCGGATCGATGCTCGGCATGAGCATCCTCCTCGGAGGCCGCGGCTTGGGAGCGCTCGTCGGCCCGTTGGTCTCAGCTCGTTGGGCGGGCCGCAGCGACCGGCGGCTGCAACTCGGCATTCTCTTCGGTTATCTCACCATCGCGGTTGGATACGGAACGCTCGGAAGCAGCCGCACGGTTTGGATGGCTGCTGCCTGCGCCATGCTCGCGCATATGGGAGGATCAACGGTCTGGGTGTTCTCGACCACGCTGCTGCAGCTTCATACCGACGACCGCTTCCGCGGCCGCGTCTTCTCCGCCGACCTTGGCCTCTCGATGCTGACCATCGCCGCGGGCGCTTACCTTTGTGGACGCCTGCTCGATGCGGGCATCGCCGCTCGCACAGTTGCGACCTGGACGGGACTAGTCATGCTGGTTCCTGCGGCATTATGGTCGCTGGCGATCCGGGCAGGGAAGAAAATCTAATCCGCGCTACGCGTCGTGAAGGCGGTCGATCTTTGCGGCCATGATGAAATCGCTCTCGGTGAGGCCGTCGATCTTGTGCGTCCACATCGTGATCTCAGCTTTGCCCCAGGCCAGCAGGATATCGGGATGGTGGCCTTGCTTCTCGGCCAGTGCGCCTACTCGATTTACAAACTTAAGCGCCTGCTTGAAGTCGGGAAAGGTGAATGCCCGCGTGATGTGGTGCTGCTTGAGCACGCTCCACTTGGGGACGATCTTATGCAGCGCCTTAAGTTCCTTGCCCTTGAGCGGGGGCACGCCGCCGCGGCAGGGAATGCATTTTTTGTCGGCTAGTTGTTCGGTCATGGAGAAGTATTGTACTTCGTCGTGCGCCGCATAAGCTTCAGCGGTCGAAGCTCGGCTTGATTGATTCCTTGGCAGCTTTCTTCCGCAGGACGGCGAGCAAGCCCTCCACGCTCACTTCCCCCAAGGAAAGTTCCCTCGTAGGCCCATTCTTCTGCTTCTGCCGAGACGTAGAAATCGGTGTTGCCGCCGCCCAAGGCCTTTCCATTCTTGGTCCGAAACCATTCCACTCTAGTCCATTAATTCCTAGAACGGAATATCTTCATCCGTGATCGGGCCGGCGCTGGCACCTGCGTGCTCCGGTTCTGGTGTACGCTGGTCGAAGTTGTTGCCGCCGCCGCTGCTGGCTGACGCTCCACGGGAGCTTTCTTTGAAGTCTCCGCCGCCGGCGCCTTCGCCGCGTCCGCCGAGCAGGACCAGGTCATTGACGTGGATTTCTGTCATGTATTTCTTTTGGCCGGTGGTCTTGTCGTCCCAGGAGTGGGTGCGCAAACTGCCCTCGATGTAGACTTTGCCGCCCTTCTTCAGATACTCGCCGACGATCTCGGCGGTGCGCGCCCAGGCAGTGATGTTGTGCCACTCGGTGCGGTCCTGCCAGTTGCCGTCCTTGTCTTTGAAGCGCTCGTTGGTGGCCAGCGTGAACTTGGCTACGGGCGTGCCCTGCGGCGTGTACTTCACTTCGGGATCCTTGCCCAGGTTGCCGATGAGGATGACTTTGTTGACGCTCTTTCCTGCCATGGGATGCTCCTTCGCAGGGGTTCACTATAGCAGAATTGGACGCGTGGAAATGCTGCGGACTGCACAAGTGTTGGGCCGGAGTATCATTTTGGGTCGGGCCGCAGACTCCGTCCGGGGAGGCGATCATGTCTTACCACCGTATCATCCGCTCTCGGGTTCCCTTTAAGCGCATTGGGATCGGCCTCGTGATCGCCGGGCTGCTCGTGCTGCCCGCATGCGATGTGATGTCGATCCATCCCTTGTATGAAGATGTGTCGCCCAAGGATCCCGATATTGTTCTTGACAAAGATCTGGCCGGCTCATGGAGCCTGACGGACGGAAAATGCACAACGATTCTGACCGTCGCGGCGGCGAAGGACGAGATCTACGACTTTCGAGCGGTAGCGGAGGGAGAAGGGTGCAGTGATCCCGGGAAGGAAACCCGGCAACAGGCTCGACTCGTGAAACTCGACAGCTACTATTTTCTCGATGTCTCGCCGAGGGAGGAGGACGTGTGCGCTACATGTCTTGCCTTGCACTGGATCTCTTTGGCGCGATTCGATAAGGACGCACTTGCGCTCACTCCGATTGATTCTGACGGGTTGAACAAGTTGCTTCAAGCAGGAACCGTCCACTTGAAGATCCTCCCCGAGGACCCCAACCTTATACCCGAACGTCCTATGACGCTGACCGCCTTGTCCAAAGACCTGAAGAATTTCTGCCGCAAGTTCGCCGGAAACAAGAAGGTTTTCAAGCCAGAATCGACGGAGACGTTCAAGCGGAAGTGAGTTCGCAATCCACGGCATTCACGTTATAATCGCCCCATGCCTCCTGCACCTGGCGCCACCAAAGCCGTCGGCATGGTTCCCGACGAAATGAAGGCCGAACCGAAATCCAAGGGCCTGACCACGCCGCGCAAGAAGAAGCCGAAAGAACTGGCAGTCATCACCGAGTGCTGTACCGGATGTGCCGGCTCGCCGGCGTGCGTGGAATACTGTCCGGTGGAAGACTGCATGTTCTGGGTGGCGGACGAAGACAGCACGCCGTTCGGGCGTATCGCGGTCGATCCTATCCTGTGCATCGGCTGCAAGAAGTGCCTCAGCAAAGGTCCCGACGGCTGCTTCCTCGACGGCTGTCCCTGGGACGCGATCGTCATGGTGGACACGGCTGAAGTGGAAAAAGAAGTCGGCGCGATGGCAATCTAGAGGCGGAGGTCAGTGGCCAGTCACACGATGGTGTGCAGGTTTCTCTTACCCCTGATCACTTTTTCCGAGACGAGCCGCTGCCTTCGCCAGAATGTTCGGGGCTTCCTCCCGGTTCGGGAAAGTCAGTGTCAGCGCCCTTGATACGTGAGTCCTGGTCGCGGTGACCGAGTTGCCCGGCGAGGCCGGCATTGGCGTCATGGTCGCGCGCGTCGCCTTCAGTAGCGCCCTTGGCGCCGTCGGGATCATTTTCAGAAATCTTGGTCATGATCAAATCTCCTGCTGACGCCGAAACTATGCCCCTGGCCGGGGTGCAACTCCCAGTTTGCGCAGGCGTTCCCGGGCCTGAAGCGCTTCGTTGGATTTGGGATAACGCTGAATGACGTGGCGGAGCTCCGCGACGCCGTCTTCCTGTTTGCCAAGTTCAATTAACGAAAAACCCTTCTTCAACTGAGCGGAAGCGGCTTTGTTTCCGGTGGGAAAGTTCTGCAAGACCTGGTCGTAGCTCTGTGCGGCTTGCTGGTATTTCCCCTGACGGAATTGAATTTCACCGAGATAGAAGTAGCAATTTCCGGCGAGATCGGTGTTGGGATAGAACTTGATGTAGTCGGAAAACTCCTGAGTGGCGAGATCGTTCTTGTCGCCGTTGTAATCGCGCAGCGCGTTGTTGTAGAGGACATCGGGGGGTGGAGCCTGCGCCTGGGCTTGCTGTTGTGCCTGTTGCTGGGCCTGCTGCGCCGCGAGGCTCTGCTGGGATGACTGCATGTCCTCGAGCTGCTTGCTGACTTTGGCCAGGCGCGCCTTGAGTTCGTCGAGAGTGTCGTTGAG
>Ga0210406_10006906_pt1 | contig 11644 bp, 11 predicted proteins | sample IncBWC30MmetaG_FD_155454 | JGI IMG/M metagenome (GOLD analysis project Ga0210406, IMG submission 155454) | Forest soil microbial communities from Barre Woods Harvard Forest LTER site, Petersham, Massachusetts, United States - Inc-BW-C-30-M | ecosystem: Environmental > Terrestrial > Soil >... | reverse complement strand
AAATACAAGACCGACGAACAGCAGGAGGCGTTCTACACGCGTGCGTTGGAGCGCATTCGCGCGCTGCCCGGGGTTACGGTGGCCGGCGCCGCCCAGATTTTCCCGTTGTCGGGCGACGACTACATCCTGAGTTTTGTTCAGGTGGGGAAACCTCCGGTGCCGGTGGGCAACCAGCCCTCGGCGGCCTTCTACGCGGCAACGCCGGGATATTTCGGCGCGCTGCGGATCCCAATCAAGGCAGGCCGTGATTTCACGGCGCGTGACAACGCGAGCGGACAGCCGGTGGCAATCATCAGCGAATCCATGGCGCGCCAGTTTTATGCAAACGAGAATCCGCTGGGACAGCGGCTGCAAATCGGCGGGGGGTCGGATAAGCCCGCGGAGATCGTGGGCGTCGCGGGGGACGTGCGTGATACGGAGTTGGAATCGAAGGGGCGTGCGGCGATGTACCGGCCGGCGGCGCAGACTCCGTTCGGCTCGATGTACTTCGCGGTCCGCACAGAGCGCGACCCCGCCACGGCAATCGCGGGAGTGCGCACCGCGATCCGCGAGATGGATGCGGAGTTGCCGCTCGATGCCGTGGGCACGGTGGAGGCGCTGGTGGAGACCTCGCTTTCTCAGCGCCGCTTCGCAATGATGCTGATGGGCATTTTCGCGGGCCTCGCGCTAGTGCTGGCGATGGTGGGGATCTATGGCGTGATGGCCTACTCGGTCACCCAGGCCACGCAGGAAATCGGCATCCGGATGGCGCTGGGAGCGGGGCGCAGCGACGTGCTGCACATTGTGCTGGGGTACGCCGCGGTGCTGATGTCGGCGGGGATTGTAGTGGGGGTGGCAGCGTCGCTAGGCGCGGGACGCCTCTTGGCGTCGCAGCTCTTCGAAGTGAAGTCGTACGACCCGGTGACATACGCGCTGGTGGGTTCGGTGCTGATTGCGACCGCGCTGGCGGCGTGTCTGATTCCGGCCTTCCGCGCGATGCGGGTAGACCCGGTGATCGCATTGCGGAACGAATAGGAAAAATTTATCTAGAGTTTCCCGACCGCGGGACGCCCCTCACCTGAAGCGGAAGATCACTTGTTGCCAGGCATTTGGACGCAGGTGCGAATCAGATAGTCCTCTTTGAGATAGCGCTCGATCGGCATCATCGAGAGCTCTTTTCGCCGTTGGTCCAGGCCCGGCGGGTCTTCCACCGGGTCCAGCACCGGCTTCCCCTGCTTACACGATACCTGGGTGCCCCAGCGCTGCGGCTTGCCGAGTCGCGATTGGACACGGTCGTAGAGATAGGCGAAATCGCTTTTCGATGCGTCGCCGGCGTTGGCGGCGCGCTCCAGATCGGGGAGGATTTTCTGCTGCACCGCGAGGTCCTGATGCTGTACGAGGAGCCAGTAGTTGTGCGACGCTTCGCGTCCGACGATGGACACGCGGGGCCAGCCATATTTCGCATGAATGCGCAGGACCTCGGCGAGGTGGCTGCGGTCGATACGTTCCATCGCGGGGAACGACACCTTGGGGGCGAGACGGACCTTCTGATCTGCGTCAATCATGGACTGCAAGCGTTTCTGCAGCGCGACAATGTTCGCCGGATATTTCAAGGGCGGCCAACTGTTCGCGACCGAAATGCTTTGGTCAGCGGAGCGTTCGAGTTTCCAGGGAGGGAGCGGATAGTCGTCGTCCAAGGGAAGCAGCTCGGCGTGATCGCGATCCACCAGGGTCATTGCGTAGCGGTCGTCATCGAAGGTGAATTCCATGCGCGGGCCGGATAACGCGAGTTTTTCGATGGGGAAGGTGGAATGTTGCGTGGAGATTTTGCTCAGGTAGCTGTCCTGATCCCACGAAAAATTCTTGGGCTGGGTTACGGAACCGGCAAGCCCCGCGCCCTCCTGGCGCAGCGTGAGCACTCGGAAATTACGGCCTTCCCACTTCTGCACCCAAGTCCCGGCGAATTCGGGGAGTGCTTGCGCGGCGCAGTTTGCGATTGCCAGGAACAAGAGCACCGCGCCGCGCATCGGAATTACGCCGCCTGGAACGGGGGGACGTCGACCCAGCCGTGCTTCGCATTGCTCTCGAGTTCGGCTTCGAGAATGGAGAGCTGGCGCAGGCCATCGACGAATTGCGGGTACTCTGGCTTCGCGTCGGGCTCTTCGATGGATTTGTAGAAGCGGCGGAAGACCTGTTTGAAGGTGTCGTCGTAGCCTTCGCTGTGACCGCCCGGAAGATCGGCATAGCTCTTGGCGGCGGGCTTGAGCAGCGAGGGGTCCTTGATGATGATCTGGTTGTTGGTGTTGCGATTGCCGATCCAGAGCTCGTCGGGACGTTCCTGGTTCCACATCACGCCGCTCTTGCTGCCGAAGATCTCGATGCTGAGGCGATTCTTGCAGCCGGCGGAAACCTGGCTGGCGGTGAAGGCGCCGCGGGCGCCGTTGCCCATGCGGAAGACCACCGCTCCCATGTCCTCGGTATCGATGGGAGTTTCGATGTAATCGTCGGGGCTGAGGGTCTTTCCGGCGAAGGTTTCGATCGGTCCCTTGGGCTGTTTGCGGGTCTTGTGGAAGGTGGCCATATCGGCGCAGACGCTGGTGATGCGCTGTCCGGTGACGTGCTCCGCCATATCGCACCAATGCGAGCCGATATCGGCGAGGCAACGCGAGGGTCCGTTGAATTTGCTATCGAGGCGCCAGTTCCAATCGGTATCGTAGAGCAGCCAATCCTGCGAATAGGTCCCTTGCACCACCATGATGTTCCCGAGATCGCCATCTTCGATCATGCGGCGCATGTGCTGCACCATGGGGTAGAAGCGAAGGTTGTGGAAGGTGCAGTTGCGGCGCTTGGTCTCGGCGGCGATCTTGACCAGCTCCTGCGCCTGCGCCACGGAGGTGGCCAGGGGCTTTTCACAGATCACGTGCTTTCCGGCCTGCAGGGCATCCTTCGCGATGGGAAAATGCAGCGCGTTGGGGGTGCAGATGTGAACGGCGTCGACGGCCGGATCTTCCAGGATGCGGCGATAATCCGCCTCGGTCCTTTCGGCCCCAAACTCGGCGGCGAGCTGGTTGGCCTTCTCAATTTGCGGTTCGCCAATGGCGTAGAGCTGCACATAGCCCAGACGGCGAATCCCTTCCAGATGAACCCGGCCGACGAAGCCGGTTCCGAACAAAGCGGTTTTGAATTTTCGCATGATTGTCTTCGTATTCCGAACGTATAATCTATCGCAAAAACTGATAGATTGGTAATCACATTCCCATGGTGGTAAGGATTCGTTTTGGCAAGGGCCCCAAGGTTGGCAAGAAGCGTTACAAGAACAAACGTCTGGCGCTTGCCATAGCCGCCCTCCTGCCACCAGCCGCATTTCTTGCCGGCGTCCTCGGAGCCTGGCGGATCGCGGCGGATCTCAACTGGACCAACAGCTTTGCCTTCCCATCGGGTATTTTTTCGCACTGGCAGGTCTGGCTGGGCGCGGCCATCGGACTGCGGATGTGCGCGAGGTTCCTCAATCGGTACGGAAAAAGCGGGGATCCCGCAGCTTCCTAGCGATTTTGCAGGGTTCTGATATTCTAGAATTAGAGACCTCGCCATGCGACAGCCCCGGTACATGTATCGGAGATCCAGCTTTTTCGGCTCCTTCCCTCCCGGAGTGAAGTGGCTGCTGATTGCCAACACGGCAGTCTTCCTCTTGTGGTCCGTGGGCGGTGCGAGCATGCAGTACAATGTGCTCCGCCTGTTCGCGCTAAGACCGGAGTCAGCAGTCCAGTCGTTGTTTGTCTGGCAGCTTGCAACGTATCTGTTCCTGCATGGCGGACCCTGGCACCTGATTTTCAACATGCTGACGCTGTGGATGTTCGGTACGCCATTGGAACAGGACTGGGGCACGCGGCGTTTCCTGAAATACTATTTCATCTGCGGAATCGGGGCCGGCCTTTTCGATCTTGCGCTCAACATCTTGTTGGGCAATTGGAGGAACACCACCATCGGCGCCTCCGGTGCGATCTACGGATTGCTGGTTGCCTTCGGAGTCTGCTACCCCAACCAGACGGTGTTGATGAGTTTTCTCTTCCCGATCAAGGCCAAGTACATGGTCATGATTTACGCCGGCGTGGCGTTGCTGATGTCCATGAGTGTGAACAGTGGTGTCAGCAACATCGCCCACCTTGGCGGCATGGTGGTTGGCTTCTTCTACCTGAAATCCCGCCTGCCCAAGTTGAAACTCCGCCTTCCGGATTGGCAGGGGGCCTACCGGCAATGGAAATTGCAGCGCGCTAAGAAAAAATTCCAGGTGTACATGCGCAAGCACGGCGATCGCGGGCCGTGGGTCAACTGAAGCGTAGAGTTTACGCGAAACCCTCAGGCTGCCCGCCGCGTCGTTTGATATAGTTACGCTAGAAGTACGTCTATGCGATCCATAAAAGTTCTCTTGCCTTCCGCTGCCATGCTTCTGGTGGTCGCGAACCTCGTGGTCGGTCAAACGCAGGGACCGCTGAAGGATCCCGGCTCCACGGTGGCCAAGCCGCGCAAGAGTCCGGACTCCCCAACCACCGACGAGGAACTGCCCAAGATCCCTTCCAAGCTCAAGAAGGATCCGAAGATGGAAAAGGGCGACATGACGCAGTTCCAGAGCAATGTGGACATCGTCACGATCGACGTTGCTGTGGTGGATAACAAAGGGCACTTCATCCCCGGAATTCCGGCCGGTAATTTCCGCGTGCTGGAAGATAACGTCCCGCAGCAGATTCGCAAGGTGGACATGGGCGAAGCGCCGATGACCATCGCGATGGTGATCGAGTTCAGCAACCTCTTCCAAAAGTACTGGAGTTCGGCCTGGTACCAGACGCTGCAGCTGGCGTGGGGCTTTGCCGAAAGCCTCAAGCCCGAGGATTACGCAGCCGTGGTGGCGTACGATATTCGCCCCGAGATTCTGGCGGACTTCACGACCGATAAAATGAAAATCCGCGAAGGCTTGGACCGGCTCAAGATCGCCGCGTTCTCCGAAGCAAATATGTTCGACGCTGTCACCGATACCGCCGACCGCATGAGCGGAATCGAAGGGCGCAAGGCGATTCTTTTGATCACCAGCGGCATCGATACCTTCAGCAAAATCACGTACGATCAGACGCGTAAGAAATTGCAGGACTCGGGCGTACCGATCTATTCGATCGGCCTGATGCAGATGCAGCGCGACATGGCAGACGCCTACATGGCGCCGACGGCGCGTATGGATTTCCTGCAGGCCGACAATGAATTGCGAACGTTCGCAAAAGAAACCGGCGGGGCGGCTTATTTCCCGCGGTTCCCGGGGGAATACCCGGGGATTTTCCAGATGCTGCATCAGGCACTAAGGAACCAGTACGTGATCACGTACCAGCCCAGCAATACCAAACACGATGGTGCGTTTCGCAAGTTGAAGGTGGAACTGGTCAATCCGGCGACCAACGAGCCGCTTCCGGTGAAGGACGAAAAGGGCAAGCCCATCAAGTACCAGGTCATCTGCAAGACCGGATATAAAGCACCGCGTACGGTGGAATAGTACGCCGGGACCGCATCCGCGTCATAGTACGACGCACCGCGTTGCTTCGGTCAATTGTCAAGAACTGAATCTCGCTACTTTCCAAGGCGATGCAAATCCGTTGACAGGGCGGTTACGGCTCTGTTACGCTTCGTCTCGTTCCTCTAATGAAGACGCCTACCTCTTCAACTCCATACATCCTGCTGGTCGATGACAATCGCGACGGATTGCTGGTCCGCCGCTCACTTCTCGAAGAAGTGGGCTACCGCGTGAAGATGGCGATCAATGGAGAAGAGGGCCTGAAACTCTTCGAGGCGGAAAAGTTCGACGTCGTAGTGACGGACTATCGCATGCCGCGTATGGATGGCGCGGAACTGATCCAAAAAATCCGCAGTCTGGATCCCGCCGCACGCGTGATTCTACTCTCGGGATTTGTGGAGCCGCTGGGCCTCACGGAGCAGAACACCGGCGCGGACGCGGTGATCACGAAGAGCTCCAATGAGCCTGCGCACCTGGTGCGGTCTGTGAAACGGCTGGTGAACCGCTCGCTCCGGAAGCCGCCGTCATCGCAAAAATCTACCGTCTCGCGGACACACGTGATCGGCCGCTGAAATCTGTCACACTGGAACTGTGGTGCTTTACCCCCAAAAATTGATTGCCGCGTTGCTACTCGTAGCCGCGGCCACGAGTGCGGGACCGGCGCGGTCCGAGACCTCCCGTAAGGCCGTACCGGCCAAATCCGCGGCTTCGAAATCCGCACCGCTCAAGGCGTCCCCGACGGTACGGCGGTGGATGAAGACGATGACGCTGCGCGATGAGATTGCGCAATTGATTTTCGTCGCTTTTCATGGCGCGGCACCCAATTCCCGTTCGCGGGAATATCGCAATTTCATGCACCAGATCCGCGACAACAGGGTCGGCGGCCTGATCCTGGTGAACTGGTCGAACGGGCGGGTCATTCAGAAAGCCGAACCCTACGCCGTGGCGGCATTCCTCAACCGCATGCAGCGGCTCGCAAAGACACCCCTTATGGTCAGCGGCGATTTCGAGCGCGGCGCTTCGATGCGGGTGGACGGCACCACTGTGTTCCCCCACGCTATGGCGTTCGGAGCTACCGGCGACCCCGCGTACTCGCGGTACGAAGGCGAGATTACGGCGCGGGAGGCGCGCGCGCTCGGGGTTCAATGGCTCTACTATCCAGTGGCCGATGTGAACAATAACCCCGACAACCCGATCATCAACATCCGGTCATTCGGAGAGAACCCCGAAGCAGTCGCGGCGCAGGTGGTGGCATTCGTACAAGGCGCGCACGCCGATAAGAAGAATTACGCGCTGGCCACGGTGAAGCATTTCCCCGGCCACGGGGACACGGCCGTGGACAGCCACATGAACATGCCCACGATAACGGCGGACCGCGACCGGTTGAATCACATCGAGCTGGTGCCGTTCAAAGCGGCGATCGATGCCGGCGTGGATTCGGTAATGACAGCGCACATCGCGGTGCCCGCGCTTTCGCCGCCCGACCTGCCCTCCACGCTCTCGTCGGCGATTCTCACCGACCTGTTGAAGAAAGAACTCGGATTCAAGGGCATCGTGGTCACCGACGCATTGGAGATGGCAGGCATCGCCAAAGGCTTCAGCACGGGAGACGCGGCGGTGCGCGCTCTGGAAGCGGGGGCCGACGTACTGTTGATGCCGACCGATCCGGACGCGGTGATCAAGGCCGTAGCCGCGGCGGTGCAGAGCGGCCGGCTGACGCGCCAGCGCATTCAGGAGAGCCTGATTAAAGTTCTCTCCGCCAAGGAAAAGGTCGGGTTGGACAAGAAGCGTTTCGCCGATCTGGAAGCCATCGGCGACGTGGTTGACTCGCCCGAGTCCAACGAAAAGGCACAGGAGATCGCGGAACATGCGGTCACGCTGGTGCGCAACAATTCGAACATGATTCCGCTGGCGGCGCCGGACAAGGCCTGCTACGTGATCATGCCGGAGAGCCGCTTCGGTTCCGAAGGTCAGGCCTACACACAGGAGTTGCGCAAGACGGTACCGAGGGCCGCAGTGGTCACGTGGGATGCCACGCTTTCGCGCCAGCAACTGGATGAAGGCGTGGCCAAACTGACGGGATGCGAGAGCTACGTAGTGGCGGCGTTCACTTCCGTGGGTGCGTATCGCGGCACGGTGGGCATGCTGGGCGGTGAACTGCCGCACGCGCTGGAAGCGCTGATGGCCTCGGACAAGCCGGTGGCGCTGATCGCCCTCGGCAATCCGTATGTGCTGCGCAATTTCGGCAACGTGACAGCTTACCTGGCGACATTCAGCAACGTGGCGCCGTGCGAAATCGCCGCGGTGCGGGCGGTGCTGGGGCAGATCCCGATTCGCGGCCATTTGCCGGTGACGATTCCGGGACAGGCGAAATACGGCGACGGAATCCAACTGCCGGCCGCCCACCCGATCCGGGTATCCGGCGCTTCTCAGTAGCAGCGCGGTACAATACTCAGTCTGATGAGCTTCTCTACTCCTCCACCGGGCACGGAGGCGCTTTTACTGGCACTAGTGCTGGTCGCCGCGGTCTACGATGTGCGCTACCGGCGCATACCCAACTGGTTGAACATTCTTGGTGTTCTTGCGGGCATCGCGATGAATACTTTCTTGTATCAGGGCCTGCCAGGGCTCGGATTCGCGCTGAAGGGCCTGGTGCTGGCCTTCACGGTTTACCTGGTGCTGTACGCACTGCATGCCATGGGCGCGGGTGACGTGAAACTGATGGCGGCTGTGGGTTCGATTGTTGGGTGGGAGAACTGGTTCGGCATCTTCATCGTGACTGCGGTGATCGGCGGCATCATGTCGCTGATCCTGGTGGCGTCGCGGGGACGCATGAAGAAGACCCTGTTCAACGTGGGCTTCATTCTCAGCGAAATGAAGAGCGGGCGCCCGGCTTACCTGGCGAACGAAGAACTCGATGTCAAGAGCGATAAGGCCCTGCGGCTTCCGCATGGCGCTACCATCGCCGTGGGCACACTTTTCTTTCTGGCTCTCAGCGCTCGATTTACCCGGTAGACAAAGGACACGGCGAATATGCGTGCGGCATTCTTTGAAGGCAATCGAACCTTCCGCGTCGGCGACTGCGCGGAGGTGGCTCCGCGTGCGGGGCAGGTGCAGATCAAGGTGGAATTCTGCGGGATCTGCGGCACCGACCTGCACCTGTTTCACGGCGCCATGGCGCACCGGCTGACGCTGCCGCATGTGATGGGGCACGAGATGTCGGGCACGCTGGCGGCGGTGGGCGAGAGCGTTGCAAACTGGCGAGTGGGCGATCGTGTGACGGTGCGGCCGCTGGACCCTTGCGGCGCGTGTCCGGCCTGCCGGATGGGCCACAGCCACATTTGCCACAACCTGAAGTTCATCGGCATCGATACCCCGGGCGCATTGCAGGGCATGTGGACGGTGCCGGCGCACACGCTGCACCGCCTGCCCGATTCGCTCTCGCTGCGCGAAGGGGCGATGGTGGAACCGATCGCGGTGGCCTGCCACGACGTGCGCCTGAGCGAACTGCAAGCGGGCGAGTTCGCCGTGGTAATCGGCGGCGGGCCGATCGGGATCCTGATCGCGCTGGTGGCGCAGGCGCGGGGCGCCCGCGTGCTGCAGGCGGAGGTGAATCCATTCCGGCTGCAACTGGCGCGCGATCTCGGAATCGACGCCGTGAATCCGGTGGACACGGACCTGCCGGCGCTGGTGAACCAGCACACGGGCGGCGCGGGCGCGGACGTGGTCTTCGAGGTGTCGGGCTCGGCCGCGGGTTGCGAAATGATGACCAGGCTGCCGCGTACGCGCGGGCGCATCGTGGTGGTGGCGATCTACGCCGAGCCGCAAAAGGTGGACCTGTTCCGCTTTTTCTGGCGGGAACTCAAACTCGCCGGAGCGCGGGTCTACGAGGCTGAGGATTTCGATGGCGCGATCCGACTGGCTGCGTCGGGCAAACTGCCGCTCGACCGCCTGATCACGGACGTGCTGCCGCTCAGCCGGCTGGAGGAAGCCATGCACCGGATGGAGCGCGGCGGCGATTGCATGAAGATCCTGGTAAGTTGTACGGACTAATTACGTGAGCATACTCGATAAATTCAAGTTGAGCGGTAAGACCGCACTCGTCACCGGTGCCCGTCGCGGCATCGGCAAGGCGATGGCGGTAGCGCTGGCGGAAGCCGGCGCGGACATCGTGGCGACCAGTGCGGAGATGGAAGCCGACGGCAGCGCGGTGGCCAAAGAGGTCGCCGCGCTGGGGCGGAAGTGCTGGACCTACGCCTGCGATCTGGCCGACCGCAAGGCGGTGTACGCGTTCATCGAACAAGTGAAGCGCCAGTGCCCGCCGGTGGACATCCTGATCAATAACGGCGGCTCGATTCTGCGCAAGCCGGCGGCCGAGCATCCGGATGAGTTTTGGGACAAGATTATCGAGATCGATCTCAACGCGCAGTTCGTGCTGGCGCGCGAATTCGGCCGCGACATGCTGGAGCGCGGTGGCGGCAAGATCGTCTTCACCGCGTCGCTGCTGAGTTTCCAGGGCGGCATCACGGTCCCCGGGTATGCGGCGGCCAAGGGCGGTGTCGCGCAGTTGACCAAGGCGCTGGCCAATGAGTGGGCCGGTAAGAACGTGCAAGTCAACGCGATCGCGCCCGGCTATATTGCTACCGATAATACGACGGCGCTGCGCGCCGATGCGGTGCGCAATACGGCAATCCTGGCGCGCATTCCGGCGGCTCGGTGGGGCGACGCGGAAGATCTCGCCGGCGCAGTGGTGTACCTGGCGTCACCGGCCTCCGACTACGTCAGCGGCACGGTGCTGACGGTGGACGGGGGCTGGATGGGAAGATAGGGCTTCTCACTAAGAGTAACGGTCACCCGCAGTAATCTAGCGCAGCTTCGGCGAGAATCTCGGCGAGTTGCACGACGGATTCCACGTCCACCCATTCCACGTCGGCGTGCGCGCCGGCGCCGCCCGCGCCGCAGACCACGGTCTCCACGCCCGCCGCCTGCAACAGCGCGGCGTCCATCCAGGGGGTGTCGCCGATGTGCGCCGGTGCGACGCCTCGCACCTTAGCGATTGCGCGATCCACGGCCTGCACTACGCGCGCATCGGCCGGCACTTCGAAGGGATCGCGCACGAAGAACGTCCGGACGGTGGCGTGGAAATCCGGGTCGACCGCAGCCAGCGCATCCACAATTGCCTGGATCTCCGCTGTGGCCTGCTCCCCGGTTTCGCCGGGCACCGTGCGCCGCTCGATCTGCAGCGTGCACGACGCCGCGTAGGTGCTCAGCCCGGAGCCGCCGTTGAGCATGGCCGCGTGCAGCGAAGGCGGTCCCACCAGGGGATGCGCCGGGCGGGCGCGAAGGTCGCGCTCCAATTCGCTGAGCCTGGCGAGGAACTGGCCCATCTTCATATTGGCATCGATCCCGAACTGGAACTTACTGCCGTGCGCGGCGCGGCCCGTGACCTCCACCTCGATCCACAGGTAGCCCTTGTGGGCCAGGCAGACTTCGAGCGCCGTGGGTTCGGTGACGATGGCGCCATCGACTCTCACGTTCGTGATCATGTCGCTGGTGCCGAGGCTGCCATACTCCTCATCGGCGACAGCGGCCACGAGCAGGTCGCCGCGCAGCGCTGCGCCGGAATCCTTGAGCGCCTTGGCGGCTGCCATGCATGCGGCGAGGGAACCCTTCATATCGTAGGAGCCGCGGCCGTAGAGTTTGCCCTCGCGGATGGCGCCGCTGAACGGCTCCGCCATGCCGGGGACGTCGACCGTATCGCAGTGGGCGTTCAGCATCAGACTGCGTCCGCCGCCGGTTCCCGCGAGCCGCCCGAGCACGCTGGTGCGTCCGGGCACGGGCTCCAGGATTTCGGCCGTGAGCCCGCACGCGCGCAGGGATCCCGCGATGAATGCGGCGATTTCGGCCTCTCCTGGAGCGCCGGGTGCGAGCGTGGGATTGATGGAATTGATCTGGACGAGCCGGGCCAGAGTTGCCAGGGTGTAATCGCGGTCGATTTTCATTGCGTTCCAATGCGATGGTACTAAAGTGGGGCGGGCGCTTTCGCCTGCCAACCTCTTGTGGTGCGGCGGCGGATATTTTGATAGTGTCTATTCGCTGGGTTAGGCATGC
>Ga0210406_10006905_pt1 | contig 11645 bp, 9 predicted proteins | sample IncBWC30MmetaG_FD_155454 | JGI IMG/M metagenome (GOLD analysis project Ga0210406, IMG submission 155454) | Forest soil microbial communities from Barre Woods Harvard Forest LTER site, Petersham, Massachusetts, United States - Inc-BW-C-30-M | ecosystem: Environmental > Terrestrial > Soil >... | reverse complement strand
CTTAACCCTTCCAAAAGATGGGCGCGCTGTTTACATGATCGTGGAAAAAATTCTCACCGGCGCAGAAAAATTACGCGCCGATTGGCCGGTGCACGGGACGACTGGCTACGATTTCACGAATCAGTTAGCGGGCGTTTTGGTGGATGCTTCGGCCGAAGCCACAATCAGCAGGACGTTTCACCGTTTCATCGGGCACACGATGCATTTCGGCCATTTGGTTTATGCCAAGAAACGCCTCGTGATGCGGATCGCGTTGGCGAACGAAGTCGAAGTGCTCGGCAACATGCTCGATCGATTGTCCGAGCAAAATCGTTGGTATCGCGACTTCACTTTTGAAGCACTTGCCCGGGCGGTGCGTGAAACGATCGCATGTTTCCCAGTTTACCGAACCTATCTCGCGCCCGGGCAGCCGGCGAGCGAGGACGATCGCCAGGCGATCGAGCGCGCGATCGCTTCGGCCAAGCGGCGCAATCCCGCAATCGAGGAATCGATCTTCAATTTTTTACGCGACATTTTGCTCTTTCGGTTCCCGGAAAATCTCGACGCGAAGGCGCGAGAGGAGCACGTCCACTTTGTATTGAAGTTTCAGCAGTTCACCGGACCGATCATGGCCAAGGGGGTCGAGGACACGGCCTGTTACATTTACAATCGACTCGCCGCACTCAACGAAGTCGGGGGCGAGCCCCAACAATTTGGCGTCTCGGTCGAAACTTTTCATGAGCAGAATTTGGAGCGGCACCGGCGCTGGCCCGCCACTCTGCTGGCAACGTCCACCCACGACACGAAGAGAAGTGAAGACGTTCGTGCCCGAATGCTGGCGATTTCGGAAATTGCGGAGACGTGGCGGCGATCGCTTCCAAAGTGGCGGGCGGCGAATCGGCGCTGGAAGAAAGCGGTCGACGATTTGGAAGCCCCTGACGCGAGCGAGGAATATTTGTTGTATCAAACTTTGCTCGGCACCTGGCCAATTGGGAACGATGGCGCGCCGGAACGAAGTGTTAACGCAGAATACGTCGAGCGAATCCAGAACTACATGACCAAGGCTTTGAATGAAGCCAAACTTAACACCAGCTGGATCCGGCCAAACGAGAAGTGGCTCGCGGCGACGCGCGATTTCGTCTCTCGGATTCTGGACGCAATACCGCGAAACAAGTTTCTGCCGCTCTTTCTTCCGGTCACGGAAGAAATTGCGCGATTGGGCGCGATCAATTCGCTTGCCCAAACTTTGCTGAAATTCACTTCGCCGGGAGTGCCCGATATTTATCAAGGGAACGAGATTTGGGATTTCTCGTTGGTCGATCCGGACAATCGTCGCCCGATCGATTACAAAGTGCGCGCCGAAATGCTGTCGTGTTTGTCCAGCAAAACGCCGGAGCAACTTTTGCAAAACTGGCCGGACGGCCGCATCAAAATGCTTCTCACCCAACGCGCGCTGCAATTCCGCGCCGAACGGGTCGATCTCTTCCGAAACGGGAGTTATTTGCCGCTGCGTGCGAAAGGCGCATTTGCTGATTGTGTGATCTCATTCGCGCGCAAGCTGGATCGACAATCGATTGTCGTGATCGTTCCCCGACTCTCGTCGCGAATTGGTTTTCCACCGATTGGCGATCGCTGGAAAGACACTACAATTGAATTACCGGAAGGATTTCCCCTTGAGCGCTGGCGGCAGGTTGTTACCGGGCACGAATTCTGGATCAAGAATCGTGAGATTCGCATCGCGGACGCATTGTCGACCCTGCCGGTCGCGATTCTGGCGAATTAATGCTGGGCGCCGCGGGCGAATCGGTCCGCGATATCGCCGATCCATTGGGAGAAATTGCCCAGATTTTTCGCGAGATCCTGCCCGAAGTTCGCGAACGTGATGTGAGGCGAGGCAATGATTAGTAACGCGGAAAGAAGAACGAGGTTTAGCAGATAAATCACGACCAGCGAAAAAAATGTTCCATGATCGCGCAGATCCGTCTGGTTCTTCGGGATCATCCAGCAGGTAAAGGTGAAATGGAACGCCCAGGTCACCCCGATGACTCCGTAAAGCAATTTCCCGTACGGTTGCATGTTGTAGAAAATGCTGAGCACGCCGTAGATGGCGATGGCGAGAATGCTGTAGAACGGAAAAAAATAGGGCGCGAGCGCGATCCAAAAGTTCGTTCGATTAGTGACAATGTGACCGCCGTCCCGTCCGACACGAATCCGGCTGACGCGGCCGCCCATTAACCAGACCCACACCGCATGCGTCACTTCGTGGCCGAACACGTAAAGAAGAACCGGTCGGGGTAATCCCAGAAATGCGATCAACCAGAGGATTGCGCCCAACGAAAAGAACCAGAACGGCTCGGCGGTCCATAGATGTTGAGTGACCGTTGCGCGGGCGAACGCCGTGAAAAATGTCTGGGTGAGGATCGCGCAAATTGGCAGAAGAAAAATCCCGAAGACAAATTTCACCCAGCGCGTCGGCACCAGGTAAGTGCTCGGCGTCGGGGCGCGCCGCGTCGTTGGGACAACGTAGGGCGCGACTTTCACACCGCGCGACATTTTCCGGGCGCGGACCATTCCCGCTTTTCGGTTCATCGCTGTGATGTTAGCGCAAATCGAACACTAAGAGGAAGCGGAAGCAGAAAAGATTACGCCCGGCCCATGTAGGCGCCGGTCCGAGTGTCGATCTTGATGAGTTCGCCTTCTTTAATGAAAAGCGGAACGTTGATCGTTTTTCCGGTCTCCAGCTTGGCCGGCTTGGTCACGTTGCTGGCAGTGTCGCCGCGCAGGCCTTCCGCCGATTCGATCACTTTCAAGCTGACCGAGGCCGGCATTTCCACCTGCACCGGTTTGCCCTCGGCGTAAAGCACCTGCACCGGCGTGTTCTCGACGAGATAATCTTTTGAATCGCCGAGCAAATTGTCTTGCAACGTCACGGTGTCGTAGGTCTCCGGGTCCATGAAATGGTAGCCGTTGTGGTCCTGGTAACTGAACTCGAGCTGTTTTCGCTCGATATCGACCAGCTCAACTTTGTCGGTCGAACCAAAACGGACGTCAGCGCTCTTGCCGGTGTTGATGTAACGGATGATGGCTTGAACAAACGCGCGCAAGTTTCCCGGCGTCCGATGATGCACTTCGAGCACAATCGCGGTGTTGCCGTTGTATTTGATCGCCATCCCCCGGCGAAGATCGTTAGCGGCTGCGGCCATAAGAAAGTTGAGGTGTTGGGAGGTTGAGAAGTTGAGTTGAATCGGTGCGGCGTCAAGCTCTTCTCAGCGGCCCATCAACGCCAGTCCGGCTCGGACCTCAAGACCTCAACGTCTTTAGAGCAACTTCAAGCGAGTCAGGTCCTGGGAATCGACCACGCCGACCGGCACTTTGTCGTCGTCAACCACCACCAGATCGTCGATCCGATGGGCCTCGAGTAGCTTGAGAACTTCGACCGCGAGTTTGTCTTTGTGCACAGTAACCGGATTCAGCGTCATTAAATCTGCCACCAAACGTTCGCCCACTTTCGGGTCGGATTGGAAATGCCGCGCAAAATCGCCGTGGGTAAAAATTCCAAGCAGTTGTCGATCTTCTTCCGCTACCACCGCAGCGCCGGCGCGCACACTGGTCATTGCTTTGAGCACATCGCGCACGGTGGCGTTCGGCGGGACTACCGCCATCGATTCACGCGGTCGCATCACTTGATGGACGCGCATGAGCAAACTGCGGCCAATTTTCCCGCCGGGATGAAACTTGGCGAAATCTCCTTTGTCGAAGCCGCGCGCTTCCAACAGGACCATGGCCAGCGCGTCGCCCAGCGCCAGCATCGCGGTGGTGCTCGAGGTCGGCGCCAGGTTCAACGGGCACGCCTCCTGTTCGACATTTACATCGAGAACCACATGCGCGTTCTTCGCCAGAGTGGAATCCGCATCGCCGCACATCGCGATGATGTTTACCTGAAACCGCGCGATCGCGGGCAAAATCCGCACCAGCTCTTCGGTTTCGCCGCTGGCACTTAGAGCGAGGATAACGTCGCCGTCAGCCACGACGCCGAGATCGCCATGCAGCGCATTCAGCGAGTCGAGCACCACCGCAGGCGATCCGGTGCTGGTCAAAGTGGACGCGATTTTGCTTCCGATGTGTCCGGATTTTCCGACCCCGAGCACCACGACTTTGCCGCGGGCATCGACTGCGTCTTTGATCAGAGCGACGGCTCGGGAAAATTCATCGCCCAGTCGTTGACGAAGGCGCTCGAGTTCTCTGATTTCAAGTTCCAACACACGCCTGGCTTTTTCCAAATAGTCCATTTGTCTTGACAATTCTGCGCCGGAGGAGTCTAACCGGCAAGAACCGACCTTAACCGGAGAAACAGTAATGAAAAAGCTCGTGCTGCTAGGGGTTTTAATGGTGGTCGCGGGCTTGGTCTCCGCCCAGTCTCCGCAACCGCAAAAGAAAACGTTTGTCGCGAAGACAACTGGCAAGACCCGGCCGGCACCGTCGCGGCCGCCCTTGCAGCGTGAAAATACCCAAGGCAGCCTCGCGCGCGCAGCTCGCGGCGGAAATCCGTTGCAATTGTTGAATCCGAAGGCGCCCGCCGTTTACGGTCGTGCGGAAGACAACGTCTTTCTCGATCCCGACACTGGAAAGTGGAAGGGGTTCAAGCTGCTCACCATCAACTTTTGATGTTCGCGGTCTGAGGTCTGCCTTGCAGGCAGGCTCGTCCTGTGGCGAGTTTGATTCCAAACATTGAACGATTTGCCTGCATCACGACCGGTTGTCGCGCTTTACTGCGCGACCTTTCTCAAGCCTGAGATGTTGCACATCTACCGGCAAATCACCGGTCTTCAGCGCCTTCAGCCGATTGTCATCGCGCAAAAGCGGGAGAATTCCGAGAAGTTTCCGTTCGAGAAAATCGACATTGTCGAGAAGCCGGCTTCCCATGTTTTGCGGCGTTTTTGGTTTCGACAGATTTGCAACAAACCGTGGCAGCTTTCTGGGTCGGAACTGCAGGCCATCACCGCGGTTTTGAACCGGGAGAGCGCCCAGCTTTTGCACATTTTTTTCGGCCACATCGCGGTTCATCTTTTGCCGCTGATCCGAAGCTGGCCGAAACCCCGAGTCGTTTCTTTTCACGGCGCGGACGTTTTGGTCGACATGGACAAACGGGCATATCGCAAAGCGACAAAGGAAATGCTCGACCTTGTCACGCGGGTCTTCGTCCGCTCGGCTTCATTGCAACGCGCAGTGGCCGAGCTTGGATGCGACGAAAACAAGATTGATGTCGTGCGCACCGGGATTCCATTGCAGGAATTTTCATTTCGCGAGCGCGAATTCCCAACCGACGGAAGCTGGCACTTCCTTCAAGCGAGTCGGCTCGTTCAAAAGAAGGGAATTGCGACGACTCTGCACGCCTTCACTGCGTTCCTGAATCACTATCCGAATGCAACCCTGACGATCGCCGGCGAAGGTCCGATGCTGGCGGAGCTCAAGGTGCTCACGCGCAAACTCAAAATCGCCGATCGGGTGAAGTTGCCGGGATTTTTAGCGGCCGAGAAACTGCACGAAGTGTACTACGCCTCCCACATTTTCCTCCATCCGAGCGAAACCGGCAGCGACGGAAATCAGGAAGGCATTCCAAATGCAATGTTGGAAGCAATGGCCACGGGCCTCCCGGTGTTTGCGACCGAGCACGGAGGAATTCCGGAAGCGATCGAAAATGGCGTGAGCGGGGTCCTGGTTGCGGAACGGGACCACGAAGCCTTATCAGGCGCGCTCCTCGACGCTGCGGAAAATCCGGATTTGCTGAAGCGGCTTGCGCGAAACGGGGCGAATGTCGTGGCCGAGAAGTTCGATCAGCGAAAGCAGATTCAGCGGCTCGAAGAGATTTATCTACGCATGCTCAGCGATTCGCGAAAAGAAGATCGCTAGCTGTTTCTGCACCGCTTGAAATGACAGGCGTTCGGCCGCGCGCCATTGCGATTCCACGATGGTAGTTACGCGGGTCGCCGTGTTCCTGAGCAGCTCGATCGCGATTGTTTTCAATTGCACTGTCGTGCGGCCTTCACCGCAAAAATTCGCGAAGGCAATTCGTTCGATCGCGCCGTCGCCGCCGACGCAAATGGTTCGCGCCAGCAACGTGTCACCCGCGACCTGTCCCGGAACTCGGCTCCGATCGAGCTGAAGGACGATTTTGTGTTTGGCGACTTCGCGAACGTAATCGGGATACGGCTCGCGCTTCTCGTGAACGCGCAGTTTGCCGGGTGGGAATTTCAGTTCCTCTAAAAGTTTGGCGCCCTTTCGGCGATCGAGATTGAAAACCGTGACCGGTTCGTCCGTCGCCGCGCAGATTTCTCGCGCGAGCAAAAGCGTGGCGAAGTGATTCCGCGACGGAACGTCCCATTCGCGCGTGCCGATAAAAATTCCGGCTTGTTGATTCGGCGGCACCGCAAAATCCCACGCTTTTTCTTCGAACGGATAAGGAGTTGGAATAAAGGCAACGGTGTCGGCGTCGCGTTTGGGGCGAATGCGCCGAAAAATCTCGGCGGCTTCGGGCGTCGTGGCGATGCAGCCATCGGCCGTTCCGACTACGCGAAGAAATCGTGCGAGCCTTCCACGGTCGCGCAATTGCTCGGCGATCTGGGGCAGCCCAGTCTCTTTCAGGGCGACCGCGGCGATTCGTTTCGCTTTCTGGCACTCGATCAGCGCGCGTTCCGTCGCGCGAAAATTCCCTCGCAGCAAAAGGAGAATCGGCCGCTTTTCTTCAATTGCGTTTGTTGTCGAGCGATGGACCGATCCCCGGGTGCAGGCGGCAAATCCGTGGAAATTCACCGGAGGATGCATGGTCGCGTCCGGACGGATCGGCTGGTCAAAATATTGTTCCAGGTCGCGTCCTCCAGGATTGAGAACGCTCAAGCGAAACTCAGTTGCGTCGCTCGACGCCATTTATTCGTCCGATTCTCCAGGCGACGGGGTGGCCGCTTTCAAAAGCGCGCCTTGGTCCACCTCATCCATTGGTCCGACCGGTACGGCGCGCCGAATCTCGACCGGCGTCTCTTCGGATTTTGGTTCAACCGGTATCGCTCGTAATACCGGCTTTTCCGCTTCTCGCTTTGCGTTCTCGATTTTTTGATCTCGTACTTCCGGGCCCGCGTTTCCCGTTTCCTCGTTATCGCTTTTCTCCGCATCGAGAGCGGCTCGATCGGGATTGACCGCATCAGTCTTCGCGATCGATTTCACTGAATTGTAGGGATCGTTTTGCGCGAGAAGCGTTGGTCCTTTGAGGGCAATTGGCTTTACTTCGCTGAGATTAGCCGCCAGCTCGGCGCGCGGAGCTTCCGCGCCCGGCGTTTCCGTTTCAGTGACAATTCTGGCGCGAGGTTCGCCGTGAACGTTGCACGGTTCGTTGGGCATTTGAGCGGCGGTCGCAATCTCCATGTAAGTCGTGCGCTTCTGAACCGGATCACCGGCAGGCCCTTTGACCGTGTCGTAGCATTTGTCCGTCGCCAACAATCCTGAGCGCGAACAAATCTCGACTTCCTTCAATCCGGCGGGCCGTTTGGTTTCTTGCGGCGGATAACGTTCGGCCGCGGCGTTCATGATGTCGACCCAGACAGGCAGCGCCAATTCGCGGCCGAACGCGCCGCGATAAATCTTCTGCGGCTTATCAAACCCGGCCCAAACCGCGCAGGTGAGTTTGCCGTCGTAACCGGCGAACAGCGCGTCCGTGAAATCATAGGCGGTACCGGTTTTTCCCGCCGCCGGAAATTTTTTCAGCCCGAATTCAGTCCGCGCCGACTTGCCGGTCCCGGTCTCAAGCGCATCGATCAAACACGAATGAACTTCGTAGGCCGTTTCCGGCTTGATCACGCTCTCTTTCTTGGCCTCGCGCTGCGCGATCCAAACCGTGCCGTCTTTTTCTTCGATTTTTTCCAAAATGTGCGGAGCGGAGGCGCGCCAGCCGCCGTTCGGAAAAATCGTGTAGGCCAGAGCGAGTTCGGCGATTGTGACTTCGCTGCTTCCGAGCAGAGTCGCGGGATAGGGGCGAAGACTGGAACGAATGCCCGCGGTTCGACAAAGTTGGAGAACGTCGTCGAGTCCGGCGTCCATTCCGATTCGCACCGTGGCGCCGTTCTTCGATTTCGCGAGCGCCTGACGTGCCGTCATCGCGCCTTCATAACGATTGTCGGCGTTCTCCGGTCCCCATTCGCCAAGAATTCCGGTTGTTCCGCCGATCATCACCGCGCGGTTATCGAGCGGCGAATCCTCGATCAGCGAGCCGGGATACATTCCCTGCTCGAAGGCGGTTGCGTAAACGAACGGCAGTATCGCCGTTCCGGCAGGTCGCTTCGCTTGCAATGCGCGATCGTATTGATTGTGCTCGAAATCGCGACCGCCAACCAACACCAGAATGCCCCCAGTCTCATTGTCGATTCCGATCACCGCGCCCTGCAAATAATCCGGCGCCGGTTGTGCCGAAGCCGTTCCACTCGATTTCGCTTTGCGAAAACTCGCTGCGTATTCGGCGTAAGTTTGATGATCGTAGCCCGGGTGCTGTTCGGCTTTGTCCAAACTCTTGCGCAACGATTCCTCTGCCACCTTTTGCAGTTCGCCGTCGATCGTCGTGTGGATCTTGAATCCTTCGTTCATCGCGCGGTCCCAGCCGACGGCGTTGATTACCTGCTGCCGGATGTAATCGACCGCGTAATTCTGTCCCTGGGCGTTTTGTCGATTACCGATGACTAATTCGCGACCCTGCGCCGCGGAGCATCGGGCGCTGTCGATAAAACCCTGGTCGCGCATCCGAGTGAGCGCATAGTTTCGAGCGTCGCGCGACGCAGCCTTATCACTCCACGGCGAAAGCCGGTTCGGGCTCTTGATCAATCCCGCAAGCGTTGCGCATTCTTCGAGCGTCATTTCGCGCGCTGGTTTGCCAAAGTAACCGCGCGCCGCCGCCTCCGCCCCGTAGAGTCCGCCGCCGAAATAAATTCGGTTCAGATACAGCTCCATGATCTTTTGCTTGTTGAAATTGCCCTCGATCCGCCGAGCCAGAAAGATTTCGACCAGTTTGCGGCTATATGTTTTCCCTTTGAGCGCGAAACTGTTGCGGGCCAGTTGCTGGGTGATCGTGCTTGCGCCCTGACGAACTCGTCCGGCGGTCAGGTTCTTCAAACTGGCGCGCAAAATTCCCCACAGCGCGTAGCCGTGATGCTTATAGAAGCGCGCATCTTCAACCGCGACCACAGCATTCACCAAATCGCGCGGAATCTGGTCATACGGAATCGTCTGCCGGTTTTCGACGTAGATTTGTCCGAAGATCTTGCCGTTGCGATCAAGAATCACGCTGGCGGATTCCATTTGCTCCATCTTGTTCAAGTCGAAGGTGGCGGCCTGGTTTTTAAGATCGGCCACGTTCATTGCGATGTAGATCGCGATGCCACCGAGAACGAAAGCCGCGACGGTGATCGGCACGTAAAATTCCGGCCGTCGGTACCAGGGAGGTCGGAACCAATATCCCGGCGGCGGGCTGAGGTAACTGCTGGTGCGCGGCTTTCTCACGGCGAAGGGGTTGAAACTTAGACAGCAAACGCCGAACGCTCAACGTTCAACATAGAATTTCGAAATCAAACCGCCGCATTTCTGACATTGGACGTTCGGCGTTGGGCGCTTGTCACGCCGGAGCTTTCAGCGTAGGCGGATTGAACGTTGAGCTCTCATCGTGAAAACGCAGAATTGATCGATCTTATTCGCCGGAGAATTCGGGAAGATGGCCCGCAGCCGTTCGCCTGGTTCATGGAGCAGGCGCTCTATCATCCGGAGCACGGCTATTATTCGAGCGACCGGGCGATGATCGGCCGGTGCGGCGATTATTTTACGAATGTCAGTGTGGGCCCGTTGTTCGGGCAACTTCTGGCAATCCAGTTCGTAGAGATGTGGGAACGAATGGGAAAGCCCGGAAGTTTTTGCATCGTCGAACAAGCCGCTCACCACGGTGAATTCGCGCGTGATGTTCTCGAATTTTTGCGGCGACAATTTCCGGGATTCTTTTCTGCCGTCCACTACCAAATCGTCGAACCGTTTCCCAAATTGCAGCAGCAACAATCGAAAACGCTAGCTGAATTCGGCGGCGAGGTGCAATGGCGAGAATCTCTCGGCCAACTCGAACCATTCGTCGGTATCCATTTTTCCAACGAGTTGCTCGATGCCATGCCGGTCAATTTGCGTGGCAAGCGCGTCGGCTTGAAAGGCGACCAATTCGTCTTCGTCGATTCGCCGCAAGATGAGGCTCCGAATCAGTCGCAGCTCGACTGGATCGCAAGTGTTTCGATAAAGCTGAATCGCGGCTTTGTCCTGGCGATCGATTACGGACTTGCGGGAAGGGAGTTTCGCGAGGCCGTCCAAGTTCGTTCCCGTCATCGCCTTCTCGATTCGCCTTTCGAGGAAATCGGAAGCGCGGACATCACCGCGCACATCAACTGGACGGAAATCGCCGGCGCTGGTGAACAGAATGACCTGCACGTCATCGGTTTCACCGATCAGCACCACTTCCTGACCGGTATCATCTCGGCCTTTCCGGAAATCACAGCCGAAGAAAAATCAAAGCGCGCGCTGCAAACGCTGCTTCATCCGGAAATGCTCGGCCGCAGTTTCCAAGTCCTTGCCTTGTCGAAGGATATCGACCTCGCAATGCCGCTCACCGGATTCAAGTTCGCCCGTGATGCGCGCAAGGAGCTTGGCTTTTAAATTGTTCGTTGCCTGGACATTTGCATCTACCCCGTTTCCACCTAACTTCCCACTCCCTTAACGGACAAAATTATGGCCGACGCCGCCAACAAGTATCCTGAAAACGCCGCTGGTAAATTCTACGTCGATGAACAATGCATCGACTGCGATCTGTGCCGCGAAACTGCCCCGGCGAATTTCAAGCGCAATGATGACGGCGGTCATTCCTACGTCTACAAACAACCCGAGTCGCCCGAAGAAGAAGGTCTGTGCAAGGAAGCGATGGAAGGTTGTCCGGTCGAGGCGATCGGTAACGACGGCGCCTAACTCATCTTCTGTAGCGGCGGGCTGTGACTGCCGGGTTTAGCGGACGGCCATTCGAAATCGTCCAAATAGGCGTAAAGTCTAACGTGGGCTTCATTTTCACCATCATAGGGTTGATGGTCTCACTGGACATCCTCTGGTGGATCGTTTTGGCGCGACTCGCCAATCACGGCGCCGCGCGCCTTGTGGTCTCGCTCTTTATGGCCGCAATGATGCTCGGATTGATCGCCATCATCGCGGCGCGGATGTCGCGTGCGGGCTGGGACCGCGTAATTCCGAAGTTTGCCGTCTCCGCCATTTTCATCTGGCATTTCATCGGTCTCGGTCTGCTGGCATTGATTGGAGTTGCGCTCATTCCGATTTTGCTCGGGCAGAAAATTATTTCCCGAAACGCGCCGCCGAAGACCGAACAAGCAACGGGTTCGGGGGCGTGGAGTCGTCGCGACTTTCTCCGTTTTGGCGCTGCAATGTTGCCGCCAGTTTTCACGGTCGGGCTGACCGGAATCGCGATGTATCAACTGAATCAAGTCCGCGTCCGGCGCTTCGTTTTGCCAATTAGCGGTCTTCCGAACGCGCTGGACGGAATGACGATCGCGCAGGTGAGCGACATGCATGTCGGACGTTTCACCAAGGGAGAGGTT
>Ga0210406_10006904_pt1 | contig 11648 bp, 9 predicted proteins | sample IncBWC30MmetaG_FD_155454 | JGI IMG/M metagenome (GOLD analysis project Ga0210406, IMG submission 155454) | Forest soil microbial communities from Barre Woods Harvard Forest LTER site, Petersham, Massachusetts, United States - Inc-BW-C-30-M | ecosystem: Environmental > Terrestrial > Soil >... | reverse complement strand
CGGCGCGCTCGACGCAGCGCTGGACCGTTTGATGATGCAGCCCGAGTGCCCGGCCGACCGCAAAAAACGAGGGGTCTTCTCGATAGGCCAGCAATATCCCCGCCCGCTCCACCCGGGCGGCGCTTGGTCCGGTATACGGTAGAGCCGCCGACGCCGATGCTTCTGGCGATCTCCTCATCGCTGGCGCCGCGATCACCGCCAGCAGAATCTGCGCGCGTTTGAGCTTGCGCGCCCCACGCTTGCCGCCGCTCAGCAGTGCGGTCAGTTGGTCGCGTTCGCATTGGTCGAGTTCGACCCGATAGCGCACATTCATCCGCGCCTCCTCTGGTTGAGGCACGGACCAGCAACTGAATCGGATGGTCAGATTGAAGTCGCCCGGCAAAACCTTCACGCCGAAGCAGGGCCAGTATCTGGCGTTTGTCCACCTCTATATGCGCTTACACCGCCGACCCCCGGCCGAAACCGACATGCAGCAATACTTCCGCGTTAGCCCACCCTCGGTTCACCAAATGGTGCTCACACTCGAACGCAGGGGATTCATCCGAAGACAGCCAAGAACAGCCCGCAGCATCGAACTGCTCGTTGATCCCAAACTGCTGCCCGAACTACTTTGAGTGCCGATTCAATCAGTCAAAACCACTGTGCAGAGGTACTAGTAGCGGAAGCCCGCTTGCGCATACGACGGCCAATGCATTAGTTGCAAATTTGGACACGACGATACCCAGTAACCTTGCCGGAAGTGCTGGTGACTGGCTTGTTGGAAATGGAGCAACCACTTCCGATTGCCCGGCCAGCTGGAGAACCTTCCAGAAAAACAGGCGGGGGCGGGCGACCAGGTCCTCCACGTGAACCACCGCCGCCAGGACCGCCACCACCAGCTGAGGCCGGCGCGGACATGGCCAGGAAGCTTATGAACAAGATGCCGGCGAAGCCGGCTGCGCTTGGCTTGCGTAAACCGATCATAATCTGCCTCCCTATGATCTGCGTTTTTGTTCGTTCCCAAACAAAAAGCGCATACCTTCTGAAGAATAGCACGCTGGATCCGACGGCAGCAATCTAGTTCACGGCCGCAAGTATTTTTTTGCGGAGGCGCGTTGCTTTCTCGATGTAGAAAACGGCTTTAACCTTGCCGTATTCTTCGAGGGCTCCGCCGATAGCGTTGAGCGCATCGTCGCGATGGCTTGGCTCGCCCCCTTTATCGAAAAGGGCGAGATGGGCCAGGGCTAGTTTTTCCTGGGTTTGCGCCCAAAGGAATGGCGTGTCCACGCGAGTCCTTTCCTCCTGCGCTTCATGAAGCGCGGCGACGGCTTCTTTCAGCCGGGCCGTCCCCTCCTCGCGTTCTCCGAGGACAACAAACGCGGCGCCCAAATTCGTTTCGGTAAAAGCCCAGTCAAGCGGCACGCGATCGCGGGATTGTTCCGCCAGTGCCCACCTGTAGGCCGCGATTGCCTCTTCCAACTGAGCCGTTCCGCTGCCACGCTCTCCGATAGTTCGAAGCGCATTGCCAAGACTGGTCTGGATCCTGGACCAGTCGAGCGGCGCGCGCTCACGGGTGTTTTCCTTCAGCGCTTCCCGAATGGCGGCGACGGCAGCGGTTAGCCACGCCGCGCCACCGTCCCGTTCTCCCAACGCTCGGAGCGCGTTGCCCAGGCCAGTCTGGGTCTTGGCCCAGTCGAGCGGTACGCGATCGCGAGTAGTTTCCTTCAGCGCCTCATGAAAAGCGGCAACCGCCTCCTCCAGTCGTGCCGTTCCCGCCTCGCGCTCTCCAAGCATTCGAAGCGCATTGCCCAAATTGATCTGTGTCTTCGCCCAGTCGAGTGGCACGCGCTCTCGGGTATTTTCTTTCAGCGCCTCACGAAAAGCCGCAACCGCCTCCTCCAGTCGCGCTACGTCGCCTCCCCGCTCAGCGAGAATTTCCAGTAGCGCGCCAAGGTTGTTCTGGGTCCTGGCCCAATCCAGTGGCACGCGCTCACGTGTTCTCTCCGCAGCGGCATCGCGATAGGCGCGGATGGCCTCTTCCAGCCGGGCGGTCCCCTTCTCGCGCGCGCCAAGGGTCTGAAGGGCAGCGCCCAGGTTATTTTGGGTTTTCGCCCAGTCCAGTGGAACCCGGTCGCGAGTCCTTTCCTTCAGCGCTTCGCGAAAGGCAGAAATGGCCTCCTCCAGCCGTGCCGCTCCGCCTTCCCGCTCACCGAAACGCATGAGCGCGTTCCCCAAGTTGGTCTGAGCCGTGGCCCATTCAAGCGGAACGCGTTCACGCGTCCATTCCTTCAGTGCCTCGTTACAAGCGGTAATAGCTTCTTCTAGCCGGCCGGTTCCGCTCTCGCGTTCCCCGAGTGTGCGCAACGCATTGCACAGATTATTTTGGATCATTGCCCAATCAAGCGGCATGAAATCGCGAGAATTTTCCTTTAGCGCTTCACGAAAAGCAACGATCGCCTCCTCTAGCTGCACGGTCCCGCTTTCGCGCTCGCCGAGCCGCACGAGTGCGCTGCCGAGATTGTTCTGAGTGACTGCCCAATCGTTTGGTACGCGATCGCGCGTCCATTCCTTAAGAACGTTGCGAAACGCCATGACGGCTGCTTCCAACCGCACCGTTCCGCTCTCACGCTCGCCGAGGGCCCAATACGCTAGGCCCAAATTGTTTTGAGTCATTGCCCAATCGAGGGGCGCGCGATCCTCAGTCCATTCTTTCAGCGCGTCGAAATAAGCGGTGATCGCCTGTTCTAGCCGCGCTACTCCGCTTTCCCGTTGCCCAAGGGACAAGAGCACATTGCCCAGATCGTTCTGAGTGGACGCCCATTGCAGGGGCATGCGCTCACGGGGCATCAGATGGACCAGCCGCTGGTATCGCTCTATCGCCAAAAACAAAGCATCATTGTCGCCGAGTTCATCTCCCTGCTGATATAGGGCACTTGCCTCTTTTTGTAGATAGCCTATTCGCTTGTCCCCGCCACTGCCGTCAGAGGGAAACAGCGCGGCCGCATTGGCAAAATACTTTGCGGCTTCGCCATACCGCAGCCGGGTGAGTGCAAGGTCACCGCGCCGGGCCGACGTTTCAGCGGCATCAACCGCGAGGCGTTCGAGACTCCGCCTCTGCTCCACCTCTACATCCGCCAACAGAGCGTCCGCCTCGACTACTTGACCCGCTTCAACTGCTTTGTCCACATTAGTTTTCAGGGCAGCCATCTTAGGATCGTCGCCGGGCCGAGCTGATGCCGTTGCCTGAAAGTCCTTGAACCGCTGTGCGATTTCCACAAGCTTCGTAGCCAAGCGCTCAGGGGGAATGTCATTCTCGCCGAGAATGGTAAGCGCGGCTTGCACTTGGCGTATATTGAGGTCCAATTTTTCCTTGAGTAGGACGATGTTATCTCGCTGTTGTGCGGTCAATTCTTCCAGCGGGCGTTTCGCATCCCGAACAAGTTCATCTACCTTCTGTTGGGGGATGCCAATGATAACCGTGGACGCAGTGACACTGCCGCCAATAGCGATGCTACCGGTATCCGCCTTGACCTGAGCAAAGGCGGTGGAAAACGATGCCACGACGCACATGCCCGATGCTACAACAAAGAACAAACGACGCTTCATGGCCGACGCACACTCCACATTAGTCGGAGCGCCGTACGTGATAGTCGCACCGGTTACGTTGCCAACCGACGGCGATGGCACCACAGTCTGCCTTAATGTTGACGGGCGCAGGCTCCGAAGCTCCAGGCTGCTCTGAAGCTTTCGTCTCGGCAGTTTTCGATAGGAAGAAATGGACGAAGGCTGCCAAAGCCCCGTCGCCACAAAGACGAGCCCGCCTCCGATCCACCCCAGAATCCGCTGATTGCGCTTATCGCGCAGGAACCGCCAGAACAAGTTCATGACAGTTGTCCGGCACGGCCATACAAAACTAAATTTAGCAACAAACCAGCACTCTGAACACCCCTCCTCGACCGGGCACCCCGACAAGGTCGACCTCATGGCGGCATGTACGCCGAGACGCCGCCTGAAGGGTTTGGCTTCAGCGCTACCGCCTTTCGGGTCTTCATCCTGATGGCGTCGCGCCGCATTTTGAGCGACCGCTCTTCAACAACGACTTCACGCCTGCGGTACGATCAGGCAAGTCTTTTCTATGAACTTCAGCTCGATCAGCGGGTCCCGAAGGACCACTTGTTGTGGCGGATCGACGTTTTTGTGACGGCGTGGCCGATGTTCACGAGCAGTTGCAGCCCTATATAGCGAGATCGGCCGGCCATCAGTCGATCCCGAACTGCCGCATGCTCATCATCGGATACTGCTATGGGCTGCGTTCGGAACGCAGGCTGACCCAGGAAGTCGAACTGCACCTCGCCTATCGATGGTTCTGCCGGCTGGATCTGGATGACAAGGTCCCACACCACTCGACCTTCTCGGAGAATCGGCTGCATCGGTTTCGGGAGAGCGACGTGTTCCGCCGCATATTCGAGCGCATCGTTGTGACCTGCATCGCATCCGAACCTGCTCAAGGGCGAGGGCTTCGCGGTCGATGCCACTGACGCGGCGGCTGATGGGGACAAAGCGCTTCCTCAAGTCATCGCTTTGCCCATCTGAAGATTCACCACGGCTTCAAACGCATGCGGCTCAGAGGTCTGTCCGGCGCGCGCGACGAATTCCATCTCGCGGCTATCGTACAAAGTCTAAGACCTTGCTCTCAGAGCTCTCGTGCCTCCACAATTCGCAAGGATTGCGTGAGCAAAGGTCTCAGGGCAACCCGCGCAACCCAACAGGGTTTGACGCTACCCTCAAGTCACCCCGAGACCTCTATGATCGAAAAAGCCGACTTTTTCGATAGCGTCGGTCAATAACAACAATATGATCACACTATTGCTGCGTTTCCCCGAGCTGACGCTGATCCTGCCGCGCTCAGGCAATGCCTTCGTGCCTTGGAAGGTATCCTGACGTCTCAACTGGTCCACGGCTAATGAATGCACGCTACGAACACGCTGCCAAACACGATGCAAAGATCTTCCATAGCAGCCGCCGAGGCCTCCGCGCTCGGAGCTAAAGCGCTCGCGCCGGCACCGATCTCGCGAACTTGTTGGACCAGTTTGAAGCCGAACGGGACAGTGCAGACGCAAGTGAGTGCCGGAGTTGCTTGCGATACAAAATGCTTGTACTAGCCTAGCTTGTTGGGTCAGGATACTGGGAACGCCCGCGACCCACCTAAAGGCGGTGATGAGTTCAATGGCCTCCGAGTGCGAAGCCGGGAAGGAGGGTCGGCGATTCCGGCCTCGCTCGCCTCGTGGGGCGTTTCCGACGCGCGCTAGGAGCTATTATAATTTGATGGATTTTGTACCAAACGGTGTTAGGGTACGAAGAGTTTCAGCGTACCTGTCTGTAATCGCTCCGATGGGGAAATTCTATGGCCCCTAAAATATTCATCAGTTACCGGCGCGAAGACAGCGCAGGCCACGCTGGCCGGGTGCATGACCGACTGCAACGGGTGTTCGGGCATGATCTCTTGTTCATGGATGTCGACTCCATTCCGCTCGGTACCAACTTCGTCGAGGTGCTCGCTGAAGAGATAGCCAAGTGTGATGCGTTGCTGGCGATCATCGGCCCGGGCTGGCTCGATGCACGTGACGAGAAGGATCAGCGGCGCCTGGAGAACCCCGATGACTTCGTGCGCATCGAGATTGGGACCGCGCTGAAACGCGGCATCCGCGTCATTCCAGTCCTCCTGGAGGGCACCCATGTTCCGAAGGCCGATGAACTCCCGGATGACCTCAAAGGACTGGCATTGCGAAACGGACTTGATGTCCGACATGCCTCATTTTCAGAAGACATGGAACGGCTTATTCACGGGTTGAAGGGCAAGCAGTCCCGACAGTACCCTGCTCCGGCTGTGCCCTCACTCGTTGATTCCAACGGCGCGCCCACGCCCCGGCATTCATTTGTATGGAATCTCAATAATGACAAGAATCGCGCTGTTCTAGCCGTGATTTGCGGGGCGGTTGTCGTGGTGATTAGCGCCCTGTGGGCTGCGTTCGTCTATTTCGTGCCTGCGTCGAAATCGGTGACACCGCCGGCAATCGAGGCGAGTGACGGCGGTGTTGCCGTTGGGGGCAACGTCACCGGCTCGACCATCAACGTGGGCGGTGCCGGCTCTCCGAAGTCGAAGTGAGCCACCGCAAATGACGCGCTAAGCGGGCGGTTTAGCAGACTACTGGAGCGCCAACCTTCGTTTCGTTAGAGAAGAGTTGTTGGGCAAACATCAGCTGCGGGAACCCGGCCCGGACCGCTAATTCGCCGATCCCTGCGGATCACGCGCATGAGAGCATTCGCCCACAGGGGTTGACATGACGCCAGTTCGCACAGCATTGGTCCTGCAAGGAGGCGGTGCGCTGGGTGCCTATGAGCTTGGCGCCGCTCGAGCCCTGTACAAAGGCACGCATTTCGCTCCCGACCTCATCGCCGGCGTCTCGATCGGCGCGATTACTGCCGTCCTATTGGCTCGACCAAAGGAGCGCACACCGCTCAATGCGCTTGAAGAATTTTGGAAAGAGGTCGCGGTGCCGGGGTTGCTCTTGCCCCCGCAGCTTAGACTCTACGCATCGTTTCTTGGTAATCCGCACTTTTTTACACCTCGCCTCGATTATCTGAACTGGCCGAATTGGACCTATTTCTACAAAACGGAACCGCTGCGCCAGACGCTGGAGAGACTGGTAGACCTCAATAAGCTCGCAGACAAAACCGCCGTGCCCAAACTTCTGGTCACAGCGACCAATCTGGAGCAAGGGCAGATAGAACCCTTCAGCAGTGATGAAGGCGGCCTGAGCGTCGATCACATTATGGCAAGTGGCAGCTTGCCGCCAGGCTTCCCGATGACCGAGATCATGGGTAAGTACTATTGGGACGGAGGTTTATTCGACAACACACCGCTTGGGGCTGTGCTTGACCGGCTCGACAATGCACCCGACGTGGAGCGCACCATTTACGTGGTAAATCTATTTCCGAACAAGGCGTCGGTTCCCGACAATCTGTCGGCGATCATGGCACGAATGACTAATTTTCAGTTTGCGAACAAAACCGCGGACGACGTCAAAATGATGCGCCGCTTCAACGATGTTGCTCAACTGATCGACGCGCTTGAAAAGCTGCCACGGGGCAATCCTCTGCAAGATGACCCGGCATACCTCGCGGTTAAGCGGCAGCATTATATTCACATTCCCAAGATCGTCTCGATTTCGGACCCGAACTGAAAGATCAGTTCGCGGGGTCCGATTTCTCACCCAAGGCGATCGCCCAGCGAGCCCAGGAGGGGGAGACTATGACCAAGGAGGCGCTACGAAAGGGCTAGTTTTGCGATACTGTCGACGCTCGACCCGAATCCGGCTACCACGCGGTCGCCGAGCAGCACTGAGCGGATCGCGCGCCTCGCGCACCGGTGCCTTTTTCCAGTTTGCATTCGAATCTCTTCCAATGCTGAACACTGCCCGGACATCCACGATCCCAGTTTTCTCAGGTCAAGCTGGCTCATATTCATCAGTCCGTCTTCCTAAACCGGAGTCGCTCCTCGTAAGCGCAGATCGCGCCGAAAAGTTTGGGCGAGCCTGTAGATCTACGTGCACACTTGGCTGCTAGGTCGTGGACTGATGAACATGCCCAAACTCGAAAGGATTTCCAAACCGGGCCCGAAACGCCTTCTCTCGGTAGACGGCGGCGGGATTCGTGGCGTGCTTTCGCTTGGGATCTTACGCCGGATCGAAGCTATCCTTAAGGCGCAAAGCGGCGGTCGCGGTGATTTTCGCTTGTGCCAGTACTTCGATTACATCGCCGGGACGAGCACTGGTGGCATCATTGCGGCCGGGTTGTCGGTTGGCATGTCGGTTGACGAGATCTTGACATTTTACAGGGAAGCCGGCGCCCAGATGTTCGTGAAAGCAAACCTGCTGCGCCGGCTTCGATATAAATTCGAAAGCGAACCTCTCGCCGAGAAGCTCAAAGAGGTGTTCGGCGCCTCAACCAATTTCGGATCTGATGCAATCGAGACGTTGCTCTTGTTGGTCATGCGTAATGCCACGACTGACTCGCCTTGGCCGCTCAGTAATAACCCTTACGCCAAGTACAACGACCCGCAACGATATGATAACAATCTTAAACTTCCTCTCTGGCAGCTCGTTCGCGCGAGCACGGCCGCACCGACGTACTTCCCTCCGGAGGTGATCGTTTTGCGAAATGAAGACCGTACTAAGGAGAAGCAATTTGTCTTCGTCGACGGCGGCGTCACTATGTACAACAATCCGGCCTTTCAGATGTTTCTCATGGCGACGCTTGAATGTTACTGGCCGCGGGCGCCGAGAGGCCAGCAGGGATGGTCGACGGGCGTCGACAAGCTGCTGATCGTGTCGGTCGGGACCGGTACCAGCCCAGCTGTGCAGCAGGGCTTGGATCCCGATGACATGAATCTCTTATTCAACGCAACGACGATCCCTTCGGCCCTGATGTTTGCCGCCCTCAGCCAGCAGGATGTTCTCTGCCGCGTCTTCGGCAACTGCCTAGCCGGCGACCCGCTTGACCGGGAGCTCGGTTCGTTGGTGGCTTGCGCAGGTCCGTTGAGCGAAGGTCAAAAGCTCTTTGCCTATGTGCGCTATAATGCCGAGCTCACTCGCGAGGGTCTCGACGCGATCGGCTGCAAGGATATCCAGCCCGAAGCAGTGCAAAAGCTCGATTCCATCGATGCTATTCCGGAGCTTCTTGAAGTGGGCACGGCTGTCGCCGAAATGAAGATCAAGCAGGATCACTTCGCCGGGTTTCCGCCGATTTGAGTCTGCTGTGGCCGTTCCAACCGGAATATCGCGGTGGACTCCGCAATCACAGAGACGCGCAATGTCGTCCATGCGCCGGGCCTTCGTCATCATGCCAATCGGCCGGAAGAAAGTGCCGAATGGCGCCGAAATCGACTTCGACGCGGTTTATGCGAGGCTGCTTTCGCCTGCCGTAAAGGCCGCCGGTCTCCAGCCCCACCGGGCGGATGCTGAGCGTCGGGGCGGTTCGATTCATGCCGACATGTTCCAGGAGTTGTTGCTGGCCGAATTCGTCGTGGCCGACCTCACGCTGGACAATCCAAATGTGTGGTATGAAATCGGTGTCAGGCACGCGCTAAGGGCAAGCGGAGCCGTGCTCACATATGCGCTGAGAGACCACCTTCCGTTTGACATCGCCGGTCAGCGCATGCAGCGCTATACGCTCTTGAATGGCGAACTTGATCCGGCCAAGGTCGATACCGAGCGCAAGGCACTCACCGAAATGATCACCGCTACGCTCGGGGATTGGCGCAGGCGGCGCTCCAGTCCGGTCTACCAGCAGCTGCCAAACCTCACGGAGCCTAATTGGAAATGCCTGAGGGTCGGCAAAGTCAACGAGTTCTGGCAAGGGCTCGAGGATTGGGAAAGTCGGATCGAGATTGCGAGCCGAAAACAGCGCCCGGGCGATATCTTGGTGCTCGCTGACGAGACGCCAAACCACGTGCTCGAGTTCGAGGCTTTGCGCAAGGCCGCACGGTCTCTCATGCAACTGAACCGCCCCGGTTATGCGTTGATTGTGACCGAGCAGGCGCGAGTGCTTGATCCTGATGACGTCGAGGCCCGCCAGATCGAGGCGATCGTACTCGGGCGCCTGCACCGGTTCGAGGAGGCGCGGGAACTGCTGCAGCGACTGTTGGAGCAACGCAAGGACGGAGAAACTCTTGGACTCCTGGCGCGGACCTGGAAGGACGAATGGACTCGATTTTGGAACGCGCACCCGCAGCGCAAAGTCGATCCCCTTGCAGCAGCGCGCGATACCGCTGCGACTTTGCGCAGCGCTGTACAGGCATACTTTGAAGCATTCCGCACTGCGCCGACCGATTACTATCCGGGCATCAACGCCGTCACCCTGGGCCGCCTGTGGGAGCATGTGACCGGACGGCAAAGCAAACTCGATCTCACCATGATCAGCGCCGGCGTCAGCTGGGCTACCGATTGCGCTTTGGCACGCAGCAAGGATTTCTGGGCTCTTGCGACGAGGGCTGAGCTGGCGCTCGTCGAAAACCATGCCGACGCAGCCATCGTGGACTATGGCGAGGCGGCAGCGCTCGCTGTCACCAATCGGGATCGATTTGCCATCGATTCTTCGAGCAAACAACTTGATTTCCTCGGCGAGCTCGATTTCCGCCGGAAAATTGTGAGCAAGGCGGCGCGCATCATGGATCGTGCCGAGAAGCAACTCGATGCGTTGCACGGCGGAGCAACGCCTGAATGGACAGAGCCGGCCCGTGTTGTCCTGTTTAGCGGCCACATGATTGACAATCCCGGCATCCGCGGCGAGGGCAAGCCGAAACCGGCGCGCTTTCCGGCGAACAAGGTCGATGCGGCTGCTGCGCGCATTCGCGCCGCTCTGGATCAGATTGGTGCAGGCGCCGGCGATCTCGGTCTGTGCGGCGGGGCTTGCGGTGGCGATCTCCTCTTCGCGGAAGCGTGCCTAGCGCGCGGCATGCGATTGGAAGTGCGCCTCGCACGGAGGAAAAACGAGTTTCTCACTGAATCGGTAACGTTCGCCGATCCGGATCGACGGTGGGAGCGGAGCTTCAGTACCGTCACGCAGCACCCGGCGACCGTTGTTCTCGTCGTGCCCGATGAATTGGGGCCAGCGCCCGATGGAGTGAGCGTCCATGATCGTTGTAACCGATTGCTGCTCTACTCGGCGCTCGCCTACGGGCTTCAGCGAGTCTCATTTGTCACGCTGTGGAATGGAGAGCCCGGCGACGGCCCAGGTGGGACCGAGCACATGGTGGAACTTGTGAGAAAGCTCACCGGTCGCCAAGCGATTGTCATCGATCCGGTAACGCTCTGACATCAGTCACGGGATGCCCTTACAGTGTCGCCCCGCATATTGACACCGCAATCTTCGACTGCAGCAGCCCGTTGTTCTGAGAAATGGCTGATCAAGTCCGTTAGCACGGAGGCTTCTCATTCATGGGGCCAGTCACTCTCGAATCCCTTTAATACGCCTGATCGAGCAGTCCAATCCGAGCGCCTTATCGCAAGTCTCCATGCCGCGTTCACGCGTCCTTATATCTCGCGCAGCAGGGTCTCTATTTGCGCAGCAGCCGCCTCTCGCCGCGAGCATATTCAATATGCCAATCGAATTCAAATGATTTCGACAGGTGCCTGACTTCATTTTCGGCGAGACGAATGCGCATTCAGCCCATGGAGCAAACGAAGGCGTTATCTCCAGCATATATCGCACCCGCGAGGTCGAGCAGAATATGGCCGGCAGCACCGACCTGAGCTTCCCTCAGAGTCACCGCCGCTATTATCAGAGACGCGAGCGTACCCAGCGTTGCAGAAAAATAATGATTTGCGAACGCGACTGCCAGTTTATAGGAGCGGCCAGGGAAGTCCTTGGATTGCTGTCAGCCCACGACCAAACGGCGTTACCTATAGATCCTTGGAAAAGTATCTGTTGTTTGTGAGATACCCACCCCGACTTCTGGTTTGAAGTGGATCACAAAGTTCTTTAGTATCCTCGTCCGATATCTCCGCGTCTAATAGCACCGGTACTACAAGTCTCCCCCGCGATCGTTGACCGCGGCCGTTACGTCAGCAGGCGATTCCTTTGCCCCTTGCAGTCAAAGTATCTGTAAA
>Ga0210406_10006902_pt1 | contig 11649 bp, 9 predicted proteins | sample IncBWC30MmetaG_FD_155454 | JGI IMG/M metagenome (GOLD analysis project Ga0210406, IMG submission 155454) | Forest soil microbial communities from Barre Woods Harvard Forest LTER site, Petersham, Massachusetts, United States - Inc-BW-C-30-M | ecosystem: Environmental > Terrestrial > Soil >... | reverse complement strand
GCGCTTGCGGAGCCTGCGACTCAATCGCATGGCGAGACCTCCTGCGATAAATTGAGACAATAGCCCAAAACTGGGCTATCGACAACCCGATCTTGGCGAGCTACAGTTCATGCCACTTTGTCCCAGTTGATCTCGGAGAGACCTACGATGGCCCCGCCACGCAAGAAGCGCACCGCGTCGGGAGAAGGACATTCGGTGCACCTGCGGTTGCCGACAGATGTCTTCAGGTTGGTTGAGAAGAGGGCCAAAGACGAGCGGTGGCCGTTCAACCGAGCGGTGATCAATTTATTGGCCAGCATCCCTCACTTGGAAACGGCCCGCACTCAGGAGGACGTGCTTCAGGAGATGCAGATTGTGCTCGCGCGCTACGGCGCGCGGACCACACTGTCAGACCTCTCGGAGGCTCTGCTGCAGGCCGTCGATGAAGTATTGGCTTCGAGGACGGATGGCGAGCGGCAACGTGGGCTCGACAAGCTGCGCGTGCTGCGCAGGGAAATGCATGAGCAGGCCGCGAAGGAATGAAGTTTTGCGGCTCGCAAGACAAAGCTGGAAAAGGAAGGAGTGCACCATGTCGCGGAAAGCTGGTGACGACTGCACGTTCCGACAGCGCGACGTGAAGGAGGCGATCAAGGCCGCCCGTAACGCTGGCTTGGAACACTTCCGCGTCGATATCGACAAGAAGGGCACGATCAGCGTGGTGCCGATGGTGCCGGGTGACGCGGTGCCGGGAAAAAAACAGGGGACGAATGAATGGGACGACGATCTTTAGGTTTGAAACTGCCGCCGGGATGCAAACGCTATCTCGATCACACCGGCACGCTGCGGACTTACTACCGCCACACCAGGCCGCCGACGCCGTTGCCGGGCTTGCCGTGGTCGGCGGAGTTCATGGCCGCCTATGACGCCGCCAAGGCGTGCGCCGGACGCGACAAGCCATTGGTGATCGGTGCGGCGAGGACGAAGCCCGGAAGTCTCAACGCCGCGTTGGTGAAGTATTACGGCTCGGACGAGTTCGCCGCGATGACCAAGGAGGTGCGGCAACAGAACCGTGGCTGCTTGGAGCGCTGGCGTGGCGACCGTGGCGACCGGCCTTTGCGCGAATTGCAGCACCGCCACCTGCAAAGCTACATCAACAAACTGACGACGCCGCACGTCCAGCGCAACGCGTTGCGCGCGATCCGGCACTTCCTCAAGTTTGCGCTGCGCTATCACTTGGTCGAGAACGACGCCTCGGCCGGGGTGCAGAAGAACAAGCTGCCCAAGACCGGCGGCTTTCGCATGTGGACCGAGGCCGAGGTCAGCCAGTACGTGGCGAAGCACCCGCTCGGCACCAAAGCCTATCTGGCCCTGCAGGTCATGCTATGCACATCGCTGCGCAGCTCCGACGCGGCGCAGATCGGCCCGCGCCACGTGCGCAAGACGGCCGAGCATCCGCTCGGCGTGATCGAGGACTATCAGCCGCAGAAAGGTCGGCGCACTGGCGGCAACAGGGTGACCGTGCCGATCCATCCCGATCTGGCGACGGCCATCGCGGCGATGCCGATGGTCGGCGCTGACACGTTCCTAGTGACGGACTACGGCAAGCCGTACACCGCGAAGGGCCTTGGCGCGAAGATGCGCGAGTGGTGCGATTCCGCCGGTGTGCCGCCTATGGTTGACGCCGCTGGCAAGAGCAAGAACGTCGCCTCGCATGGCTTGCGCAAACTGTGCCTGACGCGGCTCGCTGAGACCGGCTGCAACGTGTTTCAGATCGCATCTATTTCGGGCCACAAGGATTTGCGCGAGGTGCAGCTGTATGTCGATGCCTACAACCGCAAGAAGGCGGCGGCCGAGGCGATGGCGATGCTGGTCGAGGCACAAAACCGCAACGTGGTTTGTCTAAATCGCGAGGACAATTAGCCAAAAAGGCAAAAAACCGTTGTGAAAACAGCGGGGAAATCTGGGGGTGCCAAGCCGTGTGGTCCTGGCGCCCCGACGCTGGCGCTAAGTTTCGCGATGATGATTGCGAAGCGACGGTGGCAAGAAAGCCCGGTTCACCGAGGAGATCACGTATAAGCCGTAAAACCATTGCGCAGGGAAGGCCGGTTGCTCCGGCTGAACCTGTGGTTCTGCCGCGTGCTTTTTTGCTGCACGCGGACCATGGGTGCCAGCCGGCACCCGGCCTTCCCTGTGCCCTCTCAATGCGATGAGGGCAGTTCGGATGAAAAGCTCGGACGCTGCGCGCCGCGAGAACGTGGGGTCTTGTCTTTCTCTGCTGTCATGCCCGCCACCGGGTCTCGCCTTCGGTGAGCCCGATGACAGGCTCCTGCGGGCATCCAGTATTCCAGAGACTTATCGCTCAAGCACGCCCGGCTCTGGAATACTGGATCGCCCGGTCGAGCCGGGCGACGACGATAGAGAGCCGCTGTTTGAATCTCAAATCAGAATGCCACAACAACGTCATTGCGAGGAACGCACCCGACAAAGCAATCTCGACTGTCTTCGCGAGAACGAGAGCGCGCACGCTCGCTCACAGCCGCTGGAAACCGCGCTCGGTCAGCGTCATGCGCCAGACATCGATGCCATATTGTTGCGCGGCTTTGGTGGCGCTTTCGCGCACTTCAGCCAGTTGCGGCCGGTTGCCGGTGCGTTCGGCGGAGAGCTTGGCCGAATAGAGGAAGGAGACTTGGTAGGCGATGGTTTCCACGAGCGTCTGACGCTCGGCGTTCTGCAGCCCGCGCAGGGTGGGCGTATGGAGCGCGACATTGCGCGCCTGATCATGGGCGCCGCGGATCTGCGCCGCGTTCGCCGTGCGATCATTAGCGATCTCCCAGCACACCGACAGCAGCATTGCGATCGCGTCGGCGAAGTTCAGCCGGGAATAGCCCTGCGCGGCCATCAGCTTGTCGAAGTCGCGCAGAACGGCGTCGTCGGCCATCGTCCTTTCCCAATCCGGGCGCGACGCCGGATTTGTCGCGCTCGCAAGCTCGATCATCGAGGCGCGGATCTTCTGGCTGACGTGTGGATCTGGTGTGTAGGTCAATGCAGTCGCATCGCCCGGCGCGGGCGGCCGCGCTGGCTGAGTTGCGGTGCTCTTCGGATTACCTTGGCTGAGCGACGTCGCGCCGCGGCCGGAGCCGGCGGTCGCGCTGCCGCTCGATTGCGCATGGGCCGCGGAAAAATACAGACAGGCGAGCGCGACAAGAATAGCGCCGAGGCCCGAGCGGCGCAAAGCTTCCAGCATCAGGACAACTCCCCATGGCGCAAAGGATCCAGACGCGCTCGCCACAAGGTTGACCCTGCATCCGCGATACGGCCGTTTTCCGTCAATTCTCGGGCCGAGAGCGGCCGGATGATGGATGTTGTTGGCCAGCAACAAGACGGCCGAGCGGTACTCCGTGACGGAGGCCTCGTTGCGCGAGGCGCGCTCCTCGTCTTTGCGCGCTACGCTGCTTTGGTATCAGCGCGCTACGCTGTCTCTCTGTTAGCTCGCTGCGCTGTCGCTGTGTTAGCGCGCTGCGCTGTCTTGGCGAAAATACACATCCACCTTCATGCCGACGGCGAGCGGACCTGGCTCGCTCAGCTCGACAAGCACTTCCACCACATCGACATCGGTCATGTTGCGCTGACTGAGCGTGGAGTTGCGTCCGGTCTCCACCAGCGGCGCGATGAAGGACACCTTTCCGGCAATTTCGCGTCCGCGAAGCGCGGCGGGACGCACGACCACCGCTTGCCCGACCTTGATCTTCTCGATGTCACGTTCATCGACCTCGGCGCGCACGCGCAACGCCGACATGTCGCCAAGCAGAACGAGCGGCTGCGCTGCCGACGGCGACGCCAATTCACCGGGCTTCGCATTCATCTGCAGGATGGTGCCGCCGATCGGCGCGCGGATCGTCAGCTTCTCCAAGGCGGCCCGGGAGCCCTGCAATTCATCGCGCGCGACGTTGAGCTGGCCTTCGGCAAGCGTCGGCAAGGCCGCATCGGGCGTGATCCTGCGAAGCTCGTCGGCTTGCTGCTTCAGGCGATCCTGCGCGCGCGTCAATCCCGACCGCGCCGCTTCGACGTCCGCATCCGAGCCGCGGCCGGCCCGCCGGTCGGCGGCCGCCTTGTCCAGCAAAGACCTCACCTCGAACACGGCGGCCTCGGCGTCGGCAACGGCATCCTCGGCACGGCGCCGCGCTGCGGCGCCCGAGGCTGCGGACTCTTTGTTGCGCACGCGCCGACGCATGGCGACCTGGGCTTCCGCGGAGGCAAGCTGCGCGCGCGCTTCACGATCGGCGAGCCGGATCAACGGCTCGCCTGCAAACACAGTCTCGTTGGCTTTCACCAGCACGTCGCTGATCACGCCCATCACGGGCGCGGCGAGCTTGATCACTCCGGACGAGGGTTCGACCCGCCCCGGCGCGACCGCAAGCCAACGCTTGTCCTCGGGCTGATCGTTTGCCGCGGCATGCGCCGGCCCTTGGCGTTCGATCCACGCCATCGGCACGGCAAGCACGACCCCACACAAGGCGGCAAGCAAAGCAGCACGGAAAGCCGCGTTGGCCTTTGGCGCGATCATGACATCGATACTCTCTTGGCTGGGATGCCGGACTCCTCATTGACGATCCGGCCGTCTTCGATATGCACGATGCGATCGGCGAATGGCAGGATACGCGGATCGTGGGTGACCACCAGCACCGCGCGTGACTGGTCCTTGGCGATCTGGGCCAGCAAGGTCATGATGGCCTGGCCGTTCTCGGCGTCGAGGGCGCCGGTCGGTTCGTCGGCGAGAATGGCCTGCGTCTCCCCGACAATGGCCCGCGCGATCGCGACACGCTGTTGCTCGCCGCCGCTGAGTTCGAGGGGAAACGATTTCCTCTTGTGGGCAAGGCCGACCATCCCCAGCACATCCCGTGCCGCCTTCACCGCCTGTCGCGAGCGCTGGCCGCGCACGTCCAGTGCCAGGCGGACATTCTCCTCGGCCGTCAGGGTCGGAAACAGATGATAGGTTTGAAAGATGAAACCGATGTGATCGCGCCTGATTCTGGCGAGCGCCTCGGGATCAGTGCCCGCGATCGACTGGCCGCCAACCCGGACAATTCCGCTTGCCGGCGTCATCAGGCATCCCATGACCGAGAGCAGCGTGGTCTTGCCGCTTCCCGATGGGCCCATCAGCAGGACCAGCTCGCCGCCTCGCAGCGACAGGCTGACGCCCTTGAGCGCCTGGACCCGGCCCGCGCCATGGCCGAGGAACTGCACGAGATCGACGGCATCGAGCACGGGCTCGGTCATCGTGTGAACACCAAGGTGGGGTCGATGCGCATGACCTGGACGATCGCGGCGATCGCCGATGCGACGCACATGACGACGGTCAGGACAAACAGCGCAAACGTCAGTGCGGGCGTCATGACGATCGGCAGTGCGGATTCGGCGGTCATGCTGACGACAATGGCGCCGATGATCGCGGCGCCGCAAAATCCGATGACGGCGTTGAGCAGCGCCTGCCAGATGATGACCGTGTAGATGTAGCTGCTGGATGATCCGATGGCGCGCAAGGTCGCAAACTCATTCAGATGATCCTTGGTGCTGGAGTAGAGCGTCTGCGCAACGATGACGGTGCCGACGATGAAGCCGAGCAGGGCGCCCGCGAACAGCGCTGCGCCCGCGCCGGTGCCGAACAGCCAGAAGCTCCGGCTGCGGCTGCGGAACTCGCTCGCGGTGAGGACCTCGACATTGGGGAGGCTCGCTCGCAACTCCTGGCGCACGGCATATGCATCGGCATCCGGGGAAACTCGCACAACGAGATAGGAGGCCTTGTTGAGCGACGTTCCAGTATAGGCTCGCGCGCGATCGAGTTCGGTGAACACATAGGGCGTCGTCGTGAACGACCGGATGCCCTTGGTCACCGCCACCACCTGGACCTTCTGATCGCGAATTTCGGCGGTCTCGCCGGTCCCGGTCACGCCAAGCCGCGCAAAATAGGACTGGTCGATCGCGACCGCGCCGGGGATCGCCAAATCATCCATGCGGCCGGCCACCAGATTCCAGGGATGCAATCCCAATTCCCGCAGTTCGGAGCCGACAATGAAGACGGGCGTCGTGGTGCCGCCCGGCAACCGCCATTGCGCATAGCCGATGACAAGGGGCGCGGCTTCGGCCACGCCGTTGACAGCGAGCGCCCGAAACCGCTGACGATCATCCAAGAGCGAAGGGTCCTCGAAACATTTGGTGCCTGTCGGAATAATCCAGAGATCGGCGGGCGAATGATCGATCATCGTCGTGACCATGCCCCTGAAGCCGACATAGAGCCCCATCTGGACCGTCACGAGCACAATGGAGAAGATTATTCCGACAATCGTTGCGACAAATCGAAGCCGGTCATGAAACAGGTTTCGGGAGGCGAGCCTGAACTTCAATGACATGAGCCGTGAACCATCCGGATTTGACGCTATTTCATCTGCTTCAACAGCATATGTCCACGCCCGTCCTCGCCATCAATAATCTGCGGATATATGTCACCGTCGTGATGGCGGCGCATGGGGCGATGTGCGGTGCGGGAATCGCCGCGTTCACCGGCTTCGCCGAGGAGGTCTTGAGATCGATCACCGGATCGCGCCGGATGCTCAGCCAAGTCCCGGCGCGAGCCAGCCAAGTCACGGCGCGAGCAATATTACTCCGCGCCGACCGCCTTCTTGCGCCACGCCAGATGCACGGCGCAGGTGCAGCCGGGCGGGTGCGAGGCGATATCGTTTGCGGGCGCGGCGGTCGATGGCGCGCGCGCCGGCATTACCTCCCGCACCGCACGCTGCGGCGCCGACTGATCCTGCGCTGGGATATAGCTCAGGATCGGCGCCAGCCAGCGCTCGACCTCGGCAGGCGTCATCCCTTTGCGCGCCGCATAATCTTCCACCTGGTCGCGCTCGATTTTACCGACCCCGAAATAGAAGCTGTCCGGATGGCTGAAATAGAAGCCGGAGACGGAGGAGCCGGGCCACATGGCAAAGCTCTCGGTCAGCTTCACGCCCGTGTTCCTCTCGGCATCGAGCAGGGCGAACAGCGTCTTCTTCTCGGTGTGGTCGGGCTGCGCGGGATAGCCCGGCGCGGGGCGAATGCCCTGATATTTCTCCAGGATCAGGTCTTCCGCCGACAAGTGCTCGTCTGGCGCATAGCCCCAGAACTCGCGCCTCACCCGCGCATGCATGCGCTCGGCGAAAGCTTCGGCCAGCCGGTCGGCCAGCGCCTTGCACAGGATCGAGGAGTAGTCGTCATTGGCGTTCTTGAAGCGGTCGGCCACTGCATCTTCACCGATTCCCGCCGTGACCACGAAACCGCCGACATAGTCCGGCACGCCGGAGGAGGCAGGCGCAATGAAATCCGACAGCGCGGCGTTGTAGCGGCCCTCGCGTTTTTCGAGCTGCTGGCGCAGCGCGTGCAATGTCGCCACCCGCCTGCTCCGCGATTCATCCGCGTAGATGACGATATCGTCGCCGACCGCATTCGCCGGCCAGAAGCCGATCACGGCGCGCGCGCTGAACCATTTTTCCTTGACGATGCGGTCGAGCATCTTGCGCGCGTCGTCATAGAGCGCGCGGGCAGCTTCGCCGACTTTTGCGTCATCGAGGATCGCGGGGAAACGCCCGGTCAGTTCCCAGGTCTGGAAGAACGGCGTCCAGTCGATATAGGAAACGAGCTCGGCGAGATCGTAATCCTTGAAGCTCCTGACGCCGAGGAACGACGGCTTCTTCGGCGGCGTCTTGGCGAAATCGATCGGCACCGCATTGGCGCGGGCATCGCTGAGCTTCAGCCGCTTCTTGTCGCTCTGCGCCCGGAAATGCGCCGCCGAGATCTTTGCGTATTCCGTGCGGATATCAGCCGCATAGGCGACACGCTTGTCCGGCGAGAGCAGCGAGGAAGCGACGCCGACGGCGCGGCTGGCGTCATTGACATGCACGACCGGGCCACCACGATAGTTCGGGTCGATCTTGACCGCGGTGTGCACGCGGCTCGTGGTCGCGCCGCCGATCAGGAGCGGAATTCTCATGCCCTGTCGCTCCATCTCGGAGGCAAGGAAGGCCATCTCGTCGAGCGACGGCGTGATCAGGCCGGACAGGCCGACGATGTCGGCTTTCTCCGCCTTCGCGGTCTCGATGATCTTCGCGGCCGGCACCATCACGCCGAGGTCGATGACCTCGAAATTGTTGCATTGGAGCACGATGCCGACGATGTTCTTGCCGATGTCGTGCACGTCGCCCTTCACGGTCGCAAGCACGATCTTGCCGGCGGTGTGATGGCCGTCGGACGCTGCGCCATTGGCGACATTGCGGGCCTTCTCCTCCTCCATGAACGGCATCAGATAGGCGACCGCCTGCTTCATCACGCGCGCCGACTTCACGACCTGCGGCAGGAACATCTTTCCGTCGCCAAAGAGGTCGCCGACGATGTTCATGCCAGCCATCAGCGGGCCTTCGATCACGTCCAGCGGGCGTGTGGCGCTTGTCCGTGCCGCTTCCGTGTCCTCTTCGATGAACGCTGTGATGCCATGCACCAGCGCATGCGACAGGCGCTTCTCGACCGGCCATTCGCGCCAGGCGAGATCGGCTTCCTTCGCCTGTGTCTGCTTGCCTCGGAATTTCTCCGCGAGCGCGAGCAGCCGCTCGGCCGCGCCGGGATCACGGTTGAGGACGACGTCCTCGCAGACCTGCCGAAGCTCGGGATCGATGTCGTCATAGACGACCATCTGTCCGGCATTGACGATGCCCATGTCCATCCCGGCCTTGATGGCATGATACAGGAACACCGAGTGCATCGCCTCGCGCACCGGCTCATTGCCGCGGAACGAGAAGGACAGGTTGGAGACGCCGCCCGAGACATGGGCGCCGGGCAGATTCTGGCGAATCCAGCGCGCGGCCTCGATGAAATCGACGCCGTAATTATTGTGCTCCTCGATTCCCGTCGCGATGGCGAAGATGTTCGGATCGAAGATGATGTCCTCGGGCGCGAAGTCGAGTTGGCCGACCAGAATGTCGTAGGCGCGCCTGCAGATCTCGGTCTTGCGCGCAAAGGTGTCGGCCTGGCCCTTTTCGTCGAATGCCATCACGACCACGGCCGCGCCGTGGCGCCGCGCGATCCCCGCCTCGTGGATGAATTTCGCCTCGCCTTCCTTGAGCGAGATCGAGTTCACGATCGGCTTGCCCTGAAGGCATTTCAAGCCGGTCTCGATCACCGAGAATTTCGAGGAATCGACCATCACCGGCACGCGCGCGATGTCGGGCTCGGCGGCGACGAGGTTGAGGAAGGTTCGCATCGCGGCTTCCGAGTCCAACAGGCCCTCGTCCATGTTGACGTCGATGACCTGCGCGCCGTTATTGACCTGATCGCGCGCGACGGCAAGCGCCGCCGCATAGTCGCCTGCGGTGATCAGCTTGCGGAATTTCGCCGATCCCGTGACGTTGGTGCGTTCGCCGACATTGACGAAGGGGATCGCCGGCGTCAGCGCGAACGGTTCGAGACCGGAGAGCCGCAGGCGGGGCTCGATGACGGGAACGATGCGCGGCTTGTGCGGCGCGACCGCGGACGCGATGGCAGCGATATGGTCGGGCGTGGTGCCGCAGCAGCCGCCGACGATATTGACAAGGCCATCGCGCGCGAACTCGCCGATCAGCCGCGCCATGTAGTCCGGGCTCTCGTCATACTGGCCGAATTCGTTCGGCAGGCCGGCATTCGGATAGGCGCAGACCAGCGTGTCGGCGACGCGGCTGATGTCGGCGATATGCGCGCGCAGATCTTCCGCGCCGAGCGCGCAGTTGAAGCCGATGGTGATCGGCCTGGCATGCCGCACCGAGTTCCAGAACGCTTCCGGCATCTGCCCGGACAGCAGGCGGCCAGACTTGTCGGTGATGGTGCCGGAGACCATCACAGGCACGTCGATGCCGCGCGCCTCGCAGATCTCGCTGATCGCATAGAGCGCGGCCTTGGCGTTCAGCGTGTCGAAGATGGTCTCGACCAGCAGCAGGTCGGCGCCGCCATCGAGCAGGCCGTTGACCTGCTCGCCATAGGCCTTGCGCAGATCGTCGAAGGTGACGGCGCGATAGCCGGGGTTGGCGACATCAGGCGAGATCGAGGCGGTGCGGTTGGTCGGCCCGATCGCGCCGGCCACGAAGCGCGGCTTGCCGTCTTCGGCCGCGACCCGTTCAGCAGCGCTGCGCGCGAGCCGCGCGCCCTCGCGGTTCATCTCGTAGACGATGTCGGTCAGGTCGTAATCGGCCTGTGCGATCGAGGTCGAAGAAAATGTATTGGTGGCGACGATGTCGGCGCCGGAGCGCAAATAGGCCGCGTGGATGTCCTCGATCGCCTGTGGCTGGGTGAGGATCAGGAGATCGTTGTTGCCGCGCAGATCGCGATGGAAATTCTTGAACCGTTCGCCGCGGAATGCGGCCTCGTCGAATTGCAGGCCCTGGATCATCGTGCCCATGGCGCCGTCGAGCACGAGGATGCGCTCGCGGGCAGCCGCGAGCAGCGCGGTACGCTTGGGAGACACGGGGACGGACATTCAGGCAGCTTTCTGCGCGCCGCTCGGGCGGATGCCGAGCAGATGGCTGATCGCGAACACGAGATCGGCGCGGTTCATGGTGTAGAAATGGAAGGTATCGACGCCGTGCTTGGCGAGCTTTTGCACCTGGCCGGCGGCAACCGTCGCCGCCACCAGCTTGCGGGTCTCGGGATCGTCGTCGAGGCCTTCGAATTTCCGGGCGAGCCAGTCCGGCATGGTGGCGCCGGCGCGGCGGGCGAAGTTCGCAGCCTGCTTGAAGTTCTGCACCGGCAGAATCCCCGGCACGATCGGGATATCGATGCCGTGGGCGCGCACGCGGTCGAGATAGCGGAAGTAGAGATCGTTATCGAAGAAGAACTGCGTGATGGCGCGCGAGGCACCCGCATCGACCTTGGCTTTCAGCATGTCGATGTCGGCATCGAAGCTTGCGCTTTCGGGATGCTTTTCCGGATAGGCGGACACCGTCACCTCGATGTCGCCGTGCCGGCGCTTGATCGCGGCGACAAGATCGGCGGAGCTGCGATAGCCTTGCGGATGCGGCGCGTAGGCCGAGCCGATGCCGCTCGCCGGGTCGCCGCGCAGCGCCACGATATGGCGGACACCGGCGGCGTGATAGCGCGCGACGACGTCATCGACATCGGCGGAAGGCGCGTCGACGCAGGTCAGGTGGGCTGCGGGCGTCAGCGGGGTCTCGGACAGGATGCGGACGATGGTGGCGTGCGTGCGCTCGCGGGTCGAGCCGCCCGCGCCATAGGTCACGGAAACGAATTTGGGGCGCAGCGGCGCGAGCCGCTTGATCGTATCCCAGAGATTGCGTTCCATCTCCTCGGTCTTTGGCGGGAAGAACTCGAAGGAAATCGCCGGCGCGCGGTGCCCGTTCGATGCGGGGGACATCACCTCGGTCATGGCACCACGAACTCCAGTCCTGAAAGGTCTCTGTTTCAAAGCGTCTGGCTTAGCAGCAGTGCGCTAAAATATGCCCAATGCCGTCGCCCCAATAGCCCACTATTGTTGGGAAATTGCCCAATTTTCGCAAAAAAATGGCAGGTCCGGCCGAGAAATACGGAAATTGGGCAGATGATGGTATCTTACCTTAAGCATCTATTATTACTTGTATATATATGGATAGTCGAGGC
>Ga0210406_10006900_pt1 | contig 11650 bp, 8 predicted proteins | sample IncBWC30MmetaG_FD_155454 | JGI IMG/M metagenome (GOLD analysis project Ga0210406, IMG submission 155454) | Forest soil microbial communities from Barre Woods Harvard Forest LTER site, Petersham, Massachusetts, United States - Inc-BW-C-30-M | ecosystem: Environmental > Terrestrial > Soil >... | reverse complement strand
GAAGTGCATCGACATTGTCAAACTGGCGGAACACGCGCGGGAAACGCACCAATCGCAACGAGGGCCCGCTGACCGCCGCGGCGGGAACCGCGCCGGCTGTGGGCGTCGGCTCCAACGAGACGCTCGTCGATGTTTCGCGGAGGTCTCGGTTCTCTTGCAGAATTTTTAAGTAATCGAACGCGCGACCGACCAACGCCTGGAAATGATGCCGGTCGAGCTCTAAATCTTCCGCCGCGTAAATCCCAAATTGCTCCGCCTCTCGCAGCGGATCCGACTTCACAATGCCGAGAGCAATGATCAAAATCTCCGGCCATTCTTTTTGCACTTGATCGATGAGATCGCGGCAGTCCTTGGCGCGCAGGTCCATGATAAGTACCGCCGGCCCGGTTTGTTGCAGGACGGCATCGAGCCGGTCCGCCTCGGCCACGTGCCGCACCTGGGCCATGGTGCGCAGGAATGCTCTCATGCGTCGAACCAGATCGGAGTCCTGCGTATATAAGATGCAGACCCGCAGAGGAATCATGCTGCCGCCACCTCGCTGGCAAACGGGGCCAGTGGGAGCAAGATGTGGAACGCCGTGCCCTTCCCAAGTTCGCTCTCCACTTCGATTTGGCCGCCGTGCTCCTGAATAATTGCATGGACGACCGACAATCCCAGTCCAGTGCCGTAATCTTTTGTGGTGAAAAATGGATCGAACAAATGCTGAATGTGTTCGGATTCGATTCCTTCACCGGTATCGCGAATGGTGATGCGAAGAACTTCGCGCGCTTCGCCGTTGCCGTGGGCAATCGGGGCCACCCATTCTTCGCCGGTGTGGGTTTGTGTGCTCACGGTGACTTCGCCGCCATGCTTCATTGCGTCCATCGCATTGATGAAGAAATTGAGGAAAACTTGTTCGAGTTGATCCGCATCGGCGCTGATTGTATCCACATCCGCTTCCAAAAAACGAGCTAATTTGATGTCTTGGTCATACAATCGATGCCCGATGAGCTGGAGCGATTTCTCCAAAACCTCGTGCACATGTATCAGCTTGAGGTCCGGCTTAGCCGGCCGTGCGAAGCGGAGTAACTGATTGACCAGCGAGTCAATCCGCTCGATTTCGTGCCCGATCAGTTTCGAAAACGCTTCGCGAAAGTCGGAATCCTGATACCGCTGCGGCAGCAGTTGCGCGAAAGTCTTGATCGAGACGAGCGGATTTTTGATCTCGTGCGCCATCCCGGCAGAGAGTGTGCCGAGGCTGGCCAGACGATCACTGCGGCGAACGAGTAATTCCAGCCGCTTGAGGGGCGTTAGGTCGGTCAGCACCATCAATGCGCCCAGTACTTGTTGTTCTTCCCCTCGAAAGATGGACGTGCTGGCGCGGACAACTACGCCTTGGTCGCCTACGTGCAGGACAATCTCATTATTTTCCTGGCTTTCACCGGTGTGCAATGTCCTCCGCAATGCGTCCCGGAGCGCTGGCGGAAGTTTATCGATGGAATGATTGATAATCTCCCGGGAATTTAACCCCGCGAGCTGGACCGCTTCGCTATTGAAAACTGTGATCCGCTCGTCGGTCCCGGCCGCGATCACGCCAGTAGTCAGATTTTCCAGCAGCGTTTCGTTGTAGATTTTTGCGTTTTGTACTTCGGTGAACAGCTCCGCATTTTCGATGGCGACGGCGAGCTGGCCACATAGAGCCTGGAGCGCCTCCTGCTCCGCCCTCCCGTAGATGCGCCCCGATAAGCGCGGCCCGAGTAGCATTACGCCCTCGAGTTGTTCGCGCGTGAAAATCCCCATCACCACCGCAAGATTGAGGTGAAGCATATGTTTGCTAACCTGGTCCAACTCCCGTGTCGGCCGAATACGATGCAATTCATCTAGGACGATGGGCTGCGCGGAACTTTGCAGATACCTCAGGAGCGCGTGATTCTTCGGGAGATCGATCCGACTCGCAGGAGTGGGCGGCGGATAGCGTTGTGCATAAACGTCCTTTTGCAGCAGCAAAATCATCACACGATCCGTGTCCACTGCCTGGGCAATTGTCTCCCCGAACCGCGTGAGCAGATCGTGCAAAGTGGTGACCGATTTCAGGATGGCAACCGCCTGATTCATCGTTCTTCGAAAATCCAAGCCGCGCGAGCTAACGAAGAGCCGCTCGGCTAGACGTTGTGAAACGCCACGGGCCGGTGCCATGGCAAAAGCGACCACGATCGCCGCTATTACATGCGCGATCCCGTGCGAGTCGGTGACGGAAGATCGCAGGGCCGTCGCTACGAGCCACCAAACCAAAGCGTAGATCGTGAGCAGGTACGCGGCTAGAAGCCCGTAAGAAATGGCGCGCCGAAAAAGAACGCCGACATCCATGACCTTCCGTGTCGCAATGCCGTAGGCGACGACGATGCTGAAAACAACAACACGGAATGGCGCGAACCAAAGGACCTTGGAAGGTTCAATAAAAAGATCGAGAAGGAGCGTCAGCGGCAGGGAAAACGCCAAGGCCAGGATTCCGGCAATGAGAACGAAGACGAGTTCCGAGCGATCCCCGCCGGTAGTCGTTCGAATGTCGCGAACGGTCGTATAGAAAAGCGCGACCATCGCTGCGACAAAGTATATCAAATAGATGCGAAAAGCCGGACCGTAGATTGGACTCGGTAATAAGATGCCGGCAACAGCACGATCTGGAATCCGCGCGCCTTGCAGAAAGAATTTTGTCTGGCAAAGAACAACTATCGCCGAAGTAACAAGTAGCCAAACACGAGACTGACGAAAAATTGCCTGCCAATCTTTTTCCCTTTCGCGAATCGAGAGGCGAAGAAGATTAAAGCCCGCGAAGATAACTGCGGCGGCAGCGGAAGCTTCGCGCATACAAAAGATAGTGACACCCATTTTCTGGCTGGCTAAGCCGGCATATAGCGCAGTTAGCCAACCGCAAATCGCGAGCGACAAAAACAGAAAGCATTGATTCGATCGTCGCTTTGGATTAGCGAAAAAGACGGCGAATCCGAGTCCGAATTGGATGGTCAGCGCGACCAGGCTCGGGGCGGAGGCGCTATTCATTAAGCTGCAATCCGATCAACAATCAGACTGCTCGCACTGCCGCCAATCCCTCGAACATTTATGAGGGCGCATTCTACCTTTGCTTTTCGCGCACGATTCGGCACGAAGTCCAGATCGCAATCTGGATCTTCGACTTCGTAATTCGCTGTGGGCGGGATGACTTGATCACGAATGGAAAGGGCGCAAGCGACCACTTGGAAAGGGCCACCGGCTCCCAATGCATTCCCAGTAACGCCTTTAATCGAATTAATCGGGATGGATCTTGCGCGCTCACCAAAGACTTCTTTAATCATGGCAACCTCGGCGGCATCCAGGATTCGATCGCTTGGACCATATGCAGAGATGTGATCGACGTCCGACACCATGCGCCCTGAATTGGCCAGAGCCTGTTTCATCGAATCCACCAAACCACATCCAGGTCTCCCGGGATCCATATCTCGCTGTTTACCGTACCCGCCAACTTCCAAATAGATCCGCACACCCCTAGCCAACGCTCGTTCCAAATTTTCTAATACGAAAACTCCAGCTCCCTCTGACAGGACACCGGAGCGTCTCAGCGAATCGAATGGTCTGCTCGCTTCACTTGGTTCGCCATTGTTCGATGAAATCAATCCGCTCCCAATAAAACTCGCCATTGTTAGCGGCGTGATCGGAGCATCTGCTCCTCCGGCGATCGCGATCTCTGCTTCGCCGGAACGAATCATTGTAGCGGCATCTGCCAGAGCATCGACTCCAGATGGACACGCGGAAGAAACCGTCGTCGCGTTTGCTGAAATCCCGATCCGGTCGGCGATTACATTGGCAGCCGCTTGAGGAATCGAAGCCCCTGCTGAGGTTGCCGGCGCGCGATTTGGGCCCTTGTCCCGCATCGCAAAATAGACACTTTCGATGACGTCAATCGCACTCGTGCTTACCCCAATGACAACTGGCGTCGGGCTGGGCAACTCAAGATTGTTCGGATCTAGTCCGGCATCTTTTAGTGCCATCATGGCCGCGGCGTAAGCGAGCTGCGTGTGACGCGCCATGCGCTTCGGTTTCAGCTCCGATTCGATGTAATCCAATGGATTGAAATTTTTTATCTCGCCCGCGATGTTGCTCTTAAATTCCGAAGCATCAAAGAGTGTAACCGGTCCGATGCCGCTGCGGCCAGCGAGGAGGGATTCCCAAAACGCTTCGAGCCCGATTCCGTTGGGGGCGAGAATCCCCATACCGGTGATGACGACTCGATTGCGCTTGTTCATGAGTTGGATCCTGGATGGTGGATAGTGGATGCTGGAACCGTGCCTAATCCACGCTTAGGAAATAATTCTTCCCGCAAGCCGCAAGGTGCTTGCCAACGCTCCCGTGCCAATCTCGGTTCTCGCCTTCGGCGGATTAGGTGACTCGTTAGAGTTGCGAAGTAATTATCGATCTCGACGATCACAAACAGATCACGATGCATTCTAAGCGCTACATTAAATTCAGTCATTATATTTCTGGGGCGCTCTCCGCGTGACTTATTCACTGAATTTGCATGCTATTCACAAATTGAAGCTTGCGCACGAGCAAAATCTATTTCAATTTCCCAGCCGAGTTCCCCCATGACTTGCAGATATTTGTCCTCTCTGGTCGCATGCGGCACGCGCCTAGCTTCTAACCGGCTTGGCCGATTATGACCGTCTCGCCGCAAAATCCTCAAGTCCTGGTTATCGACGACGAAATGGGTCCGCGCGAGAGCCTGAGGATGCTGCTCAAGCCAGATTACAATGTGCATACGGCCGATTGCGTCGATGCCGGCATTAAACTCCTGCAGGAGAAACAACCTGATACCGTCGTGATGGACATCCGAATGCCGGGGGCGACCGGCATCGAAGGTTTGCGACGAATCCGTGAAATTGATCCACATCTTTCCGTCATCATGCTCACCGGTTTCGGCGCTCTCGAAACCGCACAGGAAGCGTTGCGGCTCGGCGCCAGTGATTACATCAATAAGCCCTTCGACGCGGGCGAAATGCGAAAAGTAGTCGGACGCAACGTCGAACGCACGCGTGTGCAACGAGCTGGCGAACGTGCAGCGGCCGAAATCAAGGAACTAAATAATCGCCTGCTTAAAGAACTGGCGCAAAAGGAACGGCTCGCCTCGCTCGGCCAGGCTTCGGCCGAGTTTGTCCACGATTTGGGTAATCCGCTCACAATCGTTTGGGGTTACGTCCAATTGCTCGCAAAAAAACTTGAGCGTTCTGAAAATGGAGGCGCCGCTGAAAACTCCGCCTCAATTAAAGAACTGGGCATCATCGAACAAAACGTGCGGCTTTGCCGCGAGCTTCTCACGATGTGGCAAAGTTACGGCAGCGTCGGAGCCTCGCCCCACAAGCCGATGTCGGTTTCGGCCATTCTGCGCGAGGTGATCAAAGGTGTTGGGTCCATAGCCGTCCAGAATGGCGTGGAGTTGAAAGCCAATATTTGCGAAGACACGTGCATTCTTCTTGGCGATACCGTGCAAATCAAACGTGCCATCCAGAACGTGATCATTAACGCGGTGCAAGCTTGTGCGGGCAAGAAAGGATTGGTTTCGGTGGATTGCGCGCGGAAGGATTTCTATGTGGACCTTCGCGTAGAAGATGATGGTCACGGGATCCCCTCGGCTCGGATTGACAAGATTTTCGATCCGTATTTCACGACCAAACAGGGCAAGAGCGGAACTGGCCTCGGGCTCTACATCACAAAAAAAGTTGTTGAGGATCACAACGGCTCGCTCAAAGTGGACAGCACGCCGGGCGTTGGCACCACATTCACGATTCGGTTGCCGCTTCAGAATAACTGAGATGTAGCCATGGCCCTGTGGGCCGTGAAAAGCCCGAACAGGCCGCGAGGCCCGTGTTACAGCACGTGGGCGCATCGGTTTAACTTGTCAGCTCTGACGTGTTTGGTTTTGCTGAACGCGTGCCCTCTGCCTACCACATCGCGCCGATTTTTCTGATTCGAATGGCCGGTGTGCCGTTCGACATACTGGAGCCGCTCGCCACACCTGAAACAATTTCCGTTGCGCGCGAATTGCGCGCTCGAAACGAGGAGCTAACAAAGGCGAGTGCGGAGGCGGAAAATTTCTTTCGCTCGCCCGAGCGCCTCCTTTCCGAGCAGGCATTCCGCGCTTTGCGTGTTGCCGTCCGTCTGAGGCGCGCCCCGGCCGGGATAGTTGGTCCACAGCCGCGTGTATTCACAAACTATGCTGACGCCGCGGCTAACGTATTGGCTCTCGAATCGAAACTTCAGGCTACGCTTGAGCGCGAGCTCGGCGACGCGCGCGCTGCGCTCTTAAAATCAGCCCGAATCCTTTTACCGCGGCATCTTATTTTTGGCGTGGGCGGCGTGCGTGAGCTGCTGGCAAGTCTGCTGGCCGTGTCTGTGACGAGTGACTTGAAGCACCGCAACGCGCGCGCTGGAGACCGCGAGCGGCACCTGCTTTTGTACCTGCAGCGTATTTGCGCGAAGAACGACACGTTCAGCGAATTCGGACCCACCGGCTGGGGCAAGGCCGACCAACAGATTAGCGGATTGAAGATCGACATCCAGCCAGGGATAGCGGCTCGTGACGTTTTTCTTGAGCGCTGGACGGCACATGCAACTGCGGCTGTGATGAATGCCGACTCCGAAATCTTTGCCGAACTCTCGCCCCGCTTGCATCCCAACGGCAGGATTGACAAACAAATGTTTATTTTTACCGAAAGCGGCGACACAACTCCGCTTACCTCGGAAGAAGCGGGGATCATTGAACGTTGTGACGGAAAAACGCCCGTTCATGCTTTGCGCGTTTTGCCAGAGACTATTCGGGCGCTCGTCGAGAAAAAGATTCTGCGATGCGCCGTCGAAGTTCCGGCGCTGGAGCCGCATGCTTTTGCCGTCTTGCGCGAGGATGTCGAGAAGTGGCGCGGTGGCAGCGTGCGCGCAAAGTGGTTGTCGATCCTGCAGCCGATCGCCGAGCTCCCGCGCAAATTTGCCGGCACGATCGAACCGAAGGATCGACAAGGAATTTTGGATGAAACGCGCTCCCGGTTTCAGTCGTTAGGCGCGGTGCGCAAGCCGGGCGACCGGTTTTTGTATTCAGCCGCCAATCCAATCGGCGAAGAATGTTTTCGCGAATGCAATTTCCGCATCGACGAAGATCTCATCAACGAGGTCGCGGTTGAAACGGCGCCGTGGATCGACTTCTGGCGCGATTCCTATGCCTTCATCGCAAGTCGTGTCGCTGCCGGTTTGCGCCAGGTCCTTGAAAAGGCCGTTTCAAAAAAAGACGCAATGCCGCTGCCGGCATTTCTTCATGCGTGTGACATGGCGAAGTTGCCGCTCACCGGACCCGGCCTGGTCGGGCTGGCGGTGATGGCGTTTCAGGAAGTGAAAGCCGTTTTTCGCGAGCGGCTTCGTCCACATATCGGTTCCGAGGAGTACGAGCTTAGTCTTAATGATTGTCATGTTGTTCGCGAAAATTTTTCATATCCCAAATTCGACGAATACACATATCCGTCCGCCGACCTACAAATCGCCGCCGAGTCGATCGAAGCAGTCGCTCGCGGCGAATACCACTGGATTCTGGCCGAGTTGCATCCGCCGCCTGCGCTACTGCATCACTGCATGTACTGGGCTTGTCCCGACAAAGCTGCGCTCAATGACGCGCTCGCCCGCACCGTCGCAGGTAAACCGAATTTCCATTTCGGTTTTTTTGCGGCGGACTTTACGGCGCACACGGCCGTTCGTCTTTTTGATGCGCTTCCGGAATTTTCGAATTTCGTCGCACCCCAACGAGGCAACCGCAATTGGCGCACAGTCCTTCCGGCAGAGGCAGAAGTTTATGTCGACGAAACAAACGGCGACGTCTGCGTTCGCAAAATGGGAACGCGTGAATACCTCGGATCGTTCGCGCGCGCCTGGATCATTCCGCTTGGTTTTCATCCGTTCCAATTTGGCCTTGCGCCGCATACGCCGCGCTTGCGCTGTGGACGTGTAATTGTGCAACGGCGCACATGGACGGTTACCGGCGAGGAATTTCCGGCCGGCGATTATACCGGCGTTTCACGTGATCTCGTGCTCGCCGTCGATCGATTGCGCACGCAAAAAGATTGGCCGCGTCACGTTTACATTCGTCCCACCGAGCAGGCCCTTCGTCGCAGCGGCGCGGAAGGACGCGATAAAGATACCAAACCGGTGTTCATTGATCTGGAGAGCTATCTTTTTCTCGAAATTTTCCAACGCTGGCTAATGAAATCGGGTGAGCTGGAAGTGACCGAGATGTTGCCGGATGCCGATCATTTGCTTTGGAAAGAGCGGGATGGCCGGCGGACATTCGAATTGCGCACATTGATTGTTCCCCGCGCATGAGAAGCTTCGCGGTTTCATGAAAATTATTGCGATCGCAAATCAAAAAGGCGGCGTGGGTAAAACGACGACGGCGGTGAACCTGGGCGTCGCCCTCGCCGAGAAGAAATTGCGCATTTTGATTGTCGATCTTGATCCACAGGCAAACGCGACCAGCGCCCTCGGCATGCAGGAAGTTGAGAGCGAGAGCATTTACGACTCGCTGCTGGGTGGAGCTTCGATTGTCGAAAAAGTGTTGCCCACGCGCATCGAGCGATTGTTTCTCATTCCGGCCGATCTCGACCTGGCAGGCGCGGAAGTGGAGATCGCGCGCATGAACGACCACCTCACGCGTTTGGCCCAGACGTTGTCGATCCTCCGTTCCGATCAAACGTTCGATTTCATTTTCCTGGATTGTCCGCCTTCGCTTGGGATTTTGATGACGAATGCGCTGGCCGCGGCGGATGAGATTTTGACTCCGATTCAGTGCGAATATTTCGCGCTCGAAGGACTGGTGAAAATTGTGCGCGTGGTCAAGCAAGTGCGCGACTCGGGCGCAAACGAGCAAGTTGAAATTGGCGGCATTGTCATGACGATGTTCGACGGCCGGACAAAGCTGAGCGGGCAAGTTGTGCTGAGGTTCGCGCGCATTTCGGCGAACGCGTTTACGCCACGGTGATCCCACGCACAGTGCGTTTAAGCGAGGCGCCCAGTTTCGGGAAATCGATTCTGGAATACGATCCCAAGGGAACCGCCGCACGCGCTTATCGCGCCCTGGCCGAAGAATTTCTCAAGCGGCACGACTCGTTACCCACCGTTTGCGGCTAATCGCGAAAACCAGCACTGGGAATCCTTTGAAAAGGGTTTTGCGCTCGAATTGCATCCGCATTTTTTCCGCCACCCGGCGCGAGGCTGCGTTCTCTGGATGAATCAATGAAATGACACGCGACAAATTCAGATCGCGAAAGGCATGATCGCGGACCGTTTGCGCTGCTTCGGTTGCCAGGCCCTTGTTCCAATAATTCGGATGCAATCGATAACCGATTTCAATTTCATTCGTTCGATCGACTTCTTGATGGAAGAAGCCGCAGTAACCGATCAGTAGATTATCCGCGCGGCTAAGCACGGCAAATTGAGAAGGCAAACCGCGGTTCTGCTACGCGAGAATTTTTCCAGAAAAGCCGCCGTTTGTTTGCGTGAGTAAACGCCTAGCGAGAAGCGCATGAAATCCTCATTCGCCGTCAGCTCGGCCAGAAGATCGACATCTTCCTCGCGAAATGGTCGCAGAATTAAGCGGGGCGCTTCGAGAATCATTCGAAACGCTGCTGAGGACTCCGCAAAAATTCGCGAGCAGGCATCGGATCTACAGGTAAACACGAATCGTGGGCGAGTTTCAATTCATGTTCGAGATATGCAAACCAAAACCGAGGAAGGCTGGCGGCTGTCGCCGGTGCCGGAGACATCGAGCTTAACGGAACTGCACAATGCGGCGCGAGATTGCACGGCTTGTCATCTTTACAACGGGCGACGCAAACCGTTTTCGGCGAAGGCCCGAAGGGCGCGCCGATTATGTTGGTCGGGGAGCAACCCGGCGATTACGAGGATGTCGCCGGCAAACCTTTTGTCGGACCGGCGGGAAAAATTATGGATCGCGCGCTCGAAGAAGCCGGAATCGATCGCAAGCAAGTTTACGTCACGAATGCGGTGAAGCATTTCAAATGGGAGCCGCGCGGCAAAAGACACGTTCACCAGAAACCGAACGCGCGCGAAATCGCCGCCTGCCGTCCGTGGTTGGAAGCGGAGTTGCGACTCGTTAGGCCAAAGCTCGTTGTTGTTCTGGGCGCGACGGCCCGGCAGGCAATCTTCGGCCCATCGTTTCGCGTTTCGCGTTACGCGCGAGCGCGGCAAACTCTTATCGTCAAATTTGCCCCCAAGGTGGTGGCAACAGTTCACCCCATCATCGCTGTTGCGTCAGCCGGATAAGGAATCGCGCGAACATGAATATAAAAGCTTCGTGGCCGACTTGCGAGCCGTGCTCAACGCGGCAGGCGAGAAATAAAAACAAAGAGGCGCGCCTTCCAAGTCGCCCTCCTTTGGATTCGGCGGAAGAAATGGGCAGCGCCGCGGCGTAGCACGACGTATTGCGATTGCAGTGCCGAGCACCGCGTTGCACGTTTTCGCCCGTGCGCACCGCCATTGTCTCGATCATTCTTTTTCTTTCCGGAAGCAGCGCGCTTCTTTTTCAAACTCTCTGGCTCCGGCTGAGCGGATTGGCTTTCGGCAACTCGGTTTGGGCCGCTGCATTGATTCTATCCAGCTTCATGGCGGGCCTCGCGCTCGGAAGTGCTATTGCCGCATCGTGGACGCTGCAGCGGTGGCGACCGCTGCGCGTTTACGGGGCGTTGGAAGTGGTTGTGGCGGTCTTCGGCTGCACCCTCGTGTTTGGGCTTCCGCTGCTCGGGGCGTGGATGCGTCCTGTTTTTCAAGTGCTCTGGAATCATCAGGAGTTCCTGAACGCCCTGCGTTTCTCGATGTCGTTTTCGATTCTGCTTATTCCCACGACGGCCATGGGATTAACCCTTCCCGTATTGCTGGAAGATCCGCTTCTAACACACCAGGAATTCGGCCGCACCATCGGTACTCTTTACGGATTTAACACGTTGGGCGCAGTGTCCGGCGCCTTGCTAGGCGAAACGTATCTGGTCCGGACGTACGGACTTTTCGGTACGGGGTTGATCGCCGGGTGCGTGAGCTGTGCAGCGGCCGGAATTGCGTGGCTTTTCTCCGGTGCAAAGCCGGTGACAGTCGGGCAAACTCCAAAGCGATTTCAATTGCGGCTCTCGTTAGGCAATCGGCCGCCCTGGCGTTTGCTTTTCGTAAGCATGGGAGCCGGCGCCATTCTTCTTGGCCTCGAAGTAATTTGGTTCCGATTCATACGCTTGTATGTGGCATCCACCTCTACTGCTTTCTGCGTCATGCTTGCCGTCGTGTTGGTCGGGATCGGCCTCGGCAGTGTCACATCGAGCCTACTTTCGCGCCGCCTTGGACAGCCGAGAAAATTGCTTCCGATTCTTTTACTTCTCGCCGCAATTGGGACACTTCTTTCCTATTTGTTTCTTCCAGTGCCGGTTCCTCAAGGGAACACAAACGCCTTCCGTATTGAGTCCTGGCAGCAAATTGTGCGGCTATCGCTGGCTTTGATGTTTCCCGTTGCATTTCTATCGGGGATTCTTTTTCCGTTAATCCTGACCTGCGTTCAGCGCGAAGTGGCAAGCCGCATGAA
>Ga0210406_10006899_pt1 | contig 11651 bp, 6 predicted proteins | sample IncBWC30MmetaG_FD_155454 | JGI IMG/M metagenome (GOLD analysis project Ga0210406, IMG submission 155454) | Forest soil microbial communities from Barre Woods Harvard Forest LTER site, Petersham, Massachusetts, United States - Inc-BW-C-30-M | ecosystem: Environmental > Terrestrial > Soil >... | reverse complement strand
ACCGCTTGGTCAGCACCCTCCAAGGCCATCCTCCCGTTTATTCCGGCGCCGACAGTTCCAGGAGCAACTACAAACAACTATTCGAATAACAGCGGGAGAAACATCACCAACGACGACAAAATCGGGGAGCGCGTGGATTTTAACAACCAGAAGACGGGAAATTGGTCGTGGTATTACCATTTTGATCGCTCGAACGTGCAGAGCGACCTTGACCTGTCGGCCGGCTGGGCCAATGTCGCGGGCTTTCCAACTGTCTCGCCTTCGCGGGCGCAAGAGTTCGTGATGAGCAACACCAAGACTGTGGGGGCGACAGCGGTCAACGAGGCACGGTTCAGCGTATTCCGTACTGCGCTCCACCTAAACAACCCAGCTGGGAGTTTCGCCCAGCTTTCTGACCTGGGTTTCAACAATGCAAATGGCCTCGGCATTATCCCGCTGGCCGGATATCCGCAGTATGTGCCGCAGATCGGCTTTCCCAACATTGGCTTCAACATTGGGGTGCCCACGCTGAATACGTTCCAACCCAATACCACCTATGCGGTCAGTGACGTTTTTTCGAAGAGCCAGGGCAAACATACGTGGAAGTTTGGCGGGGAATTCCGCTACCTGCAGGTCAACGAACGTAACTTTGCCAACCCGAATGGTGGGTTCACTTTTGACGGCACGGTCACGGGAGCTGATTTTGCGGACTACCTCCTCGGCGCGCCCTCGATTAACAACCAGCCTTACACTCAGGCCGCCGAACAGTTCCTGGATTCGCGGACACGATATGGCGGTGCCTTCGCCCAGGACTCCTGGAAGGTGAAATCAAACCTCACGCTGAATTTGGGGTTGCGTTGGGAAGTGAGCATGCCGTGGTACGACACCCAGGGGAAGATTCAGACCTTCAATCCCGGGCAAACGTCTACGGTGTTTCCGCTTTCTCCCACAGGCTTGGTATTCCCAGGCGACCCAGGTATTCCCAAGACACTCGCTCCAACGAAATACAACAACTTCGGCCCACGATTGGGTTTGGCATATTCGCCAGGATTTTCGGACGGGGTATTGGGCAAAATATTTGGCGGCCCGGGCAAATCCAGCATCCGGGCGGCCTACGGTCTGTATTACACCTCGGTCGAGGACTTAAACCTCTTTTACGAGGTGGCGGATGCGCCGTTCGGCCTCTATTGGACCTCACCCGTATCGGTCATGTTTGACGAACCGTTCCGGGTTCGGGCCACAGGGGCCTCCTTGAACCAGCGTTTTCCGTTCACTGCGCCGGTTCCAGGCGCCCCATCGAACAAGACACTGGACTTTTCGGTTTACGAGCCTTTCAACTTTTTCCCGGGCTACGACATTCACAACAAGCTGCCTTATGCGGAGCATTTCAATCTCTCCATCCAGCGAGAGTTGAGTAAATCAACCGTGCTCACGCTGGCTTACGTCGGGACTGAGGGGCACCGCCTCATCACGCAGCGGGAAGCGAATCCTGGCTCCGCCGCTCTATGCCAGCAACTCAATGCGCCAGGCTCAGGGGTTATAGACGTGACCGCAGGAACCAACGGCTGCGGACCTGGAAATGAGAACGACGTTTTCCAGCTTCCGTCGGCCACCGTTCCGTGTACGACGCTTAGTCCGACGCCTCTTCCGGGATGCGTTTACAGCACCCGTCAGCAGATCTTGAATCCAAATTTCTGCCCGGGCGGAGCACAGGTGTGCTTTGGTTCCGGCAATACCAATACATTGACCGCCGCCAATTCGATCTACAACGCCGCGCAAATCACGGTAGAGCGCAAAGCCAACGATTTTACGTTCCTGGCGGCGTATACTTTTGCGAGAGGCCTGGACGATTCCTCAGCCTTCAATGACTTGGTGAATTTCGAAAATCCTAGGTTGAGCCGGGGCCTGTCATCGACCGACATCACTCACAATTTCGTGGTCAGTTACGTTTGGGCCATTCCATTTGACCGGGCCTTTGGCAATGCGCCTAAGCGCTTGACCCAGGGCTGGCAGATTCAGGGGATCACGCGGCTCTCGACCGGCTTTCCCATCCCGATGAACCAGGGCAGCGCTGATTATTCACTGGCCGGCAGTTCGGCTACGGATATGCCGAATCTCATCGGCAAGGTCCACACTTTGAATCCGCGTGACGCGAATCCCGATTGCCCAACAGTCACCGGATGTTACTTCATCCCGCCGCTGTCGAGCTCGGACTCGACTCTGGACCCTTGTGTCCCATCCGGCGGCGCATTCGTACAAAACTGCGTTCTCGGAACTTTTGGCACTGCCAACCGGCGCTTCTTTCACGGCCCCGGGTTCAATAACACTGATTTCGGACTATTGAAGCGGACGCAAATTAAAGAGAATTTCGCTTTCGATATCCGTTTCGAATTTTTCAACATCTTCAACCACGCGCAATTTAAGAATCCTTCCGGAGACATCAATAACTCGAGCTTCGGAATCATCACCAACGCGCGCGATCCTCGTATTGGCCAAGTCAGCGCGAAATTCTACTGGTAGAATGCAAACGCAGGCAGGAGCGCTCTCCAGCGCCCCGTGACTCTCCTTCGCCACGTACCTGTGAGTCGTCGCCTGGCGGACGGCGCAGCTCTGGACGCGCGCCAATTCCCATAACTGGAAGCACCTGTAAATTGGTAGCGCGCAAACTCAAGACGAGTAACAAATTCCAGCCCTGCGGTATTTTTCTGACTGCTGCGGTATTGGCTTTGGCCGTGCTTTTCCCGGTGCCGTGCCGCGCGCAAACTGCAGAAACATACCGCAAGCAGGCCCTCGAGTACTCCAAATCAAAATCCTGGGATCAAGCCATCGCGAATTACCGCGAAGCTCTCGCCCTTGAGCCCAACGACTCTCTCACACACTACGACCTAGCACTCGCGCTGAAATACAGCGGCCGCGCAGCGCAGGCCGTGACGGAGTTTCAGGCTGCGTTACAACTAAAACCTAAATGGGCTGAAGCTCACTACGGGTTAGGCGCCGCCTATTACGATTTGCATGATTCAGCCGCCGCTGCCAAGGAGCTAAAGGTTGCGGTGGGTCTCGATCAAGCAAACAACGAGGCGCGCCGGCTGCTCGCACGAATCTACGTGCAGCAGAATGATCTCCAGGGGGCGAAGCGGGAGTTGCAGCGTGCACTTGCGGCGAAACCGTCGTCGGAGGTTTGTTTTGAGATGGGGTTGGTTGAAGCGCAACTTGGCAATTCCGAAGCCGCCACGCTGCAATTCCGCCGCGCCCTGCAATTCAATCCGCGTTACGCCGGCGCGCACCTGATGTTAGGCATAATTCTCCGCCGCCAAGGCGATCATGCCGGTGCGCTCGCGCAATTCCAGAAGGCCGCCGAACTCGCTCCAGATGATCCTGATGCGCAATTCAATCTTGGCAAAGAGCTGAAGGCTAAGGACGATAACGCAGGCGCGATCGCCGCCTTCCGGCGCGCCATCGAACTCAGGCCCGATTTTGAACAGGCGCATTACAACCTGGGAATCACTTTGCATTCGCAGGGAGAAGCTGCCGAAGCCAATAAGGAACTTAGCGAACTGAAGGGCCTCCATGAATTCCGCACGCGACTGGCGCAATCCAAATACTTGATCCTGCAAGGTGTGAAGGCGCTGAAGCAGCAAAAAGTGGACGAAGCCCTGCGACTGTTTCAGGAATCGGCCGAACAAAGTCCCGAACTTCCAACCAGCTACTACTACCTCGGACTCGTCTGGGAACACAAAAACGATACGGCTTCCGCATCCTCCTCCTACGAAAAAGCCATTTCCCTGCAACCGGATTATGCGCAGGCCCACACCAGTTATGGCTCGCTGCTGTGGCGGATGAACGATCGTGAACGCGGGCTCCAGGAGTTTCAGCGCGCAGTCATGTGCGACCCCGACTTGCGGGAAGCGCATTACAATCTTGGCCTGGCGCTCGCGCAGTTGCAGCGTCTGGACGAAGCCGTCCAGGAATTAAATCTCGCCATCAGCCTCGATCCCCAATATGTGGACGCGCGCGTGCAGTTGGGACTTGCTCTCACCGCGAAAAACGATTTTGTCGGCGCGGCGAATGTCTACAAGGAACTCCTGCGGCGCGATCCCAAATTTGCGGAGATTCACAATAATTTAGGACTGCTGCTCCTGCAGTCCGGCGATACGAAAGGCGCGCAGCTTGAGTTTCTGGAAGCCGCCCGCCTGAAACCGCGCTATGCGGAAGCTCACTACAATCTTGCCCTGGCTCTTCAGAAGGCGGGAAAAGAAGCCGAAGCGAACGCCGAATTCGAGAAGGCGTATGAAATCATGCCGGAACTCCGGAACGCCTCACCCCGCTAAAAGCGTGCGCTCTTTCCTTAGCGGGGTGAACGTTTCTGTACGGCGATCAGCGAGACCTGCTCAAAATCCGGATAGTGTCCTTCGCTATCAGGGTTGCGTCCTCCCGGGCTGATCTGCTCAATGGTCGTGCGTGCAGGGATGATCGGGCCCAGATACTCTCCGTAAACCTTCTCGAACTCCTTCGAGTCCGCAAGATCATCCAAATAAACAGTCGTGGACACGACCTGGCTGAAATCCATCCCAGCCTCCTCCAAATTATCCAGGAGGTTGCGCATTGTTTGCCGCAGCTGCGTCGCCGTGGTGGAAGCGTACACTCCGCCATGAGGGCCGGGGATAAAGCCGCTCTTCGCCGAACAATATAATGTCTCCCCTGCAAACACGCAGGGACTCGCGGTCGGGCTCGGCGGCATATTCTTCGGACGCACGGCCTTTCGCCTCGGCAGATCCCGCACCGCCACGCCCGTATATTCGATGTGCGCCCCGCCCGGCAGGCTGGCCACTTCAATCGTTGCGCGCGCCGGGGTGTTCCCAAATTCAAAGCGGCGGGCATAGTGCTGATTCATCACCCGCGTCGGAATCTCTTTTGTCAGATACGGGTTAACAAACACCACATTGCTCAATTCCAGCCCCGCGGCATTCACCACCGCTTTCATCCCATCCAGCGCCAGCTCCACCTGTGCCGCCGGGTCGTCAGGAATTTTGCCTCTCGTTGGCTCCGTGCCGGCCATGCTGGAAATGAACAGCCGGTCGTGCGTCAATATCCCGGGAGAAAAGGAATCGCTGTGCGGATAGTTTGCGGGAAAAACGGCCCGCCGGCCTTCCAGATTGCGGACCGCAACTGCATTTATCTGCAACGGAGGATCCGGCAGATTGGCAACTCCAAGCACGGCTCGTGCCGGCGGAACCTTTGAAAAATACTTCGCAAATGCGCTGTCCACTTCCTGCACTTTGCTCACATCCGTCAGATAGACTTGCGTGTACACCACGTTGTCCATCGTCAACCCGGCCGCGACGACAATTGCCTGGATGTTCTCCAACGCTTGCCGCACTTGCGCGCCAGTCGTTGCCGGCAAACTACCGTCACCGCCGCGCGGCCCCTGCCCGGAAATGTAAACGTAATCCCCGGCATCAACCCCCGGCGATACGAATTGGCTTGGGCCCTTGACTTGCTCCGGAGCAATGGCGCGAACAGCCTCTTGCGCAGTCAGCCCCGGGCAATGCGCTAACCCGGCCATCAGGAACAATACGCGTGCCGCCTGAATGGTTCGTTTTATGAGCACCAGCCACACACTCCCTCTTGCCCAATCTTCCTCACGCCCGTTTTTTCTGTGCCGCGCCAAGCACCGCGCGCAGCCTTTCTCCCACGATCATCTCTTCCCCCGGCTGGATGGTCATGGATACCAGCTCAATGTGGTCCGGCGCTTTCCGCTCTTTTCGAGTTGGGACGGGATTCCCTTCGCGCACCGCCGTGACCAGGCTGGGGTTGTCCGTCCCAAGCACCTCGATAACCGGATCTCCCGCGCGTAATTCGCGCACGCAATCTGCAATCGTGTACCCCCACACTTGCTGATCCCACGATACTTTCAATGTCGGATACCGGTTTCCATCGTCGGGTACGTACGTGCTCGTTTTTACCTGCGGAACCGTCTCCACAAGTTTTCGGATGCGATCTATACGGGCATTCCACTCTTCGTACAACTTTTTTTCATCAATCTTCAACCACGTTTCCAGCGCGGCCACGCATCCGATGACCTCTTCTTTACCAACTTTCATCGGGCGGCAGACAGCGCCCTCCCGCGGACTGCTATTCAGCAAGGCCGCCTCAATTAAATCCTTCCGGCCCAGCAGCAAGCCGCTGCACTGCGGCCCGCGCAATCCCTTGCCTCCCGAGAAGCAATACAGATCGATTCCCATCCTTGCATAGAGTTTTGCGTTATCCACGGGAGGAATTCCCGCCGCATCATCCAGCAACATGGGAATTTTGTGCTCCTTCGCCACCTTTAATTGCTGCTGCAGTTTTTCACCCAAGTCCGTTGTGTAAATCATTGCGGTGTTCTCGCCAATGGCCTTGGAGAGTTCCTCGGGTGAATAGACAAGCACTAGCTTTGCCCCCGTCAAGCGGATGGCGCTGTCAAACGCGCTACGCCCTCCCATCATGATCACTGCATGCTTCAAGCCCGTGGTGTCCGGAAGTTGCCAAATCTTGTGGTCGTCCGTGCCGGCCATGCATCCTGCCGTTGCCGCCGCCATGGCCCCCGCGGAACCCGACGTAACGATGCCGGATTCGGCGCCGGTCAATTCCGCCAGTCGCCGCCCCACACCACGCTGCAATTCGATCATGTTGACGAAATACTTGGAAGCTTCCTCCTGCGCCTGGCGAACCTCCGGAAATTCCAGGGAGCCGCTGAGAAAGGTCCAGGTTCCCCGGCAGTTGATAACTGTTTTCACGCCAAGGCGTGCGTAAACGTTCTGCCCTGGATCCACACCGATAGCCGTGGCCGCGTGTGCGTAAAGATTGCGCGCTGCGATCTGGCTCAGCAGCGGCACTGCCGCCAACATCTTAAAAAAAGACCGCCGACTGGAATTTTCTCTGGACATTGCCAAGCCTCCGTGAATTCTTGCCGTACACCGTCATCCTCTTGTTGCTAGGCACTCCATTAGAACGGGACGAAATTCTTAATCGATCTCTTCAGGTAGGGGAATCCGCGAACGCACCGCCAGGATGTGCGCTTTCGCTCCCGGCTTGTTTTGATTGTAAAAGCCCACCGTGCAGTTGGGGCGGAAATAATACGCATCCCCCGCTTTCGCCGGGAAACGGCCTTCGATTCCGTCCATTCCACTGCCTGCCGCCATTTCGCCATTTCCGTCCAGGACGAGATAGATCTCTTCCGCGGTTTCATGGTGGTGCGGAAAGTTAGTTCCGCCCGGAGCGAAGTTCATCCAGAAAAAGCTCGTCACGACGTAAGCCTCATCCAGAGCGTCCCGTTTTCCGTTTCGTGGTCCAATCAATAGTTTGTAAAGCACGGATGACGGGTGGCCGCCGACAGTTTCTTCCTTGACGTCATCGAGGTTCACGATCTTCGGTTCCGGGCTCGGCGTGTTAATCGCGATCTTGACGGGGATTTTAAAGCTCATCACCAGTACCTGCAAAGGTTCGCCGGAATCATTCGAAATCGAATGCTTCACTCCCGGCGGCAAGTAGGTAAAGTCGGACTGCCGCATCACATGCGGCTCATCCCCATACTGAAGTACGCCCCGCCCGCTCACAACGAAGTAAATCTCCTCTTCGCGGGTGTAAAACTCAACTTGGCAATTTCCGTGTGCCGCGATTTCGATCTCCCCGAACCGCGAAACACTCTGGAGAATCCTGGCTTCGGAGTCCCCTTCGCCGAACAACGGTTTGTAGCGGCAACTGTCGGTTGCGAAAGCGGCTCCCGACTCTTTCGCTTCGGGCAGCTTACGGTGCAGCCAGGTGGGGTCGATCTTCCGTTCCTGCGCAGCCAGGCAGGGAACCAGCAGCAATAGCAGCAAACCCATCTTCAAGGTTATTCCTCTGCGCCGTGCGATTTTGCGCCCCCAAACGACAAAGTTCATTTACCATAGAAAAGCCTTGCGGCGAAAGCTTTTCTTTCGTTTTCTATCGATTCATTTCGTTTTCGCAGAGTGAAAGTGATTTCTCATTCTTGCTGTATCTCGTGCCTGGGGACTTCACCCCTCGGAAGGTGGAAAGATGAAATTGCAGCCTTTGCTTCACCTGTCAGTGAGACTCATCCTTCTTGGCTGCCTCGCCGGCGCGGTTTTTTCCGGCGCAACCCACGCCCAGGAGACTACGCAAGCAAAGCCCGCCTGCCGGGTCGAGCCGGTCGACTACTTCGGGTGGTCCGCCCAGCAAATCTCCAACCAATGGCTCCGCCTCATCGTCGTGCCACAGAATGGCGGCCGCCTCATGCAAGTGACCTTTGCCGGACACGACTATCTTTTCGTCAATCCTGAGCTCCGTGGAAAGTATCTGCCTCCCACCTCCGCCCAATGGTTCAACTACGGGGGCGACAAATTGTGGCTTTTGCCCGAAGGGAATCAGGACGAGCAGCACTGGGTGGGAAACTCTGACCGGCTCGACGACGGACCTTACTCCTTCAAAAAGCTTGCGGAGGGCCAACGCTGCCAGATTGAACTAATCAGCCCGGCCGACCCTCAAACCGGCATCCAATTCACCCGCACGATTGGCCTGGACGCGGATTCTCCACGTATCCAATTTCGCGCCAGGATGAAAAATGTTTCCGGGCACTCCCTCGAGTGGTCCATGCAATCCGTCTCGCAGTATTCCACCAGCATCCCGGGCTCCCCCGCAAAACGGAATCCCGACATTTGGGGATTCACTCCGGCAAATCCCGCCAGCGGCTACCTCCTCCGTTATCACGTCCGGTTCGGACCCGCGGAAAATCCTGCTGCTTCCGTGAGAGATGATGGACTCTTTGCCGTGCACTACTCGCACTGGGCTGCCGAGTTGTGGATCGATTCTGTCGCTGGCTGGTTGGCTGTCATGGACGGCGCCAGCCGTTTTGCTATGGTGGAGAAATTCCAGTACGAAGCAAACAAAACCTATCCGGGGCGTGCCTCTGTAATCTTCTGGACCAATGGGCCGGAGCTTCATTTTAATAATGACGGCGAAGCCACTCTGGCAGGCACGAAAGACTCACCCTACTACATGGAAGCCGAGCTCAACAGCCCCATGTGCCGTTTGAATCCCGGTGAGGAATGCCAGTTCGACACCGATTGGTTTCCCACCCGGACAGAAAGCGATATCCACGGTGTCACCGACGCGGGCATTCTGGTACGCGCGCTCCGGGCAACGCAGCTCGATGGTGGCAAAGTCGGACTCACTGGTTCTTTTGGGGTCTTTTACGCAGGCCGCCTCGTCGCTCATTTCTACGACGAGCGTGGCTCTCTCCTCGGCGCCGCCCAAGTCGCGGACGTTACTCCGGCTGAGCTTGTGGATCTAAAAACGGATATCACCTCCGCCGGAAAAGCCACGCGACTCTCGCTGCACTTGGTGGATCAGAACGGTGTGGACCGCGGACCGCTCCAGGAAGTTCGCATTCTCGGGCAAAACGACCGTTAACATGAAGTCTCGCATGGAAAAATACTCCGCCTTCCTGCTCGCTGCCGCATGCTTTGCAGGTTCCGCGCTCGCCCAACAAGTCAGTTCTCCCGCCGCGGCCTCTCAGCGGGTCACTGCGCAAGACCTGGTGGCGCAGCCCGTCGGCGAAAATTGGACTTCCTACAACGGCGACTATACGGGCCGCCGCTACAGCAGCCTGCAACGCATCAATACGTCAAACGTCGCCGGGTTGAAGGCCGCTTGGGTGTTCCATCCCGGAAACTCTCAGAATCTGGAAGTAACCCCTGTCGTTATCCGCGGGCTGATGTTCATCACTTCTTCGAATGATGTCTTCGCCCTGGATGCGCGATCGGGCCGGGAGATTTGGCACTACCACCGCCCGGTCAGCCCGGGCCTTTTGGACGATGCCGCCGCGCACAAGAATCGCGGCGTCGCCGTCTGGCAGCACTCCGTTTTCATGGAAACCGATGACGCCCACTTGCTCAAGCTGGATGCCCGGTCTGGAAATCTGCTCTGGGATGTCCCGTATGCCGACAAGACCAAACACTACGGCGCAACGAGCGCCCCGTTAGTGGTAAAGGACACCGTCATCGTCGGCACTTCCGGCGGAGATTCGGGTGTCCGCGGCTTTGTAGCCGCGTTCGATGCAGTCACCGGAAAACGCAAGTGGCGTTTCTGGACCATCCCCGGCCCCGGGGAATTTGGTTCCGCGAGTTGGCCCGGCAACTCCTATTTGCACGGAGGCGCCACAACCTGGATGCCGGGCACCTACGACCCGCAACTCAACACGCTCTATTGGACCACCAGCAACGCTTCCCCCGACTTCGTGGGAGATTCCCGCCCCGGCGATGACCTCTACACTGCTTGCGTCCTGGCTCTGGACCCGGACACCGGCAAGCTCAAATGGTATTTTCAATTCACCCCGCATGATGTCTACGACTACGATGCCACGGAAACTCCCGTCCTCTTGGATTCCGAAGAAAACGGAACCATCCGTCATCTTCTGGTTCAGGCAAATCGCAACGGTTTTTTCTATCTGCTCGATAGGACTAACGGAAAATTTCTACGCGCCACTCCTTTCGTCGAAAAATTGAACTGGGCCACCGGCATCGACTCGTCCGGCCGCCCCATCCTTTCTGGCCGAATTCCGACGGCAGATGGCACCAACATCTGTCCCGGCATCGACGGCGCCACAAATTGGTTTTCGCCCTCCTATAATCCGCACACGGGCCTCTTCTATGTGATCGCTCTGGAAAGTTGCAATTTGTTCCTCGCCAAACCCAAAGAGTTTGCGAAGGGCGCCACCTTTTACAACACCGGCACCTCCCTCCCGCCCGGCGAGCGTATGCAGAAAATCTTGCTGGCGCTTTCTCTGGCGGATGGAAAACGCGTCTGGAGCTACCCGCAGATAGGCTCGGGCAATTCCTGGGCTGGCACTATGACGACGGCTGGTGGCCTGGTCTTCTTCGGCGACGACTCGGACTCTTTCGAAGCGGTGGAAGCCGCCACTGGCCGCGTCCTCTGGCATTTCAACACCGGCCAACTCATGCGGGCCTCGCCGATGACTTATTCCGTCGCCGGAGTCCAATACGTGGCGATCGCCGCCGGGAGCGAGATTTTCTGTTTCTCTCTTTCAACGGATTCCTCGCCAGTGCACAAGGATCATTGACCGTTCGTATCTTTGTTGTCTGGAGGAATCAGGTCACCCTTCGTCGAACGAGGTGTCGAGATGATTGATCGGCTGTTGGGCTTTTGGGATCGTTCTTATTCGTTCTGTCGATTCGCCGGGCATGTTTGCATAGGAGGCTTCAGAATGCTGCTCAGAGTTTTCAATGACAAGGTTTCACTTGGCAAAACTGCGGCGGCGCAAGCTGCGGCGGCGATCCGCTCCGCCATTGCACGTCGTGATCAGGCTCGCGTCGTGGCCGCCAGCGCCGCTTCCCAATTCGAATTCCTCGAAGCCTTGACCGCAACTCCAGGCATCGACTGGAAGCTCGTCACTCTCTTCCACCTGGACGAATACATCGGCCTCCCCATGTCGCACCCCGCAAGTTTCTGCAAATTCCTGCAGGAGCACTTGATTTCGAAGACCGGCATCATCAACTATCACCTTCTCGACGGCAGTCAGGATCCCGCCGTCGTTATCCGAAGCGCCGGCAAAGCCATCACTGCCTCGCCGATTGACGTCGCCTTTCTCGGTATCGGCGAAAATGGACACATTG
>Ga0210406_10006896_pt1 | contig 11654 bp, 7 predicted proteins | sample IncBWC30MmetaG_FD_155454 | JGI IMG/M metagenome (GOLD analysis project Ga0210406, IMG submission 155454) | Forest soil microbial communities from Barre Woods Harvard Forest LTER site, Petersham, Massachusetts, United States - Inc-BW-C-30-M | ecosystem: Environmental > Terrestrial > Soil >... | reverse complement strand
CGTATCAGGTAACTCCCGATCTCTGAGAACAGTATTCGGACCCATCAAAGTGTTAGCCTTATGGCTCGATGGACCACCATACCGTCGCAGCCATCAGCATTATGGGTACATGCCTCGATGTGTTAGGCAGCCTCTACCTCGCCTACGATTTGTTGGGTGGACAGCACGGTCCGTTGAGACTGCTTACCCGCGCCGTCACGTACTCTATTGTTTTTGGAATCGGCTACGGCCTCGGCCTTGGTCTCTTCTTTGGTCTGGCCGCCGGAATTGCGACCGGTATCACATTGTCAGTCGAATTCAATCGGGCAGCTCGTGGGCTTGATCATTATTCGTTGCCTTGGGAAGGAGTGTTTTCCGCGATCCGAGGATTTGGCTTCGGAGCCGGACTATACAGGATTCTAGGCTTTCGATTCGCAATCGCGTTTGCCATTCTCATCACCGGCGGCCAAATCTTGGCTTACTCTCGCGGGATGCGTCCTGCCATGGATTATGTAGCGGCTCGCCGTCCTCGCCTTACACGTCGTCAGTTCTGGGGAACCGTGGTCCGCACCTTTGGCTACATCGCCGGTGCCCTTATCTGTAGCGCCTTCATCCATCACGTGGATCACGCCTGGTCATTTGCGATTCGGGTGGGCTTGGTGACAGGCATCGTCACGGGTATTGGTGCGACGGTCAATCCTTACATCGAATACTATGCTGACAATCTTCCCGAGCGACGCCTCGGCGCGTTCGGCATCGGGCTCATCTTCTGCGGTTTCGCATTGCAGTCGCTTCAGTATTGGCTGGCGCTATTTGATGTACACCTGACCTAGGCAACCGATGAATGCATGAGCGATCGAGGATTCCCAAAACACTTTGACGGACGGCATTTCTACAACCCGGGTGCGCCTCAAGCCCGCGGGTTGCTTGATGTTCTTCGTTGGAAGTTGCATAGTCGTCCAGAGCCATCGCCAGCATTCATCTCGGACGTTCAGCAGTCCACTCCGCCGCGGTGCACGGAGGCTGGCGAATTACGAATCACACTGGTGAACCACTCGACCGTCCTCATTCAGCAACTCAAATCTAACATTTTGACCGACCCAATTTGGTCGGAACGAGTCACTCCGGTGTCCTGGTTAGGTCCGAGGCGCCGACGAAAACCCGGAGTGCGGATCGATGATTTGCCAGACATCGACACCGTGCTCATCAGCCACAATCATTATGACCACCTGGATTTACCGACCTTGCGTCAGATTGCCGCGCGTGGACGTTCTACATTCATCGTTGCTGCTAGCGGCGCTCGCCTGCTGCGTTCGGAAAAAATAGAACCCGTTCACGAGCTGGATTGGGGAGAATCACTGACCCTTTCGGGTTTTAACGTGCACTGCGTCCCGGCTCTGCACTTCTCAGCTCGTGGGATCTTGGACCGCAACAAAACCCTTTGGTGCGGTTACGCAATCGAATTCCCGGAGCGACTCGTGTATTTCGCGGGCGACACTGCTTTCGGAAGCCATTTTGCGCAGATTCGGGAAAAGTTCGGCGCTCCACGGCTGGCATTATTGCCCATTGGAGCCTATGAACCGCGCTGGTTTATGTCGCCGGTGCATATGAGTCCCGAAGAAGCCGTTCGAGCCCACGAAATTCTCGGTGCCAAGACCAGCATTGCAATCCACCACGGGACCTTCCAGCTGGCAGATGACGCGATCGATACTCCACAGAAACAGCTTATGGCTTGCAGGCGAGACGATTCGTTTCTGATTCTCAAGAACGGTGAATTCGCCGAAATGGCATGATAGCTCCTTACTCGGCTGGACTGGTTGATGATGTGGGCCGATGAGGGACGCTGGCTGAGACAGCGCCGGTCGCAATGAGGCTTCGGCCATGGCACTCCTATCACGCACGATGCGTCGCGGCATTTCCGCAATAAGTGGGGCGACAAATCGTCTGCTTGACATTGCAGACGCCTGAACAATCACACTCTGGAGCAAGGTTGGTGAGGAGATTGCTTATCCATCGAGCGTCCGGGCCAGCAAGGCTGTCTCCTGGCTGCCGAAGAAATGAATAACGGGGGACGTCCGAAGGTTTGCTGCGTCAAAGAACTTCGCCTGCCTAGCAAAACCTGTGGGTGGATTTCGGTTCCGGAAGCCTGCCCAAAGTGTGATAAAGCGCGATTTTCATGGCGTCGTAGGTGCGGAATCCGTAAGAACGTCAGGTTACCGCACGAAGGTTGTCGTTGAGTCCCTCAACGACACCGTTGGATATCATTCCCTTAGTACGAAACCAATTCCGGAGTAGCTCCTCATGGGCGCGTAGCAGGCGCGCTACTTTCTGCATCGGCTCCAGTCGACTGCGTAGAGCTCGATAGCACCACTAGTCAAGAAATGCTCTCGCCCAGGTTGCAGATTTGTAGCTCCAGGTTTACTCCTCGCCGCAGGCTTGTGCTTTCGCCACGCCGCACCTGATCCACCGCTTGGTTCAAATGCGTCGTGATATGGAAACGGTCTAACACCTGCAACGCTTGCCCTGCCCCGCCGCCAGCACTTTCAGGTAGGCAATCCACATATCGGTCGCGGTTATCGCGTGGGTAGTGCCGGCGGCACGCGTGTCGCGCGTCGATGTGATGCAAGCGCTGCGCTCCGAGTGACTGTCGGACGGGTGGGTCAGGGTTACCGGCAACTCCAAACTTGAGATGAATCTCCGAACAACGGTCCCCCATGCCTCGGCGCCATCTTCGTGTCGGCCTGTTGCTGAGCTTCTTCCAAGCTGGCAGCCTCGCCATCAAGTAGATTGCGGAAGGCGCTCGCGCGGCGGCACGCCAGATTGCTTTTGGATCGTGGGCGGATGACGAGCAATCCGGCAGTTATGCCACAGAGCAAACTTTCAACGACGCTAACCAGAAGTCAGCTTCGGGGAGGTCGCGATTGATCTCCTCCTGCGGCTCCTTGTTTCCCTTCGGCTTTGCTCATTGATGAGGAATAACGAGAGATTCGAGCAATGGATTTCCGCCTTTGAGCTGCGCCTTGCGGCATGATCTACCATGCATTCGTTTCCGCCTCATGGGTTCGACCAGCAGAGATATGCGAATGTGCGCGGATCGACCTGCGGGCTTGCGAGCAAACCATTTCTCGCCTGGAACGTGCGTAAGGCGGCTTCCATGGCGTCGTCGAATGTCCCGTTCTGCGCGATTCCCAGCCTGCGCTGCACCCACTTGACTCTCTCGCCAGTGTCACCCCTCACCGTGGTGTGGAAGCGGTTCATGTCCACATTGCCGGGTGCGAAGCCGGGAAGTCCGATGGCGTCTCCCTGGTATTGGTGGATCCACCAGTTACCGGAATCTCCCCAGGGTGGCGGGACCGGTGGCGGAGCGACCTGGCTCACCACGCGGTCGCGCCGAGCTTGTCCCTTGTTGAACGGATAATGCGCCAGCCAGAGTGGCGACTCGACCAGGTCGGGCGCCGGCAAATTCAAAAGGTCATCCCGCCATACGCGAGCGCTCGTGTAAATGATGGGCGCAACTCCGTAGTAGTTGTTAAGCACCCTGCGGGCAGCGCGCACATGCTCTAGACATTGCTGCGCGCTCATCCCCGTCTTGCTCCGGTTGCCCGGGAACTCGACATCGAGAGTCGGGGGCAGATCGCCTCGCTCGATCATTCCAAGGGGTAAGGTTTTGGTGACGGCTGTGGCTTGGGCGACAGGGTCGGCCGGACGCCCGTACTTGCGGTCGACCTCGGGGTGTGGGAAGCGGAGAAAGAGAAAAGCGCCGCGCACCAGGCCGGCATCTTTCATCCGCCGCCACTCGGAGGCAAAGGCGCTGTCGGCGGAGGCGCCCCAGTTCGAACGAAAAATGGCGAAAGTGATGGGACCCTCGGCTTTGGCCCGCGCCCAGTCCCGAGTTTTGTTGCCGTCGAGGCCAAAGGAGTCGAGCCCCAGAACCAGAGGACGCGCGGCCTGGGAACGAAGGCCCGGCGCGACTGCGGGCGCAGGAGCGAAAGATGCGCTCGCGGTCTGAAGCCGCGAAACTACCGGCCGCACGAGAGTAGCGCGAATCTGCATCCACTCGAGTGCCAAGGGACGTTCGTCGGGGCGCAGCTTGCGGCCGTTGAGTTCCGGATGTCTGGAATAGAAGACCATGTCGGTGAGGCGGTCGACATCGGCCTGCCCGCCATTGACGGCCTCTGTGATCGCTTGCGTCTGCTGTCCTGACCGAACCAACTGGCGAAAGCGATCGGCGGCAGGAGGCTGGCCGGAGATTTCTCCCATCAGTTCGCGGCCAATCGGGAACCGCATCGGAATTGGCCTACGAGGAAATGGGATCGGCACAGCGGGGAACCGATGTGGAATGCTCACCGGCACCGCCGCACGTGCGCGAGAAAGAATCGGCCCGGCTTGCTGTTCGATCTTGTTCAAGATGGCATTTCCTGCGGTCGACAAAGCCGCCTTTTGAATGTTCTGGCCCGAGGCCACTTTCTGTACGAAGGCGAGCGCGTCGGCGGCGTAGGGCGAGGGCGGCAGCAGCCGGCCCGCTGCGGCGAAGGCGGCATCCTGAATGTTTTTGCCCTTGGCCAGAGCTAGACCGGCATCGAACGCCGCTTGCACGGCCGGACCACCGGGCACCTGCGCCCGCGCGGAGGTTAGCAGGGATTCTCCAATGTTCTTTCCTTTCGCCATGTTCACGGCCGTGTCAAAGGCGAATTGAGCGACCGCGCCGCCGGGGATGGCGCTGCGAGCGGCCGAGATTAACGCTTCGGTGATCGGCTGTCCGGCTGCGAGAGCATTGGCCGCGCCAAGAGCGGCGGCCACGCCAGTGCCGAGGCCGGGTACAAACGGTGCGACCATGGCGGCAAATTGCAGACTCTGCCGCAAGTCTCCGATCTGCCCTTGCGCCGCTTTCTCCATGGCTTTCAGTACGTTCTCGCCGCGCGCGGCCGCCATCGCGGTGTCTACGTAGAATCGCGTCACCGGAGTACCGGCGAGCGAGCGCACCGCTCCCTGAAGAACATTCTTCCCGCTGGCTGAGGCTTGCGCAGCCCCCAGCGCCGCCCGCGCCGCCATTCCGGCGGGCGTCCAGGCCAGGCCGCTGGTCAAGATTGACATGGGTATGACCTTGTCTACTGCCGAGAGCCCTTTGCCCACGGTTTTGACGACCCCGCCTGCGGCCTTCGCCACACCGCCGGCGGCTTTGGCGAGGCTGTGCACCACGCTGCCCAAGAAGTGATCGAGTTCTTCGTCCTCCATGTAGAGCAAATATTCGAAGCTGGGCAGACCTTCGTTGAATAGTTCGGGAGATTCATACATTTCCTGCAGGACTTCCTGCTCATAGGAACGTGGTGTTGGGAAGTACTCGAAAGCGGCTTGCATGTGGCGGCCTCGTTTCGTGAGTAATCAACGTTGATCGTTCTGTACTTGAAGCTTTAGAAAATTCCCTTGGTTCGGTCGGTCTCGCTTGAGGCCAGATCTCGTCCGGCCTTACGCAATCAAAGACGGATCCGGAACGCTGGCGCTGTCCAAATCGATGTTGGGCCACTGTTTGGCCTGGCATCTTCACGCTCCCGACTCCCTGCGCTAGTTGCCAGTTCGTGCTGAACTCGATGCCGCTGAGCCGAGGCTCGGGAGCGGGCATCGGGCTCTGGTAAGAAGCTCGAGTCGGCGGCATCGCGATTGATGTCGTGGCGCAATTGCTGGCTATTGAAGAAATAAGGTTTGCTCATCGCCGACCTGCTTCGGCCAGTTGGCCGCGCCCCATCTTCCACGCCCGATTCGCGAGTCTCCCGTTGTCCCGCGTACGGCCCGATTGAGTGCACCAGCCGCGATGCACGCGCTATGCCAGTCGGGAAGTTGTTTGTTTTCTCATTCGTCTGCGCGCGCGACGGTTCGCAAGGGCGAAGCTGGCTTCGTACTTTCCGGCGTAATTCGTGACGACGCGAAGCGAACTTCGCACGGCCTCACCGTTTTTCAGCCATTTGGCGCGGCACGCGGCGTGCATGTGCAAGCGCGATGCTGCTGGCCCCGCATCGAGGGGCTCGCCATTTTGAGAGGAGGGCAGACATGCCTCATGACACAGATCGCACGCAGTTGGAGTTCGGGTCGGAGCTCTCGGAATACGGAGAAATTTCCGGCCTAGCCTCCGAGCAATACGAATACGGCAGCGAATTGGGAAACATCATGAACGAAGTGTTGGGCGGAGGGACTTACGGCGAGGCCTACGAGGGCGGATATCAGGAATATCAGGAGCTGCCGCTGCCGGAAGTCATGGAGGACGAACTCGCGTCCCGGTTGCTCGAAATCCGCAGCGACCAGGAACTCGATCATTTTCTCGGCGACCTGTTCAAGAAGGTGGCGGGCGGCCTCGGCAAAGTTATTAAAGGGCCTGTCGGCCAGGCCCTTGGCGGAGTGTTGAAGCAGGTGGCCAAACAGGCGCTGCCCACCCTCGGGACGGCGGTGGGCGGTTTCTTCGGAGGTCCTGTGGGTGCGGCGCTGGGCAGCCAGTTGGCTTCCACGGCAGGCAGCGCATTCGGCCTGGAATATGAGGGGCTCAGCGGCGAAGATCGCGAATTCGAGACGGCGCGGCGCTATGTGCGTTTTGCCGGAGAGGCCGCGAAGAAGGCGGCGGTTGCGCCACCGGGCGCTGACCCCACGGCAGTAGCCAAGACCGCACTGGTCGAATCCGCAAAAACATATGCTCCGGGTTTGCTCGCGACTCCGGGCGCGACCGGGGCTGCCTATCCGATCGCACCGCTGCCCGGAGCCCCGGATTGTCCTTCCTGTGGTGGCGGGGCGGGAAGACACCACCGCCGCACTGGAAAGTGGATTCGCCGTGGCCGGCACATCGTGCTTCTAGGAGTCTGACGCGGCATGAACGCTCCAACGCTAGCTTTGTGGCTTCTGGAGCAAGAGGCCCGTTCCCTGGCCGCGCGGCTCGGCCGCATGAAACCGTTTGCCTTGATCGCTCCGATGGTGATGGCGGCAACGGTGCCTCAAGCAGCCCAGACGGCCATGGAGAACCACTTGACTCAGGGCCGGCGAAAGCTGCGCACCATGATCGATGAATTTATTGGCTGGGTGCGCAGCCCCAGTGGCCAAAGCGTCACTCCAGCCGCAGCGCAGAAAAAAATTGTCCTTCTCAAGCTGAGGTTCAATGCAGTGATTTCGCAGTTTCACATTTTCGCCGACGTGCTCACCCAGCGGAGCGAGCACGAGATGGGCGTTTGGATCGCGGGCCTCGACGATTTCGCCGCCGATGCCCTCGATCTTCCCGGCAACTACTATCAGATGCCCCCGGTGGTTTGCTACGTCGACCGCGGACACGGTGGCGCGATTCGGCGGGCGCGCACCCGGCTGCCGGGCGGCGATCCGACTCCGGTGGCGATCATTAAGATTCCGCACGAGCGCATGATCGGCAGTGGAATCGCGTCTTCTTTAGTTCACGAAACCGGGCACGAGGCGGCGCATCTGCTGGGCCTGCTGCAGCCGCTGCGAAAGTTGCTCCGCGCGCGCGCTGAAGCTGCGCCGGCAGCGAACGTGGTGTGGGGGTTCTGGGAGCGTTGGATCTCGGAAATCGTTGCCGATTTCTGGGGCGTGGGAAAAGTTGGGGTCGCTTCCACGCTCGGACTCATGAGCCTGGTCAGTCTGCCGTCGGCTTTTGTGTTTCGCATCGATACGCAGGATCCGCATCCCACGCCCTGGATTCGGGTGAAGTTGAGCTGCACCCTGGGCCAGGCGATGTATCCGCATCCCCAGTGGGAGGCGCTGGCAAAGCTGTGGGAGATGCTCTATCCCCTGGAAGGTCTGGATGAGAAGCAGAAGGCTTTGATTACGGCAATGCAGGCCGGCATCCCGGAGTTCGTGCAGTTGCTGCTCAACTTCCGGCCGCAGTCGCTGCACGGCAAATCGCTGAAGGAAGTGATGCCGCTGGCGGAGCGTCAACCTTCCCGCCTGACCGCTTATTACCAGGACTGGGTGGCAGCGCCGTCCAAAATGCGGACTGCTCCGCCGTCGCTGGTCTTCGCCACCATCGGCCAGGCCAGCCTGGAAAAAAAGATTTCGCCCGAAAGCGAAAGCAAGCTGCTCGCAGACTTACTCAGTTTTTGGGCGATGCGCAGCGCTTTAGATACATCGGCAATATGTTCCACGCAACCAAGGGTGCGGCTGGCTCAGCCACCGTCCACCCCCGGCCGTGAATTCAATATGACTTTACAGTGAGGAGGATTACATGGCACCACCAAAAACACTTTCGCCGGCAAAACGGATCACTGGCCCCGGAACTTCCGGTTATCAAATCACATCAGCCCCAACCCAGGTCGTCGGGGGTCAGGAAGTTGTCTTCACTCTAAGTCCGACACCCGCTGCGCTCCAGACGCCGCCAGTACTCGATTCGAATTATGGGATGCAACCGATCAATTTCGATTGGCAGATTGCGTTTGGCAACAACGTAGTGGATGCCGCTGACATCAGCAACGATCCCGTCAACGCCCCGGGAGTCTTCACCTGGGATACGAGCGATGCCCGGCCCGGCGTATATGATGTCCAACTCTCCGTCACGGACTCGGCGCAAATGCCTCCTCCTGGCGGGCCCTTGCCACCAATCGAAGCTCCTGCGGTGACCGTAAACGTGCGCCCTATTGCCAGCGGCGATGTTATTCCCGTGACCATGATGCGATCGGCCGAACCCCCGACATCTGACACGGCTCTCTGGGTGGTGATCCGAAACAGCTCCAGCAATCTTCAGTTCAACAACTACATGAACTTTGTCGACACTATCATGTGCAATCCGTCAAGTCTTGATAGCAACCTGCCGGCGCCGCCGTGTGGTTTTCTTCCGTTGAGCCAGAGGAGATTCCTGCCTTTTCCCAACATCGACGCATATCGCGTGCTCAAAGTTGCGACCGAATGTTTCCTCATGATGAATTGCGGAGTGTACATGACGCCGCAAGCTCTTCAGAGTCTTCTGAATCAGTCGGGGTATGACATCAACGAAGATGGAAGTCGGCTCGATCAAAATACATCCGGGCTGCCCAATCAAATCGTCAATTGGTGGAAAATGTACCTGGCGGAGGGGAATCAGTACCTCCACCGCAGTCCGAACCCGAAAGATCCCACCAATGATCCTCAGAATCTGATGATTCCTTATCTGGCTCTGGTGCGGTCCAGACTCTCAGACTTGGCGCTGAAGGATGATTGCAGCATGGGAGTGAAGTGCTACGGTATTTTGCAGCGTAAGTTGACCAACCCATGCTTTATCGAACTGATCTGGTCGTACTGGCAAGAAGAAGGGATGCTGGTGCAGACTCTGAACGCAATTAGCAGGCGTTTTCAGAATCTTCGTGGCGCCGTTGATCGCGATCCGCTGATGCGTTTCGACATCGATCCCCTCCGCCGCTTGAACAGCCTGTTGTGGGGATACGTGCAGGACGAACAACATCGCTTGACCGTAGTGCGCCGCGCCTATGAATACAGTCACGAATATGGGCTCGCACTCGAAGGCAAGGCGGTTCGTGCGCTGCGGCCCTCCGACAGCCGCTCGAAATTCCTGGAAGCATTCCACAATCTGCTCTACTTGTGCACGATTTTCTTCAAAGAAGACGATGACACGACCGTGGTCGCGGACGGCTTCCCTGTGTTGAACGCGCTCAAGGAAGTTCACTACATTCTGGCGGCGGGAGCGGCCAACCAGTTTGGCGAACTGCCCTCGACCGCCCGTCAGGAAATGCTCATACAGCAGTGGCTGCTGGCCCGGCCCGAGATGCGGGAGTTTCTTGGCGGCAAGATCATGGTCCCTTACCCCGAAGAGTGGATGGACCGCGTGGACAACGTGAAGAGCATGCGGGGCTGGACCGATGTAAGCGTGATCTATTTCCGCGACCTGGCAGTTTACGGGGAGCAGGTCGTTCTTTCGGTCCGCTACGGCGCCTGGAGCATCACCAACAACCCGGCGCAGGCGGCCAACTGGGCGCGCTACTGGCGACCTGAGATCCAGGCCTACATGCACGCCTATCGTGCCGCAACGGGCGTGGACCTGACCGCCGAACCGGTGAACTCCACGCTGCCGTCGGTGCTGCTGTTGCGGCGGCTGGCGACACAACGGCCGGTCGCGCGCTGAAGTTGGCGAGCGCTCCGTGCTGGATTTCACGTCGGCGCTGTACCTGGGGCTGCGGCACCCCAGCGGGTCGCTCCGTCCCTGGTCGCAATTCACTCTCGGAGTTCCGGCGGCGCTGGCCGCACCGCCGGAAGCCGAGCAGGTTGCACAAGATCTGGCAACGATTCAAGGATGTGAGCGGGGAGTTCTCGGCTCTTCGACGCTGCACTTGTTTTGGGATGTGTTCGGGATGCTCTCGCGCCATCGCGTAGCAATCTACGTTGACGCGGGGACTTACCCGATCGCCCGCTGGGGAGCGGAACGGGCCGCAGGGCGTGGAGCTCTGGTGCGCGAGTTCGCGCATCACGATGCCGACGCTCTCGGCCGCGAGTTCCAGCATGACCGTCAACGTGGGCTGCGGCCGGTGGTGTTGACCGATGGATTTTGTCCAGTCTGCGGAAAGCCTGCGCCGTTGGCCGCGTACTTGGACGCCGTTCGCGCCCGCGGCGGAGGGATGGTTGTCGATGACACGCAGGCGCTGGGAATCTTTGGCCCTTCGCCCGCGCCGGATGCACCTTACGGCCGCGGCGGAGGTGGAATGCTTCCGCGCTTAGACCTCAACGGCCCGGATGTGCTGGCGATCAGTTCTCTAGCGAAGGCTTTCGGAGCGCCGGTGGCGATTTTGAGCGGAAGCAAAGAGATCGTAAAGGAGTTCGAGTTGAAAAGCGAAACTCGCATGCACTGTAGTCCGCCTTCGCGGCCCGCGATTCGGGCCGCGCAGCATGCGCTGGAGGTAAATCGCGAGCATGGAGACGCTCTCCGCCTGCGGTTGGCTTCGCTGGTCAGAAGTTTTCGTCAACGTGCGACTCAGGCCGGCTTTCGATGCGGGGAGAATCGTTTTCCCCTGCAAACGATTTTTTCCCCCAGCGATGCGGCTGCGATCGAACTGCATCAGCACTTACTCCGTCGCGGGATACGAACGGTCCTGCACCAGGGGCATGGCGGCCGGGCACTTCAACTTAGCTTCCTGATTTCGGCGCGGCACACCGCGGCGGAGATCGATCTTGCGACCTCTTTGCTTGCGGAGATCCGACCGGCAGTTTTTGGCCTTGGTGTTTTTGGCCTTTAGTTAAGACAAATCAACGTGAGGTGAACCAACATGACAGACGAATTCGGGTTTGAAGTGGGGCCTTCCTCGGAAGTTTACGAGGGTCACTTAGACGAAATGCTCGATCGGCTCGAGTTGCAGGAATCCAGCGCCTTCGAGTCTCCATTTTCTGGAGAGTGGGAATCGCCGTCCACGCTACGCCCCGCCGTTCGGAGGCCGGCATCGGCCGACCCTGCGCTCATCGCTCGAGCGCAAAAGCATAAGGACGCGTACGCCAGGCTCATGCGAGCGGTCGAGGCGATGAAAAAGCATGTAACCGTGCGAGATGGGCGCCTGCACTTCTTCCTGCCGGTTCGCTCCGCCGCCGAGGGAGCTGCCAGCCTGGGAATCGATCACCGGCTGTTCAATCACTTATACAACTCGCTGAAACTTCGGAGCATGCATCATCATCGGCTGCAGCCACGTCCAGCGATGGGCGGGGGCGCCACCGTGAGC
>Ga0210406_10006895_pt1 | contig 11655 bp, 8 predicted proteins | sample IncBWC30MmetaG_FD_155454 | JGI IMG/M metagenome (GOLD analysis project Ga0210406, IMG submission 155454) | Forest soil microbial communities from Barre Woods Harvard Forest LTER site, Petersham, Massachusetts, United States - Inc-BW-C-30-M | ecosystem: Environmental > Terrestrial > Soil >... | reverse complement strand
CCTCGAATTCGAGGTTGGCGGCGGCGTCGCGCATGCGCTTCTCCAGTTCGGCGATGTGGCCGCGCAGATTGTGCCCGACCAGATGGACGTCGCCCGACACGCCGGTATCGACTGTGTAGTGATCGCGCTCGGCGGTCGACTGCAGGATCTCGCTGATGTTCTTCTTGATCGAGGCGGGCGTGATGCCGTTTGCCGCGTTGTAGGCGGTCTGCTTGGCGCGGCGCCGGTCGGTCTCGGCGATCGCGTACTTGATCGAATCGGTCATCTTGTCGGCATAGAGAATGACCCGGCCGTCGATGTTGCGGGCGGCGCGGCCGATCGTCTGCACCAGCGAGGTCGGCGAGCGCAGGAAGCCCTCCTTGTCGGCGTCGAGGATCGCCACCAGCGCGCATTCGGGGATGTCGAGGCCCTCGCGCAGCAGGTTGATGCCAACTAGCACGTCGAAGGCGCCGAGCCGCAGGTCGCGGATGATCTCGATGCGCTCCAAGGTGTCGATGTCGGAATGCAGGTAGCGGCAGCGGATGCCGGCCTCGTGCATGTATTCCACCAGGTCCTCGGCCATGCGCTTGGTCAGCACCGTGACCAGCACGCGCTGGCCCTTTTTGGCGCAGTCGCGGCACTCTGCGATCAGGTCGTCGACCTGCTTCTCGACCGGGCGGATGATCACCGTGGGATCGATCAGCCCGGTCGGCCGGATGACCTGCTCGATGAAGGCGCCCTGGGTGCGCTCCATCTCCCACGGGCCGGGGGTTGCGCTGACGAACGTCGTCTGCGGGCGAAGCGCCTGCCACTCCTCGAACTTGAGCGGCCGGTTGTCGATCGCCGAGGGCAGGCGGAAGCCGAATTCGGCCAGGACGCTCTTGCGGTTGAAGTCGCCGCGGAACATGCCGCCGATCTGCGGCACCGTGACGTGGCTCTCGTCGACGATCAGCAGCGAGGTCTCGGGGAAGTACTCGAACAGGGTGGGCGGCGGCTCGCCCGCCTTGCGGCCGGTGAGGTAGCGCGAATAGTTCTCGATGCCGGCGCAGGCGCCGGTCGTCTCCATCATCTCGATGTCGAAGAGGGTGCGCTGCTCCAGCCGCTGCGCCTCCAGGAGCCGGCCGGCGCGATTGAACTCGTCGAGCCGCTGCTTGAGGTCGGTCTTTATCTGCTGGATGGCGTGCTGCATGGTCGGCCGCGGCGTCACGTAGTGGCTGTTGGCGTAGACCACGATGTCCGACAGCGTCGCCGTCTTCTCGCCGGTCAGCGGATCGAACTCGACGATCGACTCGATCTCGTCGCCGAACATTTCGATGCGCCAGGCCTTGTCCTCGTAGTGGGCGGGGAACAGGTCGACGGTGTCGCCGCGCACCCGGAAGGTGCCGCGCTGGAAGGCGTTGTCGTTGCGCTTGTACTGCTGCTCGACGAGGCGGCGCAGCAGGGTCGAACGATCGACCTTCTCGCCCTTGCTGAGGCGGAAGGTCATCGACTGGTAGTTCTCCAGCGGGCCGATGCCGTAGATGCACGACACCGAGGCCACGATCACCACGTCGTCGCGCTCCATCAGGGCGCGCGTCGCGGAGTGGCGCATGCGGTCGATCTGCTCGTTGATCGACGAATCCTTCTCGATGTAGGTGTCGGTGCGCGGCACGTAGGCTTCGGGCTGGTAGTAATCGTAGTACGAGACGAAGTACTCGACCGCGTTGTCCGGGAAGAAGCCCTTCATCTCGCCCCAGAGCTGCGCCGCCAGCGTCTTGTTCGGCGCCAGCACCAGGGTCGGCCGGTTCTGCGAGGCGATGACGTTGGCCATGGTGAAGGTCTTGCCCGAGCCGGTGACGCCCAGCAGCACCTGGTCGCGCTCGCCGCTCGACACACCTTCGATGAGCTGGCGGATCGCCTCGGGCTGGTCGCCGGCCGGCGTGTAGTCGGACACCAGCTTGAACGGCTTGCCGCCGACCGTTTCGGGCCGCCGCTGGATGTACGGCATCAGCAGGGGGACGGTCGAAACCGCGAGATTCTTTGAGGGCATGGCCTGCATTATATGATGCGCGGGTCGTGCTCCGGCAATGCTAGAGCTTGCACGATGCTGCCATTCCCTCGCCTCACCCCGAGGAGCGGCCCGCGGGTGGGAATCTCATGGCCGACCTGCTGACGCTTCCCTTCCTGATCTGTGCCGCCGTTGCCTGCATTGCAGGCACGGTGCGCGGGTTCGCCGGCTTTGGCGCGGCCATGATCATGACTCCGGTGTTCTCGGCGTTCTACGGACCGGCCGTCGGGGTGCCCCTCTGCCTGCTGCTGGAGATCGTCGTCGTCCTGCCGCTGTTGCCCGGCGTCGTGCGGCTGGTCGATTGGCGCCGCATCGGCCTGCTCCTGGCCGCCGCCGTCGTGGGCGTTCCCGTCGGCAATCTCGTGCTGACCCGCGTCGCGCCCGAGCCGATGCGCTGGGTGATCTCGGGCATCGTGCTCGGTGCTGTCGTTTTGCTGGCAAGCGGCTGGCGCTTTGCCGGCCGGCCGCGCACCGCGACGACCCTGGCGGCGGGCGTCAGCAGCGGCTTCCTGAACGGTCTGGCCGGCATGGCCGGGCCACCGATCGCCTTTTATTACCTGGCCGGTGACGAAACGGTTACACGCGTGCGGGCCAACCTCACGACCTACTTCGTGTTCGTCGATCTGGTGGCGCTCGCCATGTTCGCGTCGCGCGGCCTGGTCGACGGCAGCACGGGCGTGCAGGCGCTCTTCCTGGCGCCGGCCGTCGTGCTGGGCGGCATGCTGGGGGGGCGGCTTTTTCCGCTGGCCAGCGAGCGCTTCTACCGCCGTCTTGCACTGGTACTGTTGGTTGGCGTGGCGATCGGCGCCTTGATCCTGTGAGCGGGAAATTGTAGCGGGGCGGATATGAGGATCTGGGACAAAATCGTCGACGGGGCGACGCGGCTGGCCAACGGCGAGCCGATCGGCTCGCTGCTGGGCCTGGCGTCGCCGCCGGCCGACGACGGCGCGCATCCCGGCTTGCGCCAGATCGGCTTCACCATCGGCGTCATCGCGCTCGGCGCCAAGATGGCGGGCGCCGATGGCAACGTCTCGGATGTCGAGATCGAGGCGTTCCGCAATTTCTTCCAGGTGCCGCCGGGCGAAGAGAAGAACGTCGAGCGCTTCTTCGATCTCGCCAAGCGCGACGTCGCGGGCTTCGAGACCTACGCCCGCCAGCTCGCGGCGCTGTTTCCCGACGCGCCGGAAGTGCTGGAGAACGTGCTCGAGGGTCTGTTCGACATCGCCCGGGCCGACGGCCCGGTCGACGCCGCGGAAGCCGACTATCTCGCCAAGGTGGCGCGCATCTTCGGCCTCAGCAGCGCGCGCTTCGAGCGCGCCAAGGCGGCGGCGCTGGGCATCGTCGAGTGCGAGCCGTGCATCATTCTCGGCATCGACCCGCTGGCGACCGACGAGCAGGTGCGCGAGGCGTGGCTGCGCCAGGTGCGGGCCCACCATCCCGACCGGCTGATCGCGCAGGGCCTGCCCGAGGAGGCGATCGCGGTGGCCAACCGCAAGCTTGCCCTGATCAACGACGCCTACGACCGCTTGCGACGCGAGCGTGGACTGGTGCCCGCCCTGTCGTGAACGCGATCGACCTGCCGTCGCCCAACCATGCGCCGCGTCCGGCAGACGCCATCATCGACGTGCTGGTGCTGCACTACACCGAACTGCCGCTGAAGGAATCGCTCGACATCCTGTGCGACGGCGCGCGCGCGCATCGCGTCAGCGCGCACTATGTGCTGGCGGAGGACGGCATGGTCCATCGGCTGGTGCCCGAGGATCGCGTTGCCTGGCATGCGGGCCGCTCGTACTGGCGCGGCCGCGCGACCTTGAACGCCACCTCGGTCGGCGTGGAGATCGTCAATCTGCACGGCGATCGCCACGACTATCCAAAGCCGCAGATCGCGGCGCTGATCGAGCTTTGCCATGGCATCCTCGGGCGCCATCCCGCCATCGTGCCGCGCAATGTCGTGGGCCACTCCGACATCGCCCCCAAGCGCAAGACCGATCCCGGCCTGCGCTTTCCCTGGGCGATGCTGGCCGAGGCCGGCATCGGGCTGTGGCCGCGCCCCGGCGCCCGTCCGCTTGTCGGCGACGTGCAGGCGGGCCTGCAGCGTCTCGGCTATCCGCCGGCCCTCGACGTGACGACCGAGGACATCGTCGCCGCCTTCCAGCGCCGCTTCCGGCCGGCCAAGGTCGATGGCATCGCTGACCCCGAGACCCGCGCCCTTCTGGGCGACCTGCTCGAGCAGGTCGGAGCGCAGGCGTAGCGCGCCGGCCTATGGAGGCTCGATAATGCGAGTGGACGTGCATGCTCATCTATGGAGCGAACGATATCTCGATTTTCTGGTCCGGCTTGGAAACAGCCGCACCGCGGTCCATCGCGGGCTTGGTGCGGGGGCGACGGATGACGAGCTTCGAAAACGGTTTGAACTGATGGATGCCGCCGGGATCCGGATGCAGATCCTCTCCGTAACTCCGGCGTCGCCGCACTTCGAGCACCGAGCGGACGCCGTGGAAGCCGCGCGCCTGGCGAACGACGAATACGCCGCAATGACACGGCGCTTCCCGGATCGCTTTCGCGCCTTCGCGGCTCTTCCGTTGCCGCACACGGAGGCCTCGCTTGCAGAGCTGGGGCGGAGCTTCGATGAGCTGGGCATGGTTGGCGCCGCGGTCACGACTTCGGTGCTGGGACGCCCGCTCTCCGATGGCGTATTCCATCCGATCTACGCCGAGCTCAATCGTCGAAAGAGCGTGCTCTATATACATCCGGCGGGTTGCGGCGCGGAATCGCCCTTGATCAACGAGCATCGGATGGTCTGGTCGGTGGGGGCACCGATCGAGGACACGATCGCCATCATGGGCCTCGTCCTGGCAGGCATCCCCGGTCGATATCCCGACATGAAGATCATCGCATCCCATCTCGGCGGTCTGCTGCCCATGGTGGTGAAACGCGTCGACGACCACATGGCCTTCGAGGCGCCGGATATTTCGGAGAAGCCGAGCCTGACGTTCAGACGCTTGTGGTACGACACCGTCGGCCACAATCACGTGCCTGCGCTGCGTGCGGCGGCCGAAGCGTTGGGCGCGGATCGGCTGTTGCTTGGAACGGACTTTCCATACCAGTCGGGGGAACTGTTCTACGCCGCGGTGGATTATGTAAGGCGAGCGGGGCTTTCCGAAAACGACGTTCGCGCGATCTTGGATCGCAACGCAGCGCTCTTGTTCGGGTTGGCGACCGTAACGCCCGCCTCCCCTTGACCGGGTTCTGTCAGGGGCCTAGCTAGGCGCGCGGGTCAGGCGGCTGGATGGCTGCGCCGGGCGGGCAACCGCAGGGCGAGGAAAGTCCGGGCTCCACGGAGACACGGTGCCGGATAACGTCCGGCGGGGGCGACCCCAGGGAAAGTGCCACAGAAAACAAACCGCCTGTCCGGTTCGCCGGGCCGGCAAGGGTGAAACGGTGGGGTAAGAGCCCACCGCGCGACCGGCAACGGGAGCGGCACGGCAAACCCCACCGGGAGCAAGACCAAATAGGGGCGGCACGCCGGGCAACCGGCAGCGGTGTTTCCGCGTCGCCGCCCGGGTCGGTCGCGCGAGGCGCTCGGCAACGGGCGTCCCAGAGGAATGGCCATCCATCGCTCCCGGCATCGCTGGGAGCGAGGACAGAACCCGGCTTACAGGCCGTCTGACCCGTCTTGATTCCGCTTTGCGTGTCGCATCTACAAGCCCTTGCGTTTGCCGCCGGCCGATGCACAATAGATGTAGTGTCTAACGCCTTCAGATTCCTTGTGGATTCCTGTCATTGGTGATTGCTTCCCCGAATATCCCATGATATCCCATTGTATCCCGGATAACAGTTAGCGCAGGGGCGTGGGGCACCGGCGGCGGGATACAGGGGGACGGGGCCGTGGCATTTCGGTCCGAAATCCTGATCAAGCTCGATAAGAAAGGCCGGGTCTTGTTGCCCGCAGCCTTCCGTGACGAGCTGCCGGCCGACGACCGCGGCGCCTTCGTCCTCTATCACTCGCCCAACCTACCCGGAGTCGTGAACGGCAATTCGCGCGCGGGCTTCGATTCCATGCTCGACCGGCTGCGCGCCGAAGCGCTCGGTCCCAAGGGCGCGCTCAAGGTGGCGCTCGACGACGAGGCGTTCGATCCGGCGGGCTACCTGTCGGCCAGCGCCCGCACCATCGCCATGGAACCGGACGGTCGCTTCTCGCTGCCGGCCGAGTTCGCCGGCGTGCTCGAGGTCGGCGATGGCGTGATGCTGGTCGGCAAGGGCGACAAGTTCCAGTTGTGGAATCCCGGGCGCTGGCAGGCCCGCCGCGATTCCGATCGCGACAAGATGGCGGCCTTCGTACGCGGCCTGGGCGGGGGTGACGCATGACCGCCGCGTCCCACGTTCCCGTCCTTGCGCGCGAGGTCGTCGACGCCCTGCAGCCGCGCGACGGCGGCCGCTATCTCGACGGCACGTTCGGCGCCGGCGGCTACGCGACCGCGATGCTCGATCGCGCCGACTGCCAGGTGATCGCCCTCGACCGCGATCCCGACGCCATCGCCGCGGGCCAGGCGCTCGCCGAGCGCTATGCGCCGCGGCTGCGCCTGATCGAAGGTCGCTTCGGCGACATGGCCGAGCTTTTGGCGGCCGAGGGCGTTGACGATGTCGACGGCGTGGCGCTCGATCTCGGCGTCTCCTCGATGCAGTTCGACCAGGCGGATCGTGGCTTCTCGTTCCGCGCTTCGGGCCCGCTCGACATGCGCATGGAGCGCAACGGCCCGTCCGCCGCCGACCTGGTGAACGAGGCCGACGAGGCCGAGCTCGCCGACATCATCTGGCGATATGGCGAGGAGCGGAAGAGCCGCCGCGTGGCGCGCGCCATCGTCGAGGCGCGCAAGCACAAGCGCATCGAGACCACGGCCGAGCTGGCCGACATCGTGCGCCGAGCCGTCGGACCGAAGGGCAGGGACGAGAGCGATCCCGCCACCCGGAGCTTCCAGGCGCTACGCATCGCCGTGAACGACGAGCTGGGCGAGCTCGAGCGCGGGCTCGCCGCGGCCGAGCAGGTGCTGGCGCCGGGCGGACGGCTGGCCGTCGTCTCGTTCCATTCGCTGGAGGATCGCGCGGTCAAGGAATTCGTGCGCGCCCGCGCCGGCCGCACGCCGGGCCCGTCGCGCCATGCGCCGCCGCGCGCTGCGGACCGTGCCGCGACGCTGGGCGACCTCACGCGCAAGCCGGTGCTGCCGTCGGCCGCCGAGATCGCCGAAAATCCGCGCGCCCGCTCGGCGCGCCTGCGCGTGGCCGAAAAGCTTTCTGGGGGAGGCCGCGCATGATCCATCGCGGACTCCTGTTCTGGTCGGTCGCCGCCGTCGCCACGGCGGTCGGCCTGTTCACCGTGAAATACAAGGTGCAGGATCTCGAGGAGAAGATCGACCGCACCAACCAGAAGATCATCGAGAGCCAGCAGGCCACGCACATCCTGCGGATCGAATGGGCTCACCTCAACGAGGCCGAGCGCATCGAGCGGCTCGCCATCAAGCATCTCAACCTCGAGCCGGCCTCGATCAAGCAGGTCATCCGGCTCGATTCGCTCAAGTCCGAATCTGTCCCCCCGCGGCGCGATCCACCACTCCCTTCCCCCCCACGAACGGGCAACGACGTCCCCTCGTCGAGCTTGCCCGGTGGTGGTCGCGTCGCAGCGGAGGCCGGCAGCCCCTCGCCGGCCTCCGCACCCCATCCAGCGCGTTCGTCCGGACCCACGACGCCCCCTCGACCGGCCCCGATTCAAGAGCCGGCAACAACGGGTCCGGATGGCGACGGCCAGAGCGCCGCAGTGTCGATCGACGAAATCCTCTCGCGAAATGAAGGGGGTCGTCGGTGAGACTGCGGCGCAGGTCTGCCTCGCCCGAACCGGCCGCCGCGGCAAACGCGGCGGCCGGCGCGCGTTACGGGTCGGTTCAGGAGCGTCTCAAGGGCGACGCGCAAGAGACGGCCCGCCAGCGCATCGTCATCGCCTCGATGATCTTCGTCATGGCTTTCGTCGCCGTCGGCCTGCGCATGAGCTACGTGTCGCTGCTGCGCGACGGCGCGGAGCCGACGGAGCGAGTCGCCGCCCGTGGCGGTTCGATCCAGGCCGAGCGTGCCGACATCGTCGACCGCAACGGCGTGGTGCTGGCGACCTCGGTGCCGGTGATGTCGGCCTTCGTCAATCCGCGGCTCCTGCTCGATCCGCAGGATGCCGCGCGCAAGATCGTGGGCGCACTGCCCGAACTCAAGTACGACGACGTGCGCGAGAAGCTCGAAGGCGACAAGACCTTCGTGTGGATCAAGCGCGGATTAAGTCCGCGCGAGCAGGACAAGGTCAACCGCCTCGGCATTCCCGGCCTCGAGTTCCAGGCCGAGGAGCGCCGCATCTATCCGCAGGGAACGGCGGCCGCCCACGTCCTGGGCTATGCCAGCGTCGACAATGCCGGCCTGGCCGGCGTCGAGCGCTTCTTCGACCAGCAGCTGCAGAGCGGCGAGACGCTGCAGCTCGCCATCGATCTCCGCCTGCAGCGCATGGTCGAGCGCGAGATCGCGGCCGCGGTGAAGAAGTTCTCGGCGATCGGCGCCACCGCCATCGTCATGGACGCGACCAACGGCGAGGTCCTCGCCATGGCCTCGCTGCCGACCTTCGATCCAAACAGCACCAAGACCCTCACCAACGAAGCGCTGTTCAACCGCGCCACGCTCGGTGTCTACGAGCAGGGCTCGACCTTCAAGATCTTCAACACCGCCATGGCGCTCGACACCGGCAAGGTGACGTTGAGCAGCGTGTTCGACGCCACCTCGCCGATCAAGATCGACCGCTTCACGATCAACGACGACCATGCCCAGCGCCGGCCGCTCACCGTGCCGGAGCTCTTCAAGTTCTCGTCCAACATCGCCTCGGCCAAGATGGCGGTGGCGATGGGCACCGAAACCCAGCGCGCCTTCTTCGACAAGATCGGCTTTTTGAAGCCGCTCACCACGCAGCTCACCGAGCTCGCCGCGCCGCTCTATCCGCGGCACTGGATGACGATCAACACCATGACCATCGCCTTCGGGCACGGCATCTCGGTAACGCCTTTGCACCTGGCCACCGGCGCCGCCGCCGTGGTCAATGGCGGCATGCTGTATTCGCCGAGCCTGGTCAAGCGCAACGCCGCCAGCGATCCCGGCCGCCGCATCATCCAGGCCAAGACCTCGGTGATGATGCGCCAGCTGCTGCGGCTCAACGTCGTCGACGGCACCGGCAAGAAGGCCGACGTGCCGGGCTACGAGGTCGGCGGCAAGACCGGCACCGCCGAGAAAGCCGCGCGCGGCGGCTACCGCCAAAAAGCCCTAATCAGCTCGTTCGCTGGCATGTTCCCGATGAACGATCCGAAGTTCGTCATTGTGGTGTCGCTCGATGAGCCCAAGGGCATCGCCGAAACCGCCGGCTACGCCACGGCGGGCATGGTGGCCGCGCCCAGCGTCAAGACGCTCATCGAAGAGATCGCGTCGCTCTACGGCATCCTGCCGGGCGACCTGAAGGAGGGCCTGCCGCCGATCGAAATCGCCTCCACTCCGGTGCCGGCACAGGTGGTGCCGCCGCAATTCGTGCCGGCGAACGCACGCCATCGCGCGCAGGAGCCGCGCAAGGCGCTGCCGGCAGGGCCCGGCCCCAACCAGACGGCGGCCGCACCCGCAGCGGGAGTGCGCCGCGTTGCTGCTGAGTGAGCTCATGCGGGCGAGCGCCGACGCCACCGCGTCTCCTGCCGCCTGGCCGCGCGACCTTGTTCTTTCCGGCCTTACCCTCGACTCCCGCAAGGTAAAGCCGGGCTTCCTGTTCGCGGCCCTCGCCGGTGCCCGCCAGGACGGCGCGGCGTTCGTCGCCGACGCGGTCGGGCGCGGCGCGGTGGCGATCCTTGCCGCCTTCGACGCGGAGTTGCCGCCGCTCGATCCCGCCATCGTCGTCGTGCGCGCCAGCAATCCGCGTCGTCGCGTGGCGCTGATGGCCGCCGCCTTCGCCGGTCTGCAGCCCGCCACCATCGCCGCGGTCACCGGCACCAACGGCAAATCCTCGACCGTGCACTTCGTGCGCCAAATCTGGCAGACGCTTGGCCTCAGCGCCGCGAGCGTCGGCACGCTCGGCATCGTCTCGCCGGGGCTGACGCGCGACGCCGGCCTCACCACGCCGGACCCGGTGCTGCTTCACGAGGACCTGGCGACCCTGGCGCGCGAGGGCGTGACGCATCTTGCGATCGAGGCATCGAGCCATGGTCTCGATCAGCATCGCCTCGACGGCATCCGCCTCTCGGCCGCCGGCTTCACCAACCTGACGCACGAGCATCTCGACTACCACGCCTCGATGGACGACTACTTCGCGGCCAAGGCGCGGCTGTTCGAAAGCCTGTTGCCGCAAGGCGGCACGGCGGTCGTGAATGCCGACAGCGACCGCGCCCCGGCCCTGGCCGCGATCTGCAAGCGCCGCGGCATCCGTTTCTGGACCTACGGCGCAAGAGGCCGCGAGTTCCGGCTGCTGAAGGACCAGCCGACGCCGGCCGGCCAGCATCTTTTGCTCGAGATGCTGGGCCAGCGTCATGAGATCGAGCTGCCGCTGGTCGGCGGCTTCCAGGCCTCCAATGCGCTGGGCGCCCTCGGCCTCGTCGTCGCGACCGGCGGCGATCCGACGCACGCCGCGCAGGCCCTGGCGAGCGTAAGCGGTGCGCCCGGCCGCCTGCAGCTCGTCGCCCGTCATCGCTCGGGCGCAGCGGTCTATGTCGACTACGCCCACAAGCCCGAGGCGCTCGAAACCGTCCTTGCGACCTTGCGTCCCTTCGCCCGCGGCAAGCTGGTCGTGGTGTTCGGCTGCGGTGGCGATCGCGATCGCGCCAAGCGGCCGGTGATGGGCGAGATCGCCACGCGCCTCGCCGATCTCACGCTGGTGACCGACGACAATCCGCGCAGCGAGGAGCCGGCGGCGATCCGCGCCGAGATCGTGCGCGGCATTCCGGCCGAGCGGAAGAACTGGACCGAAGTGGCGGACGGCCGGCATGCCGCCATCGAGCAGGGCATGGCGGCGCTCGGTGGCAAGGACGACCTGCTGCTGATCGCCGGCAAGGGCCACGAAACCGGCCAGACGATCAAGGGCGTGACGCATCATTTCGACGATGCGGAGGTCGCGCGCGAGTTCGCGGAGGCGGTGACGTGAGCGCACTGTGGACCTCCGCCGAGGTGGCGCGCGCCCTGGCGCCGGCGGCGATCGCGGCGCCGTTTGACGCGAACGGCGTCACCTTCGACAGCCGCGCCGTCGCCAAAGATGACCTGTTCTTTGCCTTGAGCGGCGAGACCACCGACGGTCATGGTTTCGTCGGCGAAGCTTTCAAGCGCGGCGCCGCGGCCGCCGTGGTGTCGCGCGATGTCGAGGGTGCGGGCGGCACGCTGATCCGTGTGCCCGACACCATGCAGGCGCTGGTCGACCTTGGCCGCGCCGGCCGCCGGCGCAGCAAGGCCCGGATCGCAAGCGTCACCGGCTCGGTCGGCAAGACCAGCACCAAGGACGCGCTGCGTGCCATGCTGGCGGCCCAGGCGCCGACCTCGGCCAGCGCGGCAAGCTTCAACAACCACGTCGGCGTGCCGATAAGCCT
>Ga0210406_10006894_pt1 | contig 11655 bp, 5 predicted proteins | sample IncBWC30MmetaG_FD_155454 | JGI IMG/M metagenome (GOLD analysis project Ga0210406, IMG submission 155454) | Forest soil microbial communities from Barre Woods Harvard Forest LTER site, Petersham, Massachusetts, United States - Inc-BW-C-30-M | ecosystem: Environmental > Terrestrial > Soil >... | reverse complement strand
ACCTCTCGGGTGGCGGCGCTGACGTATTTACCAGCTACATCGGCGCAGGGACGATCGACTTCGGCGGCGGTACGCGCACGATTGATGCGAATTCCAGCATCAGCACATCCAATGTTGTTTTCGGTGGCGGCTCGACCACGGTGAACGGCAGCTACAATGCGGCGGTTGGCACCAGTGTGAGCGGCAGCGGCTCGGGCGATCTGAAGATCGCGACCGCAGGCCTTGGCGCGCTGGGCATGAGCGGCGGCACACTGAACCTTGAAGCGGCGGCGGCGACGGCGGCTTCGCTGTCCCAATCGGGCGGGACGCTGATGGGGAGCGGGACGCTGACGGTGACGGGCGGGGCGACGTTCGGTGCGGTCAGCAGCACGGAAAGCGGGACCGGCACGACCCTGGTGGAGGGCGGCGCGTCGTTTGCCACGGGCAGCAATAATATGACGGTGACGCTGTCGCGGACGCTGGAGCTTCAGGGCACCAGCACGGTGAGCGGGAGCAGCGGCGGCACGATTGCGCTCGGCACGACCGGCATACTGAAGATCGACAGCGGGGCGATCTTCAACGACACGTCCGGCGGCGGCTTCACGATCTCCGGATCGACCGGCAAAGTGATCAATGCCGGTACGTGGGAGAAGACCCTCAACAGCGGCACCACGACGATCGGTGCTTTGTTCAGCAACAGTGGCACGATTTCCGTCACGAGCGGCACGTTACGGATTACGGGCACGCTGACCAACCTAGCCGGGGGGGCATTGTTCGTCCAAAATGCGACGATCGAACTCGCTGCAGTGAGTGGGGGCACCAACGTCAGCTTCGGCGGGACCAGTGGCGTGATCCAGCTCGATTCCGCAGTCTCGAGCGCTCAGTCTGCTGGCGTTTCCGCCACATCCAGCGGCGCCCCCGTCACGATCACGGGCAACGGCAGCATTACCTCAACATCGGCTGATGCCATCGACGTAACATCCTCGGGCGGAAATGTTTCGGTCACGCCGGCCGGTGCGATCACTGGCGGGCTGATTGGCATTTCGATCGTTGAAAACGGCGTCGGCAACGTTACCGTGACGGCATCGGGAGCCGGCCAATCCGTGGTCGGGCAATCCGGTCAGGGCATCTTTGTGGAAGAAAGCGCTTCGGCTTCGGGAAGCATCCTGATCAATGGCTCCGACAACGTCACCGGCACCGGCAATAACAATAGCGGAATCCTGGCCGAGATCCTGAACGCCGCAAATAACAACAACATCACTGTCAGCCAGACCGGAAACATCAGCGGCGGGTTCGACGGAATTCGTGCGTTCACCGACGGCAATGGCAACGTAACGGTTACGACGGGTCCGAGCATAACCATCAGCGGCAGCCAGCTTTTTGGAATCGTTGCGCTATCATTTGGCACGGGAAGCCTTTCCGTAACTACGACGACGAATGACATTGTCACGTCGGGCAGTGCTGGTCTCGTCGCTCAAAATGACGCGACGTCGCTTCCTCAGGCCGACGCGAGTTCAATCTCGGTCACGGCTGTTGGGACCATCAATTCGGGGACCACCCTTACTACGGCAAATGTGGTGCCGGCTGGAATTATCGCGGGCTATCTTGGGGCGACCTCCGGCTCGGGAACGCCTAACGCGGCCGTTTTCGGAAACGTATTGGTCAGCAATTCCGCCAGGATCAATGCCGCCGGGGGCGACGGAATTCGCGCCTTCAATTTTGGCAGCGGCAACATAACCATCAACGATCAGCCGAGCACAACGATCACAGCGCCGGGGCGTTTTGGAATTCTGGCTTCCATCTTTGGCGCCGGCAATATCTCGATTTCAACGGCGGCGAACGATTTCATCAACTCCGGTTCGTCGGGTATTCAAGCGAACGACTCTGGAACCGTCGTTCCGGCCACCAGCACGGTCAGTGTGACCGCCTTCGGGACCATCAACTCAGGTTTTGTGCCGACCAGCGGAGGTAACGGTGTGCCGAGCGGAATTTCCGCCGGATACAACGGCGGCTCGGGAACGACCAATAGCAACGTCCAGGGCAACGTCATGGTTGACAGCTCGGCTACGATCAACGCGGCCTTGGGCTTTGGAATCAACCTCTTCAACTTTGGCGTCGGAAATCTGACGGCGACCCTCGAGAGCTCCTCGGCGATTACCGCTCCGACAACGGGTGTGAATGCCTTTGCGCAGGGCGGCGGAAGCGTTTCGATCACTAACCACGGAGCGGTCACGGTTGCGACCGGCACCGGGATTGCGACCGGCACTGGGAACGGCGGCGCCAACAGCGCCAGCGGCGTGATCTCGGTGACCAACTCCGGCACCGTTTCGGCGCTTGGCTCGATCGATAAGTCGGTCATTCAGATCAATAATGGCAGCACGCAAGCCGCGACATTTACGAATTCCGGGACTGTCACCTCGCAGCTGTTTTCGGACAGCACCCAAAATCAGGTCCTGGGCGTTTTTAATGGCGGTATCACCGTCAACAATTCGGGCGTCATAACCGGTAACGTCAACCTGACGGCGGCAACCTTCAACAACAACAGCGGCGGCACCTGGAACGTCAACGGATCGAGCTTGTTCGGCAACGGCGCAAACGTCATCACCAATTCCGGTATCATCAGTATTGCAGATGTGACAATATTTGCGGAGTCATCGGGGACATCCGGCACGCTCGCATTCGACAACGCGAGCACGGTCAATCTGCTGTCGGATTCGTACGCCTTTATCGGAGGGCCTGTCGCCGGCATCAACGGCACCAGCGGCACGTTCTCGATCGGAGATTTCTCAACACTGGAATTTGGAAACTCCGTCGCCGCCGGACAGACGGTTTCGTTCGTCGACGGCAATGCCTTGCTCACGCTGGACAGTCCGTCGACTTTCAACGGCACCATCGCCAATCTCACGATCGGCGACACGATCCTGCTGCAGGGAATAACGATTCCAAATTCCAGTGATATTTCGATTAGCGGACCGATCACTCCGGGCGGCTCAATTTATGATCTGACGATTACCGAAGCGAGCCAAACCCTGACCTATCAGATCGAATTTCAAACCGGTGTTTCCCCCTCGGGCGTGACGTTCAGCCTGCTTGCCCCCGATTTGATCCAGCTTGTGCCCTCGACGGCGATGCCCGTCACCGGCTCGCTCGGTACCACGATCGAGCCAGTGTCTTCGTCGCCGCAGTTCTACATTCTTTCGAACGCGACGATCTCCGGATCGAGCGGTCCCGGTTTCGTTGCATCGTCAAGCGACGCCACGGCCAGCGATTTTCTCACCGTAGAAATCACCCAGACGTCGTCGATATCGGGATCTGGATCGGGCAGTAGCGGCGTCAACCTGACGACGACGGCCGGCGCCAACGCCAGCATCGCACTTATCAACGCAGGTTCGATCACCTCCGCCGGAGGGAATGGGATCAACACGAATATCAATTCCGGTACGGGGTCGACCATCATCGCCGACTACGGCACCGTGTCCGGTGCGTTCAACGGGATCAACGCCAACACGAACGGCAGCGGCCAAATCGATGTCGCTGTGGAAGCCGGCGTAATGGTCACAGGAACAGGAGATGGAACAACAACAAACCCGGGATTCGCAATCTCGGCGGTTTCGTCGGGGGGCAATGTGATCGTCAATACCTCGCTCGGAGACACCTTGAATTCCGGGAGCAGCGGTATCAACGCTCAGGACCACGCGGCTTCCATAGCGCAGGCGACCAACAGCTTTATTTCAATTGAAACCTCGGGCACCATCAATTCCGGTGCCACGCCTCCGAGCAGCGGCAGTCAGCCAGGCGGAATCAAGGCCGGCTTTAACGGCGGGCCCAACAACCTGCCGACGACCGCCGTTTTCGGCAACGTCATTATCAACAACTTCGCGAACATTAATGCAGCCGGGGGATACGGGATATTTGCCTTCAACAACGGCGTGGGCAACATCGACGTCACGGACAATTCCGGCACGACGATCACCGCCAACGCCGGCCCCACCACTCCGGCCAATGCCCAATATGGAATTGGCGCCTTCGATCACGAGGCCGGGAACATCACCGTTAGCGTGGCACTTAATGCGACAATCAATTCCGGCAGCGCAGGAATCGAGGCCGTCAATACCGCTGCGGTCATTTCGCCAGCCCAGACAGGTTCCGTCACGGTAGTCGCGCTCGGGTCGATCAATTCCGGCGCAAACTCCGGCAATTCAAATACGACCCCCGCCGGAATTGTGGCGGGTTTCAACGGCGGAGCCAATGGCGGAGCCACTCCTGTTTTTAATCCGAACGTCAATGGCAACGTATTTGTCGATTTCGACGGAACCATCAACTCTGCTCCCGGCAACTCTGCTGCCGGCCCCGGGATAAGAACGTTCGATGAGGGGATCGGAAGTATCGTTGTCAACGTCGGGAATGGTGCCAGCATCACCGCGTTGCACAGTTCGACCGCCGCTTCGGACAACGCTCCATACGGTATTGGAGCATTCACTTTCGGTCCCGGCAACATCACCGTAACAACATCGAACGGTGACATGATCCAATCGGGGAGCTCTGGAATTGAAGCTGTCAGCGTAGAAGCACCAACAGCTGCTGCGGCCGAAGCGTTTATCACTGTAACGGCCTTGGGCACCATCGACTCCGGAACCATTCTGACCAACGACGGCGCTGAGCCTGCCGGAATATCGGCGGGGTTCCTCGGCGGCGCAAGTCCGACAGCAAATCTCTTTGTCAACGGCACCGTCACCGTCAACAACGCCGCCAACATCGCTGCCGCCGCGGGCGATGGTATCCATGCATTCAACGAAGGGAACGGAGATGTCCGGGTCAACGACTCCGGAGCGACCGTAACCGGGGCGAACAACGGGATCTTTGCCTCGATCGAAGGCGGGGGCTCCGGCAACGTTAGCGTCAACATCGGTGCCGGAGCGAATGTAACGGGGACGTCGAACGACGGGATTTTTGCATCCAGCACCGGTGCGGGCAATATCAGCGTCATGAACAACGGCAATGTAACGGGCGTCGCGGCCGCCATCGACGCGACGACGACGTTAACCGGTACCGTGACGATCGATAATTTCGGCAACCTGGTGGGCGAGGTCATCGCATTCAACGCATCTTTCACCAATGAGGCCGGCGCAAGTTGGTCTTGCAACGGGGGCAACGCTTTCACCGGTTCCAGCAATCTGTTCAATTTTGGCGCCATCCAAAGCAACGGCACCTCCGAGATTTCCGGACTGGCGGGCATTGCAAACTCGGGTAGCTTCGAGGTGCAATCGGGAAGCCTCAAGCTCGACACGGGCATCTCCGGGACTGGTACGCTCACGATTGACGCCGGGGCGACGTTGGAAGTTGTTTCAGCAATCTCATCCGGTCAGACCGTGGTCTTCAAAAGCACGACGGGAATTCTGAAACTCGACCAGGCCGAGAACTTCAATGGCGTAGTTTCCGGTTTCAGCACGACCGATGGAACGCAGGCCCACTCCGACCAGATCGATCTCGCAGACATCAATCGCCTCTCGACGGGCTTCAGCGAGCAGTTCAACGCGACCGCCGACACGCTGACCGTCACCGACGGCATCAACACTTCGGTGATCCATTTCACGGGCAGCGTCGGCAACCTCAGCTTCGTACCCGACGGCACGAGCGGGACAATCGTCTACGATCCGCCGAGCACCAGTCAGAATGTCGGGCCCGGTCAAGGCGTGACCCCAGTGACGATGCAAGATCCCGGACCCGCCCCGAGCACGATCGTTGCAAGTGCGCCAAACCAGGCGTTGAGTGGTTTTGGCGCCAACGATCACTTTGAGTTCAATTTCGACAAATTCGGCCACCACACCACGACGGATTTTCATCCGCCTTCCGATGGCCTTCAGTTTGATGAATCGATATTTGCGAACGCGCAGGCCATTTTGCATGCTCTACACGATGACGGCCGTGGCGACCCGGTCGTCGCGGTCGACAGCCATGAAACGACCCCGGTCGGCGCGCTGAAGGGCCATTTGCACGTCGCTGATTTCCATTTTATCTAGTCCGGGCCTGCGGGAAACGTCGCAAATTTAGTTAGAGCGCCTGGCAAGACGACCGCCCCATCACCCGTTGCTCGGCGAACTTGACGCGGTGCGGATCCGATGAGGTGCGGCCGCATGAGGCAGGGCTGAGAGGCCACGAACTTCAGATGGTCGCGATCGCGTTCGCGTACGGGTTTGCCGATGATAGTGACCGAAGTCGTGAACAATCCCAGGAGGTTGTTGACCACGGATTCCGACTTCCGTATCTATCGGCGGCCCGGTCGGCAGATGATTCCATGCGTGCTCCCGCGATGAAACCGGCTCAATGCGTGGAACGTGTTAGGCGCCGCGGGCGTCGAGTTCATCGACGAGAACGGTGGGGGACCAGGCGTACGCCTTCGAAAGCCGCCAAAGCAGAGGCGGTGAGAACCGCTGACGTTTTTTTTCGCACCGAACCCAATGTTTGTTTGCAGTGATGATCCCACAGTTGAGCCTACCGCGTTCGACGACATCGTGGTCCGCCTACCAGGATTACCAATCATGACAGCACGCGAATATATCGATAGCCCGCCACCCGGCTGGTTTGTGCTCGACGTGATGCAGCGAGAACTTGACGGACAGGATTGGGTCGCACTGCTGATCGATACCGATCCCGATGATCTCCACGCACGCCGCTCAGCGCGTCAGTGCTGGGTTAATATTCCTGGCCAGCACAAAACCAGGGACACTGCCTGCGATGCTTTAGAGGTCATGCTTCTCGGCACTGAGGCTGACGACAACACCTGAGTACTATGTACCTCCGAGCTAGGTGAAGGCCTACCTCAAACGCAGCAAGAACGACGCAAATGATGCGGCTGCGATCTGCGAGGCGGTGATGCGGGCCGTCGATGCGGTTCGTCCCGACGAAAACGCGGCATGTAAGGGCGGTGCACGACGCGGCGGGTGCGGTCGGCCCCTACGCGGTCACGCCGGAGGCGTGGGACAAGATTCTGGCGGCGCCGGATTTTCAAACCTGACCGCGCAACGTGTTTTCGGATTGCCCTATTTCCAAATTGGACTAGCCTGCCGAAGCAGAGTTTATCGGAGGGCGCGCGTGTGAACTCCACCCTTAGGATCCAGAAGTCAGAACCAATAACCTTGATTGAAAAAATCAAGGCCGAGATCAAAAAGCGCGCTGAGAGGAAGGCTAAGCGGATGCTGCTTAAGAGGCCCAAAAGGCTGACGAAACGCTACGACTAGTCGATCAGCTCGTCGGTATCATTGGTTTCCTCGAATAGCGTCCTCAGCAACCGCCATAGTTCGCGGTGCCCCGCAGTTTGACCGCCTTGCTTGAGATAATCCGCGATATCCATTGTGGCGGTTTGCATCTCAATCGTGCCGTCAACGCGTGCATCTAAGTGTGCCACCTCGCGCTCGACATACAAGCTCTTGGTGTCCGTATCGAAGACCAGCATGCAACGATCCGCGTGGGTGACCTCAGGTCCTTTTATCTGACGATGCAGTTCTCGCTTTAGGAGAGCCATTTTTCTACTCCCGACGATGATGGTTTCCGACAGCAAGCAAAGTTTTCAGCACGAGTCATGTCCAGTCTTGGTTGGACAGTGTCGCTGACACTCCCAGTATAGGCCAGTTCACCGTTGATATAACGATTATGCGCGAGGCAAGCTGCTGCCGCGTGACCACAAGGATTGGTACGATTAGAGCTTAGAAACTTCCATTGTGCCTGCCCGTCAGGGCAGCATGCCGAAGCAACTTGGGGGAGCGGTTTTGTACAGAGCGTCAAAACAATATCTGACTGCAACCGTTACCGGGCTAGTCGTCGCCATTCTGCTTTCGCCGACGGCAACCGCATTCAAGGCATCGCGGCGCCTGAGATGGACGGCAAAATCTCCGCCGACTCCCGAGGTCTCAGAAGGTCGCCGCCTTGAGCGAACCGTTTAGGCGAGTAATCCAAAGTGCCGCTGTTCCTGGGGCGAATTTTTGCTCTGCTTGATACGATCGCCCTCGCAGCCGGCCAGCAGCGTTGCGAGGGCTAGGATGACCAATACGCGCATGAGCTGATCTCCCGAAATGCCCCGCATTTCTGCCACCGCGTTCTAGCACGGGCGGGAAGACCGGCATATTGGGCACGAAAAACCCCGCTCCAACCGGCGGCGGCGCACAACCGCTAAAAAAAGAGCCGCCCCTGAGGGACGGGGCGGCTTTTAGTTTTTGAGCTGGTCAGGTATCAGCCCCCAGTCGTCCGTCTTTTGCGGTCGTGATGACTGCTGTCATAGAAAAGGCCGGACGATTCTGATGTGACTTGGAAATCACATTCACAGGTTCGTTGTGCTGCCTGTGAAGCGTCGCCAGATTGCCGCCCGCACGCCACCAAACCGCCCGTCGAGTCGCTCAATCCGCCCCGCGTGAGCTTTGGGGGATCAACAGCGTACACGTCAAAGTCAATGTACAAAGCGTCGAACGATATCAGACTGCATCAGTAACCGCGCTAGTTGCTGTGATCTTGTTTAGTCATTTAAATCGATCCGAACACAAACGTCGCTTGAGAGCCGCTGGGGTCATGTTCTTCGACGAGAACGGTGGTGGACCAGGTGTGCGCCTTCGGAAGCCGGCAAAGCCGAAGCGCTGAGAGCCGGCCGCGGCTTTTTTGCGAAACGAACCCAATTTCCCTGCTCGACCAGGCCCATGGCCGAAGCGGACTGGAGTCCTCCGGCATCCAGTTCAGCGAAAAGATGGGAGCGGCCGGACTTCGATTTCCGAGATCTGAAAACTCGGGTGTGCTGCCGTGGTGAGCTTGCATCACGGCGACAGATTGATCATCCAACTCCAACCATGGAAATACACTGGAGTTGAAGCCGCCGGTATCGAGTTCATCGATGAGAATGGCGGTGGGACAGGCGTTCTTCCTAAGCGATCGGGCCGCCTTCCTCATTAAGCCTGCGGGCGGCCAGTGTCGCGAAGGGTTCACCGGTCTCGGCGAGGACAGCGCTCGTGCGCGTTAGCGCCTCATAGCGTCGGATGATGACATCAATGTAGAGCGGATTGAGCTCGACGCCCCGGCACACCCGCCCCGAATTCTCGGCGGCCATGAGAGTCGACCCGGAGCCGAGGAAAGGGTCGAGCACAATGTCGCCACGGTTCGATAGATCGATCAGCGCATCCTCCAACATTGCAGTCGGTTTTGCGGAGCCATGATCCACACGACCTTTCCCCGCCTCTGATCCAGACGAGGAGCCACCGGGATAGGTCCACAAGTTGGTGCGGCTGCGGGCTCGCTTGCCAAAGGAAAGGTTGTTGACGTGCGAGGCGGAGCCTTTCTTGAAAAGCGGCAATAACTCATGCTGGGATCGGTAGAGACCGCCCGCGCCGGCATTCGCTTTTGCCCACACGACCAGATCGAGAGGCGTCAACGCGGAAGCCGTTGCCGCCGCGTGGACGCGCGGCAGGCTCCGCCAATCGATGAATGTGCCGAGCAGCCCTCCATCGGCGAGACAAGGAAGCACGGCCTCGATCCACTTCCGATGAAAGCTGAGGAACTTCACCTCCGTCATTTCGCCTGACGCGCTTGCGAACTCCCGAGCCTCGCTGTCGGTCACTTCCCCGCCGATTGCGACATGGGAGGGCCCATCGGTGAAGACAAATCGCGCGACCTCATGCCCCATCAGCCGTCGGATGACCGCGGGGTCGCTGCCATCCCCGCAAATCAGCCAGTGAGTCCCGAGCCGGAACAGATCACCTGGCCGCGCGATCGCGGGACCCGTCGATGGTGAAACATCAGCGGTTTCTGGCCCGTCTTCGCCGGCGGCCAGGATCAGTTGCTCGACCTCGTCAGCGCCAAATCCTGAAATTTCGATCGGTGCATCGGCGATAATGAGTTCCTTGAACTCCGCTTCCAGTTCGCCGAGATCCCAAAAGCCCTTTTCACCCAATCGATTGACGGCCAGTCGGAGTAAGCGCTGCTCTGTCTCGTCGAGGTGATCCACGCGAATGCAGGGCACCGATGACAGGCCGAGTAATTTGGCGGCCTCTAACCTCGAGCCTCCGTCGATCACGACATTGTTTTTGCCGATCAAAAGCGGCACGTTGAACCCAAGCGTGCTGATCGCATGTGCGATTTCGCGCACGTGTGCTGGATTATTCTTGCGAAGCTTGCGGTCGTGCAATTTCAGCGTGTCAACCGGGCAGGGCTCGATCCGAAGCGAAGGAAGGATGTCATTGCGGCGGGAACGTCCGCTCGCTTTTTCCGCTTCCGCATGTCCTGCCACGGCCTTTCGGCGTGAACGCCCCTTCGCTTTCAACCCTTCACGTGAACTGTCGCGCCGCAAACTATCCTTAGCCATCACACCTCGCCCGGGTTGTCATCTTCTGGTTCGGCCGGTTTTGGCTGAAGCGCGCGCCGGGACAGTCGCAATGCCACGTGCCTTGTGTTCCTCTCGGAGTCATCCTTGAGAAAGTCGAGATATTTTTTCAGTTCTTTTAACTCTCGCCGCAGTGCGCGGTTTGATGGATCCTTCTTAAGAGCTTCCACGACTTCTAAATACCGCGGCATTAAGTCAAATGCTCGCTGTCGCACGGCTTTGCGGCTCCCAGCCTGTTCTTTGTCCATTGGCCCATCAACTCTGACCTCGCCTGTAGATTCATCGATGATCACATCATCGTGGTGCGGGTAAATCTCGGGGGGCTCAAGACCTTCCCGTTCGTATTTTTCGAAGAACTGAAGGCTCTTTTCTTTGTACTCAGACGCAGACTTCAGCATCTCCGTCGCCATAGCGACCCGCCCGCTTTCTGCCCGCGCAATTACGTCTAGAAGTTGGCGTGCCGCCTTGGTGTCTCCCTGCGCAGCAGCTCTGAACATCGTTCGAAACAGGGCCTGCAGCGCAGGTATCTTAGAGACCTTGTCGCCTTCGCGAACCGTGACCCGACGCGTCGCTTCGTCCAGGGCCATGGTGTTCACGCGGTCGGCAATTCCGCCGCCCAAAGCAGCCAATCCGGGCTGTACCGGCTTCTTCTTTGGGCGCCCCTTGGGATTGCCGGACTCGCCCTTCTTGTATTGGAACTCGGCCGGAGGCTTGCGAAAATTGCTGGACGTTCGGCGGCGGTCTTTCGGCATGGCAACCCCCCTGTGTCTATAGGAAATTCCCCTGATCGAATCACGGTCAGCCCTGTAATTAGACTAGATCCACGCTGATTCGCGAAGCCCATCGCCGGGCCGATGTTCAGACATACTGTTGGAAAACTTAATAAATCCAGAACAACGCGCAAATCTGTCCCTGAAAAAATCGGATATAACAGGGAATAACAGGGTAAGAAGGGGCTAGGGCGCGAGCCGGTAGTGCGACGGTGCATCAACGGCAGCAACGCAGGTTGCAAGGCGTCGAGTTCATCGACGAGAATGGGGCGTACCCCGCGTTCAGGCTGAGCTTCGAGGCGTGTTGAGGTTTCCCTCTGCAGCCAAACGAACCCAATTTTCTCACCTGAAATCAATCTGTTAAGATTTCGGTCCAGCGGACCTCTCTTAGGGAATAAATCCGGCAGACCCCGAGCCTCCCATGTACGGCGCAATCCAGCGCCATTTGGGGTTCGATCGGCCCCATAGGGAGAACTATCACATGGCTAAAAAAGGCCTTGACGATAGCGGCATCATGGGCAGCGGCGAGGCTTGGTGAACGCGGATTGC
>Ga0210406_10006893_pt1 | contig 11657 bp, 15 predicted proteins | sample IncBWC30MmetaG_FD_155454 | JGI IMG/M metagenome (GOLD analysis project Ga0210406, IMG submission 155454) | Forest soil microbial communities from Barre Woods Harvard Forest LTER site, Petersham, Massachusetts, United States - Inc-BW-C-30-M | ecosystem: Environmental > Terrestrial > Soil >... | reverse complement strand
AATCATCTTAGAGGGATGGTTCAGAGCGCGGCCCAAGCGCTCTCGCTCCGGACCATCAAAGGCGCCCGGGTCGAGACTGTCTCGGTCGAGGAAATCAAGGACAGCCCGCCGGAAACCGAACCGCTAGCTTCCATCTAGTACAGGCTCACGGCCTAGCCCCATTGCGAAGCAATCCCGGCCCGCCGGCGTCCGAGCCGTGAGCGCTACGTGCGAAGCCTGCGGCCCAAGGCCGACGTCAACGTCGACGCTCTCCCCGAAAGCGTGCACGTCCCCAAGGCCGGCCAGCGCCTCCGCTGCAGCCAGTGCGGCGGGAGGACGATATCGACCCGGCGCGCATGGCGCACGGCCCGACGTCAGGGCGTGCCAGACTTTCGGCCAGAACGGCTCCGATGTCTTAACCGCCTCCGCCGCCCCGCCCTTGATCAGCCGCGCTGGGCGCCTCATGAAATGCGCCTCGCAGCCTGGAGCGCGACAATGCCAATCGACTTTTCCGACGAAGAGAAGGACGTATTGCTTTCGCTCGCTCAGCCGGTCGCCTTCGGCAAGCGGCCCGAGTTTCTGGAGAAGGTCGCCGAGCAGCTCGCCAACTATCCGCACCGCGGGCCCGGGGCCCTGCATCAGATCGCCCGCGCCGTTCAGCGGGACTTCGTTCTCACCTCGCTCCGAACCGCCGCCGAGCCGCGCCCAGGCTTAAAACAGGAGAGCATGACATGAGACACGCACTGGCAGCGTTACTTTTCGCCGCGCCCATCTGCGCTTTCGCCGCTCCGGCCCTGGCTCAGACGGCCCAGGGATACGATTATGGCCCGGCCGGCCCGGTTGGCGCGGTTGTCACGGCGCCGTTCTACGTGCTTTTCGCAGTGTTTTCCGGGCCATTCGACGACTGGAACGCGCTCCCGACTGTCACCGCGAATACCGGCGCCCCGGCCTATAGCGGGACGACTGTCGCGTCGAATACCGGCGCCCGCCCTATAGCTACAGCGCCACACCGCCTTCATCGTGCCGCCCATGCCGCTCAGCCTCAGTGATGCCGAATTTGCCGCCGTGCAGGCGGCCGCCGCGCCGATCCATCCGCTCCAAGGCGGCGACTTCCTGAAAGCTTTGGCCGAGGAGCTGGGGAAGCATCCAGTGATCGGACCTGGTCTTGTGCACCGTTGCGCCGCGGAGCTGCAGAGGACCTTCGGCGTCACAGCGCACAGCGAAAGTTTAATCGCCGAGCCGCGACATCTCGGGGCCCGCCAGGCCGGCGGCTGAGTTCGGCCGAGACTTCCGGCGAAGTGTATTCCGGAGTACAGTCGGCGGTATGGCTCACTCACTCTCCAGGCTCCGCCGCGACGGTGAGGGCGCGACCCAATATTTTCGCCGACTGAACCGCCGCGACTATCTAACCGAGTACGAGCAGGAACGCCGGCGGCAAGCGAAGGCGGAAGGGTCGCGGCGGATTGACGTCACCCTCGACGCCAAGGCGCTGGACGACTACGCGACCGTGCTGGCTTACCTGAAAGGCATGAATCGGCTGATGGTCGAGAGATTCAACAAGCCGCTGCCGCCGACTCGCCTTTCTGACACCGAAGTCATCCGCCTGGCGCTGAGCCACGCCGCCGCCTCCATGCGCGATGACGACGACGAGGCGATCAAAACGGGCAGGCATCGAATGCTCGCCGAGTAAGCCACCTTTCGCTTTTCCGCAGTCGCCTTGTCGGCGGCGCATAGCCCCCCGTTCACCGATTCGCCCGGCGCCGCTGACATTCGATTAATCCCGATTTGTGTTGGTCAGGCCGACCCGGCCGGCTCGAGCCAGAAACGCGCGGGAACGCGGATTTCGTCGCCCTCCACTTCGACCATGCCGTCAGCCTGCAGAAAAGCCAGGGCCGCTTCGGCCTCGGCTTCGGTCCGTTCGCGACAAGCGTCCGCCGCGAAGTCTTCGAACGAAGACTCTCCGCCACTGTATTCGCTAAACGCCTCGGCCTTGCTGACGGGGATCAGGGCTCCGCCGCCGGTTGGGTCGAAAGCGAGGTCGGAGATGGTGTCCAGCAAAGAGCCGGAGTCGAGCGGAGCATCTGTTCCGTGCTTGGCGTAGAAAGGCCCTGTATATCCAGCGGTAAAACGCTGATAGAGGGCGAATTCAGGATCCTTCTCGAGCGCGTTGATCAAGCGCCGCCCCCGCTCAGTCTCGGCGGCAACGCGAGTTTTGGGCTCGGCCCTCTTCCACGTGGTTGTCGGCCCCAGTCCGAGCCGTTTCCTCAATTTGGATTCACCCATGTTTTGGTCCTCCCGTTTAAGCCGCCGCGAACCATGCGCGCGGATATGACCAGTGGTCATGCAGCGGCGGTCGCCGACCGCCGTTTTCTTGCCGATAGCGGGCCTCAAGCGTATCCCATCGCGGGTCGCTCCGTTTGATCGGGATGAATTCGCCCGCGGCCGGGTTCGGCGCGAGCGCGATCAACGGCCTGCGCCACAATTCGCGATCAAGCCAGCTGGCCGGCGTAAGCGTGTATTTCGCTTGCTGCGGATCCTTGGCGACCACCGTCGCCCGCTCCCCCGCATAGTCCCTCATGGCCGCGTAGAGACCCTCAGGCGTGGCGCCGGCGGCGATGGCGGCGTCATAGGCTCGGCGGTTCTCCCGGGCGCTCCCAGCGCCGTCCAGACGCTTTGGCGACGCGGCCATGAACTCAGCGAAGCCGTCATCCTTTTCCGTCTTACATTCGATATATATAGATTTAGGTTCTTGGTTCTTAGGTAGAGAGTTATCTTCTACGCGCGCGAGGGGCGTCTTGATTAAGACGGTTTCAGACGTGTCAGGCGTCTTAATTTCAGTCACTTTAAGACGCCCTTTGCGCGCCCGGTAATAGCGCGCATTGCGCTCCTGGCGGGCGGTGAGACGAGGCGGCGGCGTGTCGACCGGCTCCGAATGCGCTCTATATGCGAGAGCCACGGACGCGATTTGCTCGGCCAAACATCCGGCCTCCATCATCGCCTTGATAATCACTCGGGCGACATCCCCGATTGGTGGCAAGATCGACCGGTTCGTCGATCTTTCGGGACTGAGGGCGCATCTGGGACCCTGTTATACCCTTCCGACGCCCATATTCGCCATATGAGGCGAGGGGCTCAAATCCGCCGCCCTGATCGTCGTCATAACCGCTATCCGGTCTCGTCGGCCGAGGGGTTCTTCAACACAATTCGTCGACTGCAGCCGTCCGGTGCGCGCGGGAAAGCAGTCTTCGGCTGAAGGCGTAGCGCCAACTCGCCCTGCAACTCTAACAACTAGCGAGTTGTGTGATCGCCGTCACTTTACAGAGGTTTCGCTAGGCTCATAGGTGGATCACGAAAAATTGATGCGCTGTGTCCGCGTTTCGGGCCTGCGCCACTGGGGGGGCGCGATGTTGTTAGCCTCGCTGTTGGCCATAACAATCGCGTTGTTCGCGGTCTTGCACTTTTGGGCCGTACCGGCCGCATGCAGGAGGGTGATCGGCCCTGGACGCGCTTTGGCCAACGCCGATGGGCGGGCTAAACTCGATCGGGACTGTCAAACGATGGGTAGTTCTCCCAATCGCCGAGTTGGTTCAACGGCTTCATCCTTTGGTGTCGCGCAGAGGGTCGGGGCTCCGCCATGATTGAGGGACTTTTACCATCAAGACATGTCGCCGCTGAACGTGCGGCGAGTCGCACGCTACTAATCGTGTCGGAGGTGCGACTTCTCCGGGAGGGCATTGCCGAATCGATCGAGGGAAATTCCGGACTCTTAGTCGCCGGTACCTGCGAAAAACTGACCCAGGTATTTGGCGCACTTCACGAGTATCCGGGAGCAACCGTGCTATTGGACGCGGCTTTTCCAAACGGGCTCGAAGCGCTCAGGGCCATCCGTGCGGCCGACTCATCGGCGCACGTAGTCGTTTTCGCCCTCTCCGAGACCGAGGAAAATATCGTTGCTTGGGCCAGAGCCGGATCGGCAGGCTACATCCCGAGGACTGCGGCGCTTCGCGAATCTGTGCAATTTATTGAAAGCATCGATCGTGGGGAACAGATCTGCTCCGCCGCGATTGCTTCAAGACTGATGCGACGGATAGGATCTCTTCCGAACTCCGGCTTTGATAAATGCGACTCGCGGTTGGCCGCTTCTCTGACGGGCCGCGAGCACCAGATTATTGGGATGCTCGCCGAAGGGTTAAGCAACAAAGAAATCGCGCGTCGACTAAAAATTGAACTCTCAACGACGAAATCTCACGTTCACAATCTTCTACAAAAACTTGCCTTAGAGCGGCGGGGACAGATAGCGTATTGGGCGCACATGCGCGTCGACCAGCTGCATGGGCACGTCGGCCCCGCGGCGTAGCGCTTGTCGACGAGTGGGCTCTAATCAAAGCGCCGCAGGCATCAATCATGAGGGGCAGCTACGCTATCGGGATTATCGGGGCGAGCGCCGCGTTGCTCGGCGCTGCCAGCGCGCAAGGGGTTCTCTGCTGAGGTCCTGTACCTGAACGACTTGAACAGCGTCAGCGGAAATGCTGTCGCTTATGCCGACGGCGCTGCTGTCGCGACCGGCGATGCCGCAACCTCGTATCTCACCGCGAAGGCGCGCGCCGAATTCAGCGCCTTCAGCGCGCCCGACGGCACAGGCGGGGGCGTCAGCGTCGGCGTAGGCTTTGCCAGCGGCAGAGTCCTAGGGATGGCCTCGAGTGCGACGACCTTAGGGGGCTGAGGTCGGCGCGTCTTGTTTCGAGCGGCCAGATTTCTGCCTTTCCAGGCCGCCAAGTGGTCGCCAGCCCGTCAGGAATGGCTGCTCTTTGCGCGTTTGAGACGTTTGAGCATGTCTCGAATCGGCCAAGTACTTTTCATCAATGCCGGCTACACCCTGGATTAAAGTCGTGGAGAGCGAGACCGCGCCGAAAACTCGAACGCCCAAGGGAATGATGTTTCTCACGCTCGCGGGTTCCGAAGCCGGAAGCGAACCGTTGGGTCAACGCATCATCGAAACACCAGTGAGCGCGGACGAGACTGAGATTCTGCGCAATCCGCGGTCTGGCTTCGTCGCCTATGTGCCTCCGGGCAGCCTCGAGAAGGGAAAGGCCCTGGTTGAAAACGGCGTCACCACGAGTGGGGGTAAGGTCACCCCGTGCACGGCCTGCCATGGACTTGATCTGCGTGGACTAGGTCCCGTTCCAAGACTTGCCGGCAGCTCGCCGAGCTATATTGCGCGCCAACTCTATGACATGCAGCACGGCAATCGTTCGGGAACCTGGACTCCTCTCATGGCTGCGGTCGTCGCAAACCTCGGCCCGGATGATCTGTTGACGGTGTCTGCCTATCTCGCCTCTCTTGCGCCATAGGACACGCCCCTCCGGACCACGTCGGTCAGACATCGCGACCCTTGGTATGACTTGTAGGGTCAAAGCCCAATCGCGCGCCTGCGCCGGTGACCGCTTGCGGATTGCAGCCCTCTGAAGACATCGCAGTGCGCGACCCCAATGCGCAAGAGACGACCGTTCCGCGACTGCTTGGCGAACAGGTCAAATCGACCCTGAGCGCCCGTTCGTGGTCGGTCCCGGTAAGGGACGGAAAGCGCCTTAGAGCGGTCGGTCGTCGCTTCAATCTCGACTATGAGGTATTTCGCGGCCTCGATCCTGAAGTCCGCGGCGATGTTGACGTCGTCGCCCCGAGCTCGCTTCCCTCGACCACCACGTCGCCAAGGTTGACGCCAATGCGGAGCTCAAGTCGCTTGTCAGGCGCGGCCTCTGCGTTCCACGCGGCGAGCCTCGGCTGAATGGCGGCGGCGGAGCGCACCGCGTCGACGAGCTACCAAATTCCGCGATGAATCTGTCGCCCATTGCCTTCACGGCGCGGCCATGAAGCCCCGCGATCGCGGGCACGATGACCTCGCTCATCTGGGTCTTGAGCGACGCCATTGAGGCCTCGTCCCGCTCCATGAGTCCGGCTGTAACCGACCGCGTCGGCGGCGAGGATAGCGGCCAGACGGCCGCTCGACGCGCTCTTCGGCCATGCGCTGTGACCGCTCGTGACGGGCTCCCGATAATTGGTCGGACGAAACTCCCTCTCGTAAACTTACTCTACTGCCGATGCTTGGACTGTCCGACGATAGGTAGTTCCACCCATTGCCAGGTTGGCTGGGCTATCCGAACGTCTCGTAAGGCTGCTGCGGATTGCTAATTAGGGCCGGAAAACGCTTTGGGTGGAGTCGCGCAGCCTGAGCTCAACCCGGTCCGCAGCGCCACCGGATCGCGCGGAAATATGTTCACCCGTTGGGTAGTTTTCAGGTTGCCATCGGTCGCATGCGGCATGACGCCGACCTAGTTACTTCTGCTCTGTGTCGGATTGCCGCCGCAGTGGACAGAAAAACGAGACAAGATTGTTCAGGGGAGGACTGCAGGATGAACGACGAAGCGATTGCAAAATTCGCGCAGGGACTGCGCGGCCCAGTCATCAGCCGCGGCCATCCAGAATACGAAGAGGCGCGAAAGCTATACAACGCCATGATCGACAAGCGGCCGCTCGCCATCGCCCGGTGCGCCGACGTCGCCGACGTGATAGCGGCCGTGAATTTCGGCAGGGATAACAAACTTCCAATCGCGATTCGCGGCGGCGGCCACAATGGTCCCGGTCTCGGTAGCGTCGATGACGGCCTCGTCATCGATCTCTCGACAATGAAGGGAGTAAGGGTTGATCCAAAGAGCAGGACAGTGACTGCAGGCCCGGGGTGCACGACCGGCGACGTCGATCACGCCACCCACGCTTTCGGTCAAGCTGTCCCGTTCGGAATCATTTCGACGACCGGCGTCGCTGGCCTGACGTTGAGCGGGGGTCACGGCTACCTCAGCCGCCAGTATGGCCTGGCAGCGGACAATCTGCTTGAGGCGGATGTGGTGCTTGCCGACGGCAAGTTTGTCACCGCTTCAGAGACCGAGAACGCGGACCTGTTCTGGGCTCTCAGGGGAGGCGGCGGAAACTTTGGCATCGTGACCAGCTTCCTGTTCCGCACCCATCCGGCGAACATGGTTTATGGCGGGCCGATCGTGTTCGAACTCGCTGACGGCCCCGCGGTGATGAAATGGTTCCGACAATTCCAGCCGAGCGCGCCAGAGGAATTCTTCCTATTTCTCGGGCTGCAGTCGGTTCCGCCCGTCGATCCATTTCCGAAGGAGCACTGGTCGAAGAAAATGTGCGTGCTCCTCGTCTCATACAACGGACCGCTTGCCGAGGGTGAAAAGGCTGTCAATGCGGTCCGCGCGGCCCTGCCGAAGCCGATTATCGACTGGGCCCAGCCGATGCCCTACACCGTGATCCAGACGCTGTTCGACGCGCTGCTTCCCAAGGGCCTGCAATGGTATTGGAAGGGCGATTTCGTGAAAGAGCTGCCGGACGCCGCCATTGACGCCTATATCGCAGGTGCCACAAAGCTTCCTAGCGTACTTTCCGGAATGCACCTCTATCCGGTCGACGGCGCGGTCCATCGGCAAAAGAAGGACGCGACCGCGTGGGGATACCGCGACGCATCCTGGTCGATGGTGATCTACGGGGTTGATCCCGACCCGGCCAAGGCGCCTGCGCTCAAGCAATGGGCGCAGGACTACTGGGCGGCCGTTCATCCGTTCAATCTTCCGGGCGCTTACGCCAACTTCATGATGGACGACGAGGGCGAGGCGCGGGTCAAAGCCGCCTACGGCGCAAATTACGACCGGCTCGCGACGCTGAAGAGGAAGTATGATCCGGCGAACCTGTTCCGGGTGAACCAGAACATTCGTCCTGCGACGTGAACGCCCCACGGGCAAGGGGGATTTTGTGCCAATTTTCATGGACCGCCACGACTTGCGCGGCGCAACGGCGGAGCAGGTCGCCGATGCGCATCGCAGGGACGTCGACATCCAAGACCGGCACGGGGTGAAATACATGGCCTATTGGTTTGACGAGCGCATTGGCGCCGCGTTCTGCCTTGTCGATGCGCCGGACGCTGCAACTGCTGAGCGCGTCCATTGCGAGGCGCATGGCGAGATCGCCCACGCCATCATTCCCGTCGATCTCGTCACGGTCGAAGCGTTCCTCGGTCGCATCGGCGATCCGAGCGCGGCCCTGGGGGCCGCCTCGGCAGCGGTGGATTCCGGGCTGCGCGCCGTAATGTTCACCGACATCGTCGGTTCAACCGAGATGACGGCGCGTCTCGGCGATAGCGCTGCGCTCGACCTGGTGCGGACGCACGACGCGCTGGTCCGGCGCGGGCTCGAGGCGCACGGCGGGCGCGAAGTCAAGCATACAGGCGACGGCATGATGGCGTCCTTCGACAAGGTGGCGAACGCCGTAAACGCCGCCGCCGACATCCAGCGGCGCTTTGCCGCCTACAACGCCGAGGCGTCCGAGAGCCTCAGCGTCCGGATCGGCATCCACGCCGGCGAACCGGTCGAGGATCACAACGACCTCTTTGGCGGGACGGTGCAACTCGCGTCGCGGCTGTGCAGCGAAGCTGAGGCTGACGGCATCGTCGTCTCCGGGCTCGTTCGGGAGTTGAGCGAGGAGGACGCCGCGCGTTTCGTGCCGCTCGGCGAGCGACGGCTGAAAGGCTTTGCTGAAAAGATCCCCGTGTTCCGGTTTGAATGGAGGAAGTGAAGTTTGCGAGCGTTGTGAGGGAATTTCGCGACGAGCCTGGCGCCGGAGCCGCATGCCATCGCGGCCCCGCTGCGCTCAGCGCCATGACGACGCTGACCGAATCCGCCCGGTGCTCGCAGTCGCGAGCGCCTTCCTCTCGCCCGAAGCAGCGTGGCGCGCCACGCAAATCGACGAGGACTTTTGAGATCTAGCGGCGCGTCAATCGCCGCTGACGAGACGATCGCCATCCGCTGACGAGACGATCGCCATCTGCTCGGCGATTGACCGCCCCCGACCCGTTGCTGCCCTTCAAGGTGGGGCGGATGAACGGACGGAAAGCGCGAGAAAGCGGGCTTCGGCTGAAGCAGTCGGTTGCGCCGCCAATTCTCGACCTTCTCGCCCTCACCTGGGACACGGGGGAGCATCGCCCCCAATCTGCCGGGAGGGATTCGGGCGGGATCACCGTCGCTGGACACTCACGGTTGATCGGATCATCATCCCTTCTCACTGTTTGGGATGCCGGCATGGACTTCGGGGTTTGGCTGCGCGGCGCCGCCGGCTTGGCGATTGCGGACAATGCGGCCAATCATGCGCTTCTGATCCAGCCGAACAGCGTCCTTGCGCTCCGGGCGAAAGCGTTCGCATTGCGGGGACAGGGCAAGTGGCAGGAAGCGGAGGCGGTATTGCACCGCATGATTGATCTGCAGCCGACTGAGGCCAATAGCCACTGGGAACTCGGCCAGGTCCTGATGGCGGAAGGGCGTCACCAGGAGGCACTGGAGAGCTTTGAAGCCCCGAAACGGTTCGCTGGAGGGAGCGACTCAGTCTTCATCTACGATGCGTATCTAGCCATGGCCGAACTTGCGTTAGGTCAGCTTGCCGAAGCGACCGCAGTGGCGCGGCTGTCCTTGTCGGAGTTTCCGCCAGACGGCCGCCAACCAAAGTTGCTCGATGGCCTGCGCCGGGCCGGGATGCCAGACAACTGACGCTAGCTCAAGGGGCGGCGTAATGACAGAAGGAAACGGATTATGGCTTCGCAGACGATCTATGTTTCTGGCGCTAATGGCGGCAATGGCTCTGTCTGTCGGTGGCCACGGAGCCCTCGCTGATACGCTTCAGGATGTCAAATCGAAGGGCGTACTGACGGTGGGTGTGAAGGCCGACTACCCGCCGTTCGGCTACCGCGCGCCGAACGGTGACATCATCGGCATCGAACCCGACTTGGCCCGCGACGTCGCGACGCGGCTGGGTGTTAAAGTGGAGTTCGTGCCGGTTGTCGCCGCGAACCGGATGCAGTTCCTGGGGCAAGGCAAGATCGATCTGATGATAGCGACGATGACCGATACGCCAGAACGGAGCAAAGTCGTCGATATCATCAAGCCGGACTATTACGCCGCCGGTTATAACCTCATGGTTCCAAAATCGGTCACGATCACGTCCTGGGACCAACTGAACGGCAAGCCCATCTGCGGCATCCAGGGAGCTTTCTATAACAAGCAGGTGGCAGAAAAATTTGGCGCGCAAGTGATTGCTTTCACCGGGGTCGCCGAGGCATTGACGGCGCTAAAACAGGGCCGATGCATTGGGTTCCTTTATGACGACACGGCCATCGAGGGGCAACTAATTAATCCGGACTGGAAGAGTTTTGGCATGCCGTTGCCATCGCAGGATTCCCAGCCCTGGGGTCTCGCGGTGAAGCTAGGTGACACCCAGTTCGCTGATTTCATGGCCAAAACTGTGACTGACTGGCATAAAACTGGCCTGATTCTCGACCTGGAGAAAAAATACGGCATTAGCCAGAATTCCAAGTTCGTTCAAGATATGCACGACAAGTACAAGTAACGAGGCACGCGCCCCGCATGCAAGCGATCGCCGCCTGGTTCCGTCACTTCAACGAGACCACTGGAATCAATCTTACCATAGCGTATGATCCATTCGACCAGGCGCGCTTCCTCCACGGTCTGTTGATCACGCTAGAGCTGTCAGGCGTAACCATCGTGGCGTCCGTGCTTGTCGGTATCGTCGGCGCGTGGCTACAAGGTTCCAGCCTGACATCGACCCGGCGCCTTGTGCAGGGTTACATCCAACTGTTCCGCAATACGCCGCCCCTGGTGCAGATGTTCTTCTTCTACTTCGGTCTCAGTTCACTGTTGCCGACCATAAGGAATTCGTTCGGCATACAAGAGCCGCTGGTCAGCGGCTTTGGATGGGCGTGCATATCGCTCACGTTTTTTGCGGGCGCTTTCAACGTCGAGATATTCCGTTCGGGCATCGAAGCGATCCCTCAGTCGACGATCGAGGCCGCGGAGGCATTGGGTTACACGCGATTGCAGACCTATATCTATGTCGTTCTGCCGCTGGCGACGCGTGTTTGCCTGCCCGCGTTGACGAATAACTTGGTCAACCTCGTCAAGACGACGACGCTCGCATATGCCATAGCCGTCCCGGAACTGCTCTACGTGTCGAACCAGATATGGTCGGATAGCGTGAACGTCCCGGTGATGATGGTGGTGTTATTTATCGCTTATATCGCGCTCGTGGGGCTATTGGTGTTCGCGATGAACTCCTGGGAGCGGGCTCTCCGATGTCCCGGCCTGGGCACATGACGCAGCCGGTGCGTGGTGGGATGCCCGTGATTTTGCGGCTGCCCGAGGTGCTGCGGGCCGACAACGCGAGAACCCTGCCACCGCTCCGTCTCTCACTGTGGCATGGCGCAGCGCTCGGTGGCTTCGTCCTGATGACGAGCATTGCCGCCGGGTCGGCGACAGGGCCAGTGCCGCCGGCAAGCGTGCTTGTGGTGCTCGCGCGATGGACACCGCTTCTGCTGCGCGGCTTTGGTTTCAATATTCTGATCAGCTTCACGGCCATGGCTATCGGCACGGTGCTAGGTGCCTTCCTCGGACTCGGGCTGATCTCCGTCAGCCGTGCGGTACGCGCAGCTGCCTGGGCACTGACGCAGTTCTTTCGCAATGCGCCTTGGCTCGTACTGCTGTTCTTTATGATCTACATGCTGCCATTCCATGTGCAGCTTGGAGGGCTCGGGATTAGTATCCCAGATTGGC
>Ga0210406_10006891_pt1 | contig 11659 bp, 7 predicted proteins | sample IncBWC30MmetaG_FD_155454 | JGI IMG/M metagenome (GOLD analysis project Ga0210406, IMG submission 155454) | Forest soil microbial communities from Barre Woods Harvard Forest LTER site, Petersham, Massachusetts, United States - Inc-BW-C-30-M | ecosystem: Environmental > Terrestrial > Soil >... | reverse complement strand
AACGTCCTCGATATTCTCGTACAGAAAATTCTGCTTCTTGTGATGCTCCATCCAGTGCGCCATCAGCGACCCGCCGCGGCTCACGATCCCCGTAATCCGTTTCCGCACCAGCGGCACGTGCTCGCGCAGCACGCCTGCGTGAATCGTCATGTAATCCACGCCCTGCTCGGCCTGCTCTTCAATCACTTCCAGCATCAGCCCGATCGTCAAATCCTCCGGCCGCCGTACCCGCGAAATCGCTTCATACACCGGCACCGTCCCCACCGGCACGGGCGACGCCTCGATAATCGCCTTTCGAATCGTTGGGATATCTCCACCCGTCGAAAGGTCCATCACCGTGTCCGCGCCATAGTGCACCGCGTGGTGCAGCTTCTTCAGCTCTTCCTCAATGTTCGAACTCGTCGCGGAATTTCCGATGTTCGCGTTGATCTTGCATTTGCTCGCGATGCCGATGGCCATCGGCTCCAGATTCCGGTGATTCACGTTCGCGGGAATAATCATCCGCCCGCGCGCCACTTCACTTCGAATCAGCTCCGGCTCCAGCTTTTCTCGCTTCGCCACGTACCGCATTTCTTCCGTAACCACGCCCAGCCGTGCCAGATGCATCTGTGACAGGTTTCTCGACCCGTTCGCTTTCGCACCCTCTTTGGTTCTCGCTTCTACCCACTCATCTCTCAACGCCATAAATCCCCCAGAACTCCCGCACATCTCTGCAACAAATTTGCGCTACCCAGAACTCGCAACTCACCGTTTCGAAGCTGAATTATGGCACCCGGTGGGAGGTGCCGCAACTTGCGCCGCGTTGCGCACCGGTTCCCCATTCGAGAAGTTCGCCATCCACAATTTCAAAATGGTCAGCAACACCGCTCATCCACGCCGAATCGTCTCTCGGAATTCTTCCCTGAGCAATCTCTAACAATGAATTCATCGCACCGCATGTGAAGCAAAAGAGAGGACTTCTCCGCAAAGAATGACTCCCGCGAAGCCCTCTAGAAGTATCTGCGCCGCTTGGCCAGCGGATTGCCCCTCCTCCCGCTGATTCCGACTTCTCCTCCGCCTCAAGCACCAAATCGAAATCCTTGGGAACCGTCGCTCAGAAATTTTTCTGCGTCGCCAAAAAGGGTTTTCCATGAATTATGCCTCCATTCGGTGCATCTTCTTGTTGGCTGCAATCTTCATCGCACCTGCCGCGATCGCACAAACGGACCTACCGGAATCAAAACCAAAACTCTCCCTGCTCCTCCTCGAACCCAATTCTTCCGACTCTGCTTCCACATCATTTGTGCGTCCTGGCAAGCGCCCTCCAATCAAGGCAACTCACACACTCCTCTCGCATCTTTACAAAAAAAAATTCATTCTACTCAGCGCCGGCGTCTACACCGCCGCTATCCTCGACATGCACCAAACTCTGGCTGTGCGCTCTTCCCCTTGGTGGTACGAGACCGATCCTCTCGCAAAACCCTTCGTCCGCCTCCCCGCCCCCGCCTATTACGCCACCGGCCTGGCCCTGGCCACCGGCGTCAACTGGCTCAGCTGGAAAATGAGCCGCTCGCACCGCTGGCGCAAGTTCGCCCCGATTCCACAAGTTCTCTCCATCGGCGGCAATCTCTACGGCTTCCACACCAATCGTTTTCAGTCGCAGTAGACTGGCGCTCACCCATTTCCGTGCTTCCTGGCGGAACTTGCCTTTCGCTCTTTTGTCGAAAATGGCACTTGACATGTGGCGAAACAAAAGCGAAGATTTCCACGCCCTTCTTTACCGGGCCTTGGAGTTTCTCATGGCTGCTGCAACCGCTCTCCCGGCTCGATCTCGTGACGAATCCTTCTCGTCGGACTACAGCCCCCTCCTCTACGAAACCCTGCATCGCTTCTGGGGCTACGAAACCTTCCGCCCCGGCCAGGAAGCCATCGTCCGCAGCATCGCCGCCGGACGCGACGCTTGCGTGATCATGCCCACGGGCGGGGGCAAATCCCTCTGCTACCAGCTTCCCGCCGTCCTGGCCGGAAGCCGGACCGCCGTCGTCATCTCCCCGCTCATCGCCCTCATGCAGGACCAGGTCGCACAGCTCCTCCAAATGGGCATCTCCGCCGCCTGCCTCAACGCTGCCACTCCCCCCGGGGACCGCGCCCACATCCTCCAGCAAGCCGCCACTGGCAAATATCAGCTCCTCTATCTTTCGCCCGAACGCGTTGCCCTCGGCAACACCGTCGACTGGCTCAAGAGCCTCCCCATCTCCTTCTTCGCCATCGACGAAGCCCACTGCATCTCCGAATGGGGCCACGAATTTCGCCCTGAATACCGCCAGCTCAGCCGCCTGCGCGAAGTTTTTCCCAGTCTCCCCATCGCGGCCTTCACTGCCAGCGCCACCAAGCGCGTTCGCGGCGATATCATCGACCAGCTCCGCCTCCGCGATCCTTTCAAACACATCGCCAGCTTCCGCCGCCCCAATCTTCGCTACATCGTCCGCCAATCCAATGCCCGCACTCAGGACGAACTCCTCCTTCGCGCGGTCCGCCAGGTCTCCGACGGCAGCGTCATCGTTTACGCCCCCACCATCGCCCGCGTCGGCGAAACCGTCGATTTCCTCGAGGAAAACGGCATCGCCGCCATCGGGTACCACGGCCAGATGGAATCCCGCGCCCGCCGCGAAAACCAGGAAAAGTGGATGGCTGACGAAGTTCGCATCCTCGTCGGCACCATGGCCTTCGGCCTCGGCATCAACAAGCCCGCCGTGCGCGCCGTCATCCATCTCGCGCTCCCCAAGAGCGTCGAGCAGTACTACCAGGAAGCAGGCCGCGCCGGCCGTGACGGCCTCCCTGCCGATTGCTTCCTCTTCTGGCAAAAAAAAGATGTCGGCCTTCATGCTTACTTCAACGGAAAAATCGAAGACCATGCCGAAAGAGAGCGCGCCTGGCAGCGCTATCGCGAAGTCGAGAGCTTCGTCAATTCAGATGTATGCCGCCAGCGCCAGATTTGCCAGCACTTCGGTGAAACTCCCAAATGGGAAACCTGCGGCAATTGCGACGCCTGCGCCGCGACCCCGGATTGGCTGGAAATCGAACTCACATCGCCCCGAAATAAACGCAGCGCGCCACGAAGTGTCGAATCGCCACGCGCGGCCGTGCAGCTTCCTGACGCGTGTGCTTCCTTGGGCGCGCTCGATCTGGAATTGAAGGAGTATCTGCGCGAATGGAGGCGAAAGGCCGCGAGCGATAAGGGCGTTTCTGCCTTTGTCGTCCTACACGATTCCGCTCTCGTCGATTTGTGCCTCGCGAAGCCCTCAACCCTTCAAGAACTCCGCCGCATCTCCGGCTTCGGCGATAAACGTGTCGAAATGTACGGCAAGGAGATCCTCGAAACCCTCCGCCGCTTCGGCCAGGGCGAACGCGCCACCAACGATGGCAAACTAAAAGTCTCCTCCCCCGCGAAGGAAACCCTCCGCCTCCTTGAAGAAGGCCACACCTTCGACGAGATCGCCCAGATCCGCCAACGAACTCTGCGCGCCGTAGTCTCCCTAGTCGCCGACCTCATCGAACGAGGCGAAGCCGTGTTCCAACCCGGCTGGCTGGCCCCCGAACGCTACACTCAAATCGCCGCCGCCTGCCACCAACTCGGCATGGACCGCCTCAAGCCTCTCAAAGAATCCCTGCCACCCGAAATCCCCTACGAAGAAATCCGCCTGGTCATCGCCAGCCTCCGTACGGAATCCGCAACATAGATCACCTGAACCACTGACCGAGCTCTCGGCGTGATAAGGCTGTAGTGGCACGCCCTAACTCTTCTCACCGGGCGCCAGAATGCGCTACCCTTTGCGGAACGCATCCACGTGCAGATGCACCTGAGGCCGCCGCACATTTCTTCCGCACCTCACAAACCCAATGCAGCCCGCGCGGCCCTTCGCAAGGCCACTCTGTTGCCGTTCGTTTTTGTGATGTATGCCTACGCCACCGGCGGACCGTTCGGCCTCGAAGACATGGTCACCACCAGCGGGCCGGGGCTGACGCTGCTCTATCAGCTGTTCATACCGTTTTTCTGGTGCATTCCCGTCTCGCTCGTCGCCGCCGAGCTCACCACGGCGATTCCTGTCGAGGGCGGCTTCTACCGCTGGGTGCGCGCGGGATTCGGCGACTTCTGGGGATTCCTGGCCGGCTGGTGGAACTGGAGCGCGTCCTTCCTCCTGGTAGCCGCGTACGCGGTGCTTTTCACCGATTACCTGACGTTTTTCTTTCCCGTGCTTACCGGCTGGAAGCACTACGCCGTGGCGCTCGCGGTAATCGCGCTGATCGGCTACATCAACGTGCGCGGCATCCAGATGGTCGGCACGGTCGCCACCATTCTGGAAATTTCCATTCTTGTGCCCATCGTGGTGCTCTGCGCCATCGCGGCCACCAAGTGGCAGCACAATCCGTTTACGCCCCTTATTCCGCCGAACGTTCCTCCATTTCAGGTTTTCGGGGCAGGACTGGCGCTCGGCTTGTGGCTCTACTCCGGCTACGAGCAAGTCTCCAGCGTCGCCGAGGAAGTGGAAAATCCGCAGCGCAGCTATCCGATCGCGCTGGCCATCGTCGTCCCTATCTCCATTGCCACGTACTTTCTCCCGACGATGTTTTCTCTCGCTGCGCTGGGAAACTGGCAGCAGTGGCACACGGGATATTTTTCCGGCGCGGCGCTGCTGATCGGCGGGCGATGGTTGGGTTTCGCTATGACCATCGCCGCGATGATCACCAATCTTTCGCTCTTGAACGCCACCGTGCTGACCAGCACGCGCATGCCGTCCACCATGGCCGAGGACGGTTACTTGCCTCCGATGCTCGCTGCGCGCCATCCGCGCTACGGCACGCCGTGGATCGCCATCATCGCGTCGTGCCTCATTTACGCGCTGCTGGCGCAGAAAACCATGGTGCAGCTTCTGACCATCTACGTTTGGCTTCGCATCGGCGTAACGATTCTGACGGTGCTGGCATCCTGGCGGCTGCGCAAGACCCAGCCGGATTTGCCGCGCCCCTTCCGCGTCCCCTGGGGCCGCGCCGGACTCGTCTACGTCATCGCTGCGCCGCTGGCGATGAGCGTGGTAGCGTTGGTGGCCAGCGATCCCTTCGCCCGCAAGTGGGGCCCCATCCCCGTTCTGCTCGGGCCCGTCATGTATCTTGTTCTCCGGAAAACTCAAGCAGGAAAAACTACGCCCGGGCAACTTACGTGAAGAAATCGAGGATTCTGTACCACGCGCCCGCTAGAGGAAGCGCCCAGGTATTGCCGCTGCGAAGGCCGAATGGCGCAGTGTGGAACTTGATGCCGTCGAACGGAATGTCGTTTGGATCCCCGCAAATCAGCCCGGCGAGTTTTGCGCCGAACCACGTCGCGGCGGCGACGCCGTGCCCCGCAAAGCCTGCGGCGAAATACATGCCGTCGATTTTTCCTGCGTGCGGCATCACGTCGAGAGTGAAATCAAGCGTGCCGCCCCAGACGAATTCGATTTTTGTGTCGCGCAGTTGCGGGTACACGCTGATCATCCCGCGGCGCAGAATTTCCGCGCTTTGCCGCACAGTGTTTTCGGTTTCGGGGAAAAACGCGGCGCGCCCGCCAAACAGCATGCGGTTGTCCGGCGTGAGCCGGTAGTAGTAGAGAAAATGTTTGGAGTCGTAGATCATGCGGTTGCGCGGACTGAGCTCACGCGCAAGTTCGGCAGGCAAAACGTCGGTTGCGATGATGTAGGAACCAATGGGAATAATTTTTCTGCGGAGCGCGGGAGTTGCCTCCGTCGTGTAAGCGCCGCTCGCAAGAATCACCTCTCGCGCGGTGAGTGTTCCGCGTGAAGTGCGCACGAGGAACTTGCGCGCGTTGTTTTTTGTTTCCGGTTCGACGGAGGTAACGCGCACGTGATCGAAAAGGCATGCGCCCGCGCACTGCGCGGCGTGCGCCAGGCCGGCGACGTACCGCGCGGGGTTCAAGCCCGCGCTGGTTTCGTCAACCATGCCCCCGAAATATATATCGGAACCGATTTCGGCGCGCAGCTCGCTTTTCGGAATAATGCGCAGCTCATGGCTGAACTCGCGCCGGGTGAGCGCAGCGGTTTCTTCGTAGCCATCGAAATGAGCCTGCTTGCAGGCCACTTCCAGATGGCCGCAGCGCGAGAAATTGCAGTCGATTTTTTCTTCGTGGACGATCTGCTCGACGCAATCGATGGTCTCAAGCGAAGCGGCGTACATTTTGCGAACGACTTCTTTTCCGTAGCGCTTGATCAGCGTCGGCGCCGGAAGCTTCATCCCGGTAAGAACCATGCCGCCGTTCCGCGAACTGGCGCCCCAGCCGAGAGTTTCGGCTTCGAACACGGCAACCTTCACGCCGCGTTTCGCCAGCATGCGCGCCGCGGATAATCCACAGAATCCCGCGCCGACGACGGCGACGTCGACGGAATCCGGCGGCTCCTGCGCCGTCGCCAATGCGGGCGAATCGACGGTAGTCGCCCAGTAGTTTTTTTCTTGAATAGGCATCGACTGAATTGGCGTGAAGAGATTCTAGCACTGGCCGCACGTTGAACAACAATCGTCGGGTCAAGGCAACCGTAGAAAAAAGAGGCAGCAGGGCGCCTTGGCGGCCCTGCCGTCTCCGCGATTAGCTTTCTTTTGTTGTTCGAAGCTTTTGTGGATTATTCCTCGTCGCCGTCCAGGCCATCGACAGGAGTGATGGTGCCAAAGAGGCCGTCTTGCTCGCCGTTGATTCCTGCGGTGAAGAACAACGTATTGGCGGGCCCGGCAGTCGCGTCGTTCCCAAACGTGAGCGACCACAAACCGTCGATAGTCAAAATGGAATCGTCGGGATTTCTCACGAAGCCCATGAATTTGTAAGTGAAGCCGTTGAAAGCAGCAATGCGGCCGCTGCCGAAGTTGCCGACGAGGATAGCATTACTGAACTCGCCGAAATCGCGCGTGGTCCAGACTACGCCCCAGGGCGAGTTGAGCCACGAACCATGCTGCAGGTGTCCGATGTGCTTGCCGGAGGTTGAAAAGATTTCGACAAAGCCGTTCCCGTCGCCTGCCACATCATCGTGCCTCGCACCGTTCTGCTTGGCGTACGTGACGAAGAGGACTCCACCGATATTCTGAATGTTGAAAGGCGCGAAGCCGCGCGGGATGCGATTCCCACCGTGTTCATCATGGCCGTGACCCTCATCGCCATCGGGATCGAACGCGTCCTCACCAAGGTGAACGCGTTTGAAAGTCGTGTCGTAAACTTCCACTTTGCCGGAACGGAAATTCGTGACATAGAGGAAACGCTGTCCGTTGATCTCGCCGGACGTTGCGCCCTTGTAGACGGCGCCATTCGAGGAGCCTTTATCGGAATTGTCCACTTCAAGCGCGGCGTTAATCGAAGGGGCCTTGCCACCTACAGGAATATTCACGCCGGGGTTCCAGCCAGAAATCGTTCCGTCCTCGGTGGCGAAAATAAAGACAGCCGGTTTTCCCGTCGGTGTGCCCTTATCCAACAAAAAATCGGTCGGGCTGCCGTTGAATACGACGCCCGTTGGAGTGGATTGCGTTCCCGCTGGCGCAAAACCCGGTGGTGGAACGATGACAAAGTTTCCGGCGACTCCGCCGGCCTCAGTGAAAATGTTGATGGGACTTGCGGTGCCACTGTAGAGGCTGGAGGTGCCGGAATTGTTGTTACTGATCCACCAGGGGCTACCAGAGCTGCGGGTAAGTCCCCAGGGATTCTTGAGGTTGGGATCAACGAGGACTGTTGTTCCGTCCGCGTTGTTTGGCTGAGAAATATCGGAAACCAAATTCTTTTGCCTGTAATGTTGCGCTTGTGTGAGAGAAGGGAGGAGGAAAAGCGAAAGTGCAAATGCCGGGACAAACTTCCAGTACTTTGTTGTGGGGTGCATTGGTGAATCCTTCCAAAACGAGATTTTCGATGCGAAACACGTCCCATGCATTCGCAAACGAACCTCTGCCGGCTGGACTCGGCAGTCCACGATGCAACCCGGTTTCCAATTTACGCAGCGTTGACAAGGGGTTTAATCCGATTGAGAACAAATGACTTGGGGAAAGTTGAAACAGGGCGCGTGCAGATCGGCTTCCAAAAAGTGAAGGTGGAAATACAGGTAAATACGGGAGAACGGAGAATTCGTCCTACGATTCCCAGAGTTAGAGAAAATCAGCTACGCGCGGCGAAGGACGATGAGCGTGATTTCCGGTGGAACGCCAAGGCGAACGGGAGCGCCGACGGTGCCGAGGCCACGGTTTACGTAAAGATTTGACATTGCGGAGGAGTGCATGGCCACTGGCGACTCGTCGCCGACAGCCTTAGCGCGTCCATTGACAGCGGCGGCAAACAGCGGGCGCTGATACAGGCCGGCGATGTAATCAGTGATGAAGCGGGCGGGGCTTAGGCGATGGTCGAGGATTTCGACCTGAATCTGGCCGCCGTGGGTGTGGCCGGCGAGGGAAAGCTCAATTCCGAGTTCCGCGGCGCGATTAAAGCTGTTGGGGTTGTGGGAAAGGAGAATGTTGGGCATGTCGCGACGGACGAGTGGTTCGACTTGAGCGAGAGTTTGCTGTCTCTGTCCGCGGGAAGTGCGCTCGCGCTGGTAATCCACACCAATCAGATTAAGCTGCGCGCCCTTGAAAGTGATTTGGGCGTTTTCTTGACGCAGCAGTTTCATGCCCGCCTGGGCGTAGAGATATCCCGCTTCGTCTTCAGCGCGCGCGTAAATCTCATGATTGCCATTGCAGCCCCAGGTTCCGAGCGGCGCGTGGAGCCGACGAATTTCATCGACGGCATCGGCAATAGGATCGTTCATGCCGGTAATCAGATCGCCGGTAACGACGGCAAGATCGGCGCCGAGATTGTTGGCCATGTCCACGGCGCGGCGCACTTCGGTGCGGGACATATAACTGCTCAGATGAATGTCGCTGATCTGGACGATTTTCATGCCATCGAGCGCGGGCGGCAAATTGTGCATGGGGATTTCGACACGGCGGACCTGATAGTTCAGGCGCTCGGCGGCAAAACCGTACACGGCTCCGAGAAAGGGAGCGACTCCGGCGGCGGCTGTAGCCGCACGGAAAAAGTAGCGGCGGCCGGGGTCCGCAACGGTCTCGACGGCAGCCGGGATAGCGGGGGAATTCACTGCGACGGGTGACGTCGCGGGAATTTTTGTGGCCGCCGGTTTGCGCAACCAACGCCAGACGCGCTCGACGCCGTGTACCAACTTGACGGCAAGATAGGCAAAGAGCGCGCTGAAAAACCATAGACCGGTGAGAACGGCAATCATGGAGGCGCGCGGAATGATGCGCCCGCGACCCAGGCTGATGCCTTCAAACAAGGTAGCAATGACGATAAGGAGGATGCCAGCGTAAGCGAGCCGGGCGCCGACGCGGAGCCAGACCTGGCCCCAGTTCGAAGTAATGCGCCAGAGGGAGCGATACCAGAAACGCTGGGAGAGAAAAAGCAGCGTCAAAATGCTCAATCCGATGGCGATGCGCAACAGCAAAAAGGCCCAATTCACAGTGAAATCCCCCAAGGATGCAAACATCAAGTCTAGCACGTCTAGGCGCATGGGATTTCTTCTCGCGGGTGGCGGTTTCCTGAGTAAGATGGTCGCCCACGGGACGCCAGCCACTTCAAGTCTCGGTCGTTCGAAACGCTTGGCTAGATGGCCCGTCTGATGGAGAGGACGCCCCGGCCTATTTGGGGCGAAACGGAGGAGAGTATTTATGAAGAAGTGGAAAGTGATTGGGGGGCTGGTATTGGCGGCGGGGCTGGCCGTGCTGCCGATGTTGGCACAGGATGCGGCAAAGAAGGAACCGCCGAAGCCGGCGCTTGGACCTTCCGCGGCAGTGCTTGAGCAGTGGAATGAGATCGGCCGGAAACTGATCGCGATTGCGGAAGACCTGCCGGAAGACAAGTACGACTACAAACCGAATCCGGATTCACGGACGTTCCGGGCGGTCCTGCTGCACGTGTCGGCGTCCATGTACTACTTCACGGACCCGGCGCAGAAACAGAAGCCGCGCTACCCGGATGATCCCAAGCCGGCGGACCTGAAAATCAACAGCAAGGCAGACCTGGTAGCCTTCGTGAAGCAGTGCGTGAAGGACGGCGCGGACGTCATCAAAGCCAAAGGCGACAAAGGGATGAACGAAAGTGTGAATGCGGGAGGACCTCGGCTGAGTCGGGTCGATGACCTGGCGTACGGGTTGATCGAGCACTCCGGGGAGCACTATGGCAACCTGGTGGTGTATTACCGGAACAATGGAATGGTGCCGCCGGAATCTAGGCCGAAAAAGTAAAAAGCAAAAAAATAGGGAAATTGCGGGCGTGATGCGTGAGCATCGCGCCCGTTTTGCTTATGACCTGTTGCTAGGAGGTTGCGGCGCCGGTGGCACCGTTTTCGAGGAGGGCAATCAGTTGTTTGGGATCGTTGGTGGGCGGGAGACAGGTGCTGCCGGAGCAGACGATGGCGAGGGGTTTGTTGATGGGGAGATGGGGGAGAGTTTCTTTGAGGGCACCGGCTAGATGGGCGAGCGAAGCGCCGGGAGTGATTCGAATGACGGATTTGCCAAAGCGGTAGACGCCGTGGGCGGCGGCTTCGAGGGCTTGGGCGGCGGGATCATTCGAATCGCCGGTGATGACGACTTGCAGCGGGTGATTGGCGAAGAGCGTGGCGGCGAGGCCGTAGGTGGCGGCGAAGAGACCGTACTGCGGAGCGATTCCCGCGAAGGCTTCGACCGTTTTTTTGGCGAAAGCGTGGTATCGGTCGTCGCCGGTGAAGGCGTGCATTCGAACGAGGGCGATGACGGCCACGGAATTGGCGCTGGGCGTGGGGGAATCCTGGAAGGGCTTGCGGCGGACGTCGAGGCCACCCATGGGCGGGGCGTCGGAGGAGCGATCGAAGAAGCCGCCGCCCTCGGCGTCGCCGTAACGGGCGATGGCGAGATCCATGGTTTTTTGCGCGGCGGTGAAATAGCGCGGGCCGAGCGTAGTCTCGTAGGCGTCGAGGAGTGCGAGGACACTGAAGACCTGATCGTCGAGCGAGCCTTCGAGCGCGGGGCCGCCGATGCGGTGGACGAAGCCTCGGGATTCGCTCCAGACTTCTTTCAACATGCGGTCAAGAGTCTTCAGAGCGAAGGCGCGACAGTTTGCGCCGAGCGAGCCGCCTAGAACACGCGCGGCATCGAAGTAAGCCGAGACAAACATCGCGTTCCACGCGACGTACATGGTCGCGTCGATGAATGGCGTGGGGCGCGGCTTGCGAGCCGCGAACAATTTTCCTTTTGATTTGGCGATGGTCAGCCGGACGTTGGTTTCGTCGAGGCCGAGTTGTTTGGCGATATCCGCGACATCACGCGCAATCCACAAAACATTCTTTGCCGGATTGTGATGCATCTCGCCGTGAGCTTCGACGTCGAAATAGAGTTCCATGACGCGCGCTTCATCCGGAAGGAGCGCTGCGCGGAGCTCTTCGAGCGTCCAAGTGAAATAGTCGCCATCATCGTCGAGGGAAACGTCGGCATCCTGGCTGGCGTAGAAGCCGCCATTTTGCTGGTCGGACAAGTCCTCGTTGACCCAGCCAATAATGCCCTCGGCGGTTTCTCGCGGAAATGGGTTCTGACGGACCTGATAGCCGTGAAGGTAATTTTTCAAGAGCTCGGAATT
>Ga0210406_10006890_pt1 | contig 11659 bp, 8 predicted proteins | sample IncBWC30MmetaG_FD_155454 | JGI IMG/M metagenome (GOLD analysis project Ga0210406, IMG submission 155454) | Forest soil microbial communities from Barre Woods Harvard Forest LTER site, Petersham, Massachusetts, United States - Inc-BW-C-30-M | ecosystem: Environmental > Terrestrial > Soil >... | reverse complement strand
TACGCACAGGTTATGTTCAACAATCACATTGGTAGTGAGGTTATTGAATCGAGCTTAGCGGGCGCGCCGACTCGGCTCTTCTACTCGGTGACAAGGGACGTAGCAAGAGGTGTGTTGTTCCTTAAGGTGGTCAATGCATCATCAATACCCCATGAGCTGAACATAAAGCTTACGGGCTCAGGTCAAGTGGAAAAGAATGCCAAGCTGATACGCCTGGCGGCGCTAACAACGGCGGAAACGAATACTCTATGGGAGCCCACGAAGATCGTTCCTGTTGAAAGCTCAATAGCGAATGTCAGCGACAGTTTCCGTTACACATTCTCACCATATTCGATCAACATTATCGAATTCCATATTAGGTAAAACGGCCGCAGAGCGCTCATTTCGAAGAAGGCTGCTGTGGCAGCAGCGATGCGTGAATAACTTCTATGAAAAGAATCCTGTGTGTCGCGACCCTTGTTGCGCTCAGCCTCGCTTTTCAAAGCAGGGCTGAGCAGGCAGCAGCACCAGTAGAGAAGCCCGCGCCGATCTTTAATCCTCTCTTGCCGGGCGGACCCGATCCCTGGGTCATTTACAAAGACGGCTACTACTTCTACATGAACACCACGTCCACGAACCTGACGATCTGGAAGACGCGTACTCTGGCGAATCTGCGACGTGCTGAGAAGAAGGTAGTGTGGACTCCGCCGGCGAATGGCCCTTACTCCCATGAGCTCTGGGCGCCGGAGCTGCATTTTCTTCAGGGCAAGTGGTACATCTACTTCGCTGCCGATGACGGGACCAACGATACCCACCGGATATGGGTGCTTGAGAACGCATCTGCTGATCCGCTCGCAGGCACATGGGTGATGAAGGGCAAACTTGCCGATGCCGCGAACGACAAGTGGGCGATTGACGCCACTGTATTTGAAGATCGCGGGAACATGTACGTGCTGTGGTCTGGGTGGGAGGGCGATACAAACGGAACGCAGAGTATCTTCATCGCGAAACTTGCTAATCCGTGGACCATCGAAGGCGCTCGCGTGAAACTGTCAAGTCCGACATATGCCTGGGAGAAGGTCGGTGACTTGACTAGAGCCAACCAAGTATCAGACTTGCCTCATGTTGATGTGAACGAAGGTCCTGAGATACTGCAACATGGCAGCAAGGTTTTCCTCGTTTACTCCGCCAGCGGTTGCTGGACGGACTATTACGAACTTGGCATGTTGAGCACGACTTCGGGCAGCAATCTGCTCGATCCGGCGTCGTGGAAAAAAAGCGAGAAGCCGGTGTTCTGGCAATCACACGAGGCGTCGGTATACGGGCCGGGGCATAACTCGTTTTTCCAGTCGCCGGATGGTAAGGAGGACTGGATTCTGTATCACGCGAATCCAGCGCCGGGCGAAGGATGCGGGAATCATCGGTCTCCGCGAGTACAGCGCTTTACCTGGCGGGCGGACGGCTCGCCAGATTTCGGCCGTCCTGTGTCCGTTGATACTCCGATGTCGCGCCCGTCTGGAGATCCAGCGCAGTAGGTTAAGCAGACGGGGAGGGGCTGTAGTCGCAAGCCAAACACGAGTGCCGGCATCCAGAAGAATAGTTTGCTTGTCTCCGCGCGCCTAATACAGAACGGATACAGCGATGCGGGATAGCAGCGTGGAGGCAACTTCTCCGACCATCAATGAAATGTCGAGTCCCTGGAGGCCTAACGGAGAGGCGGAAGGATATGCCGTTCCCGCATCTCAGCGAAGAAGTTGGTAAACATGTCTTCGGTGTCGATGCAGTCATGGAAGCCGTGCTGTCTGGCCTTGATAGTGCTAGTGATGTTGTCGAACGCAGAATGAAAGATAAAATCGCCGAATCCCCAGTTCACGAGATAGTCATAGGGAATCGGCTTAAGCCCGTACTTCTCCGTCATCCTGGCCCAGAGAGAGCTCTTGTCAGCCATGTAAACCTTCAGCGACATGGGTATTGGCTCAGCAATTTCCATTTGGAAAGCACGAGCGATCTTCGGCCACATGAACTGCCAGCGAAAGTAGTCGCCGTTTGTGATGTTGAAGACCTCGTTTGCCGCTGAAGCAGTCTCGCCCGCCCAGGCAGTCGCTTTCGCCAGAATGTGTGCTGAGGTCACTTGATAGAGGGCGCGATACGCTGCTTCGGGCCCGGGAAAACGTAGCGGCAAACCAAGCTCCTTAGAGATCGCCGCGTAGACGCCGATCACCATGATCAGATTCATTGGATTGCCTACCGCGAACCCGCAAACGGCTTCAGGTCGCAGAACGCTGTAATGCCATTGTTGCCCGGACTGTCGAGCCCTGAGTAAATCTTCCTGATCGTAGTAAAAGTTCGGCCCCATGAGCCTCGGATCGTCTTCCCGCGCTGGAGTCTTGAATGGGCCGAGGTCGGCGCCATAGGCTTTGCCGCCTTGGTAGAGAGTTATATGGCGAAGGCCGGGAGCGTTTTTCTCCACAACATCCAATAGATTTCGCAGAAGAGATAGGTTAACCACACTTCGTTCGCTCGGCGTGTCCTTTTCCACATACGCGCCGAGAACGATGTGGGTGACATCCTTCAAAGGTGCGAGTACGCGTTCCACGTCTTGGGGATAGAGGAGATCGATGTTGATCGGTATAACACCCGGTATCTCCTCCAACGGGCGTCGGGACAATCCATAAACCTTGGTACCAGGAAGTGAGCTGAAGTATTCTGCGGCGGCACGGCCTATGACGCCCTGGGCTCCTGCTACCAGCACCGACCGTTCTGATTTCGACATGTTAGCTCCGATCTTCAGGCGTCTGAGAATACGCTTATGTGGCTTCTTCGCGCTGAAACTGCTAAATGCCTTCGCGCACGGTCAGCGGGCTCTCCAGGGCAAAGCGCGCAATCTCATCTTTACGCATAAATGCGACGCCAGGATGAGACTGGGCGTAGACAATGAACTCCTCCAAGACCTTAGCGCGTGACGGCCGGCCAGCAATACGGTCGTGTGCGCTGACCGACATCATGCGACGACGATATGGCGCCTCGGCATAGAGCGCATCGAACTCTCTCTTGAGATCGTCAGCATACATAGACGTGCTGAAGTACCGGCTTTCGTAGTCCACGATGTCATTCATGTGAAGTGTGTACGGCACAACCGCAAATGGTTTGTCGCGCACGTTTACCAAGAACGGCTCGTCGCGGCTTACGTCGTCAATGTGGTAGATGAACCCGAACGACTGAAGAATTTCCAGGGTGTGAGGAGTGCCGCGCAGCCAGAAGGCGTTGAATCCTACTGGCCGCGTACCGGTTGCCCGTTCGATGCTCTGGATACTTTGCTGATACGAGACGCGCTCTTCTTCGGGAGTCATGGAGAATTGTGCGGTCCATGTCTGCCCGTGTCCGGATGCTTCGTGCCCACGTTGAACGATCTCTTTTGCGAGTGCCGGGTGCAGATCCACCGCTGCGCCCACCATGTGGGAAGTGACCTTGATTTTGCGACGGTCAAAGACTTCGAGGAGACGAGGCAAACCCTCTTTGTAGCCGTAGTCATACCATTTGCTCGCTGGCAGATCCGGATACTTCGGATCGATCTTGGGCATAGGGCTCTCGGCTCCGCTGGCCGGCTGTGCGCCGGCCTCCATCTGCATAGAAACGGAGATGATCATGCGAGCACCGTCTGGCCAGAAGGTGCCTGCGGCGGGATTGGACTGCTCGGGCACAGGGTCGGCAAAAGCAACCGACGATGGAACTGCTCCCGCAATAGCTGCGATTGCTCCGGCTTTGATTAAATCGCGTCGAGATGTCATCGGTCCCTTTCCTAAGGCGCTGTAGTGGTCTCTTGCCGGTTCTCTGTCGTTTCCCATTTGATCCACTTGAGATCGAGTACAAAGATCGAGTAGAAGACGGGGACCAGGAGCAAGGTTATAAAGGTGGCGACGGCGAGTCCGCCGATCTGGGCATAGCACAGGGGTTTCCAGAGCGGGCCACCTTCGAGCGCGAGAGGAAACAAAGCCAGGATCGTTGCGCCCACGGTGATCATCACCGGTCGAATGCGCTCAATTCCAGCATCAGGAAGGGCACGCTCGAGCGGTTCGCCCTTTTCATGCATCTCCTCGATGAAGTCGAATAACACGATCACATGGCTGACGATGACACCGATGAGACTCGCTACGCCGAGAAAGGCCATGAAGCCGAAGGGTGTGTGCATGATTGCCAACGCAATCAAAGCTCCGATCGCACCATAGGGGGCCGCAGCAAAGACAAGGAGAGGCTTGACGGCATTGTTGAATTGGATAAGAAGTGCGAGATAGATACCGACTAGCGAGATCAAGAGCACAACAGCCAGGTTGAGGAAACCATCAATCTGTTTCGCCTGTTCGCCTCCGATTTCCAGTTGATATCCAGGAGGCAGCTTCTTCTTGAGATCAGCAAGTTTCGATTGTGCGGGTCCGAGGACTTCGGATGCGAGCACACCGGGTGCTGGAAAGCACAAGACTGAAATGGTACGGAAGTGCTCGCGACGCCGAATTCTTCCGGTCTCGAGAATATTGCGTACAGTGGCTACTGAAAGCAGCGGCACCCTCGTGTTCTGCTGCGACGAGTAGACGTAGAGATTCTCAATCTGCCCAAGCTGCGCCCGTTCCTGGCTTCGGAGACGAGCCACGATGGGGATACTCTTATTTCCCTCTTTCAGTAAGCCCACGGCTGCACCGCTTATGGCGGCCGCAGTGGAATTCGCTACATCGGCATTCGATATTCCGACGACATTCGCGCGGTCCGGATCAATCTGGATCTTCACCTGTGGGCTATCGGGCGACCAGTCATCTCGCATTACTGCGATCCCCGGGGACTGTCGTAGAACATCCATTGCTTGTGTCGCGATTCCGCGCAAGGTCTGAATGTCCGCCGCTTCATCCTTAGTGTCCACATCGGCCTGACCCGAGATCAGGATCTCGACTGGAGTCTCGACAGGGTTTGTCTGGAGTTGCCGGACCGTGATCCATGCGCCGGGGATTTGTCGGCTAAGGGCAGACTGCAATGGCCCGATGATCTTCGGCGTGAGTTCCTTGTCGCTGACCTGAACGATCACCTGGGCGTAGTTTGTCTGTAGGGCCTCTGGAGAGATAGAGAACCAGAAACGCGGTCCGCCTCCACCGATGAAGGTGGTGACGGAAGTCAGGCTGTGTTGGTTCTTGTCTTTGGATGAGGGCTCTCCAACGTCTGCGATGACCTGCCGGATGACCTCTTCGGCTTTGACAGCCGCGTCGCTGGTTGCTGTCAGCGGGACGTCGTTCGGCAGCCAGACGTCGAGATAGAACCAATATTGGACATCTTCAGGAAAGAACTGTTGCTTGAGATGTGAAGCAACGAAGCCGCCAAGCACTAGAAATACCAGAGAACCAAGCAGGACGCTCCAGCGGTGCGCGATCGCGCGATCGACAAGTCTGTTGTAGAAACCGTAAAAGCCCCGCTCTCGCTTCTCCTCGATACTGAGCTCTTTCTTCTTGGGTGGCCGCTGGATGTAGTAACCCAATAGTGGGATGAAGGTCATTGCGACGATCAGGGCGCAGAGCAGCGAAGCAGTCATCACGATCGGAAGACTTCGGAGGAACTGACCGGTATTGCCTGTCAGCATCAGGAACGGAAGATAGGCGATGACGTTGGTAATCGTGGCAAAGAAGATCGCGGTCGCCAGTTTCGTCGGACCGAGCCACGCCGCAACGCTACGCGGGAGCCCATCTGCGAGACCCCGCTTGATTCCATCACCGGAGACCACCGGCACATCGACCAAAAGCCCCAGCGCAATAATGAGCGTTGCCACAGACACCTGCTGAAGATCGATGCCTAGCATGTAGACGACGCCGAAGGTCATGGCGAGTGTGATGGGTATCGCCAGGGCCATGATGAGTGCGAGTCTCCACTCCCAGAATCCAATGAGCGAGACGATAACGACTAGGATGATCGCTTCGTTCAACGCCCGCAGGAAAAGGTGAATGTTTTCCTTTACCTGCAAGGGTTGGTCGGAGGTGTGGACGGTAATGAGATCAGCAGGAAGGATGCGATGAAGTTGTGCCAGTTTCGCGTCGATCGACTCGCCGAATTTGGCGATCTGGTTTTGATCGCGCATATAGATGGCGATCGTAACGGCTCGACTACGGCGCCAGTGTCCGGCGGCATCCTGCCGTGTGTAGTAGTTCAGGTAATTCGCAGGGCTCTGGTATCCGCGGCTTATGTCGACGAGATCGCGCAGGTAGACGGGAGAGCCAGCAGTCGCCGTGGTCACAACGATGTCGCCGATCGCCTTGGGGTTCTCGAATTGCCCTGAAGGATTCAGGATGATCTGGCGTTGTCCTGTCTCAAAGACCCCGCCTGGTGCGATGATGTTCCGAGCTTGAATCAGCTTGCCGAGATCGCCAGGCTGGAGTCCGTAGGCGGCGAGCCGGTCCTGGGAGAATTCCAGATAGATTGTTTGCTGCTGCACGCCTCGACGCTCTACCTTTGACGTTTCTGGAGCGCCCTGCAGGGTACGGGCGATGAGATCGGAGAAGTCGTCCAGCTCGGCGTAGCTGTATTTGTCGCCTGCAACCTCGGACAACTTCTTGAAGGTGTCCGCCGGATCATGAATGATGATCGTGCTCCAGGCATCGGGGTGCAATTCCGATGGCTGTATTTGGTTCGCGAAGAATTGCTGGATAAACCTTTGGATCGACGCGTCATCTTGATTGCTTGTGCCGTCGAGACCAATGAAGCCCGTTCCCTGAATCTGAGTGGTGTTGCTTAGCACACCGGCTTGTATCGCCTGTCTCTCGAAGAGTGCGGCGCCACTTGCGACCGCTCGCGGCGAAACTGATTCCGGGAACGGGTAAATTACGGTGACTGGCTTCGCCGACGGTGCGGTCTTCTTGTTGGCACGGGCTGAGCGGATAGCCGTCTGAATAGACTGCGAACGGAGATTGATTTCTACGGAGTCCGCCTTCGGGCTCGCGACGGTCAACATCAATGCTGCGGTGTCTCCGAAGTCGCTCTGAAAAGTAATCGGCCCCGCGCCTTGAGGAAGTTGACCGTTCAATGCATTGAGCTTCAGATTGATGTCGCTGAACTGCCGCTTCAGATCATCGACGTTATCAACGAGCTGAATATAGACATAGGCGTAGCCAGGCAGTGAGATCGACCTGACGCCATAATCCGCAGACGTTCCAGCGTGGATCCACTTGTTTTGCGCGACGGTGTCTTCGATCGGACGGGTTATCAGTTGCTCGACCTGTTGAGCAGTTGCGCCCGGCCATGAACAACTTGCGACGGCAACTCTAACTGGGATATTCGGGTCTTTGCGCTGGGGCATGGATTTGTAGCCGAACCAACCCCAGATGAGAACCCCGACCAGCAGCACCCATGAAACTTGTGGGTGTTCCACGAAGAATCGCGGCACGTTCCTCGTTTGCTCGATTCTTTCCTGATCGCTTTTATGTGCCATTGTCCCTGTGCCTATGGAATCACTGAAAGAGAATCGCCTTCCTTCAGGAGCTGTGCTCCAATGGCGGCGACTTTTTCTCCGGTCTTGACTCCCGTCACGGAGACCGAACTGCCGTGGGTTGCGCCAACCGTTACCCGGCGGAGGTGTGCCTTCCACTGGCCGGACTCCTGCTCGGCAACAACCACTGCGAACTGTCCCGATTCCGCTGGGTAAGGGACAATTGCGCTCAAGGGGACTGAGGGTTGAGAAGCCTGCCGTTTTCCGCCAAGTTCAACAGAGGCAATCATCCCCGGCTTGAGTGTGTTCTGGCGGTTGGGAAGCGTGACTTCGATAGTGAACACGCGGCTACGCGTATCAGCGCTAGGAGAGATGCTTGTGACGCGTCCCGAATGCTGGGCAGCGTCATTCTGCACCTGAAGCGTAAGGGACTGGCCGAAATGAACAAGGTTAATTACGTCTTCTGGCACGCCAAACGTCGCCTTCACCGCGCTGATATCGGCGATAGTGAAGGCGACTGCCGACGGTGTTGCCAGAGTCCCAACATCAATGTTTCTGGCGAGGATGTATCCAGAGAAGGGAGCCTTGAGGTCAGAATCTCCCAAAGAGAGCTGCGCCTGACGCAACGCGGCTTTCGTCTGGTTCACAGCCGCGAGGCTCGCATCAAAGCGGGCTTGCGCCTGATCGTAGTCGGGCTTGGTTAAGCTTTGGGTGGCGTAAAGTGCTTTGGCCCGGTTGAAGTCCTGTTCGGCCTGAGTATGTTGTGCGACGGCAGCATCGACCTGGGCTCCGGATTCATCCACCTGATTCTTCAAATCCTGTGGTCGTATCTGTGCCAGTACGGTTCCCCTCGTGACGTAATCTCCTGTCCCGATATCGCGAGTGCGGCCATCGGCGGACCTGATCTGCTTTACCTCTGTGATGTATCCGGTCGATCGGAAAGCGAGATCGACCTGAGCGTACGGAATGAGGGAGGCGGAGTATCGCAGGCCTTCGGCCGATTGGTAGAGAGTCACATCGGCCAAACGGACAGCGATGGGGGGCTTTGCGGGCAAAGCGGGTTCGCGGTGACAGCCGCCGAGGATGGTTGTTGCCAGGAGAGCAATCGTTGAGGCAGCGAGCGATGGGCGGCGCGATCGCTTCTGTGCGTTGGCTGGTATCAAGGCGCTACTCCTCACCCAAAGCTTTTTGAAAGTCGGCTCGCGTCGTCCAGAACGCAAGCAAAGCCTGCCGGTATTGGTCCTCGGTAGTCGCGAGCGACGCCTGCTCCTCCAGCAGATCGCTAAGCAGAATTGCTTGCTGCGCGTAAGCGTCAGTCTGGTTGCGAAGCCTTTCCTGTTCTGCATCGCGAGCGCTCTCCGCCACAGCAAGCTGTGCTCGGGCTTCGTGCAGCTTGCGGAACTGCGAGTCAACATCCAGGAGAACTTGGTCTCGCGCATCTTCTTCGGTGAGAACCGCTTCGTTTTCCGCGATGACCTTCTGAGCGATATTGTGGCGCTTCTGGCCCCAGTCCCAGGGTTGCCAGGTAAGCAGACCTCCTACCGCACCGAGATTTTGCGGGAGGAAGGTGATTCCCGCCGTGGTCAGATAGTTGACCTGAACCGAGATATCAGGCAAGTACCGCGTCTTCTCAATCCTGGTCTCCAGATGTGCTTGACTCTTCCTGATAGAAGCGATCCTGATCTCGGGCCGTTGCGCCAGCGCGAGCTTTCGAGCTGTTTGCAGATCCAGCTCTTCCGGCAGAGCAGAAGACACCGGCTCCACAGAAAACTCGACAAGAAGGTCTCTGCCAAGCAGGCGGTTCAAGGATTCTTTCCGGTCGGAGAGCGCGTCCTCGATCACCATGAGTTGGTACTTGCCTTTTGCCTCTTCAGCCTTGACACGCAGGCTGTCCGCTTTGAGAACGGCTTTTTCCTGCAGCCGGCGCTCGGTCAGATGGTCGAGCTCTTCAAGCGATTGGATGGTCGCACGCTGTGATTCGGCCTGGCTCTGGGACTGGAGCAGAGAATAGTAGGCGCGGCGGACATCGCTCACTAGCTGCTGATCCCGTTGTGAATAGGTTTGGCGACTCAGATCTTCGTTCAATCGCTGCTCAGCAACAGAAAAGCGGATTCTTGGAATCTGAGTAATCGGTTGCGTAGCTGTAATCGACGCTATAGCAATTGGGCGAGCCGGAGTGTGCAGGTGGATGTCGCTACCTGGAATCGGTCCCGTCGAGGGAAAGGTTCCCAATTGGCCCGCCCCGATAGTGAAATTCAGAGGACCCAGAAGTTGCGTACCGAGCAAATACGTGTCAAAACGGGGATAATACGAAGTTTTGGCTTCTGCCGAGCCTTCTCGCTGCTTGTCGATGTCGAACTTCGCCCGTTTCGTCTCGCGATTGTTGGCGCGCGCTAATTCGATCGCTCGATCCAGCGTGAGGACGTCCCCGGAAGGTTGCTCTTGTCCCGGAGCCGCCATCGCGAATGTAAACGAAGAGATGGCTGCCAGGAAGCAAGTGCGTATCAGGTGCCTGCCAATCATCGACTCCGCTCTCCTACCATCGCCGGTGTGACTTTCAGGCATGCCTAAGACCATGTGAGTACTCACCAGCGCAATATAGACGAAATGCCATATTTCGTCTATATTGTTTATTAAATGATAGTACGAGTCCTTGATTAGCCTATGAGGCATACGACAGCTTTGACCGGGGTGGAAGAGCCCGGAAGGACGAAATCCGAAGACACAAGAGAGAGAATTCTTGTAGCGGCGATACAAAGGTTTAGCAATTTCGGCTATCGCCGGACCTCGATAAATGATGTTGCAGAGGAGGCGGGATTAGCCCGCGCCACCGTTTATCTGTATTGGAAGAGCAAGGAAGACCTGTTTGTTGCTGGCCTGGAGCGATTCCACGAACACTCTCGGAGCCTTGCGGACACCGCCGCCGCGAAGGAAGGGTCTGCCGCAGAGCGAATCCACGCGATGCTCATGGCGCAGTACGGCGCAAGTTCCGACATCGTCCACGGTACAGCTAGTGGCCATGAGGTCTTTGAAGCAAATCTCAAGCTTGGCAACGGTTTCGTCGAGGAATGCCTACGTCATGGAGAGGAAATACTGATTGGCCTTCTGCAACAGGGCATTCAGGATGGCGAGTTCAATTTGCAGAGATCTTCGGCCAGTTCTGAAGACGTAGCGCGAATCATCATTAGCTTTGCTCAGAACTCGCTCTTTGATCGACATCACACACCCAGCTCATATCGAGAGAGCTTGCACAAGACGCTGACCTTCATTCTGGAATCGATTCGGGCTTAAGAACTGCCCAGCAGGAAGATGTGCAATCTTTTCGTCCTCCCCTTCGAAGATCGCTGAGGGATACGACGGAAAGATCGGCCGACCAATATCGAAATCAACGTCCCAGAAGGAGAAGCCATGTTTGAGTACGGTGGTTCAACAGCACTTGTGACCGGCGCTTCGAAGGGCCTCGGAGCGGCATTTTCAGAGGCACTTGCAGCGCGTGGGATGAACTTGGTGTTGGTGGCCCGCTCCACCGACAAATTGAACGTTCTGTCTGCGCGCCTTTCCGCGAAGTACAAGGTTCAGAGTACCGTTCTGAGCATTGATCTGGCTGATCCCAGCAGTCCTCAAACACTCGCGGAAGAGCTCGAACATCGCGGTATTCAAGTAGACCTTCTCATCAATAATGCAGGATTCGGCCTAAGCGGGGAATTCCTCTCACATGATCCCGATCAGGAGAAGGCTGAAATTGAGGTGAATGTGCAGGCGCTGGTCGCTCTCACTCATCACTTCGGCACAGCAATGGCCGCTCGAGGCAAAGGCGGCATTATTAATGTTGCCTCAAACGCCAGCTTTCAGCCTCTGCCCTACATGGCGACCTATGCTGCGAGCAAAGCTTTCGTCCTCCACTTCAGCGAGGCTGTTCACCATGAACTGACCGGAAAGGGCGTTCGCGTAATGACGACTTGCCCAGGCCCAACCGCGACCAGCTTCTTCGACGAGACATCAACTCAAATGTCGCCGAAGGACATGGATAGTTCGGAGTCAGTTGTGAGAAAAACACTCAAAGCGTTTGACCAAGGGCGAACTGTCGCCTACCCGGGACGAATGACTGTCCGAATCGCATCTTGGTTGCCCAGACTGCTTCCTCGCGCTCTTGTGCTTAGGCTGGCAGGCATGGCAACAGTCAAAATGGGCCTTCATCCCTGATGCCGTCGGAACACCTTCGAGGGT
>Ga0210406_10006889_pt1 | contig 11660 bp, 6 predicted proteins | sample IncBWC30MmetaG_FD_155454 | JGI IMG/M metagenome (GOLD analysis project Ga0210406, IMG submission 155454) | Forest soil microbial communities from Barre Woods Harvard Forest LTER site, Petersham, Massachusetts, United States - Inc-BW-C-30-M | ecosystem: Environmental > Terrestrial > Soil >... | reverse complement strand
TGCAGTGCGCAGTCGCGATACTCAAAAGCGAGCTCGGCAAATTGTTCCAAAACATTGTCCATTTTCTGGGGACCAATGGAATACAAGCGGTTCGGATTCGCCGTGGCCGGAGAAAACCCAGCGGCGTCAAAACCGATTTCTTCGGTGAGGTGGCGATAAATGCGGCGGACATCGCTAACGCCGGCAGTAAGAGTTACACGGGCGCCGATTGAGTTCGTGCGATGGCGCTTCAACAACTCCTTGATTTTCGGAACGATGACATCGTAACTTCCCCTGCCATCGTGAAAGACTCGCTGGCTATCGTGCAGTTCCCGGTCACCGTCAATGCTTACAGTTACGCCGATGCGATGCTCCGATAAGAACTCGATCTTTTCCTCGTCAAGAAGCGTTGCATTCGTCGTCAGGCTGAATTCGATTTCCTTTCCCCCCTGTGCTGCCTTCCGCTTGGCATACTCGACGGTCGAACGCATGACCGGGAAGTTCAAAAGGGTCTCGCCTCCGAAGAACGTCACGTGAATCCCGCGACGATCACCGGATTCACGGAAGAGCATGTCGACAGAGGCTTCCGCCACGTCCGCACTCATAAACTTCTTCCGGCCGGCGGTTTGCGTTATGCGATCCTCGCTGTACTCGTAGCAATAGTTACACGCAAGATTGCACTGATTTGTCACGTTAAGAACCACCCGCTGAAGCGGAAACTCTTGCAACGGAACTGCAAACTCCTCCTCCCGAAGCGCCCCGCAATCGATAGCTTCGATCTCCTCGAGTTCTTGAAGAGTGGCCTCTACGTTTGCGAGCGCATACCCCATTTCCAGCAATCGATCGACAAGCACGTCCCGTTGAACTTCACTGGCTGCCAGCAGCTCAAGGACTCGTTTCCCTATGCCTTCCAGCGCAAAGATGGAGCCACTCGGAACCACGTAAAGAAACTGAACACCAGCCGCAGAGAAACTGTGATATTCGCCTGAACGGTACGTTTGCTTTTGAACGTCGGTTGCGGTGCTCACTGAGACACCTCCGGCTGGTCGTAACGGATATAGGAAGGCACGGTAACCACAAGATAGGAGCGAGCCTTCAGGATCTGGCCAGTGGGTGACTGGTAGGCTGCGTCGACCCATACGTCGCCCCAGTTCTCTGTCGGGAAGTTGTTTGATTGTTTTTTTCGCTTCGGGTTAGGACCTTCAATCGATGGCGTGAAGAGACCATCGTTATTGATCGCACCGACGTAATTCACATCGTCATCGTCGGGCGTGGAAATGAATTCCTCTAGTGACCAATTTGCCGAGACGGGTCCCAGCGAAACATCATCGGGAGTCCCGGGGAGTCCGTCTGGTCCATTGGCGTATGCCACAGCTTCAAACTGTGCGTATTCCTTGGCCGCAATTGTGCCTCCCAGACGCGCGAGGCTTGCATCGGGGGTCACTGCGATGTAATCGACCTTGTCGTAGACCGCGAATGACTTGACCGCGGTCGCGCCGCGAACGGACACGTCGTGAAGCGACGCAGGTAAACCCGGGGCCACGGTAATTTGCAAGGAGGCTTCAATGGGCGTCGCGCGGACAACCTTCGTCACTTGAACTCCGGCACCGAGATCGAAATCGGAAGGTTTGGGAGACACAGGTAGGTTACCCCCGCAGACGTGGATCTCTCCGGACGAGGGTGACTGAACTGCGAAACGGTCCGTGCCGAGCACCACCGTGTCACTTCCGAGCCGAATTAGCTCGACGTCCAGGCCAAACTCTTGGTAGCCCCCCCAAAACCAGCGTCCTTCCATGGTGCTGCCGTCGCGCGAGAGGAACAGAGCCTCGCGAGTTTCTGCGGGGGAGAAGTTCGGATCGCCTGAACTCTCACCTTGTGCCGCTTTAGAACGGCCACGCCAGCTGTAACCGGTGTAGACGATTCCTTTGCCTGTTCTCGCTACAACTTGGCCTCCTGCGTAGTGCAGTTCGATCTTCGTGGCAAACTCATCCGGGGAAGCAGTGGCCTCCACAGACATCTTTCCGAAGACACGTCCTTTCCCTCTTTGGTAACCATTTACGAGCCAAGTGCCCGCCAGCTTCGGCGGACGCATCACGGCTTTCCACGCAGTCCATTCCGCTGTGATTAACGGTTGGGTGGTCGAGAGGTAGTCGAGTGCAATGTCGATGGGGAACTTCGTTGACGCTGGGGCTGGCGCCGCAGGGTACGCCAACTCCGGTCCATATCCTCCTCCCGTGTTTTCCGCGAGCCTTACCGGGACATCCTCTGGGTTGGGTGGTATTTGGCTAGGATGGAAGACTCCCAAATCAGCGCCTGGGAATAATGCCATGTGCATGTTGGCCAGCTTTTCATAGTCAGACCGGGTACGACGCTGGCCGAGCACGCGGCCCAGTGTATGACAGGTATTGCATGTGGTTGCCAACGGCTGCGGGACACCGCTCTTTTCTTCTTCTTGATCGCGGAATAGACGATGTTCAGCTTCCCAGAAAATTGGCTTAGCTTCTTCAGGCGCTAGTCCATTGTTGCTGCTCAGATAGCGGACGATCTGGCTCGCTTCCGCGGGCGTCGCGCTTACTCCGTTGAGACGGATCATACGCTTGATGGCCTGCTCCCAAACTTCGGGTGTGGTGCGCATGTAGGATATGCGCCGCATCATCCCCTTGCTATCGCGTATGTGACATCCGCCGCATTTGGAAATGGTGAGCTGGTCGCTGATCGGAATTCCTTCTTGAGCCGCACCATTCTGCGCGCGCAGAGGACGCACGGAAGCAGCCAGAAAGACAATCAGATGCGTGACAATGACTGACATTCTTTTGATCGTCATGCGTTTTTGACCCTTCTCATCTCTCTGCTCCTTCACGCCTTAGAAGCTAATGCGGGCTGTGAGCTGGATGGCGCGCGGGCCGGACCCTTCGGCCGATTGAAGGTTGCCGATTTGTCCAAACCCGGTACCCGCCTGCTGGGCCGTGAAATTGGTGTTCGGTATATCGTAGTTCGGGTGATTGAATGCGTTCGAGATTTCCGCGCCAAATTGCAGGCGTATACTCTCCGTGAACTGCACCGTCTTGATCAGTGAGAGCGAGATTGCTTGCGTCCCCGGTCCGACCAGGCTACCCACGGAAGCCGTGCCATAGCGGCCGATGTTGTCCGCTGGAACGCTGAACGCGTTGTAGCTGAACCACGCGTTGACGGAACGCTGCCCGGAGGGCAGATTGCCTGACACCCCCGCCACGGCGTCAGGTCTCCCTGCGCAGCCACATAGGTTGACGAAGTTGGTGCCGGATGGGTCAGCCGTAGGCGTCGTTGCAGTCAGGAAAGGACCGCTCTGGAACAGAGCTACTCCAGCCAATTCCCAGCCACCAACAATCCTGTCGATAAGTCCGCTTGCCCCCTTCAGAAACAAGCCTTGGCGGCCAAACGGAAGCTCGTAGAGAAACGTCGTCAAGAAGCGGTTTCGCCGTGTGAAGGCCACGTTGCCATAATCCAAGCCGGGGTCGAAGCGGTTGCTGAGAATTCCCCCTTGCTCAACCGCAAACCCCGTTGGCGCCACACCGGCAACGTTCGACAAATTCCTGGCGAATACGTAACTAGTCTGGAACTGAAGGCCGTGCGAAAAGCGCTTGTTCGCCGCCACCGACAATGCGTTGTAGTTGCTCCAAGCCCCATTTGTCAGCGTTTGTATCCTTCCCCACAGAGGAAATGGGCGCGTTTGACCAGCAATAGCGTATCCCACGGTGTTCGGTGCTATCTGGTCCAAGTCGACGGTCGCCCCTAGCTTGCTTCCGTGGTTCCCGATGTAGGACACCCGAAGTCCCGTTCCAAATCCCAGATCGCGCTCTACGGTTAACTGCCACTGTTGAACGTAGGGGTCGGCGTAGTGCAAATCCTGCCCCTGCAGGAAGAACTGCGTGCCGATCTGGGCCGCAGGATCGCTCTGGAACGGCGACGGAAACTGGAGCGCCGGCGTTCCGTTGCTATCGATGGACTGATTGAAGATCTGGTAGTTCGTCGTGTGCACGGCCCATTGGGCATTCACAATACCGCCCAGCAAACTAACCATGTACCTGCCGTAACCGCCGCGAAGGACGGTTTTGTCATTGCCAAAAGGTCGCCAGGCGAATCCAAATCGTGGGGCGAAATCCGTCCTCTGACTGTAACGCAAGCTGACTGGTATGCCCGCTTGTTGCGCCGTCAGAACCGGCGTGGGGGAAATGGACTGAATAAAGCCCGGCTCGGCCATTTTGAGCGACTGTTGGTTCGGAACCACCACCGCTCCGCGAACTGTCACGCCGTTGCTCACGGAATAATAGTCAGGCAGGAAGTTGGTCACGTTGACCAGGTGATCTTGAAACATAGGGTGATATTCCCAGCGCAGCCCTATGTTCAACGTGAGCTTCGGCGTCACCTTCCAGTCGTCTTGCCCAAAAACCGAATAGTGCCCGGCGTAAGCGGCCAATCGGTCATTGTTATTGGCGCCGAGTTGCGTCTGGTCGGGGATTCCCAGCAGGAAAGCAGCAAACGGGTTGCCAACATAAGGGTGGTTGCTACCTGCGAGAGGCGAGCTCGTGACCGAACCGTTGAAATTGTAGATACCTTCTTCAAGATTTAAAAACGCGCCCGCCTGTGTGCTGTTGAGGTAGCGATAATCCCCGCCGACCTTCACCGTGTGCTTGCCTTTGGTCCAAGTAATATTGTCAAGGACTTGAATCGTTCGATCGGCCATCGAAAAATCGGCAACGCCCCCGGTTGGCTGGTAATTGCCGATAGCGAAGTTCGGCACCACAGAGCCCGAACCGGAGAGGGGAGGCAAGCCGGTAATTCCTATTCGATTGATGATGTCAGGATTGACGCCGAATATGTTCTTCGAATGCACCCCACTAAAACCCGTCCTCACCTCATTCACCAACGATGGAGTAACAATATAGTTATAGGCTATGGTCAGCCCATAGTCGATTTCTGGCTGCTGGATTCCGCCAATCAATGCTGTACCAACCAGTTGGTTTCCCGCTCCGTTCTGTCCGTTCGAAGAAGTCGGCGCAGTTATTACTGCGCGCCTCTTGTAGGTAAACCGTGCAAAGACAGTGTGCTTGGAGCTGAGATACTGATCTAATCGCAAGTCCCCCTGATTACTGCTGATTGGTTCCGGGAAATTCTGGACATAGTTGAACGTCTGGGCATCGGCTGCTCCTGCATTGGCAACAGGGAATAACAACTGGAGCACTCGTGCCGAAACGGGATTCACAGGGATTTGGTTGTTCGGAAATGGCTGACCCGTGGCCGGGTCGTAGATCGGTGTTGGAACACTTGATAGGTCACCTTGGCGGAATGCGGTCGAAGGAACATTTTCCGTCAGCACCACTTCTCTGGGCAGGCGAAGACCTTCATAGCTCAAAAAGAAGAATGTCTTACTGTGTCCGTTGTACAGTTTCGGAATGGAGATGGGCCCGCCGAGGAACCCGCCGAAGTCATTCATGATCAGCTTGGGTTTCGTTGGGCTGAAGGGATTGCCAGCATCGAGCGCCGCGTTTTGGTGATTCTCGAAGATACCGCCATGGAGGGTATTTGTGCCGCTCTTCGAGACTGTCGTAATGTCGCTGATGCCTCCAAACTCGGCGCTGTTGTTCGCCTCGCTGATTCTTATTTCGGCGATCGAGTTGAACGATGGGAATAGCTCGCCAATGGGCGCACTGTTTGAAACGCCCATGCTGCTGATGCCGTCGATGTTGATGGAGAGCATGACCGGCGACGTGCCAGCGATGGAAATATTGCCGCTTGCGTCGGTTTGTACCCCGGGCTGAGTAGTCAGTGTCGAGAACGGGCTTGTCGAACCGGTACCCCGCGAGGCAATCGCGACAGGCAGATCGATGAGCTCTCGGCCGGTTTTGTTTTCTGACAAATTCGACACATCCGTCGTAACTACTGCCCCGGCAGTTTCTTCCACGGTAATGGTTTGCGTCGCTGTCGCCAACTTCAAATTGAGATCGATTCGCTTTGTCTCTCGCGATTGCAGCTCCAGGGAGCTAAAGTCGATCTTCTGAAATCCCACCGCTGTGACCATTAACTCGTAGTTGCTCGGCTCCACATTTTGAAAGGAGTACGATCCAATGTCATCGGTACTCAGAGTCCGCATTGCCGAAGTACCTTTATTGAGGAGCGAAACTTGGGCGTTAGGAACAACATTGCCGGACGGATCTTTCACAGTGCCCAAAATGGCTCCGAATGTAGACTGTCCCAGAGTCGGTGGTGTGGACACGTAAGCTGACAGGAAGACCAGAAATGCGAGGAGCCACACACTCCTACTTGTGAATCGAGTTTGTGAAACAAATCGCCAACAGCAGGGCAAAGAATGAATCATAACTGCACCTCCAAGCACCTTTCGCGGTCGCACTGCTCAGCCGCCGAATATGGTGTATGTGGGCGAAGTCAAACCGTCGACACGCCTCAGGCATACACATCGGCCACCCTTGGCTGTGAAAGCGCGTGGGGCACTGATCCAAAGCTCGCGTTCACACCCATCTTTCCGAGGGTCTATTCCGGCTCTGCTTGGAGCGATTACAACGAACGGACACGACTTAGTGTCCAGAGGAAAACACGCAATTGAAAGTGGACCTTGTCAGCTCCGGTTCAACCAGGGAATCGGAGACTGCGTCGTCCACCCACTGCAATTGTGGAACGCACTTTGCCGAATTTTACGACCTTGTGACAAGCGCAAAGTTTCGATGACGATGATTGCAAATTTTTCTTGTGGCAAGCACTGCGCGTTACGATACCAATGCTTATTTTATATGTGTGGATAACAGAAGCGACTATCACTAGTTTCTGACTCACGGGAGAGACAACAGTGATCGGTCCAAATGACGTGCCGAATCGGAAAGGGGATGGGATATGCTTAAGTATGGCGGGGCGGTTCACTCTCATTCGGGGCAACGGGATTGCTGCTTGTTGCTGCGCGCGGTTGCTGCAACGACACGGGTGTTTTGCCGTAGCTGCTGACGCGAAACGGGCGAAGTTGCCGGCGATCCTCCTTAGCGAAAGCACTCAAAACCTTCTCACAGACGTGTTCCAAACCACGGATGCGTTCGAAGGTCTACCTAAGATCCGGAAGCGTATCGTAGCGTGGGGCGACGCCGAGCCCATCGTGCTCCCTCACTCCGCTGTGGTCGCATCCGAGGAAGCGCTTCTCGAGCGCTTGTGGGCGCACGTCGGACAGGTAAGCGACGGCGAGCCCCCGGATCCGGTTTGGACCGTCGTGACGGCAAGGCCAGCAAATGATTTGCCTCTTCAAATGCATTTCGGCTCGCGCATGGCGTTTGTCACGGAGGTTGTACTCACGAACGAAGCGGAGCGGGACGCGTGTTGGGTCGAGTCGGTCGAAAATGGCTGGCTCTTTCTGCTCTCCTCGGGGAACGATAAGGGATCGCTGATTTCTGTCGGTGGTCGGACCGAGCAGTTGCTCCAGAAAAGTCGGCTCGTCGGGCCGCAAATGCGAGAACTGGGGGATAAGTTCTTGGAATTTCCCGCTTACCCACGCATCCTCTCGAGTCTGTGCGGGAAAGGCTGGCTGGCTTGTGGGACAGCGGCGATGTCTTTTGATCCTCTGTGCGGCGAAGGTGCGGGGAACGCTGTCCGGGAAGCGATCCTGGCCTCCGCGACGGTGCAATCGGTCCTCGCCGGACAGCCGGTGGAAGAGAGTCTCGCCGAGTACTCGTTGAGGCTGATGCTCGGGTTCTTGCGCCACCTGGAACACTGCCGGGTATTTTATCGCAGAGCTTGTTCGACCGCCTTTTGGTCTTCGGAACTCGCGTTGATCGAGCAGGGGATTGCATGGACCAGAGGCCAGCTCACCGACACGGCCCATCCCCGGTTTCGATTGGTAGGTTTCGGCCTGGAACGAATCGATTCCGTGGGGAAGACCTAAACCAGTGCTTATACGCAGGAGGATTAAGCAAGACCAACAATTCCGGTCGGCGCCGCTTCCGGCAGATCACACCGTCAAGGAATCTTATTTCGGTGGCGCCATTCCCTCCACCATCAGGACTGCTTCGGCCAGTTCGCGGATTGGTCGGCGCGACCTGCGGCTTTCGTTCCGCAATCGCACATACGCCTGCTCCTCCGTCAGCTTGAATCGCTCTTGCAAAACTCCCTTTGCCCGCTCGAGAACTCTCCGCTCTTCGAGCCGCTTCTTGATTTCCTGTGTTTCGGCTTTCAGGCGGGCGTTTTCAACTGCCAATTGCGATAGTGCGATAGCGCTGGCCATTTGTTGGCCGGCAAACGCGGTCAAAACGATCTCGTCCGTTGTGTGTTCGTGCGGCTCTCGGTGATGGACATTGAGAACCCCCATCACCTTTCCCCGGATAATTAGCGGCACCGACAGGAGCGCCTGAAACTCTTCTTCCAGCAACCATGCGAATTGCTTGAACCGCGAGTCCGACGACGCGGCTCGGGATAGCACCACGATCTCTCGATGTTCAGCGTCCCATCCGGTCACGCCTTCCCCCAGTGTGGGTCGCACGTATTCGAACTTGTTTGCATGTGCTAGCTGAGACGTTCTCAGAACCGCGTCTCCGTTGACAGGATCGCTGAAGTACACGAGGCATACGTCGCAACTGCCCACCTCCACGGCTATCCGCATTAACTCCTGAACGATTTGATCTCGGCTCGCCCGTGACCCAACAATCTCACTGATGCGATGGGACAATGCCACTTGCGGACGCTTCAGAAGGCTTAGATCGGGGTAATCCATTTCACCTGGCCACACGGTTTTCTCGAGGGCGCCGTTGTGCGAGCCTAGTGAGAAACGTAATACGAATCCAATGAAAACTTTTGATTCTGAGTATGCCCTGCACCAATCACGGATAGTCTCGTTGCCAGAGCAGTAGAAGCGCAATGTGCCGAATTGCGCTCTCACCTGCTGGACCGCAAATCCTGTATGCGGCCAATGAAGGAAAGCTTTGAAACCCAGGCGCTGAAGTTTCGCGCTCCAGCTGCGATAGTCGTCAAAGCGGAGCGGGGGAAGGTTTCTCCACGCTAGTCTTGCCAACCAATCCCGCGTTGCTTCTTGCGTGACGACCCAGCGAAAGGGATCTTCCTTCGTGCCGGAACCTTCCTGCTTGCGTTTGTCCTGACGGACGCATGATGCGTAGAATGTTCGTAGATTGTACGTCGAATATCGGGAGTCTTGTTTCGGTGCTACAGGCCTGTCGGTCGTCCTGGGTATTCATCGAGCCAACGCAGATCGCGATTCTTCATTGCGGGATTCGCAGACGCTCCATCCATCCTCCCACGGCTTCATTCCCCCGGACTCAAACCAAAACCACTGGCCGTCCAGAGCGGTCGAGTTCCCGGTGTGGCAGACCTTCATCAGGGATTTGTCCAGCGTTTCAGTCCGCCATTTCAAAGCTCCGGACGGAAATTGTCAGCTCGCCCGTTGGGTTAGTACCGAGAAACGCCTAGTGTTGACGCGAACCAATCAAATCCCAGATGGGGCTTCGTTTAAAGGAGTTCTGGGAAGTTCGTAGCAACTCTCGGTTCTCAACTATCTCAGGATGCCAGTAGCAAAAAAAATCGACGCTGCGGAACGTGAGTCGGGGCCTTCTTTTTGGGGTCGCGGACATTTTTCAACGAAGGCTGCCGAGCGCGGGCGGTTGCAACGCTTGCGTGTCACGTAAGGCCGGTAATAATCGCCGTAAACGCTACCGCGCTTTAGCGGAACTATTCTCCTACCGTCTGCTCGCGGGCCGGGCATCTGACCGCGGTTGTGTTCGTCACGCCGACTGCAGACAAAAAGAAGGTTCTGAAGCCGACATGCCTCGGCCCACGGTGAAAGATTGCACACGATAGACTCCCTTGCTGGGGTCGTAGAACACGCCATCTTCGGTGTACAGCTCTTGAACGGCCGCGCGCCTGCGAGCGGGGTCGTTCTCACCGAAGACTTCTTGAAGATTGCGGGTCAACAAGGTCGATAGGCTTTGGCGCCTGGCCGCGGCCTCTGATTCACGATTTTACGAATTGCAGGTCCAGCGTGATGGTGACTTCTTCCCCAACCAGGATGCCGCCCGTTTCCAGCACCGTATTCCAGGTCAGGCCGTAGTCCTTGCGGTTGATTTTTGTCGTCGCCGAGACGCCAATCCGCGTATTGCCCCACGGATCTTTGGCAGGAGGTGTCGGGCCTTCCACGGCGAACTGCACAGTATGGGTGACTCCATGAATGGTCAATTCGCCTTCCACTGCATGCTCGTCCTGGTTCTCCAGAATTATGCGGGTTGATTTGAACAAAAGGGTCGGGAATTTTTCCACCTCGAAGAAGTCCGCGCTCTTCAAGTGCCCGTCGCGTTGCGCGTCGCGTGTGTTTACGGACGCCGCGTCGATGGTGACCTCAACCTTTGACTTGGTCACATCTCCTTCGTGACGCTCTAGCGTGCCGGAAAGGCCCGAGAACTGGCCCTTTACATTCGAAATCATCATGTGCTTGACCTTGAACTCGGCCACGGAGTGCGCCGGATCAATGGCCCAGGTGGTTACCGCGTTTTGTGGTGCAGTTGCTGTAGTTGCTGTGGACATGGTATCGGCTCCTTTCGCCTCGTTTGGATTAGATGCGTTACCACGATATTCGTTACAACAAATAGTGCAGAAAAAATTAGAGTTCGCGGCGGGCAGCGCGTAGCAATTCACAAAGAGCCTTGAGCCGCTCACGCCCCAGGTGGCCCAGTTGCTTCCGGTGCCCTTCTTGCATCGGCCCGTCAAGCCGGTCCAGCATCTTCAGTCCTTCCGGCATAATCCGGGCCAGGACCATACGCCGGTCTTTGGCGTCACGCCATCTCACAATGAGGCCCCGCTTCTCCAATCGATCCAGCAGCCGGGTGATGTCAGGATCCCGGGTGATCATGCGTTGCCCGATTTCGCCGCACGGCAGACCTTCTGGCGCTCCACGCAAGATGCGCAGCACGTTGTACTGCGTCGGCGATAGCTGCTCGGCTTTCAGCAGCGGCACCAGCCCGCGGCTCAGCAGATCCGTGGTGCGGAGCATCTCCAAGAATGCGGCCTCCTCGGGACATGCCTCCCGCCGTACCTTCCTAGCCTGTTGAACTCTCGCTTTCATACCTCCCAACGATACTCGTTGCAACGATATGTGTCAATCGCGCTACTCTTGCTCCCGAAACAAACTGCCGATAGGTCTTGCCATAGGGATGAAAGCGATCACGTTCACCCCGCTCCCACGCAGCTTTCAGCTCCCGTCTAGTGATGTCCCAGTCCGGACGACATTCTTCAATACAGCACGCAAGTCTTGCCGAAGATCTTCGATGGTTGGGCGGCCAAAAAAACCAATCGCCATTGGAGCACATCCCCGTGTTCTTGACTGTATCTAAAGCACCTTCCGATTTTCTGTCGTCCATTGGTTAGAGTTGGTCACTCTAACCGACCGAGCCGCAAAGATCAGCCTGGGTTCTCGGATTGAGCGACTCACTCATGCGGATAGGCGAGGTCACGTTTGGATCAACAAGGGCCGATCTTTGGCCAGCCAGAAAACTCGCAAATGCATTGACAACTGACACCTTGACACATGCTGTCGCCAGCATGATGTTGTGCCAGCACGATTTCACCTGGTCTTCGCTTAGGCGGGTTCGTCATACACTCCAATCTCAGCAATGTGGGGCATCTCCTTGCTGGCCTCCAACAGTAGC
>Ga0210406_10006888_pt1 | contig 11661 bp, 8 predicted proteins | sample IncBWC30MmetaG_FD_155454 | JGI IMG/M metagenome (GOLD analysis project Ga0210406, IMG submission 155454) | Forest soil microbial communities from Barre Woods Harvard Forest LTER site, Petersham, Massachusetts, United States - Inc-BW-C-30-M | ecosystem: Environmental > Terrestrial > Soil >... | reverse complement strand
GTGCACCTATGGCCCTTCGTCGAAGAAGCACGACGTAAAGGTGCAAAGTTGGTGGTGATTGACCCGTACAAGACCCGCACTGCGAAGTGCGCCGATTGGTATCTGCCAATCAACCCCGGGACTGATACTGCATTGGCTCTCGGGATGATGCACGTGATCATCGGCGAAGAGAGACACGATGCAGATTACGTTGCGCGGCACACGGTGGGTTTTGAGCAGTTGCGGGACAAGGTGAAGGAGTACCCGCCCGAGCGAGTCGCCAATTGGACGGGAATCTCGGCCGACGACATCGTTCGCCTGGCGCGGGAGTATGCGACCGTCCGCCCGGCGGTGATTCGCATGAATTACGGTGTGCAGCGGTCGGAAAACGGTGGAATGGCAACGCGAACAATTGCCATGCTGCCCTGCATCACGGGCTCATGGAAGGAAGTTGGCGGCGGTCTGCAATTGTCGGTGAGCGGTTCATACAACCTGAAGAGAGATGCCCTCGAAAACGCCGAACTAATGACCAAAACGCTGGGCCGTCCAGCCCGCGTTGTGAACATGGTTGAGCTTGGCCAGGCGCTTAACCAGCTCGACAATCCACCCGTGAAAGCGCTGTTCGTCTACAACTCGAATCCGGCAGCCGTTTGTCCTAACCATAATGACGTGATTCGCGGGTTGCTGCGCGCGGATCTCTATACGGTGGTGCATGAGCAGTTCTTCACGGACACAACCGACTATGCCGATATTGTTCTGCCCGCTACGACTTTCCTCGAGCACCGCGATCTGGTCGCGTCGTACGGGCACTACTACCTGCAACTCTCGCAGCAGGCCATCGAGCCACTGGGGGAATGCAAGTCGAACGTGGACGTCTTTCGGGCGTTGGCCGAACGTATGGGTTTCGAAGAAGAGGTCTTTGACCACACAGTTGACGAAATGATTGACACGGCTCTGGATTCGCCGAACCCATGGTTGCAAGGCATCGATCGGGTTCGCCTAGAACAAGATGCGTTTGCGCGACTGAATTTCGACCGAGCCGCACGCGAGTCGTCAGATCGAGGTAAGGAGCCATTCCTGCCATTTGCAAACGGAGGCTTCCAGACTCCGACCGGGAGGGCCGAGCTGTACTCAGAAAGCCTGCACAGGCAGGGGCTGGATCCCGTTGCTGAGTTTGTCGCTCCTGAGGAATCGAGGCACGGCGCGGGAGCCAAATCGTTTCCCTTGGAAATGTTGGCGCGAAAGGCTGACAACTTCCTGAATACGACCTTCTCAAATATTCCAGTGGTACAGACCATGGAAGAAGTGGGTCTGCTGGAGATGCACGGCGATGACGCGAGGACGCGTGGAATTCAAAACGGAGACCGGGTGCGGGTCTTTAATGGACGCGGAGATCTGCATTTGCGAGCCCGCGTAAACGGCGCCGTGCAGCCTGGGGTCGTGAGTGCGAGCCTGAATTGGGCAAAACTAACCCCGGAAGGTCGCAACGTCAACGTCCTGACGTCAGAAAAACTTACTGACATGGGCAACTCCGCCACGTTTTATTCCGTCTTGGTTGAGGTGGAGTCGGCGATGCCGGCCCGCGCGAGCCAAAAACAGTAAAACCAAGCCGAAAACGGCTGGTCCTTTGGACGGTCGTGAGGGCCGTACCGTATAATTACCGTTTTCCTGACTTCCAAGAACTGAGGTAGTGGCGATTCCTCTTCGCGTTCATCCGGATATCCCTGTCGCGCCTGCACATGGCCCTTACAGAACTCACCGCAAAGCAACTCAATCCCATGTATTTGCAGGGGGTTGGATGTTGATGTGCGGAGTGCAGAAGAGCCTCATGTACGGCCTGGTGCTGCTGTTTTTAGGGTTGTCAGGCACGCCGTCATGGGCGCAGCAGGAGCTGGTTACCGACGTCACGATCCATGGCAATCGACGCATTCCGGCCGATACCATCAAAGCCCGCATTTTCACCCACGCGGGCGATGTTTATGATCCGGCAGGCCTCGAACGGGACTTCAACTCGTTGTGGAACACCGGATATTTTGAGGATATCCGATTCGAACGGGAGCAGACGCCCAAGGGCTGGCGGATACACGTCTACGTAAAAGAAAAGCCCACCATCCGAGAGATCAACTACTCCGGACTTAGTTCAGTCTCGACGAGCGACGTGTTGGATCGCTTTAAGGAACGGAAAGTGGGTCTTTCGGTCGAGAGCCAGTACGATCCCACCAGAATCAAGAAAGCCGAGGTCGCGATTAAAGAGCTGTTGGCGGAACATGGGCGCCAGTTTGCGACCATCCGATCTGAAGTCCGTCCCATTCCTCCGGCCGCGGTAGGCATCACGTTTGTGGTCAAGGAAGGCCCGAAAGTAAAAGTCGGCCGCATCAACTTTGATGGGAACCGGAACGTCAATCGTCGTATTCTCCGGAATGCAATGAAGAATTTGAAGCCGATCGGCATTCCGCATTCCATCTTCCTCGAGAACCTTTTTGCGAAGACCTACGATGCCACAAAACTTGAGGAAGACACTGAGCGCGTCCGGTACGAATACCAGAACCGGGGGTACTTCAAGGCGCTCGTTCAGGATCCAAAAACGGAGATCCACGATACCGGACACCCGGGCTTCCACATTCCCCTGCTGCAGAAAGGTCCCGGCAAGGCCGTGGATATCACCATGCCCATCGATGAGGGCGAAAAATACCGGTTGGGCTCGATCACGTTCAAGAACAACAAGGCGATCCCGAACTCAAAGGCCTTGCGCGGCGTTTTCCCGATCAAAGATGGCGACGTCTTCAGCCGTGAGAAGGTCGCGAAGGGCCTCGAAGAACTCCGGAAACAGTACGGAACGCTCGGATTCATCAACTTCACGTCGGTGCCCGACACACAGGTAGACGAAGACAAGAAGCTGGTCAACCTTACGATCGACGTGGATGAAGGGAAGCAGTTCTACGTTCGGCGCATTGAGTTCCAGGGAAACACGACGACCCGTGACAAAGTGATTCGGCGCGAAATCGCGTTGGAAGAAGGGCAGGTTTATAACTCACGGTTGTGGGAGTTGAGCCTGCTCCGCCTGAACCAATTGGGCTATTTCGAGCAGTTGAAGCCGGATGATCCCAACACTACGGATCGCAAGCTCGATGAAAAGAATGGGACCGTCGATCTGGCGCTGAAGGTCAAAGAAAAAGGCAAGAACAGCATCGGACTGAATGGTGGGGTCAGCGGCCTGGAGGGCGCGTTCATCGGTCTAAGCTATACCACCAACAACTTCCTGGGCCTGGGCGAGACCCTGCAGGTGCAAGCCAGCATCGGTAATCTAATGCGCTCGGTTCTGTTCGGCTTTACGGAACCTTATCTGTGGGATCGCCCTCTGCAGGCGGGGTTCACGGTGTTCACGAACCGGACGAGCTACAATCAAGCCAAACAGTATGCCTCGCTCACCGGACAGAATCTGAACTTGCCCGCGTATTATCTGCAGAACCTGCAGAACTACACGCAGTCGAGCACCGGCTTTACCACATCGTTGAGCTATCCGCTGCACCGGTCGTTCAAGCGCGTCGGAATCACCTACTCGTTCGACAAGACTTCGCTCATCGCGCTAAGCGACGCATCGAAGGCGCTATTTGAAAACCTCGCATTCAGCGGAATCTCTGGCCCCAATGCGCTCAACGGCATCATCACCAGCAAGATTCTCCCCAGCTTCTCTTTCAACAACCTGGATGCGGCCTACCAGCCTCGCAGTGGGAAGAGCATCTTCCTGGGCGGTGAAATCGCGGGACTGGGCGGCACGGTAAAGTCCGTTCGGCCCATCGTGCAGTACAAGCAGTTCTTCCCCATGCAGAAGCGCCGAAACGCTGTGGGTGTGAACTTTCAGGGCTCGTTCCTAACGGGGTACGACGGTCTCGTAGCGCCTCCCTTTCAACGCTTCTACATGGGCGGAGAAAACGACCTGCGCGGCTTCGACATACGCTCAGTTTCGCCGATCGCCTTTCTTCCGAACAAAGCCACGATCAATCTCACGAATCCAGATGGCACAATCGTCCTAAAGAATCCTGCGAACCCGCGTCAAGGTGCCTACACAGTTCCAGTTCCGATCGACTCGATTGTGCAACCCGGCGGGGACCTGAACTTGTTTGGAAACGTGGAGTACCGGATCACGGTCGTGGGACCGGTCACAGTCGCGCCGTTCATGGACATGGGAATTAATCCGATCCTGAGGCCTTCGCAGTTGAAGATCAACGACGGGCAGCTGAGCACGATCAACAACACCATCTTCGGTTGCCCCAAGCTCGATGCGGGGTTCAACTGCGTCGGTGGTCAGCAGCTCACATTCTCCCCCTACTTGAAACCGGCGCCGGGAACGAACTGGCAACCACGCATGTCAACCGGCCTGGAGTTGCAGGTGATGTTGCCGGTAATTAATGCGCCATTCCGTATCTACTGGGCGTACAACCCGTTGCGGCTCGACACTTCGGCAACCGCGCCAACGGCGATCACGCGTGACATGTTCCCGGAAGGGGCGGCGGGCGATTACACCTACCAGCGGGCGGTGAATACGTATGGAGCGCAATTCCGGTTGCGAGAGCCCAGGAAGACTTTCCGCTTCACCGTGGCCACGACTTTCTAGAGAACGGTCAGCTTGCAAGCGCAATGTTTGACCCCGAGTGCTATAATTTAACGGTTGAACCCCTGAACATCGTGTCGCGAGGGGAACGCCACGTGTGAGGCGGTCGGGTAACGAAAATAGACCCGATTGTCAGCCCGGTTGCAAGCGAGAACGTCTCAAGGGTGCACCGGTGGTTCGAGTGGCGAAGGTTTGGCGCGAGCTGAGCCGTAGACCTAAAGCAAAATTCCCGGAACAACTCCAAGGAGTCCAAAGCGATCCAATGACAAGCAAGCTTGCGCGATTTCTTCTAGCCATGGCACTGGTTCTGTCCGTAGCTGCCCTGGCTCAAACTGGTAGTGCTGCCGCCGCGCCCGCGTCTCCCGCACCGGCCGCAGCTGGAACTAGCAACAAACTCGGAACGATCAACCTGGAGCAGGCCATCTTCGCAACCAACGAAGGGCGCCGCGATTTCGAGGCCCTCAGCAAGAAGCTTGAACCGAAACAGAACGAACTCAAAGGTCAGAACGACGAGATCGAAAGCCTCAAGAAGCAACTCAACACGCAGGGCGACAAGTTGAACGAAGAAGCCCGCGCGAATCTGATCAAGCAGATTGAAACCAAGCAGAAGCAGTTGGACCGCGCTCTTCAGGACGCGCAGGAAGACGCGCGCAACCAACAGAGTGAAATTGGGCAACGTATCATCCAGAAGATGGCGCCGGTGCTGGTGAAGTACGCCAACGAGAATGGATTTGGTGTGATCATCGACACCTCGCAGCCGTGGCCGCAGAGTCCGGTTGTGTGGTGGGGAGAGTCTCTGGATTGCACAAAGGCCGTCGTCGATGCGTACAACACGCAGTCGGGTGTGCCGGCTCCTGCAACCACTGGCGCGGCGCCCAAGCCTGCCGGTACACGCCCAGCAGGTAGCGGTACTGGGACTGGAACCAAGCCAGCGACTCAGGCGAAGCCCGCCGATCCAAAACAATAAATACGCGGACGCCTTGAGTGTCCGAAAAGTTCCTCAAGGCCGCGAAATATCGCGGCCTTTTTCTTTTGTTGTGCAGCACGCCGAAAGGCTGAACAGCGGTGTCAATACTGCCAAGCAACATGCTACGCAGGAGGCACCAATGTTCGCAGACAGTTTGCTCGAATCGCCTTGGGCGGATCGTTCCCGTCGGGGTTGGACGACTTTTCTCTCCTTCACGGCGCAGACGCTAGGTATTGGCATTCTGCTCGCGTTGCCGTTGCTATACACCGAAGGACTGCCTACGCTCAGACTGATCGCGAGTGGGGCGCCTCTCGCGCCGCCGCCGGGTGCTCCCCCGGAAGCCCACCAGGTGAATTCGGGAACTCACCCGCTTTCATCAGGGAGGCACATCATTGTTGTCCCAATCGCGCTCCAAACTCACGGCGTGCAGCCCGAAGTCGGCGAGCCTCAGGAAGTGAGCGAATGCCTAACATGTGTTCCCGGGGGGACAGGAGATCCCCGAGGCATCGGCATCCCCACGTCGGTGGGCACGGCCCCTCCTCCGCTCCCGGTACCCCCAAAGCCCGTTGCAAAGCCACCAAGAATCTCGCACATGATGGAAGGCAACCTCATTTATCGTGTGCAACCGAACTACCCCGCCTTGGCAAGATCGGCGAGGGTGCAGGGACCGGTAGTTCTCCGCGCTGTCATCAGCAGGAGTGGCACAATTGAGAATTTGCAGGTCTTGAGTGGTCATCCCTTGCTGACCGGCTCTGCGATAGACGCTGTGCGGCAGTGGCGCTATCGCCCGTACATTCTGAACGGCGAGCCAGTCGAAGTTGAAACCCAGGTGACCGTGAACTTTCTACTGGCGGGAAATTGATCGGCGGACTGGGGACTGCTCAACGGCGTGAGGTAGGCATGCCGCACCCGTGGAGGCACCGACGTAACCTCAGGGAAGGCATCTGTGACCGATATAATCGGAGAATCGTGGGAGTTCTCATCGCAGATCCAACTCTGAGGAAATTTACCCGGCCAACCTGGGCGGAAGTGTCTCTCTCTGCGCTGCGCAACAACTTTCGGGCTGTCCAGGCGTTCGTGGGCACCGGCGTTGAGGTTTGCGCAGTCGTGAAAGCCGATGCGTACGGCCACGGCGCTGAGCGCTGCGCTGTCGCCCTCGAGTCTGAGGGAGCGAAGTGGTTTGGCGTCACCACGACCGACGAGGGAGTCCCCCTGCGCGAGGTCGGCCTGCGCGGGCGCATTCTCTTGATGACGGGCTTCTGGCGCGGAGAGGAAGAGGAAGTTGTTCGACAGGGATTGACGGCTGCAGTCTGGGAACCGTGGCACATCGAGGCGCTAAGCGCTGCAGCAGCCGGTCTTGGTGCGCCGCCGCAAGCCGTGCATCTGAAGGTGGACACGGGCATGGGCCGGCTCGGCGTAACGATGGAGAATCTCCCGGAAATGTGCGAAGCCATTCGACGTTCTCCGGAAGTTGCGCTCGAGGCACTATTCACGCACTTTGCTTCTTCAGAAGTGCTCGACGCGCCCGGCGTGCAAGAGCAGATGCGCCGATTTGACGAGGCACTGCTTATCGTCGTGGCTCATGGTCTCTCGCCGGTTCTATGCCACATGGACAATACAGGTGGAATTCTGGCTCAGCCGAATTCGTGGAAGAACATGGTGCGCCCCGGCCTCGCTTTGTATGGATACACTTTGCCGCTGGTGAGGGGTGGAAAGCCTTCTCTTGATGCACCTCCACTTCAGGTTGAACCGGTGCTCTCGTGGCGCACACGAATTGTTTCCCTCAAGCAACTTCCGGCAGGCCAAGCGTTGGGATATGGCGGAACTTATCAGACGAAGGTGCCGTCGCGAATTGCCGTGCTACCGGTTGGATACGCTGACGGCTACAACCGCGAACTCTCCAACCAAGGGCGGGTCATTGTTCGCGGGCAGTACGCTCCCATCGTTGGCAAGATCTCGATGGATCTCACGTTGATCGACGTGACCGCGATACCTGGCGCGGATGTAGGCGATGAAGTTGTGTTACTAGGCGCCTCCGGCGGTTCCACCGTGAGCGCTCTCGAATTGGCTGAGCGGTGTCGCACGATTCCCTATGAAATCCTTTGTGGCATCTCGAAGCGCGTCCCCCGAAACTACACCAGCTAGCCACCTGCGAATTCTGCGCTTCGGGCCAGAAAACAAGCACCTCACTGCATGCTTGGCCGGGCTTTCGGGCGTCCTTTGTTATAGTCGAAAGGATGCTGAAGAAACGCTATGCCCAGTGGATGTGCGAGTGGGAGCACCGGTTGACTTCGGTGGACAACAACCGTGTGGTGCGTCCGCTCGACTGGGGTGTGGAATGGGCACGCGATTGGCCGTGTCGCAATGGCGTTCCACCCGGGCAGATGCCCGCCGATCCAGAGCGCTTTTTCACCGACTACAACCAGCGGATCATTTCTAATAGCGACGATTTCTACTCGTACCAAACGCCTTCCGATTTCCGGCTCGAGCGCCGCGAAGTGAAGGTCTTCAGCACACGCGAGGTCCCGGACCCGAAGCTCGAGGAGAAGGTGCGAGGCACGCACGGCGAGTTCCTGCGTTTCACGTCGCCCGTGCAAACGCCCTATCTCGAAAACAATCTGGTGAATGCCCGCTGGTTTCCCGTGAACAGCCGTCGGGCGGTTGTGCTGCTACCTCACTGGAATTCGGATGCGATTTCGTACGTCGGTCTGTGTCGCGCCTTGAACTGGCTCGGTATCTCGGTCCTGCGGCTGAGCATGCCCTACCACGACATTCGAATGCCCGCAGAAATCAGCAGAGCGGATTATGCGGTGTCCGCAAACGTTGGACGTACGCTCGACGCCGTGCGCCAGGGCGTCGTCGACATCCGCTGTTGTCTGGACTGGCTTGAGGGGCAGGGCTACCGGCAACTCGGAGTGCTAGGAACGAGCCTCGGCTCCTGCTATGCGTTCATCGCCAGTGCGCACGATGCACGCATTCGGGCGGCGGCGTTCAATCATGCCTCAACCTACTTCGCCGACGTCGTGTGGCATGGGCAGTCGACTCGTCACATCCGCCAGGGCCTCGAGAGTCAGATCGACATCGAGCGCTTGCGTCGGATTTGGCTCGCGATCAGCCCCATGTCGTTTTTCGACAAGTTCGCCCGCCACGCGCGAAAGTCCCTGGTCATTTACGCCGACTACGACCTGACTTTCTTGCCGGAGTTCTCGCGGGAAGTGGTCGCCGAGTTCAAACGCCACAGCCTCGACCACAAGGTGGTAGTGCTCCCCTGCGGTCATTACACGACCGGCGAGACGCCTTACAAATACATGGATGGCTGGCATCTGGCGTCGTTTTTCAGGACCGCCTTCGAGGCGTAGAATTTCCTGTTCAAAAGCTTTCGAAGCTAGACAGAACAGGAGCAAGGGATCCGCATGGATGACAAAATGTACCGTCCGCTGTACCAGGTAGATCCGCAGATTGCCGCCGCGATCGATAACGAGACGCGGCGCCAGCACGAAGGTCTCGAACTCATTGCGTCGGAGAACTTCGTCAGCGAAGCGGTGCTCGAAGCTGCTGGCTCGGTGTTTACGAATAAGTACGCGGAAGGGTATCCGGGGAAGCGGTACTACGGCGGTTGCGAGTTCACGGATGTGGTCGAAGAACTGGCGCGCGAGCGCGCAAAGCAACTGTTTGGCGCGGAGCATGCCAATGTTCAGCCACATGCCGGCTCACAGGCCAACATGGCGGCATACGCCTCGGTGCTTCAGCCGGGAGACACGATTCTTGGTCTGAATCTGGCACACGGCGGCCACCTCACGCACGGGCATCATCTGAACTTCTCCGGCAAGACTTACAAAATCGTTCCTTACGGTGTCACGCGCGACACGGAAACCATCGACTACGACGAACTGGAACGTCTTGCGGAAAATGAGCGGCCCAAGATGATCATCGGCGGCGGGAGCGCCTACCCGCGGATCATCGACTTTCCCCGCATGCGCCAGATTGCGGATAAAGTTGGAGCACTGTTCCTGGTCGACATGGCGCATTTCTCGGGCCTGGTAGCTGGACACGCGCATCCGTCGCCCGTGCCGCACGCGCACATTGTCACTTCAACCACCCACAAAACTTTGCGCGGCCCGCGGTCCGGCATGATTCTCTCGAAGGCAGAGTTCGGACCGGCCATCGACAAGACCGTATTTCCTGGGATGCAGGGTGGCCCGCTGGTTCACATCGTTGCTGCCAAAGCGGTGTGCTTTCTGGAAGCCCTTCAGCCGGACTTCAAAGAATATGCGCGCCAGGTAGTAGCAAATGCAAAGGTGCTCGCCAGTGTCTTAGCAGATGCCGGCTACCGCATCATTTCCGGAGGAACGGACACTCACCTGATGCTGGTCGACGTCTTTGCAAAGGGCATTCTGGGCAGCGAGGCGGAGAAGGCGCTCGGCGACGCCGGTGTCACCGTCAACAAGAATGCGATTCCGTTTGATACCAACCCTCCCATGAAGCCGAGCGGCATCCGCATCGGCACTCCGGCGCTCACCACGCGCGGAATGCGCGAGTCAGAGATGAAGCAGGTCGGTAGGTGGATCGCTGACGCCTTGGCGCAGCACGGCGACACGGTGGCTTTGGGCAAGATCAAGCGTCAGGTCATGGAACTGGCCGAGGAATTCCCGCTCTACGCCGAGCGAAGGGCACAGGCTCACGCGGAAGTTCGTGCGTAAAGACCCGGCAGTCGGCCTTAAGAGCCGATGTCCCTCCATCCGGCTCAGGCTCGCCAACCCGAACAATCGCCGGTCGGATGGTGGTTGTGGTTAAATCACATCGTGAAGGTCGGGATTGATATCCGGCGCATGTCGGATTTCGGCGTAGGAACCTACACCCGAAATGTAGTTCGAGCCCTTGGCCGGCTTGACCGGCAAAATAAGTATTTCCTGATAGGATCCCCGGAAAAAGTAAGGGAGATCGGGGCGCTCCCCCCCAATTTTCACACAGTTCCGCTGCTCGAGTCGGAAACCTCGACCAAGGGCTACCTTGAATTCCGCACCATCGTAAGCCGGTTGCATTGTGACGTCGTTCATATCCCTCACCTCTACTGGCTTCCTCGCTCCCTTCCATGCCCGTACGTGGTGACAGTTCATGATGTCCTCGAATACATGTCGCGCGCGCGTGGTTTTTCGGAAGTGCGGCGATCGATGCATTTCCAGCTGACCAATCGGGTCTTGGGGAAGGCCGCCAGAATTCTTGCCGTGTCTGAGTTTTCGAAGTCAGAAATTGAAAAGCTGTTTCGTGTTCAGGCCCGCCGAGTCGAGGTCGTGTACAACGCAATTGATGAGCGATTCCTGAGAGGCCACGCGACCGACGCCGAGCGGCAGATGATTGCTCAACGCTACCAGGTGACCTACCCGTTTCTGCTGTATGCCGGACGCATCAGCCCGCACAAGAATCTGATCCGGATCATAGAGGCGTTTTCGGCGTTGCGCGCGGAACTCGAAAAGGATGAGAAGTATCCCGACTTGAAGCTCATCATCATTGGCGATGATCTCTCCGGGCACCCTGACTTGCGGCGGGCCGTGATTCGGGGAGGCGTCCAGAACGAAGTTCGCTTCTTGGGATTCGTGCCGATTGAAGTGCTACGGATCTTTTACGACGAAGCGAAGGTCTTCGTTTTCCCATCTCTCTACGAAGGATTCGGGCTGCCTCCGCTTGAGGCCATGGCGCACGGGACGCCGGTCGTCACATCCAACGCATCTTCATTGCCGGAAGTAGTCGGCAAGGCCGCGGTGCTGGTGAACCCGGAGAACGTTTTTGAGATTATGCGCGCGATCCACCGCGTCCTGCTCGACCAGCCCTTGAGAACCAGCCTTCGCGACCGAGGCTACGAGCAAGCGCAGCGTTTTTCGTGGGACTCTTCGGCCCGGAGGATATTGAAGGTCTACGAAGAGATTGGAGGCGCAAGGGTGAATCAAACGGCGCCAACTCATTCACCAGTGGAAAATACTCAGGCAGCCGCAGATCTGCCTAAGGGTCGCAGATAGCGAACTTCCGCGTGTGCCAGCGGAGCGTGGAGTTCCTAGAGGAAAGAAACGCGCTAGATGAGTGGGTTTCCCGGTGAGACCAACGAGAG
>Ga0210406_10006886_pt1 | contig 11664 bp, 7 predicted proteins | sample IncBWC30MmetaG_FD_155454 | JGI IMG/M metagenome (GOLD analysis project Ga0210406, IMG submission 155454) | Forest soil microbial communities from Barre Woods Harvard Forest LTER site, Petersham, Massachusetts, United States - Inc-BW-C-30-M | ecosystem: Environmental > Terrestrial > Soil >... | reverse complement strand
AGAAGAACAGGGGCTTCTCGCGTCTGCCTATCAGTTCAGCTACCGCGTGGCGCTCCTGGCTACGGATTCCGTTATCCTCATCGTGGCAGCGACTGTAGGCTGGCGCATGTCATACGGTATTTACGGCGCATGTATGGTCGTTGGAATGATCGCGACCTGGTTTGCGAAGGAACCGGGGCGCGCGGATGCGGTGATGGATGCTAAAGAACGCGAAGCGCCGCTTTGGACGCCGCGCGGTTTCTTTGACGCTGTTGTGGGACCGTTCATCGCTTTCTTCCGAGCACATGGCTGGCTCGCGCTTGTGATGTTGGCGGCAATCAGCCTGTACCGATTGCCGGACTTCATCATGGGCCCGATGGCGAATCCCTACTACCACGACATCGGTCTTTCGAAGCAAACAGTCGGAGCGGTGCGTGGCTCAATCGGGCTCATCGCTACGTTCGCAGGCATCGCAGCGGGCGGAATCTGTTCGCTGAAGCTTGGCTACATGCGCGCGCTCATCATCGGGGGGATTGTGCAGGCAGCTGCGATCGTCGCGTATGCGACTCTCGCGTTCGTGGGCACGAGCATTCCTATCTTCGCGCTGGTCATGGCAGGTGACAACTTCGGCATCAGTTTTGCAGGCGTTGCCCTTGTAGCATACATGTCGAGTCTCACCAATCTGGGATACACCGCCACGCAGTATGCCCTCTTGAGTTCAACCTATGCCTGGCTGGGAAAGATATTGAAGGGGTTTTCCGGTGCTGAGGTCGAAAACCTGAGCACCACGCACGGCCTCATTCACGCCTACGGCATTTTCTTTATCGCTTGCGGACTGACCGGCGTGCCTGCCGTCCTTCTGTTTGCGGCATTGGATTACTGGCACAGACGAAAGCAACCGGCACCACCCGCTACCTCTTAATCAGGTTGAAGGTTCGATTCCTTCTGCGCTCACCACTTCTCAACTACTTAGCTTGGCTTGCAATCCGTTTGCAATCCGTTAAACGCAAGGCCCACAACTTTGCCATGTGCCTTGGCCATATCCGCCGTCGCAGCATCTCCGTAAACATTCATCGTTGTCCGGATGTCCGCGTGACGCATGAGCTGCTGTTGCACACCCAACGGTGTGCCCACCGAGTCGAGCCAAGTGCGGTAGGTGTGTCGGAGGCTGTGCGTGCCGATACCGCCGATGCCCGCCGCGTTCGCTGCCTTCTGGTACACACGCCAGACTTGGTCATAGGACCAAGGAAAACGACCAAGCCGCACCGGGGAAGCGAAGACCCAATCCTCCGGCCTGGAGAATTGCACGTTCTGCTTCCACGCCTGCAGCTCTGCCATCAGTCCACGGTCAATGACCATTCGCCTACGTGATTCCGAGGTTTTCACATCGTCCACTTGGAAGCGATTCTCGCTTCCGATCCGAAACCGTTCGCGTCGGACCAGCCGCTCAGGAAAGATATTGACAGCTTGTTAGGCACCCTGGTTCGCATGGGCATCGCGGAGGCTCATCGGTTGGAGGAGAGTCTCCGTCTTGGTCTAAGTTCCGTCTCCAGCGAATTGTCTGGTCCGGCAAAAATTATCGCTATGAGCACGACCTGAATAACGGGGCGCTACAACCTAACCAATAGAAGATTCCCCGATGATTTCTCCCGTGTGTCGCGAAGTTATTAGAGGCACCGACTGACTGTCGGTCAGGCGTAAGCGCCGGGGCTGGGCGACTGAGAAGCATTCTTAGGTGCGGGCTGTGGGCCAAGTCCACGATTCCCTAGGGAACTCTCTTCACGCAGGAGCTCTACGGTTTGGTTGTTTTCGAGGATGCTACCTCGAGAGGGAAGTCGCTTTTTGTTCGCCGAACATAGTGGTCGACAATCCAGTCGTCAATCGTGGGGGGGATAGGAGATAGAGCACTTTGAAACGACACATTGTAGTGATGAAGTAGTTAACTTTTGTAAAGACTGCTGATGCTATGAGACGTTGATGTTGATGTTGACGTTGCCTTTGACGTTGAGACGTGCGCGCTCGCTTCGCTCGCGAGTTGAGTTGAGCTGAGCTGAATCAAGAGTTGTGTTCACTGCTCAGTGAGTTGGCGCGCTTGAGACTCGACTGCATCTCAGACTGGATACTGCTCTGTCTCCGAAGGCCTTGATTGATCAGGTCGTCATAACGCCGCTTGGCTGCGTCGTAGCCCCTGTGATTGAACGGCCGCTGATGGCGGGCTAGTGTCCCAAACAAACGATCGAAGAAAAAGAATCCGATCCCGAAGTTCTTGTCCATCCTGCCGTCATCGCGGAGCGTCCGGTGATGAACGTCGTGAAGCTTTCGTGCGTTCAAAAACCAGCGGCGGGTCCAACGATTAGTCTCTATCCAAGAGCCTTTCTCGTGCATGCGATCATGCAAGTAGCTGAAGGACAAGAAACTCCAGGCCAGCACAACCACCACGTAGACGAACTGATACAACGGGCGAATTCCCAGCAGGCAGAAAAAAGCGACGGACCCTGCCAGCAGAATGCCCGATGGCATGAGCCATTCGAGGCCGATGTTCCCCAGGGCAATCTGGCCAGTGGTCGCGTCGATGTAATCACTGCTAGGACGCTGGTTTTGTCGAGGACCATACAAAACCAAGTGGTGTTTCATGTGGCTACGACTAAGTACGCGCAGCGTGTCGCTGTGTAAGAGGCGATGCAACCAATAGCCCAAGAACTCAGCCACAATCACCGAAATTACAGCGCAGATAGAGATCTTCATCTCAATGTTCCTTGAGACATCCACTCAACTCTGCTTTAGTCGTTGAACTGGCCTGATATGGGTTGAAGCATTATCTTTCACTTAACGAGTCTGGTTGCGTTTGCAGGTGGGGCTTGCACTTGCCTCGCCTCCCGACCCGGTAAATCGCCCTCACTTCAGCGGCACTTAGGGCTCGGTTATACAGTTCTACTTCGTCGATTAAACCCTTGTAGTGCAACGCACCTTGTGCTCCTTCAGGAGTATCTAGTCCTTGCCGCCGTCCAATGAACAGGTGGCTTACGCTAGCAAAGTGCCCACCAATACTTCCAATGGCCATGATGGGAATTGCCATCCCATTCAGATACAGAGCTACTTGGCCGGTGGCCGTATCGGCAGTGACAGCGATATGTTGCCATTGGCCATTGAAGCGGATTACCGGAGCGGCCGAATCGGCCTCGGAAAAGTCAACAGATCCGGTTTGCATTTGTGTGCGGAGGTAGCCGTCGTTGTTGATGAACAGGCTGATCCCCTCACTGATAAGAGGGTCTCGGCGGGCGAATACAAAGCCTTCACCAAAGGACAAGGTGCGAGGATTAATCCATGCATCGATCGTCACAGCGGTTGCAATCGCATGAAGGGCGGGAGTATCCGCCACGTCGACGAAATCGTCATCGCCGTCTAGGCTGAACGCTTGTTTGACTAGTCCGGGTGCGAACGCGGCCCCGTTCATCAAGACCCCGTTGTTCCCTAGCTGAATATCCGTGGCCGTGCCGTCCCCCGTCCACCATCCAATCAGACCAGTCGGGGATAGTAGGCATCCGGTTTCACAAAGTGTGCTTGGCGACTCAATACTCTGTGCCCGCACCACAAATACAAGAGGGCCGAACAGCAGAAGTGCGAACAGCGCGACCGGGACGCCAATATGCTTCAGAAGTTGGATCGAACAGTTTGGGAGATTCGGAACAAACGACGAACGCTTTTGCATTGTGACCTCCAAGTGCAGTCGACCGCATGAGGCATGTGAGGAACTCGTTCTCCACGTGAACGGGGGCTCGGATAATCAGAAGTGGCCGCCATTCCCGGATTGCTTCACCGGGTGAGAATGAGTCGTAAGCCACACAATCACAAGCGACAAAGAGCGGCAAAGCCCCGTTGTCGCACCATGCCGCCCCTTGAAAAGGGCCCGAACATGCCCTAAACTTCGACCCAATATCGCGGCCCGAAGCGTTCCCCGCAGAAAGGGCTAGCCAAGTGACTGAGCAGGCAACACCTTCCGCTGACAGGGGTCTATCCTCAGCTGATGAGGAACGTCTTGAGTCCTGGAAGGAGATTGCCTCCTATCTCAAGCGCGACGTGCGCACAGTTCAGCGCTGGGAAAGGCGAGGAGGCCTACCGGTCCATCGCCGGGAAGAGAACCTCGGCGGTGTATACGCATACCGGAGCGAACTCGATGCTTGGCGAACGAACACAAACTCGGGTTTGGCGGCTGGGTTCCATGCCGCCGCCACGCCACGTCGTAGCAGAATCTTCTCTTGGATATTGCTCGGTGTCGCAGCCGTATTGCTTGGCATCGGAATTCATTGGTTTGCGGAAACCTACTTTGCATCGAAGGTTGTCCTAGCGGTTCAGCCGTTCCGGAACCTGGGCGAGAAATCAGACGACTTCATCCCCGCCGGGCTCACGGAAGAAATGATTGCCCGGCTCGGCCAGCTGCACCCCGAACGACTGTCAGTCATTGCCCTGATGCAAAGCGGAAGCGCAGAGAGTTCCGACCTTCAATCTTCCAAATTTCACGCCGACTATGTTCTGGAGGGCACCGTTCGCCGCATCAATGACCGGGTCGCCATCACCGCGCAACTCATTCAAGCCAGCGACCACACGGTCGCTTGGGGAAACAGCTACGAGCGCGATGTCAAGGATCTGCTGCGTGTGCAGACCGCAGTGGCCGATGCCATCATCACCGAGGTCTTCAATAAATTACCTCACGCGACTCCACAGGCCCGCGAACTCAACCGTGACGCGTACCTCGCTTATCTTGAAGGACGTTACTTCTGGGGCCTCCGAACGGCTGAGAGCATCCAGACGGCAATTTCACGCTTTGAAAAGTCGATCAATGCCGATCCGACCTATGCACCGGCATACTCTGGCCTCTCAGACTGTTACGAACTCCTCGGATCAGCGCCTTTCACAACGCTTCCCCCGAAAGAGGCTTTTCCTAAAGCCGAAGCTGCAGCCCGCAAGGCCCTTCAGCTCGACGACGGCCTCGCCGAAGCGCATGTTTCGCTCGCTATGGCCTACCTCGTCTACGAATGGGACTTTCCTTCTGCCGACCGAGAGTTCCGCCGAGCCCTCGACCTCAGGCCGACCTATACGACTGCCCATCAGTTCTATGGCTACTACTTGACCGTTGCGGGCAATCTACGCGAAGCTATCCTTGAGCGCCAAAAGGCCGTAGATCTCGACCCTATCAGCTCCGTGACGGCCTCCGCCTTGGGAGACGCCTACTATCAGGCCCGCCAGTTCGACCAGACCATCGCCCAGAATCAAAGGGCTCTCGAACTCGATCCGCGCAATGCGGTTGCCTGGGTCAACCTCGGTCGCGCCTATCAGCAAAAGGGCATGCATGCCGAAGCACAAGCCACCTTTCAGAAAATTCTGTCTGCCGTACCCGACGATCCTGCCGTTCTGGCTCTGTTAGGTCACGAGTACGCTGTCTCCGGTCGCCATGTCGATGCCCAGAAGGCAATTGCGAAGTTGCAGATTCTGGCCACCCACCGCTACGTGCCCGCCATCTACTTCGCGGTGATCTATACCGGAATAGGTGACAAGGACGAAGCCTTCCGTTGGCTGGACGCCGCCGTCAGCGAGCGTGCCGAATACCTGGTGTACTTGGGTAGCGAGCCGCTGGCTGATCCGTTGCGCAATGATCCCAGATTTTCCGAGCTCCTGAAACGAGTAGGCATCTCAGCGCAACCGATCGTGCACCCTGCCGCGAATTCCAACCCGTAACACGAGCTCTCCGACTGACCAGCTTGGGGGCAAAAGTGCCTGAGTGAGTATCGAAGGGTCAACTGTTGAGATATCCCCATTGCACTCACAACGGGTCAATGAGTGGACAAGGTCGAAAGAGCGTCGTTACCATACGTCGCGCCGAAAAGACTGGCCCATTCATCTACTAACGTGGTTCGCTTGCGAGCAGATGGAATCGCCCCGGGCTAATGCCCAGACTTCCGACTAATGCCCGGACTTCCTAAGAAATTCCCAGTCTTCTCAATATTGCCGCAAGGAGCCTTTGGTTTTTCTTACGCGGCGTACTGCGTCCAGTTCGTGCCCGATACAGCATGGAACGGGACTTGCTGTTTCGGGCACGGACTGGACGAAGCAAACCGCGTAAAAAGAATCAGAGGCTGTTTGCATCAGTTCTTAGAAAGATCGGCCTTTCCTAGATTCGAGCTGACTCGCCGGGATGCCGAGACCTTAAGGCACAAAAGTGATTGCGGACGGCGCGCTTCCGCCAACAGAAAATGGAGAACCAGAAACTGGAATCAAGGCTCCGCCGGGACTCACGGAGAATACCGAGATGTCGTTGGATGCATTGCAGACGAAAACAAAATTGCCCGCGGTCGCCGTCGTAATTCCCACCGGCCCATTGACACTTCCTTGGCCACCACTTGGGAAGGGAGAACCAGAAACCGCAGTCAGAGCACCAGTGTTGAAGTTGAGGGTGAACGCCGAAATGGTGGCATCCGATGTATTAGGCACATACACTACCCCCGTGGCCACAACGACTCCCGCTGGATCATCACCAACTTGGGTCGGTGGCGCGGTAAGCGTGAGGGCGCCCGAGGTTGCATTCACGCTGAAGACGTCAACACCACCCGCTGTGCCGAAAACATTGGTGCCCGTCACCAGAAGAAAAGTTCCGGTTGGTTCAAACGCGCCTCGATTGGCGAGTCCGTCAAGCGCAACCGGAAATCCGGAGAGTGCGGTGACGGCGCCGGTGCTGTTATCTCGGCTGAACGCATAAATCGCGGATGAGGTCGAACCTCGAGCCGCCACATAAATGAAGTTCCCGGATGGGTCAAACTCGATGAAATTGGAGACGGTGTTCGCGGCAAGTGCTACCGGGGTGCTGCTTAGCGAAGCGAGCGCTCCGGTTGTGGTGTTGATGGAATAAATCCAGAGGTTGTTGGAGTTTCCTGTTACTGCATACAGGAATTGGCCAGTAGGATCGATAGCGATCGAGTTCATGCCCGCTTCGCCCGGGAAAGGTGAGCCGGCAATCTGAGTTAGAGCCCCGCTCGTCTGGTTGATAGTGAACGCTGAGATGTTCGAGGAGAGTGCGTTTGCGACGTAAACAAATTTCGACGATGGGTCCGCAGCCAATGCAATCGATCCAGATCCAGTTGAGTAGGGCGACCCCCCAATTGCAGAAAGAGAACCCTTGACAGGGTCAACGGTGAGGGCCGCGACCGTAGATGGGGTTCCGGCGGAATTGGCCGTGTACACGAACTGAAGTTGCTTTGTAGGAGGGGGGCAGCTGGAGCAGGTTTTATAAGCGTACCCGCAACCCTGCATGGACGCGAAGAAAGCTACGCCTGCAACGAGTGTCGTCGCAACAGCAACATAACGAATCTGTGTCGCGATCTCGATAACGTCATTGAGGTGGTGTACGAGCAGTCTTTTCATATCGGTCTGCAACGCAGGTTTACTTTAGTCAACCCTCACGGATTCGTTCATCGCTCATTCGCGGGGAGTCTTGCTCAGTCTTCCAGCCGTCCGACCATGACGTTATCGAAGGTGGTTTCGATGTCGTCAACCAACATTTGTGTGCCGACACAGTTTGGAGTGAAGACGGCTACGGACAATGATTTGTATGGCGTAGCCGCAGTGGTCGTATCCGACACTGTGTAAGGCATGGATGCTTGCATAACCGCGCCACTTGCCAAGTCAGTCCAAGCCGCAACAAATTGATGAGTTTTCTGGCTCCAGGTCAACCGTACGGAGATTTTTTGTCCTACGTTGACCGTCCCTAAATATATGTTGTCAAAAAACTGGCCCTGCCAGTTCAGGAAACCGATCACCGAAAGGACGCCCTGCGGATCGGTAGGAAGACGGTTGAGTAGCACAAAAGCTTCTACATCGTCGGCGGGATTACCGCTCCCGCTATTGAAGAAATTACCTTTCACTAAAGCCTGAGTGCCTGAGTTGAAGTCTGTGCTGGCAGGGCAGTTCGCAGCACTTGTCCGGCGAACGGTCAGCTGTGTGGCGATGCTTTTGATGCGGGAAGGATTGTTGAACTGTAGTTCTGACTCCCCGTACTGATTACCGGCATTCGAGTTGGTTGTCCCGTATCCACGCACCGCTAAGCGCAGTTGCCCGTTTTGAATCTCCCTAACGCATTCAAGCACGGTCCACGTGAAGCAAGGGCTCGAAGTGCCCCACTTATTTGGATCGAGAAATTGGCGGTTGAAGTTGTCATAGGGAACCATCGGCGTGGACGGTTCCTGGGCAACTGCCAAAACTGAGAGGCACAGAATCACAGCCGAAAACACTGAGCGCTGTACAAAATTCCGAATTGAAATCCTCATAAAAGCGCGTCTCCACCGTTTCAGATTGATTGCCGTCCCAGATTTGCCGCTGTGTTCTGTAGCGGGCGCTGGCAATGCGACCGCAAACATGCCACACCCAATGAACCCGATCAATACCCCTGTAGGCAACCAGTATGCTCCCCTGCAAGCCAGTGAAATAACGGCCTTTGCAAGCGCATGTACCCTGAACATGGTAGACTTCCGGTCACTTAAGGGGGCGCCATTGGTGCCGCTTGCGCAGGCCAAACCGCGAACCATTCTTAGTTTTGGAGCCTTCGAACTGGACACGAATTCCGCCGAACTGCGGAAGCGCGGGCACCGAATCCTGCTGCAGCAACAGCCATATCAAATTCTGCTTTTATTACTGGAATCTCCCGGCGAAGTTGTGACCCGGGAAGAGATCTGCGCCAAGTTGTGGGACACGGAGACGTTTGTCGACTTCGACCGAAGCCTCAACAAGGCGATGGTGAAGTTGCGGCAGGCACTCGGCGACGATGCCGATTCGCCGCGCTTCGTCGAAACGCTACCGAGGCGAGGGTACCGGTTTCTTGTGCCGGTAGAACGGCGTGGGGACGAACCGACACCCGTCGTCGAAAAGGAAATCGCCCCGAAAATCGAACCGCCACCGCCCTCTCCAGACCGATTTGCGTTCGTGCGATCATGGCGTCTTGCAGCGGCGGTTCTCGGGGCGTGCGCGATCCCTCTTTTGTTGTGGTTGCTTGTGGGCGGTTTTGGGCCCGGATCAGGCCGACCTATCACCGTCCGATCGTTGGCCGTTCTACCGTTCGAGAATCTCTCGGGAGACCCGGGACAGGACTACTTCGCCGAAGGGATGACCGATGAACTGAATACAAACCTCGTGCGGATTCGATCATTACGGGTGGTTTCCAGGACCTCGATGCTGCAGTACTTGCATACCCACAAGCCGATTCCTGAGATTGCCCGCGAGTTGAACGTGGATGCAGTAATTGAGGGATCGGTCGTGCGCTCAGGTGACAAAGTGCGAATCACTACCCAGTTGATCGACGCCCATCGTGACGTCCACTTATGGGCGCAGAGTTACGAGCGAAAAATGGACGACATCTTGGAAGTGCAGGACTCGATTGCACTCGATATTGCCTCGCAAGTGCGCGCAACACTTAGTCCACGCGAGCGCGATTACTTTGCCATCAATCGCGCGCCGATTCGGCCGAATGCATACGACGACTATTTGCGCGGACGAAGCGAACTCTCGAAGCAGAACGTGGACGCGATCCTCAAGGCGACGGAATACTTCCAGCGCGCCATTGAAGACGACCCCCAGTATGCTCGTGCTTACGGCGGAATGGCTGAGGCCTACGGGTTGCTGGCGAACTACCAGGCCCTCCCGCCCTCGGAGGCATTCCCGAAGGCGAAGGCAGCGGCACTGAAAGCATTGAGCCTGGATCCCGACTCGCCGGAAGCGCACAGTGCTCTCGCGCTGGTTAAGCACCACTTCGACTGGGATTGGGCCGGAGCGGAGGTGGAATACAAGCGAGCGCTGGCACTGCAGCCCAATTTTGCGACTGCCCATCACCGGTATGCCTGGTTTTTGTCGGACTCAGGGAGACATGAAGAAGCCTTGGGGGAGATTCGCCAGGCTCAGAAACTGGACCCGACTTCGATCGTCGTGCAGACCAGTCTGGGTCGAGTGCTCTATCGAGCGCGCCGCTACGAAGAAGCGATCGTGGAACTGCGAAAGGGTGTAGAGATGGATCAGAACCGAATCTTTTCGCATATCTTTCTGGGAATGGCCTACGAACAAAAGGGCATGTGTACAGAAGCGTTGGGTGAGTTCAGGCTGGTGCAGACACTCGCCGAAGGACGCGACAATCCTGGAACGGCACATGTTTACGCAACCTGCGGCCAGTTGGTACAGGCACGGCGAGCGATGAAAGTGTTAGCCGGCCCCTCGAAGGACCGCGTCGAAAGTTGGTTTTACATTGCGGCGGTGTTTGCGGTATTGGGAGAGAATGATCGTGCCTTCGACTGGCTGAACAAGGCAGTTCGAAACAGAGACTTCTTTCTAACAGAAATGGCGGCGCATCCGTATATGGATCCTCTGCGGTCTGACCCGCGGTTCAAAAAGCTGCTCCGAGAAATTAGGTTTCCTCAGAACGCATTGCCGCTTACGCCAGTCCCGGGAGTCAGATCCGGATCAGCGACACTAGTTAACCCGCCGTCCAGTCCAGAACCCGTTTCAACCCCCGCAAATCAATGAGGGGTGCGTGCAATCCCAGATAAGAACTGTAGGCATCTCCAAATCAAGATTCAATCTCCAAATCCGCTTCCAGCTCAACTCTATAGCCAGCTCAGCTCGCAGCAGCTCTAGACTCATCACGACGCAACCTTCACACAACTCAGCTCAGCAGCAGCACAGCTTGTCTCATCTTTACAAAAAACGTTACTACTTAATTACTACAATGTGTCGTTTCGAAGTGCTCTATCTCCTATCCCGTCAATCGTGGGGGGAGATAGGAGATAGAGCATTTTGAAACGACACACTGTAGTAGCAAACTAGTAAACTGTGAGCGATATCGACGCTGTGGATCTCGAGCTGCGCTGAATGTTGAGCTGAGCTGGGCTGAAGTTGACAACGTGGGTTTTGAGTTCTGATGGGCCAGTGGCCCACCTATAGGGATGAAAGCGCGTTCCTAGGAGCTTGTTGAAATTAGCCTTCGTGCAGCGAGCGGATCATTTTATGATCGCTTGCTGAGCATGGCTTGTTGTTGTTTTTTCTGCTGCTCAACTGCTGGTACGTAGCAGCCGAGGGTTTGGGCCAGCTGTTTCACGCGCTCTGCGCCCGCAGTTTCGGGATGCGGATCAAGTTGAAAGCAGCACAGCTGAACACGAACAACCAGTCCACCTTTGCCAGTCCGCGTAGTTTCACCTTTTTCAGGGGGCCAATCTGCTTCAGCCATCCGAATGGTTTTTCCACCAACCAGCGCTTACTCAAACTGATTGCGTAACCCGGATGCCGGCTAGTACGTTCGTCGATCGCACCGTTCTGCCGGCGGGCCACGTGCGGCGTCACGCCCAACTCGCGCACCGTGCTGACGAAGTCGCGCGTGTCATAGGCTCTGTCGGCCCCGGTCGTAATCCGACCGCCTCGCTTCCGTCTCAAGTCGTGCAACATTAATAGAGCCGCATCGCGCTCTGCCCGGCCATCCGCCTGTGTGGTCATCGCCGCGGCGATCAACCCGTTCCGGTTCTCCACCAAGGTATGTCCCAGATAGCTCAGCTTGGCTTCCTGGCCGGCAGACTTCTTATAAAGTCGGGCCTCGGGATCAGTGCTCGAGGCGTGGGTTTGGTTACGGCGCTGCTCACCGCGAAAATCTCCTCCACCTCCGTC
>Ga0210406_10006884_pt1 | contig 11665 bp, 11 predicted proteins | sample IncBWC30MmetaG_FD_155454 | JGI IMG/M metagenome (GOLD analysis project Ga0210406, IMG submission 155454) | Forest soil microbial communities from Barre Woods Harvard Forest LTER site, Petersham, Massachusetts, United States - Inc-BW-C-30-M | ecosystem: Environmental > Terrestrial > Soil >... | reverse complement strand
TTCACGTCCTCGCGAAGACAAAATAATTCACAACAAGGTCGCGAAGGCCGCTAAGACAGATCATTGTCGAAGCTTAGTCGAGACTGTTTTGTCTTCGTGGCCTTTGGGTCCTTGCTGTGAGATTTCCGGTTATTTGGTTGTGGCGCTGCCTCTATATGTCCTTCTGTTTTTCAATTCCTCTTCTTTGCGCCTTTGCGTCTTTGCGTGAGATTTTGTTCTCGGCTTTGGGTCCGCCCGGAGCTCATCCCTACCGGGACATCTCAAAAAAAATGTCCTAACTAGCCCACTGCGTTCGTTGATTGGCTGTAAAACAATCCCAACACACCAATAAAAACAATGAATGCAGAAAGTGATATGCGTTATGCCCAACGCTTGACCGTCTCTAGGGGCAGACTGTGGACCGGTCGTATCCTGAGCACGCTACCCGTGCTTTTCATGCTCATGGATGGCGTCATGAAACTGATGAAACCGGACTTTGTCGTGAAAGCGACGACCCAGTTAGGGTATCCCGAGAACGTGATTGTTCCGCTCGGCATTGTCGTGCTGATCTGTACTATCCTTTACGCCGTTCCGCCTACCGCGATCGTCGGCGCTATCTTGTTAACTGGTTACCTCGGCGGAGCTGTCGCCACCCACGTCCGGGCCGGCGACCCGCTCTTCTCGCACGTTCTCGCTCCAATCTATTTTGCTATCCTAATCTGGGGTGGGCTTTACCTGCGCGAACCGCGGCTCAGTTCTCTCGTTCCGTTCCGAAAGTAATTGCGACGAAACGTTCGATAACCCAGGGTTGAAACCCTGGGCTATCACCTAGCCGCTGACAAGGAAGAGGAGTCAGGAGCCAGAATCCAGGAGCTAGGAGGACAGGGGTCAGGCGGAGTATGATCCGCATGCTTCCACGCTCTTTGTCCGGCCGCTAACGTGTTCACTGCTCGTCAGGAGCTGTCGGCGTCTGTAACCGGCCAGTCCATAGATAACTCCGAGCGATAGGGCATGCTATCTTGCGCGCCATGCCGCGAAAGGCTAAATGCCATTGCCTGTGCTCCCACATCAGCTGCCCGCGATGGATCGCCAGTCAGCGTCTGATCTACGCATCGAAGAACACTACACCTTGCACCTCTCGCCTGTTCCTCAACGCGCTTGCCAAGAGTGGATACATGGATACAATGTTGGTGATGAGACCTGTTTCCAGCACGTCCGCAGCGATTGCCGAGCAACTGCGTGACCGAATCGTGACCGGTGAACTGGCGCCGGATACGCCATTAAGACAGGAAAATCTGGCCAAAGAACTTGGCGTTAGCCGCCTTCCTATCCGGGATGCTCTGAACAAATTGGCGACTGAAGGTTTGGTGGAGATCTGGCCGAACCGCGGCGCTTATGTCTCTACCCTCACCCCGGAACAGTGCGCCGAGATTTATGATCTCCGGGTGCTTCTCGAAGGCGATGCCTTGATTCACGCGATCCCCCATCATACCGAGCGGAGTCTGCGCGCTTTGAAAGCGATCCAGGCAGAATTAGAACTCGAAGATGAGACGGTCCGTTGGGTAGCTGGAGACCGCCGATTTCACGAGGCATTGTATGAACCCAGCCAGCGTTTACGCACCTTGGACATGATCAAAGCACTGCGTAATAGCGTCGACCGATTTTATCTCGCTAATCTGAACCACGATGTCCGGCGGCAGAAATGGAAAATGGAACATCGCCGCCTGCTGCAGGCTGTCACCGCTGGTGATATCGCGCTGTCTCGCCAGCTGCTCGTTGCCCACCTGCGCGCGACTCAAACCGTTGCCCTCACTGTTCTCGGTGAAAAACCAAACTGAAGAAAACCTATGTCCCAATACCAAGCTGAGATTAGCTGGCAACGCGCCGCCAACGAGGCCTTTATTGATAAGCGGTACAGCCGTGCTCACCAGTGGCAGTTCGATGGCGGTATCACGCTGCCGGCATCTAGTTCGCCTCACTCAGTCCCGTTGCCATTTTCCAAACCTGAAAACCTGGACCCGGAGGAAGCCTACGTCGCTGCCATCGCCAGTTGTCATATGCTCACTTTCCTTTGGAAAGCCGCTAACGCCGGTTACGTGATCGATTCCTACCACGATTCCGCCATCGGTTATATGAACAAGAATTCTCGTAACCGGCTCGCCATAACCAACGTTACCCTGCGCCCTCAGATCGCCTTCTCCAAAGCGGTATCCGAACAAGACGTGGACCGGTTACACCACGAGGCGCACGAGGAATGCTACATCGCGAATTCCGTTGAAACCAGAATCGACATCCGGGGTACATGGGAAGTGAGAGGAGCCAGGAGCCAGGAGCCAGAATCCACGAGGACAGGGGCTGGTTAAGCGCTGGGTGTTGGCGAGCCGTCTTGCGTAAAAAGTAATCAGTAGGCAGTAATCAGTGAACGTAGATCACAGATCCTCTGGCCTACCGGATACGGACCTACTGATTACCTTCCCTCGGACCGGTTCATCACCGGCGCCTCACCCGACCCCTGTCCTCCTGACTCCTGGATTCCGGCTTCCGCCTTCGCTACGCTACGGCGAGACAGGCCCTCTGGCTCCTTAATCACTTTCACTTCCCAGCTCAGGGTGTTACTTCGCCAAATACCCTCCATCGATGGCCATCGCATGGCCGGTCACAAACGAAGCGGCATCTGAGCAGAGCCAGACAACGGCTTCTGCCACTTCCCCGGGTTCGCCGAGACGCCGAGCGGCTTTTTGGGACGGCGCCACTGCGCGAATGCCCAGCTTTTGTATCGCCTTAAGGACGCGACCGACCGGCCGCCATTGAGGGGCGAGATCACGTTCCAATTTTTTTTCTGCCGCCCGTTCGATCATCGGTGTGTGGATTAAGCCGGGGCATACGGCATTAACCCGAATACCAAACCGCCGATATTCTAACGCTGCGGCTTTGGTAAGACCGACCACTCCGTGTTTGCTCGCTGTGTACGCCGCTAGCTGGGAAATCCCAGCTAGTCCAGCCACGGAGGCGGTGTTAACGATCGCTCCCGCGCCAATTTTCAGCATTGGCGGGATTTCGTATTTCATCGATAGCCAGACCCCTTTCAAGTTGACTTCGATTGTCCGGTCCCAATCGCGCTCAGAACAGTCTGCGATCCGGGAAATGGGGCCTTCAATGCCGGCATTGTTGTGCGCGATATCGAGTCTTCCATAAATTGATAGTGCGTGGTCGACAGCCGCCCGTACCTGGTCCGACCGCGATACATCGGCCGTAACAAAGGTCGCTTCACCGCCACTCTCCTGGATCAACCGAACCGTTTCTGTTCCGGTTTCGACTGCAACGTCGGTGACCACCACCTTCGCGCCTTCTCGCGCAAACAAGATCGCTGAGGCACGTCCGATTCCGGTGCCACCGCCGGTGACCAAAGCGACTTTTCCGGAAAAGTTCATCCGCAGACAGGAGCGAGCCGTCGCTTGGTAATCATCCGCATCCCGTACTTGGGCCGAAGAGTGATTAACGGCTCCAGCTCAATCTTCTGGCCCGGTGCAAGTGAAAGCTGCCATCGTTGTCCGATGGTCGCGATGACTAGAAGGCCGATCACCCACGTGAGTCCTTCGCCAATGCATTGGCGCGGCCCGCCGCCGAACGGAAAATAGGAATATTTCGGACGCCCGGCCGCCTCCTGCGGTGTCCAACGATCCGGGTCAAAGCGTTCGGGGTCCGAAAAGAATCTTGGATCACGTTGCATCAGGTATTGGCTAATAAATATAAAAGAACCGGGCGGAAAGGTATATTTACCGAGCGGCCAGGGATTGGGGTTACGACGGGCAACGATCCAGACTGGAGGATAGAGACGCGTCGCTTCGCTCAACACCATTCGGTTGTAGGGCATCGATTCCAGATGGTCAACGGCTGGCAATCGTCCTTGCAAGATCGTGTCCAGCTCAGCGTGCAATTTGGTTTCGATCTCAGGGTGTTGAGACAAGAGGTACCAGGTCCAAGTGAGCGCGTGAGCAGTGGTTTCATGTCCGGCAACCAACATGGTAACGATTTCATCGCGGATCTCTTCGTCGGATAGTCCACCCGATCCGGTCTCCTCGTCGCGGACTTGAAGAAGTGTAGAAAGCAGATCCTGAGGTGGAGAAGCGGCCTCGCGACGTTCCCGGATCATGCGATAAACAATGGCGTCAAATTGAGCCCGAGCATTGTTGAATCGCCGTATCCGGCCTAATGCGATCTTATCCAATAGATCGTCGATGATTGGCAAGGTCCGGCAATGGATCATCTCGATCAGCGTGTTAGCAGCTCTAGCGATTTCGTCGGTTCGCTCTTCGAGATCAACACTCAGCAACTCTTTCAGCACGATCGCCAGCGTCAACCGCAGCATCTCGTACTCGACGTCGATCTCCTGGCCGTCACCCCAGCCGTCGCGCATTTTGTCGCAATAGTTAACGATGGTCGAGCTCCATCGGCGCACGAGTTCTTTGTGAAAGGTAGGCGCCAGCATCCGTTTATGGCGTCGATGATAGTCGCCCTGGCTGGTAAGCAGGCCGGTTCCGAGGAGTCGTTTCAGACCAGGCGGAGTCGACCGCGCCATCTCAGATTGCGGTGCACAAAGAATTGCCCTGATATAATCCGGGTGGTTAATCAGGTAATCATGCCGGCGGCCCAACTGCATGTGGACAATATCGCCGTATTGTCGCGTCAGTTTGCCGAGCTCGGTTAATGGGTCCCGCTGGCGTGATAAACAGCAAGCCAGGATGGAGATTCCCTTGGGACCGGGCGGATGAATAGGCCCCGAAGCGGTCGGGGCAATATGTTCTCCGGAACGAGAACTGTCTGTTCTCGTGAAAAAGTTGGTAATTCGCCGCCTCCATGCGAACCCATTGTTTATCATCGGTTCGGTATTGATTTTTCATAGGCGTGCCTAACGGCTGCACTTGGGGGTTGCCCCTATCTGAGAGATGTCGGACCGGTTTGAAAAATACTAGGAAAAAAAGTTGGATGAAATGCCGCCCAGGAGATAGCACCGGCAATTCCCAAGAGTCTGTCGTTTTTGGCGCGCTACGGCTGGCGAGAATAGCTCCGGACGCTACTGGTACCATCGTGCTGGTCGAAGGGATAAGCGACCAGGCGGCCATCGACACTCTAGCCAAACGCTTCGGTCGCGATCTCGAAAAAGAAGACATCACGACTGTGCCCATCGGTGGAGCGACAAAAATCTGGCCTTTCTTGGAGGTATTGGGCCCGCGAATGACAAAGGTAAAACTAGCGGGCCTATATGATATAGGAGAAGAACGCCATTTTCGTCGTGCGCTCGAGCGGGCCGGGTTTGGCGCCAAGCTCACGAGAGCGGATATGGAATCGCTTGGGTTCTATGTCTGCGCCGCGGACCTGGAGGATGAACTTATTCGGTCACTTGGTGCGGAGATGGCATTAGCAGTTGTTGCCGCCCACGGTGATCTTTGGAAGTTCCACATTTTTCAGAGACAGCCAGAATGGTGCAACCGCGATCTAGCGGCGCAGCTTCGACGCTGGTTGGGCACGACCGCGCGGCGGAAACAAGCGTACGCAAAGTTGTTGGTGAATGCCCTGGACATGAATCGGGTGCCGGAACCGCTGGAACGTTTGCTAGCGTATGTGTTGAACCGATCGGGAGCGGTCGATGAGTCGTGAGGGTAGTCCAAAGTCGAGGGTGTTACCATGTCCTGAACCCATCCGGCCGTAACCAATCACTTTTCACCTCGCCCCAGAATCGCCACTCTTTTGCCCGACTCGAATGATTCAACTGCGGCCCAAGCCAGCTCTAGAGCTCGCCGGCCGGCGCGGGCGGGTATTGGAGGTGCTTCATCGCGTTTGAATGATTCTAGCATCGCGTCCAGATACAGGTCGAACGTGCGGCGAAACTCTCGATCGAAGTCATTGAAATAGCCGCTCCGCCAGACTTCGGCGATTTCGTTACCGGTTCTTTGCAAGGAAAAACGACGGACAGTGTCTTCGATTACTAGTCGGCCGTCCGTTCCATTGATCTCAACGCGATGCGTGTCCGGGTACGCGTACGAAGAGTCATAAGTACCAATCAGACTGCCCACGGCGCCATTGGCGAATCGTAAGGCCAGGATGACTGTGCGATAGCCGCCTCCGGTAAGGTCTGTCATTTCGGCCATCACCGACTCGATTGGTCCACACAAATACTCGAGTTGATCGAATCCGTGACATTGAGTTTCGATGAGATTGGCGTGCGGATGAGGACTGATGTTAGCCTCGCCCCCGAACCTCCAGCTGGCATGAGTTATCTGGCCCAGTTTGCCCTCTTGTATGGCCTGACGCGCCAGACGAACGGGTTTCGCGTATCGATGATTAAAATTGATGGCAAAGAAAACCTTTCTTTTCTCTGCCTCAGCTAACAACCGGTCCGCTTCTGCCAGATCAAAAACTAACGGTTTCTCGGCTAGCAAAGGGTATCCGGCCTGGATTACATCGAGGGTCGCCTGGAAATGCTCGAGATTAGGCAGGCAAAGACTGACCAGATCCGGTTTTTCTTTATCCAACATCTCCGGCAGATTCGTGTAAGCACGCAGACCAAATTCGGCCGCTCGCACTTCTGTCTTTTCGCGGTTGCGACCTGCCACCGCACACAAGGTGACGTCCGGTCGTTTCGAGAAAACGCGCGCGTGTTGCCAACCCCAAACACCCGCTCCGACCAGGCAGACCTTAATTTTTCCAGTCATTGCCATTACTGTTCGATAAGAACTTTACCGGTTTCGCCTCCGAAAAAGAAGACTTCGAACGCTTGCTGGATCTGATCGACTGCCATCCGGTGAGTCACGATTTGGTTTAGATACGCGCGATGTTGTTGCAGGCGCTGCAAGTTTGCCGGCAGTTCATTGTAACGGAAATACTCACTACCTACTATGCTTCGTTCCGGGGCGATGATATCGGGAGAGATTTTAACGGCAATCCCCTCTCCATGGCCAACACAGATTAACGATCCGCGCTGAGCTAACAGATTAAAGCCTTCCTGACGAGCGGCTTGTCTCCCGCTAGTGTCGACCGCCATGTCGACTCGATCCAATCCATGCGACTGTAAACCGGCGCTGAGCGAGCCGTTAGCGACGTTAATTGGTAAACCTCCGAGCTGCTCAGCTAGTTTAAGTCGATAAGGCACTAGGTCTGAAATTACTACTTTTAGCTGCTCGCCAAGTATGATTTTGGCCATGGCCAGCACACCTAACCCAATCGGACCCGCGCCCAGAACCAGTAGCGATTCGATGTCCGGTCGCAGCAGTTGGCATCTCCCGATGGCGTGCCCGCCGGTACCCATGATATCCAGTAACAAGGTTGCCTCAGTGGCAGCGAGGTCGCTGGTTACAGGAAAGAAAATGTTTTCGTTGATCAACTCATATTGCCCATAGCCGCCGTCGCGATTGAACCCCATATCTCCGCGCTTTTGCAGGCACTGATTGGTGAACCCCTGCCGGCAGGAACGGCATTGACCGCAAAAATCCATTAGGAAGACGACGCCGGAAGTTCCGACGGCGGTATCTGTACCGGGCCCGACGGCAACGACGATTCCCGCGGCTTCGTGACCGGGCGTGACGACCGAGCCGTCAAAAAATTGTGGACGTTCGGAACCGCACAACGCATTAGCGCCAACCCGAAGCAAAAGCTGACCTGCGCCCGGCTCCGGTACTTCTTTTTCAATAAATTTGATTTGTTTGTTCCCAACGAATGCGGGAACCCGGCAACTGGGTGGAATCATTTGAAGAATAAGTTCTCTGGATCATGTCCGGGAAAGGACTTCTTTCCATGAGGATTTACCTTGGTGCTTTTGAGGTTTTTTGTCTGGTGGGGCCATGACAACGCCGGGGGCGCCCCCGCGGACGCGGGGCCGGAACGAAGGGCGTAATCGCCAGCGGCGAAGCCGCGGGGGCGGAGGCCGTGGAGCGCGCCTCGCTTGCGAGGCCGTGGTGAGCAAGGCTAAAGGATAGGGCAGACTCACCGTTATGCCGCGCTCTTGGACATGAAAGGGCGCAGGTCCTAACATAGAGCGCTGCAAGAAGTTAGGTGTGCATCAGGATGTTCCCTTGCTTACCACGGCCTCGCAAGCGAGGCACGCTCCACGGCTTGCGCCTTATGTTGGCGCGTATCGGCAGCCGCCGGACTTTCTTAAGTCGCAGCTTCCGCCGCCGCTAAAGCTATGGCGGACAAGTCGCTGCTTGTCCTTTGGGTCACGAAACCTGAATGCTCTTCAAGAATCGAAGTCCTTCTGTGGCGAGCTGTTCAGGCGAGTCGGCTAACTTACGCCAGATACAACATAACTTCGCAATATTCTTAAAGTTAGGATCAAACGATTCAATGGTCACAACACCCTGATAATTGATCTCGGCGAGCGCCTTGAAGAAGTCGCGCCAAGGAACTTGGCCCCGACCTGGAATCCCACGCTGGTTCTCGCAGGCGTGGATGTAGCCCAGCAGCGTTCCGGTATCGCGGACGGCGCCGGCAAAGCTGTCTTCTTCACGGATCATATGAAAAGCGTCGAGATGTACCTTCACGTTCGGTGGCGTCCCCAGGTCGCGGATGAAGCGAACCGCGTCAGCGGCAATATTGAGGAAGTGCGATTCGAATCGGTTCACCACTTCAAGCGCAATGGTGAGGTCAGGAGCGTTCGTGGCAGCATAGTCAGAGACCTTACGAAAGTTTTCCAAGCCCCACTGCCATTCTTCTTCGGTGCGCATGCGGCCGGTGAGATACCCCCAACCGGCATAGTTTACCCCGCCAAACACAGTGGCTCCGGCTTCAACACTAACATCGATCAACCGCTTACTGAGATCGACCCCGGCGGCACGAATCGGTGCATCCGGTGAAATGATATTAGCGTGAGCCGGCATGCCGATCTCAATAATAATCTCGAGCCCCAGATCCTCCGCCCGGCGCCGCACTTGACTAGCTGGGAACTTATCAACGTCGAATGGAACAATGTCTACCGCGTCGAACCCCATCTCTTTCGCTTTTTGCAAAAGTGGCAGATCACGCTCGGTAAAGGTCTCGCTAAACAACAGGGAGTGAATACCAAATTTCATAGTTATGAGTTATTACGAGCTGTTTCTCGGTCTATCCGGCTACGGCGCCGAAGCTAAGTCCGCGGATCAAGAATCGTTGAATGGAATAGAAGAGCACCGTGAGTGGTACAATCAAGACACTCCCCGCAGCGGACATTTTCCCCCACTCGATGCCGCGATCGGTTACAAAGGATGCGATAGCCACTGGCAAAGTTTGCGCTGTGCTGCTGGTAAAAATCACAGCAAACAGAAACTCGCTCCAACAGAGAATGAAGGCAAAGATCGCGGTGGCGATAATGCCGGGAGCAGCAATCGGAACCATGATCCGGCAAAGGATTCCCAGCAGGCTCGAGCCATCCAGAGCAGCCGCTTCATCGAGTTCGATGGGTATCTCCTCGAAAAAACTAATCATGGTCCAAACCACATAAGGCAAATTAAATGCCGAATAAATTATGATCAGACCAATCTGGGTATCCAGCAGCCCTAGTTGTCCGAGCAATAGATATAGCGGAATCACCACCGCAATGGGCGGTAACATCCGGTTGGACAATATCCACAAAGAGAGTCGCTCCATCCCTTTAGTCTTCAACCGGGCAAAACCATAGGCCGCCGGGACACCGGCGAGGATAGAAATGAGGGTAGCAACAGAACAGATAATTAGGCTATTCAGAATGAACCGCATCAGGTTCAACTTCGCGAAAACGTCGATGTAGTTTTGCAGGGTCGGAGTAAACGACGCAAACGGGTTAGGCGATTGAATGGCCGAAGGAGGCTCGATTGACGCCGTTAAAAACCAGGCAATTGGGATTATGGTAAACAGCAGATAAGCGAGCAGGATCGTGTGGCCACCCCACTTAGAGATCGCTGCCTTGATATCTGAACTGATCATTCTAGGTAGTTCCCTAAATCCTCAAATCGCTATCGGCGGTCCGCTCACTAGCTTCACCCGGCCTCAATCAGACCGGGTGAAGCGCCCCCAAACTATTCTCCCGGATGTGCGGCTAGATAATTGTTAATATCGCTTACAGCAGCATCGAGAGCCTCTTTGGGCTTCAATTCGCCAGCGATGGCTTGGCCGATGCGAACGTTTAACAGCTCGCCGATCGCGGCGCCTTGAGAGCCTGGGAAGAAGATTTCAGCGTTAGTCAGAACCTTGACGATGGCCGGGATGTGCGGATTTACCGCGAGTAATCCGGGATCCTTCGCCATGGACAAACGCGCGGCATGTTGCCGGCCATGGGTCTGCATCTCCGTAACGATGGCTTGGCTGGCTAGCCACAGCGCGACGTAAGCTCCCGCATCTTTGTGCTTGGAATACTCAGATACTCCGAAGGCCCAACCTCCCAGCGCTGCTGAGTGTTCGGGCTTGGTAGCGGCAGTTTGCAGCGGGAATCCGGTTGAAGTTACCTTACCTTTGATTGGTGAATCAGAAGCCTCGATTTCCGGGGTAATAGCGGACGCGCTCACCCCCATGGCCACTTGACCATGAAGAACTGACTGGTTCACTTCATGTTCGCCGAATGAAATAACGTCGGGGGGCGAATATTGTTTCAGCTGAATCAGTAGATTCAGGGCATCAACACCAGCCTGACTATCAAACACCGGTTTGCCGTCTTTGAAAATCTCGCCACCCGCCGCATACACAAATGGAATCCAGGCTAAAGTCAGATTCCAGCCGCGTTGGCCGGGAAAAATAAAACCGTATTGCGCGTCCTTACCGTCCGCAGCCGGCTTCGTTAGCGCTTTGGCAGCCGCCAAAAGATCATCCCAAGTCTTCGGCGGTTGGATTCCCGCTGCTTCCAGCAAGTCATGTCGATAGAAAAAAATTCGTGTGTCGGGCTGGTAAGGCATCCATGCGATCTTTTTACCCGGATTGAACGCCTGCCAGACAAACGGGATAATATCCGCTTGCTCGATTTCCGGATAGCCAGCCTTTCCAATGTAGTCGTTTAGCGGCGCCGCAAACTTTCGATACTCATACGACCATTCGGTTGTGCTGTTCAGGATATCGTATCGTTTGGCGCCGGCTCGATCGGCGAGTTGCTTCGCTCGCACCTCTTCGTAAGGCACTTGATCTACGGTCAGCGTAATACCGGTCTCGCTCTTTAATCGCGGGGCTAAAGTTCCGGCGATGTAGTCGCCGTCCAGACTTCGAAAAACGAGTGCTCTTACCTCGGTTCCGGCAAAGGGCTGATCCGCTGCGGAGGCTGCACTGGACATTACACAAAAGACCAGTTGGACGCAGACCGCTAGAAGCGCAGTCACACGCATCATTCTTGTAATGTGCGAAACGAACATTTTCTTTGTCGCTGATACCTCGACGAGAAAATCCGCTCCTGGCTTAAGCGTAGATCGCATCTTATCTGTGCGACCGCATGAATACAGCATCTGGGGGGTTATCATATTTCGTGGACGATTAAGAACCTCCGCGAAGAGTAGACACCGGGTAACATAAGTCAAACATAATAATGTTCAGTTCGATCACTCTATTGACTTTTTATCACATTTTTTGATCGACAATTTTGATTTCGTGCCGATTCTAGACTCAAGCTGACCTCCAATCCGCAGGTCGCCGTCGTTGTGCTGAACTCACTTGTGCAATCTGGATGTCCGCCACCGCCCCCAAAGAAAGCCACCCGATC
>Ga0210406_10006880_pt1 | contig 11670 bp, 10 predicted proteins | sample IncBWC30MmetaG_FD_155454 | JGI IMG/M metagenome (GOLD analysis project Ga0210406, IMG submission 155454) | Forest soil microbial communities from Barre Woods Harvard Forest LTER site, Petersham, Massachusetts, United States - Inc-BW-C-30-M | ecosystem: Environmental > Terrestrial > Soil >... | reverse complement strand
CGAGGAGGTCGGGGCAATCGAAGGTGATTTTGTCGACGCAATGAAGCGTTTTGTTGTCCGCACAGCCAACTGTGCCGGCCAATGGCGCTCCGCTGCCTTTCCTCCCCCTGTCCCTCTCAATGGGTTATCAGAGCAATTTATGGCCGCCAAATCACAATTATGTCTTGCGAAAAGACCCCCACGCCTATAACTACGCCCGAACAATCAGAATGTTACGTCCCATTTGAACGGAGCGACAGTCCATGGCGCGCGTTACCGTAGAAGATTGTATTGACAAGGTCGACAACCGTTTCGACCTGGTTCTGTTGGCGGCCCACCGTGCCCGCATGATCTCATCAGGGTCTCAGCTCACGGTCGACCGTGACAATGACAAGAATCCGGTTGTATCGCTACGAGAAATCGCGGATTCGACGATTTCGCCGGAAGATTTGCGCGAGGAGTTGGTTCATTCCTTGCAGAAATTCGTCGAGGTCGACGAGCCCGAACCCGACACGGTTCCCCTGATCGGGTCCGACGGTGCCAGCGTCGATGCCGACGATACCGAGGTTGCCGTCGAGCGCATGACCGAAGAAGAACTCCTCAAGGGTCTCGAAGGCCTTGCACCTCCTGAGGAACAGCCGGAAGAAGACGAGTAACAGGGCGAAACCACACCCTGTGGTTTAGTAAGGCTCATGATCTTGCTTGGAGAAGGCCCGAACGTCGGTTCGGGCCTTTTGCATTTTCAAGGCGGCCCTCATGGTTACCGCCGAATCTATTTCTGCAACGACTGTCTGCGATTTGATCCGAGTGTCGGCCGTTTCGCGCTAGACTGCGCCGAATCCCGAAATCGAGCGCATGGCCCGAAAAGGGTGACGCTCGGCCCGAGAACGCACTACATTATTCTGATCATATTGGGAGGTGGCATCGGGGCCCCTCTCGGGTGAGGTGAGATGGCGTTTGGGCGCCGCAGTTTGGAGCAGATGCAGGCCGCGACCGATTCGGTTGCCGTGGCGCCGCAATCGGCTGCGTCAGTGCCGGCCGAGGCCAAGCCCGCCAAATCGCCGCGCGCACGTATGATGCGGCAGTACGATCTGGTCGAGCGCGTCCGATCCTACAATCCTGACACCAATGAAGACCTGCTGAACCGCGCTTATGTCTACGCCATGAAGGCGCATGGCTCGCAAACGCGCGCTTCAGGTGATCCCTATTTCTCCCATCCGCTCGAAGTCGCAGCGATCCTGACCGACCTGAAGCTGGATGACGCGACCATTGTCGCCGCGTTGCTGCACGACACCATCGAGGATACCGAGGCGACCCGCGCCGGGATTGACCAGGTATTCGGGCAGGAAATCGGGGCACTGGTGGAGGGCCTTACCAAGCTGAAACGGCTGGAGCTGGTTTCGCGCGAAGCAAAGCAGGCCGAAAACCTGCGCAAGCTGCTATTGGCGATCTCGGACGATGTTCGCGTTCTCCTGATCAAGCTGGCCGACCGGCTCCACAACATGAGGACGCTCGAGTTCGTGCAACCGGCGGCGCGCCAGCGCATCGCCGAGGAGACGCTCGACATCTATGCACCGCTTGCCGGTCGCATGGGTATGCAGGAGATGCGGGAAGAGCTTGAAGATCTTTCGTTCAAGACGCTCGATCCTGAGGCCCATTCCGTGGTGCGGCAGCGCCTGGACTCCCTGGCAGAGCGCAACCGCAACCTGATAGGCGAAATCGAAAGCCAGCTTTCCAAGAACCTCCAGAAGAACGGCGTCAAGGCGCATGTGTATGGCCGGCGCAAGCAGCCGTTTTCGATCTGGACCAAAATGCAGCGCAAGTCGGTCGGCTTCGAACAATTGTCCGACATTTTCGGATTTCGTGTCGTGCTCAACGACGTTGAAGCCTGCTATCGCGCCCTGGGCGTCGTGCACACCACCTGGCCGGTGGTGCCCGGCAGGTTCAAGGACTACATCTCCACGCCCAAGCAAAACGACTACCGTTCGATCCACACCACCGTGATCGGTCCCGGCAAGCAGCGCGTCGAACTCCAGATCCGTACCGAGGAAATGGACCAGATCGCCGAGTTCGGCATCGCCGCGCACGCCTTCTACAAGGACGGCGTGGGCTCCCCGACCGAGCTCCTGAAACGCGAATCCAACGCCTTCGCGTGGCTTCGCCACACCATAGCGATCCTCTCCGACAGCGCCAATCCGGAGGAATTCCTGGAGCATACCAAGCTCGAACTGTTCCACGACCAGGTATTCTGCTTTACGCCCAAGGGAAAGCTGATCGCGCTGCCGCGCCAGGCCAATGTCATCGACTTCGCTTATGCCGTGCATACCGACGTCGGCAACAGCGCGGTCGGCTGCAAGATCAACGGCAAGTTCGCGCCGCTGTCCTCCGAACTTCAGAACGGTGACGAAGTCGAGGTGCTGACCTCCGAAGCCCAGTCGTCGCCGCCTTCAGCATGGGAGTCGCTCGCGGTCACCGGCAAGGCGCGCGCGGCAATCCGGCGCGCCACCCGCACGGCCGTGCGCGACCAATATGCCGGGCTGGGCCGCCGCATCGTGGAACGTTTGTTCGCCCGCGCCAAGGTCGAATATGCCGACGACAAGTTGAAGGGCGCGCTGCCGCGGCTGGCGCGCGCCTCGATCGACGACGTCATGGCGGCGGTTGGTCGCGGGGAGATGAAGGCCTCCGACGTCGCACGGGCGATGTATCCCGACTACAAGGAGGAACGGGTCGCGCGGTATGGCGCGAAAAAAAGCCTTGCATCCAAACTCAGGCTGAAATCGCCGGCCGAGCCCGCACGCGGTCCTTCCATTCCCATCCGCGGCATCAATTCGGACTTGCCGGTCAAATTCGCGCCGAATGGCGGCGCCGTGCCAGGTGACCGTATCGTCGGCATCGTATCGCCGGGCGAGGGGATCACGATCTATCCGATACAATCGCCGGCCTTGAAGGATTTCGAAGAGGAGCCCGAGCGCTGGCTCGACGTGCGATGGGACGTCGACGAATCGACGCCGCAGCGTTTCCCGGCCCGGATCCGGGTCGATAACGTCAATGAGCCCGGCAGCCTGGCCCAGGTCGCCACCGTGATTGCCGAGCACGATGGCAATATCGACAATATCAGCATGTCGCGCCGCTCGCCTGACTTCACCGAGCTGACCATCGATCTTGAGGTCTATGACCTGAAGCATCTCAGCGCTATCATAGCCCAGTTGCGCGCCAAAGCCGTCGTCGCTCGGGTGGAGCGCGTCAACGGGTAGCCGGATTGCCGGGTCAAACCCGGCAATGCCTACTGTCATTCGATCGCGAGCCTGTATGTCCCATTCACCTCTACGTCTTGGAGTTAATATCGATCACGTCGCTACCCTGCGCAACGCACGCGCGGGCGGGCGTCCCGACCCCGTGCGTGCCGCGCTGGTCGCAATCGAGGCGGGCGCAGACGGCATAACCGCGCATTTGCGCGAGGATCGCCGTCATATTCGCGATGCCGACATGGCGCGATTGAAGGCCGAAATCTCCAAGCCGCTGAATTTCGAGATGGCCGCGACACAGGAAATGCAGCGCATTGCCTTGGAAACGCAGCCGCACGCGGTGTGTCTCGTTCCTGAGCGGCGGGAGGAACTTACGACTGAAGGCGGTCTTGACGCGGTCGGGCAGCAACAAGGACTGGCGCCGTTCATTGCAAGGCTCAACGATGCAGGCATCCGTGTGTCGCTGTTCATCGCCGCCGATCCTGCGCAGATCGAAATGGCGGCAAAACTTCGCGCTCCCGTCATCGAAATTCACACCGGCGCCTGGTGCGACGCCATCGCCGACGGCGATGGGGCGAAGGCGCAATCAGAGTGGCGGCGTATCGTCAGCGGTGCGGCGCTGGCGCGTTCCGCCGGCCTTGAGGTGCACGCCGGACACGGCCTCGATTACACGACCGCGGAGAAGATTGCTTCCTTGAGCGAAATCGTCGAACTCAACATAGGTTACTTTTTGGTCGGAGAAGCGGTGTTCGTGGGCCTTGGGGATACCGTCCGCCGGATGCGGGCTGCAATGGACCGTGGCCGCGGAAGCTCTTCAAGTTCCGGCCCGGCCGCGGATCGACGGGCGGGCAAGGCATGATCATCGGCATCGGGTCGGACCTGATCGATATTCGCCGCGTCGCAAAGGTCATCGAACGTCATGGCGACCGCTTCCTCGATCGCATCTTTACCGATGCCGAGCGCGCCAAGGCCGAAGGCCGCGCAAAGAACGAGAAGATGGTGGTCGCCACCTACGCAAAGCGCTTTGCTGCGAAGGAGGCCTGCTCCAAGGCGCTCGGCACCGGTATCCGGCGCGGGGTCTGGTGGCGCGACATGGGGGTCGTCAACCTGCCGGGTGGCCGTCCGACCATGCGCCTGACCGGCGGTGCGCTGGCGCGTCTCGAGGCGCTGACGCCAGAGGGGTTTGTGGCAAGCATCGACCTCAGCATTACCGACGATTGGCCCTTGGCGCAGGCCTTCGTCATAATTTCGGCGGCCGAAGCCCGCAAGACTTGAGTGATCGGGGCGGATCGCTCCGTAACGGCGCAGCAAAGCTAAAATGTACGATTTTTCAGGGCTTTATAAAGTTTTGATGAGGCCGTTGATTGCGTGGTCGCGAACAACCGTCTAAAAGGCCGCAAAGGATTTCGAAGCAGGCGAATTCGGGCCATGCGCCGGAGATCGCATGCACTTCAGAAGCCAGACCATTTCCTCGACGCGGGGCGAACCTCGATTCGCGTGAGGACAATGCTCTGCCATCGCGCGGGGACTGGCAAATGCAGGTTTGTAGTTGAGTTCTGGATTTGACATTCGCAAAGAGCGCTCCCCCCGGTGGGGAGCGAATGTCAATTCGGCTCCGCTATCTGGGGAAGCAGGAAAGCTATGAGCGTGACATCCGGTACGAAATCCGAAAGCGGCTTTGGTGAAACCGTCCGCGTCGTCATTCATGCACTCTTGATCGCCCTGGTGATCCGTACCTTCCTGTTCCAGCCCTTCAACATCCCCTCTGGATCGATGAAGGCAACGCTTCTGGTTGGCGACTATCTCTTCGTCTCCAAATATTCTTATGGTTACAGCCATTATTCCTTTCCGCTTTCCCCACCCCTGTTTTCGGGGCGCATCTTCGGCTCCGAACCTTCGCGCGGCGATATCGTCGTTTTCCGCCTGCCCAAGGAAGACTCCACCGACTACATCAAGCGCGTGATCGGTTTGCCCGGGGATCGCATCCAGATGAAGGAAGGGCTGCTCTACATCAACGACACGCCGGTCAAGCGCGAGCGGCTGGGCGATTACATCGGCGAGGACCCCTGTGGCTCGGAAGCCACGGCGAGGGTGAAGCGCTGGAAAGAGACGTTGCCGAACGGTGTCAGCTACGAAACGCTCGATTGCGTCGACAACGGCTTTTACGACAATACCATTGTCTACACCGTGCCGCCCGGCCACTTCTTCATGATGGGCGATAATCGCGACAACTCGACCGACAGCCGGGTGCTTTCAGCGGTCGGTTACGTGCCGTTCGAGAATATCGTCGGCCGCGCCCAGATGATTTTCTTCTCGATTGCCGAGGGCGAGCACGCCTGGATGTTCTGGCGCTGGCCGACCGCGGTACGCTGGAATCGCATATTCTCAATCGTGCGATGAACGACGACGCACCGGATATTCACGCCGCATCTTCAACTGGCGAAGCAAGCCTTCAGCCTGACGGTGGGCGCGAAGCCGCACCCGGCAAGAAAAAACGCACCAGGGTAAAAGCAAAGGCGGCGGCGGCCGCCGCCGCGCTCGAAGAGCGCATCGGGCATAAATTCGCTGATCCGGCACTGCTCACCACGGCGTTTACGCACGTCTCCGCCCTGAAATCGGCGCGCAAGCGTGGCGACAGTTACCAGCGCCTGGAATTTCTCGGCGACCACGTTCTGGGATTGATCGTCTCCGACATGCTGTATCGCTCGTTTCCGAGCGCCGATGAGGGTGAATTGTCGAAACGGCTGGCCGATCTCGTGCGCAAGGAGAGCTGCGCCGATGTCGCGAAATCGCTTGGTCTGGTCGATGACATCAAGCTCGGCGCCGTCGGCGCCGGCGCGGGGGCTCGCTTGCGGAAATCAGTGCTCGGCGACATCTGCGAGGCGGTGATCGGCGCGGTGTTCCTCGACGGGGGCTATCAGGCGGCGGCGCAATTCGTCGAACACAACTGGACAGAGCGGATGCACAAGCCGCGGCGGCCGCTGCGCGATCCCAAGACGGTGCTGCAGGAATGGGCGCAAGGCAAGGGTCTGCCGACGCCGGTCTATCGCGAGGTCGAGCGTACCGGACCGCATCACGACCCGCAGTTCCGTGTAGCGGTGGAATTGCCGGGCCTTGCCCCCGCCGAAGGCGTCGGCGGCAGCAAGCGTGCCGCTGAAAAGGTCGCCGCCTCCGTCATGATCGAGCGCGAAGGTGTCGGCGGCGGCGGCAATGACTGATCAAACGCCGGGGGATGGCGTGCCGGCCACGACGCGCTGCGGCTTTGTCGCGCTGATAGGTGCTCCCAATGTCGGCAAGTCAACGCTGGTCAATGCGCTGGTCGGTTCCAAGGTCACGATCGTCTCGCGCAAGGTACAGACCACGCGGGCGCTGATCCGCGGCATCGTGATCGAGGATGGCGCGCAGATCATCCTGGTCGATACGCCCGGGATCTTTTCTCCAAAACGACGGCTTGACCGCGCCATGGTGTCGACCGCCTGGAGCGGGGCCCACGACGCCGATCTCGTCTGCGTGCTTATCGACGCGCGCACGGGGCTTGACGAGGAGGCAGCCACGATTCTTGACCGGCTCACCGGCATTGCGCACCAGAAGATCCTGGTGCTCAACAAGATCGACCTCGTGCCGCGCGAAAAGCTGCTGGCGCTTGCAAGCGTCGCCAATGATCGCCTGAAGTTCGCACAGACCTTCATGGTCTCGGCACTCTCCGGCGACGGCGTCGGAGACCTTCGCCGCGCGCTGGCCAGGATGGTGCCGCCGGGTCCGTTTCACTACCCGGAAGACCAGATGTCGGATGCACCCATGCGGCATCTTGCGGCCGAAATCACCCGGGAAAAGATCTTTCAGCAGCTTCACCAGGAACTGCCCTATCAGTCCACCGTCGAGACCGACAGCTGGACCGAACGCAAGGACAAATCGGTCCGCATCGAGCAGACGATCTTTGTCGAGCGCGAAAGCCAGCGCAAAATCGTGCTGGGCAAGGGCGGTGCCGCCATCAAGTCGATTGGCGCTGAATCTCGAAAGGAGATCGCCGGGATTCTGGGCGTGCCCGTGCATCTGTTTCTGTTCGTGAAAGTGCGGGAAAACTGGGGCGACGACCCCGACCGCTACAGGGAAATGGGACTTGAATTCCCAAGAGAATAGATAAAGTCAGGGATATCCGGCGCCGCGATGAACATACCCAGGAACGTGTTGTGGTTTGAAGTGTTGCTCTACGCCTCGCTCGTGCTCGACGCGCTGTCGGTCGCGTTTCAGGATCGAACGCCGAGCCCAGATACGACGGAATCGACGATCATGGTCGCGACCCTGCTGGCCGCCTGCCTGATCCTGATGCTGTTCTACTTCGTCTGGCTCGCCGCCCAGCGGCGAAAGAGCTGGCCTCGCTGGGTGCTGTTTGCCTCGCTGGTGCTCTCAATGATCTCCCTGTTCCAGATCGTCGGGGAAGGCGGCCTGCAGATCGACAGCGCCATCGAGGTTGTGTCGTGCGCGCTCACGGCTGCGGGGCTCTGTTTTTCCGTCACCGGCGACGCGCGGGGCTGGTTCAACGCATAAGGAGCGTGCAGGGCGTATTGGCGTCTTCGCGTAATCCGCCGTTCCAGCCGTTATGCCGCCAAGCCGGCGGATTGCGCCTTGCGGCTAATCCGCCCTGCAAAGACGTCAGAATCCTGTAAACTCCCGCCATGGAATGGACCGATGATGGCATTGTGCTGGGGGTGCGGCGGCACGGCGAATCTTCCGTCATCGTCGAACTCCTGACGCGCGGTCATGGTCGCCACCTTGGGCTCGTGCGCGGCGGCGCCGGCAAGCGGATGCGACCCGTGCTGCAGCCCGGCAATGGCGTTACTGCGGTGTGGCGGGCGCGGCTGGACGAACATCTCGGCTACTACATGATCGAAGGCACGAGGCTGCGCGCCGCGAGCCTGCTGGCATCCCCGCACGCGGTTTATGGCGTCACCCATCTCGCGGCGGTGGCACGGCTCCTGCCTGAGCGTGATCCGCATGAAAACATCTACGAGATGCTTGATCGCACGCTCGACGATTTCGAGGATGCCGGCGAGGCGGCCGTGCATCTGATCAGGTTCGAGCTTGCGATGCTGGCGGAACTCGGCTTCGGGCTCGATCTCGAAGCTTGCGCTGCCACTGGGGCAACGGCCGACCTGATCTATGTCTCGCCGAAATCCGGCAGAGCGGTGTCGCGCACCGCCGGCGCCCCCTTCAGCGACCGGTTATTGCGGTTGCCGGCGTTCCTGCGTCCAGGCGAGGGAGAGACGGGTGGCTGGCCGGACAACGACTTAAGCGACGGATTCGCACTTACGGGCCTGTTCCTGCTGCGCCACGTGCTCGAGCCTCGCGGGCAGGGCCATTCCGACGCGCGTAACGGCTTTATCAATGCGGTGATCGGGCACCGCGCCAAGGCTGTAGTTCCGTAACGTCACAGGACGGCCTAAATTGGGACGCTGATTCGCTCCTTGTCCTACACGTCTGCACCGGATAACCCCTCTCATGGGCAAAAGACTAACCCCACCCGATCCGGCCGAAGTCCACGAGGTCATGTTGCGTGACGCGCTTGAAGAGCGCTATCTCGCCTATGCCCTCTCCACCATCATGCATCGTGCGCTTCCTGATGCCCGCGACGGGCTGAAGCCGGTGCATCGGCGCATTCTCTACGGCATGCGGCTGCTGCGGCTTGATCCCGGCACGCCGTTCAAGAAGTCCGCAAAAATCGTCGGCGACGTGATGGGTTCGTTCCATCCCCATGGCGACCAGGCGATTTACGATGCCATGGTGCGACTGGCGCAGGACTTTTCCTCGCGCTATCCGCTGGTCGACGGCCAGGGCAATTTCGGCAATATCGACGGCGATAACCCAGCCGCCTATCGTTACACCGAAGCGCGCATGACCGATGTCGCGCGGCTGCTTCTCGAGGGCATCGACGAGGACGGGGTCGAGTTTCGCGCCAACTACGACGGCCAGTCGAAAGAGCCGGTGGTGCTTCCCGGCGGATTCCCCAACCTGCTCGCCAATGGCGCGCAGGGCATTGCGGTCGGGATGGCGACATCGATCCCTCCGCATAACGCCGCCGAACTTTGCGACGCGGCGCTGCACCTGATCGATAAGCCGGAGGCGCGTTCCAGGACGCTCCTGAAATGGGTCAAGGGTCCGGATTTTCCAACCGGCGGCATTGTTGTCGATTCCAAGGAGAGCATTGCCGAGGCCTATGTCACCGGCCGCGGCTCGTTTCGCGTCCGCGCCAAATGGAAACAGGAAGAGGGCGCGCGCGGCACATGGGTGGTCGTCATTACCGAAATTCCGTGGCTGGTGCAGAAGTCGCGCCTCGTCGAGAAGATCGCCGAACTGCTAAACGAGAAGAAACTGCCGCTGGTCGGCGACGTGCGGGACGAATCCGCCGAAGACATCCGCCTTGTCATCGAGCCGAAATCGCGCAGCGTCGATCCTGAACTGTTGATGGAATCGCTGTTCCGCCTGACCGAGCTCGAAAGCCGCATTCCGTTGAACCTCAACGTGCTGGTGAAGGGTCGCATCCCGAAGGTGGTCGGTCTTGCCGAGTGCCTGAAGGAATGGCTCGATCATCTGCGCGATGTGTTGATCCGCCGCTCCAACTACCGCAAGGCGCAGATCGAGAATCGCCTTGAGGTGCTGGGCGGCTACCTGATCGCCTATCTCAACATCGACAAGGTGATCAAGATCATCCGCACCGAGGACGAACCGAAGCCGGCCCTGATCAAGGCGTTCAAGCTTACCGAAATCCAGGCCGATGCCGTTCTCAACATGCGGCTGCGCTCCTTGCGCAAGCTTGAGGAAATGGAAATCCGCACCGAGGACAAGAATCTTCGCTCCGAGCTGAAAGGCATCAAGGCGATTCTGGCTTCGGAAGCCGAGCAATGGTCGAAGGTCGGCGAGCAGGTGCGGAAAGTTCGCGACATGTTCGGACCCAAGACGCCGCTCGGCAAGCGCCGCACCCAGTTTGCCGACGCGCCCGAGCACGATCTTGCCGCAATCGAGGAGGCCTTTGTCGAGCGCGAGCCGGTCACGGTGGTGGTCTCCGAGAAGGGCTGGGTGCGCACGCTGAAGGGTCACGTCGAGGACCTCTCGGGTCTTGCCTTCAAGACCGACGACAAGCTCGATCACGCGTTCTTTGCCGAGACCACGTCCAAGCTGTTGCTGTTGGGCACCAACGGCAAGTTCTATTCGCTCGACGTGGCAAAGCTGCCCGGCGGGCGCGGCCATGGCGAACCGATCCGGATGTTCATCGATCTGGACCAGGATGCGGCAATCGTGTCGCTGTTCGTCAACAAGGGCGGGCGCAAATTCCTGATTGCGAGCCACGAGGGACAGGGCTTCATCGTCAATGAGGATGATTGCGTCGGCAACACGCGAAAGGGCAAGCAGGTTCTCAACGTCGAGATGCCGAACGAGGCGCGGGCGATCGCGACCGTCGCCGGCGACATGGTCGCCGTGATCGGCTCCAACCACAAGATGGTGATCTTCCCGATCGAGCAGGTGCCGGAAATGGCGCGCGGGCGTGGCGTGCGGTTGCAGAAATATACCAGCGCGGCGCTGTCGGATGTCGCCACCTTCGATTCGAAAATCGGCTTGTCGTGGAAGGATTCGGCCGGTCGCGAGCAAAGCATGACTCTAAAGGAATTGTCGGACTGGCGGGGCAACCGCGCCGATGCCGGACGCCTCGCGCATGGCCTGCCGAAGTCCAACAAGTTCGGACGCGCGGTCGAGTAGGAGCCTCTTACTGTCGCGGCACAAGCAGCGTAGCCCGCATGAGCGCATGCGATATGCGGGATCGACCGACAACAACCCGGGATGTCGCTCACGCTCATCCGGGTTACGCTCCCACGCTCCTCGTTGTCGGGAACGACCCGAACAGACCGAGGCGAATCAGCGCAGCATGATCCGTCGTCGAGCTTGGTGAGATGACGGATTACGCCTACGGCGCCCTGGCCTTCACCATTGTTTGCGAGACCGGAACTATAAAAAAGTGCTATTCCGGGCTCCTTCAGACAAAAACTCGGGAAAATCCAGGGGGAAGCAAGTGAACAAAACAATTGGGTTGTTGGCCGCTATTTTGTCGGTTGTGGCGGTCGGATTCGCGAATGCGCAGTCCGGCAAAACCGGCGTCGAAAAGCTCTACATCCTCAACTGCGGGGAGGGCGTTGCCGGCGATATCTCGCGATGGTCGCCGGGTGTCAACGAAGGCAAGTCGATGGACTTCGTCGACAATTGTTATCTCATCAAACACGCCCAGGGCTGGTTCCTGTGGGATACCGGAATATCGGACGCGGTCGCGGCCATGCCGAATGGCCTTGCGCCAGCCGATCCGAGAGCCACGACCTGGCGTCGGCCCAAAACCCTCGCCGCGCAGCTTGAGCAGCTCGGGGTCAAACCGTCAGACATCAAGGCGATGGCGGTCTCGCAC
>Ga0210406_10006879_pt1 | contig 11676 bp, 9 predicted proteins | sample IncBWC30MmetaG_FD_155454 | JGI IMG/M metagenome (GOLD analysis project Ga0210406, IMG submission 155454) | Forest soil microbial communities from Barre Woods Harvard Forest LTER site, Petersham, Massachusetts, United States - Inc-BW-C-30-M | ecosystem: Environmental > Terrestrial > Soil >... | reverse complement strand
GAGCAGACGGGCGTACACGCCAGGCCGCATCGCGCCTCTGGATACGAGGCGAATCGCACGGGGCAAGCCCAGCATGATCGGCAGCGCGATCTGCGCAGTGGCAAACAAGCCGATGGCAAAGCCGAGTGGCAGCCAAAGAAGAGCAAACCAACCTTGCACCTTGACCATGACGCCCAGCAACACGCAGAACAGAATGCCGATGAGAGCTTGCATTACGGGTTTAGACACACGACCCATATCAAGGAGATCGCGCTCGCGATTATGTTTCACGACGCGGCATTTCATCAGCGAGCGCAACTAAAAGCGAGCATAAAACTCGCGTTCCTGGCAAGTCTGAATCTCGCGTTGTTTGCATGTCGGCGGATAATGGCGGGATTTCGTTGGCGATGTTATGCATAACTGTTATGCATCCAGCACTTGCCCTCGATTTACGAGGGAAGCGACCCTAACGGGATTCGAACCCGTGTTACCGCCGTGAAAGGGCGGTGTCCTAGGCCTCTGGACGATAGGGTCGAGAAAGCCGGCCAATATCAGAAGTCGTCCGGCTCTCCGCAAGGCAAATTCCCAAGAGATTGCGACAGAAATTCGCGCCAGCAATCAAAGGTCGACAATCAACGCCGCCGTGCGCGAAGTTGCGCCGCGGTGTCTACTCAGCACCATGCGCGCGTTTTGCACGAGCGTTTCGCGCAAACTGGAATCGCGCAAGAGATCGCCAACTGCTCTTTGCAGCTCAGGCGCTGATGTGACTTCGATCGCACCACGTCGCGCAATCAACGAACGCGCCAATATGGCAAAGTTTTCCATGTGCGGACCAAAAATAATGGGCTTGCCCGCAGCGATGGCTTCTACCGGATTTTGCCCGCCGTGTGCAGTCAAACTTTTACCGACAAAAACTGCATCGGCGACTCCGTACCAGTCGCGAAGTTCTCCAGTGCTGTCGAGAATCATGCAATCTGGCAAGGCGTCCCGAGTTGGAGTTGGCCGACTGCGCAGCGCAACGCTCAATCCACGCCGCTCGAGTTGCCGCCGAATTTCGAGCGCTCGCTCCGCGTGTCGCGGTGCGATGATCAAAAAGATGGACGGAAACTCCTGGCGCCAGCGGAGAAAAGCCTCCGCAAGAATTTCTTCTTCACCGGCATGAGTGCTCCCGCCCAAAATGACGGGCCGATTCCGATCGACTCCCAAGTCGCGCAGTATTCGCTCGGGTAGGGTTGGATCGACATGGATAGCTTCCGGATCGTACTTGACGCTGCCAACGACGTGGACGCGGTCTGGGAGAACGCCAATGGCCGCCCAGCGATCGACATCCTGCGGCTCCGGCACGCAGACCAGATCGAGAAGCCGGAAGGTCGGGGCGACAAAAAATCGAAACCGGCGAAATCTCTTTTCGGATCGGGGGGAGAGACGCGCGTTGACAAGCGCGAGCGGGATTCGGCGCGCGTGCGCTTCGGCCGCGAGATTCGGCCAAACTTCCGCTTCGACCAGGACGATCTTCGCCGGTCGAATCGTCGCGAAGGAGCGTCGCATGATCGGCCAGAAATCAAGTGGCGAGTAGAGCACCTCGATCCAACTCGGAGCGCTCTTACGTGCAAACGCGAACCCGGTTGTCGTGGTCGTGGTAAGAACAAAGCGCACATCCGCTCCCAGCGCCCTGATCGCTTCCGCGAGTTTGAGCGCAATCATGACTTCGCCCACGCTGACCGCGTGCAGCCAGGTCGATTTTTGCGCGGAGAGCCGCGCGCGAAGAGCGGTATCGTAAATTCCGAGGCGCTGTCCGAACTTATGCCGGTAATTGCCGCGCCGGAACATCTTCACCAAATAGCCCGGCAAGAAAAACAGCAGACCGAGCGGCCAAAGCAGATTGTAAAGAAAACGAATCATTTCGTGGCCGGCATAATTCGGAGAGCCGATGGCGCATGTCGCAAGAACAAGACTTCGGTCGCGCCATAGGTTTTTGCGCGAATGACATTCCATAATTCCGTGTCGGGAACGCGCTCCGCCGGCCGCTTCTCTAAAACGAAGACGCCGCCCGGCTCGAGCAATTGGGCCAACGCTGCATTTGCCAGGAGTCTTTCGGTAAAGCGCTCGCCAGCTTTCGTTTTCTCGTAGGGCGGATCGGCGAAAATGATCCGGAATTTTTCGGCAAGACTGGAATGCCGGAGAAATTCAAAAACGTCCTGCTGACGAACACGGCCGCTCAGTTTTGTTTTCGCCAGATTTTTCTCGATCGCGGCGATCGATTGCCGATCTTCCTCGACAAAGAGAACAGAGGCTGCGCCGCGACTGAGCGCTTCAATCCCAAGCCCGCCGCTTCCGGCGAAAAGATCGAGAATGGGCGCGCCGATCACTTGATCGGCCAAGCTGGAGAAGATCGCTGCTTTCACTCGATCCATCGTCGGCCGGACGCCATGCCGCGGAACGGTCAACTGGACTCCGCCGGCTGAGCCGGCGATCACTCTCATGGCGACGGGACCGGAGCCGGTGGAGCTTCAAGTTGTGTTCCGGCCGGTTTTTTCTTTTTCGGTCGCTCGCTCTTCCCGCCGCCGAGGAAACTGTTAATGACGCCGCCGAGATCCTTGAGATCGCGTCCCACCAGGTTCTCCATCAAATTCGATTTCGGGTGATCAACTGAACCGCCGACCTGAAAATCGACGGCGAAATATCCGGGCTCATTTATCGGCCGGAAATTCTGGCGAATCGCTTTGAAAAGCTGACTGCGGATTTTTTCGTTGATCGCAAGTTGAGATTCGAGTCGCAGTTTGCCGTCGAACGTGACGGTGCCGGACGCCGAGAGCCGAATGTTCGGCGAGCGCAAGATCAACTCATCGATCGTGACCACGCCGGGAGTGATGCAATATTTCGCCTCCGCCTGATCGAGATGAAGCTGGGTTAATTCTTCAATCTGCAGGATCTGTCCCAGCGCCACGAGCAGGCTGTATTGCTGTACCTGCCCGTCCCGCAAGAAAATCTCGCCTGCGCCTGTGAGCGCATTGGGATCGGCGGTCTTGCCCGCTGCTTCGAAGTTGCCTTCCAGTTTGCCTCGGACGATTCCCTTCGGACCACCCGCTTCCGTAACAATCCGATCGGCCTCCACGTTGCTAAACTTTACGCTCACAGTGAATGGCGAATCCTCCGCTTGCGGCTGCATGGTGAAATGACCCGCGATTTCACCGCCCCCGGCTTGCGCCGAGATTTGAGAAAGATCCAGTTCCTTCGGGTCGTAATGCAGAGGCGATTGCAGTTGTTCGAGAAAAAAAGAATCGCGCAGCGAAATTTTCTTGACCTGCGCGTCGCCGCGCACCGCCACCCCATTGCGCACAAACGAACGAAATCTCACACCATCGAAGGTCGCGACCACGCCACCGGACCGATCGAGAAAGCGGAAGTTGCCGCCCGCTATATTGACCCGGCGAATTTCCGGGACAAACGACTTGCTTGCGCTCTTGCGCGCCCGTGCCGAAGGACCCGCGCTCTCATCGGAACCAGTGCGCGCGGTCTCCTGCGCCGGCCCCGGGCCTGCCGGCTCAGATATGACGGCTGCTGGCGGCGAAGTCACCGCAGCCGTGGAGGTGTGGCCCCCTGGGGATTGCTTTCGCTCCTCCGCTTTTTCGGACCAACCTGGCAATCTCCATTTTCCGTCCGCATTTTGCGGCCAGATCACGTTCGGATCGATCAGCGACACCTCCTTGATCACCAAGCGCCGTGAGAAAAGTGACAGGAACTTGATGCGAAGCCGAAAAGTCTTTGCCTCGAGAAAATTCGTTGCGCCGATGGCGGGAACTTCTGGAATGGTGATGCCGCTAAGCTTAAGACCGCCCCACGGCGTCACGCTGACTTGGCGAATGTAAAGCGTCGTGCCGAGGCGCTGGCTAAGTTCCTGCTGAATCTTCGCTTGTGTCCCTTGCGATTGCACATACAAGTTCACGCCGAGCAAAACAATCGCGCCGAGCACGATCACTGCTCCAGAGGCAATCCACCCAATTCGGCGAACCTTTCGCACGGGCAGATGTTACGCAGCCCCAGTTTGAAGAAAAGATCAAAGCCCTGTCTCAATTGTGAGTAATACTGTCGTCATTCTCAACCCGGCCGCGCGAAGTGAGAAAGGGAAGCGTTGGCGCGCGCGGGTCGAATCGGTCGCTCGCGGTTCCGTCATATGCGCCACGTCGCGTGCCGGCGAAGCGGAAACCCTCGCCCGACATGCGGCTCAGGAGGGGTTCGAAAAAATTGTCGCGGCCGGCGGTGACGGAACCATCAACGAGGTGGTCAACGGTTTGGCCGGGAGCGATGCTGCGCTCGGCCTCTTGCCCATCGGCACCATGAACGTTTTTGCGACGGAGCTCGGCCTCCCGGCGCACGATCTCGGACTTTGCTGGAATATTATTCAGGGCGAGAACACGCGCCTGGTCGATCTTCCGAGCGCAAACGGGAAACACTTCGTCCAGCTTGCTGGCGTGGGATTGGACGCACAAGTCGTCAAAGAAACCAGCCTGACATTGAAACGCAGTTTCGGTCCGCTCAGCTACCTCATTTCCGCGGCGCAAATTGCTGCGCGCCAGCCGCCACGCCTTTTCCTTGAATCGGAAAACAGCTCCATCGACGAAGGATCCTTTGTCCTGGTGGGAAATGGACGGCTTTACGGCGGGCCGTTTCCGTTCTTCAAACAGGCGCTCATCGATGACGGTTTATTTGATGTCATCGTCTTCAAGCAGCTCGGTTATCTCGAGATCATCAAATATCTTCAGGACGTCTTCTTCAGTTCCGAGATTCGTGTCCCCGAGATCGAATACTTCCAAACCCGGCGGTTGCGCGTCACGAGCGACTCCGAAGTTCCCGTGGAATTAGACGGCGAACTCGTCGGAAGTTGCCCGGTTGAGTTCCAACTGCAGGAAAGAACGCTCCGCGTTCTCGCGCCCGTTCCACAGGCATAAAAAGGGCGCGCGCATGAGCTTGTCGTCAAGCTTAGCTGGTGTTCGTTGATTGTCGCTTTTAAAGGAATGCCAGCGAAAGCCTCAACCAAATCGCTAGAAAAATGAATGAGCCCTTCAGCCTATAAGAAGGCAACGGAAGTTATCTCTCCCATGCTTACGGGGATACTTCTCGAAGCTTAAAGCAATGAGCGGCATACTTGCTGTGGCTTTTCTCGCCTCTCCCCTTTTGGGCCAAGGGGAAAGGATTAAGGTGAGGGGTTCGGGCCCAGAGGTGCCGGGGCACCCTGAATAAACCCTCACCCTCTCCCTTCCGAAAGGGAGAGGCGACCATACGGCACTTAAACCCATCTGATGATATACAGTTGCCGATTTCAGAATCGACAATTCGGCGGCGTTGCGATACTCTCGGACGATGCATCTGTCCGGCCGAAAGTACGCGTCCGACACGCAGCCCTGGACGCAGCGCCAGCGGATAGTTCTATTGACGTTGATCAGCGCAAACCTGGCAGTCTTTGCCGCGCAACTTCTTCTCGAAACCGATCAGCCCGGGTTCGTTCGCGATTACCTCGGCATCAGTGATCGCGGCGTCCGCGACGCCTACGCCTGGCAATTTGTCACTGCCATGTTTCTCCACAACGGCCCATGGCACCTGCTCGGCAACATTCTCGTCCTCTACTTCCTCGGGCGCGACCTCGAATTGATCCTCGGTCAGCGACATTTCCTTTACCTTTATCTCGCCGGCGCGATCGGCGGCGAGCTCGGCCATCTCTTTCTCATGCCGCCGAACACGGTTTTGCTCGGCGCGTCCGGCGGCGTTGCAGCTGTCGTCGTCGCTTATGCCACTATGCTGCCCGATCTGGAATTAACCGCGACCAGATTCTTCATGGTGTCGCCGTATTTGAAGGCAAAACATCTCGCTTACGGTGTAATCGCGTTGGCCCTCGTATTGGTTTGCGTTGACCGCACCGGCACAGTCAGCCACAGCGCTTATCTCGGAGGTTGCGCGGCCGGATGGCTCTACGTGCATCTCCTCGGTTTCGGGCAGCCCTCATTTCTCCAACGTCTCCTCCGCCAACATCGCGCTAAGGCCGAACGCTACGCGTACATGACTATCGAGCAGTTGATGCGCGAAGAAATCGATCCTCTTCTCGAGAAAATTTCACGCAAAGGCATCGATAGTCTCACCCGAGCTGAGCGCCGCAATCTCACCCGAGCGCGAGAGAGAATGGTCGAGAAACCGCAATCGGAATAGCCTAGGATTGTTCCTACCCATTTTACATTGTCGATCCTTGCTCTGCATGTTCAGCAATGCAAGGACGCCTACGACGGAAGGCAGGCGGATTAGACCCAAGAATTACGTCTTTAAAGGCGCAATAACTGGGCACAATACTCGTTAGGCCTCAGCGGAACCACGCGATGAAATTTGAGCTAGATCCATTCAATCGTAATGTGTCAGACGAAGAGCTGCTACAAGACTTGCTAACCGTGGATGCCAACCTCAAGGCGCGGGGGGAGAAACTGACGTCTCGTTCGTACAGGAAGTGCGGGAAGTATGCCGCAAGCACGATTGACGTCCGGTTCGGCTCATGGAACGACGACTTGCGAAGAGCAGGAATAACTCCGAGCCACGAAAAAAATGCCCCTATCGAGGCACTTTTCGACAACCTGAAACTTGTCTGGATCGCAAAGGGCCGCCAGCCTGTCTACCGGGACATGAGTGTCGCGCCATCTCAATACACCGGCTCGATTTACAACGATCGCTTCGGAGGTTGGAGAAAGGCCCTTGAAGAATTCGTAGCGTCCGTAGATAAAGAGCAGAACGAACTTCTCAGCTACGAGGTCGAGGTCAAGACCAACCGCGGCTCAAAAAGAACAAAACGTGATCCTTCGCTGGCACTGAGATTTTTTGTGTTGAAGCGAGACTGCTTCCGTTGTGTTGCGTGCGGGCGATCTCCCGCAACAGTGGCTGGATTAGTGTTGGAAATTGATCATGATCTTGCGTGGTCAAAGGGTGGCGAAACCATTGAAGAGAACTTGAAAACACTATGTTTCGATTGCAACCGCGGAAAGAGTGCGACATGAGGCCTAACCGGACGATGCAGTCAACCGCTCGCCGTTGTACTAAGAAAGAGATGATAGTTGAGAGTGAAGCAAAGCTCGCTCCCACCAACGGTGGCTAAGCTTGTTCTCGTCAGAACGAAGATCGACAATTGGTTTTTTGGTTAATTTCGCGCCATCTTCCGCGTGATGGATCGCGGGCGCAGTTGGATTCGGGAAAAGGCCGCTGCTTCTTTAAACCCGTCCCAGGTAGAAAACACGCTGCTGCAACTTAGCGAATCCTGGCCCCGCGACGGTGGGACGGCGCCAACGCTCACCGATATAATTGAAAGATTTCCACTTGGCGAGGCGGCGCTGTTGCATCTCCTCGCGATGTCGAGCATCTGCGCGACGAGATTGGTGCGGCATCCCGAAATTCTCTTGTGGCTCGGCCAGCCAGATGTCTGCTTGTCCGCTCGCGGCTACGAGCAAATGGCGAATGACCTGTGTACCCTAGCGGGCGATTCCGTCGCGGCCGAAAATTTTCGGGCGCTGCGTTTTTGGAAAGGTCGCGAGATGGCGCGGATTGCGCTTCGAGAGCTCGCCGACGTCGCACCCCTCGAAGAAACAACTGCCGAGTTATCTCAGCTGGCAGAAATCTGTCTGGGCGCAGTTTTCGAACACTGGAACTCCGAATTGCGTCAGCGGTACGGCTCCCCGCACGCCGAGTTCGCCATACTCGCGCTGGGGAAGCTCGGTGGCGGAGAGCTTAATCACAGCTCCGATGTCGATCTTATCTTTCTTTACAGTGATGAGGGCCAGGTCTCGCCGCGCTTTTCCTATCACGAGTTCTTTAACCGGCTTGCGAAAAAAATCCTCGAAACGTTTTCGACTCGTGATCCCGAAGGCCCGCTTTTTCGCATCGATCTTCGCCTCCGCCCGGAAGGCTCGGCCGGCCCGCTGGCTCGTTCGCTTGAAAGTATGGAGCATTACTATGGCGGCTTTGGCGAAACTTGGGAGCGGCTGGCATTGATCAAGACCCGCGGAATCTGCGGCAGCCGCGAGCTTGCTTACGAATTCCTGCGGCAACATCAGCCGTTCATTTATCCGAGCAGTCCCACGCCCGATCTGCTCGACGAGATCGCCGGCATCAAGCGACGCATCGAGCGCGATATCGTGGGACAGGAGAATCTCGGCCGTAACGTCAAGCTGGGCGCCGGTGGTATTCGCGAGATCGAATTTATCGTGCAGGCACTTCAGCTCATTCACGGGGCGCACCACGCCTTCTTGCAAGAACCGAGCATGTTGAAAGCGCTGCGAGCGCTTCATCAATTGGACCTTCTTCCGCCCGATGAAGTCGTTAAACTGGACGAAGCGTATCGGTTTCTTCGGCGCGTCGAGCATCGTTTGCAGATCGACGCCGAGCAGCAGACCCACACCGTCCCGCAAGAACCGGCAGTGGTGCGACGACTCGCGCTTAGTCTCGGTTTTTCATCGAGCCGGGAATTTACCTCTGCGCTGCAAAAACAGATGCGAAATGTCCGCTCAATTTTTCGGCGCGTCATTTCGGAAAAATCCGCGGAAGCAAAGCCGATTGATCTGGCAATTTTCAACGATCAAAAACGCGCCACCAAAGCGCTGGCCGATTTGGCGCAGGCCTCCGTCAGCTTTCATATTGCGCCACGCACACGCCAAATCTTTCGCAAGCTGCGTCCGCTCTTGCTCGACTGGCTCGCGAAAGCCGCGGACGCGGACGCCACGCTCAATCAATTCGTTCGATTCGTTCAAGCCTACGGCTTGCGCAGTTTGCTCTTCGAGCTGCTGGTGACAAATCCGAAGCTGCTCGAATTGCTCGTCAAAACGTTTGATGCCAGCCGCTTTGCCGCTGACCTGCTCATCCGGCGGCCACAGTTGCTCGAAGAGATCACGCGAGATCCGACATTTTACGAAGGGCGATCGATGGCCGAACACCTGCGGCGCCTCGACTCGTTAGGCGCAAGTCCGAGCGATCTCGATCCGGTGCGCGCATACCGGCAGAGGCAATTATTGCGCGTCGCTCTCCGCGATGTCCTGGGGTTAGCGGATCAAGCCGCAATCTTCCATGAGCTTTCCACTCTTGCCGAAGCCTGTCTCTTGTTCGTGAACAATCTCCTCCGGGGCGAAAATTTAACCATCATCGCGCTCGGTAAGTTCGGCGGGCGCGAGATTAGTTACGGCGCTGACCTCGATGTTTTGTTCGTTGGGGAGGATACTCGCGCGGCGCAAAATCTTGTTGTCGCCATGGCGCAGCCTAGCGCCGAAGGAAATTTACCGGCACTCGATGCCCGGCTGCGCCCCGATGGCGAGAAAGGTCCGCTTGTTTGTTCGCTCGATTCTTATCGCCTTTACTACGAGCAACGCGCTCAGTTGTGGGAAATACATGCGCTGACTCGCGCGCGCGCCATTGCCGGCGCCCATCAAAGCGAATTTCTCGAGATCGCGCAGCGAGTCTGGCGTGCGGCTGGTCAACGCGCTGATCTCTTCATGCAGATCGACAACATGCTCGAAAGAATTCGACGCGACCGCGGCTCCGGGCACGAATTCCTGGACTTCAAAACCGGCGCTGGCGGAATAATCGAAGCCGAATTTCTGGTGCACGCCCTGCAAATGAAAGCAGAAATCTGGAATCCCAACTGGAATGATGCGCTGGAGCAATTGCGCGAATGCGGTATCCTGCCGGCTGCTGAGGCCACGGAAGCGAAGCGCGGCTACGAATTCCTGCGGCGGTGCGAATCGGCCCTCCGTCGCTGGGAAAACAAGACCGCATCAACGCTTCCGAGCGATCCGGGCGAACAACGAAAGCTCGCGGTTCGTCTTGGCTATGAGAGTCTCGATGCGTTTCGCGAAAAATACGTCGAGGCGCGTGAAACCGTCCACGCGCTCTACAACCAGCACGTGAAGAGCGCAGCCGGTTAGAAGCCATCTGGCTCTGTTGAAAAGCGGGGCGGCCGGAGCACAGACATCTTGTCTGTGGGGACACCGGGCATCCTGCCTGGTGTCTCGAAATCGTAATCAGCGGGCAAGATGCCCGCTTGCCCCACAGCCAAGATGGCTGTGCTCCAGGTTTATTGGCCGAAGAGGAGTCTTCCAATCGCCTGCAAAACGAGAAGACTTACGATCAGTCCCGCGCAAATAATTACGAAAACCAAACCGAGAACAACGCCGACGAACACCCAATCGCTTTTGCGCGGCCGGCTCGGGAGCTCGATGTGACGTTGGAGCAGATCGTAGTTGCGTTTGTTCGCTCTGAACCAGAACGCAAAAGCAGAACCGAGGACCGGCACGATACCGACCAGTTCGTTGATTAAAATATTGAGCGCCATGCGGGCGAGAAGGATTTTCGGCAATCCGCGAGTAACCGCGTAGATCAATACCGAAGTTGAAACAAACGCGGCGCTGACGTCGCCGATCCCTGGCACGAAATCGATGAGCGGATTAAGGCCGAAACGAAATTTCGTTCCCGGAACCCGGAGCAAACCATCCATGATGATGGCGAGCCATTTGAAGAGCGGTTCGAGTCCCGAAAGCCTTCGGGTTTGCCGATTGTCGGGCGGGAGAACTTCCCATTCTGGTTCGAACTGGTTCATGGTTTGCGCGCTGTTACGATCAGCGTCCGGACAAACCGCTGATCTGCGCTAATGAAAAATTCAATCTTTCGCGAAGAAGGTTATCAGTTGATGGGCGCGGCGTTTGAAGTTTACAACGAAATGGGTAGCGGCTTGCTGGAGGAAATTTACCAGGAGAGCCTTGAGATAGAGCTCGAATTACGAGCCATCCCGTTTCGCTGCAAACAAGAACTCGCGGTTTTTTACAAAGCACGAGAACTCCAGAAACGCTACATCCCCGATCTGCACGTTTTTGGCGCCATGATTGTCGAGCTCAAAGCGGTTGCGGAACTCGCCCCCGAACACCAAGCGCAGCTGATCAATTATATGCGTATTGCGCGCCAACCGGTGGGTTTATCTGATCAATTTCGCTCATCGCGATACTCTTGAATGGAAACGTTTTGTCTTGTCTGAAGTGCTTAGCGCAGATTAGCGGTTGCTTTCCCTCCCCGGTTGCGGCTTCGCCGCCTTATGAGATGGCTTGTAGCAATTCTGCGCAGGCGCATCTCGTGACTCTACACCCTAGATACGTCGCCTGAGAAGTCCTCGCGGAAAGCGAAATAAAGTATTGACGCGTTTCTGGCTTTTTGGCTATAAGCGTGGCTAGCGCACAAATTCAAACCCGGATTACACTATGAAGAAAACACTGCTTATTACAATGATTGGCCTGGCGGCCGCGTGCAACGTGTTCGCTCAAGAGAAGGCAGCCCTATCGATTAACGGACCGTCATCGTGGGCCCGCGGCACAAAGGTGACAGTCGCGGTTCAAGACAAGTATTTCAACCTTGGAGGATCGTACGGGTTCTCGTACTGGTTGATGGTGAACACGACCGTTGCACCATTCCTCTCGATCACCGGTCTAAAGTATTTTCCCCCGTTCAACGATGGATACAGCGGTCCGTTCCCGATCTTTTTTGATCAAAGCGGGGTCGACACCGCTGATCTCGGCGCTAGCCCCAACCCTCTTCGCGTTGTACCAGACGGCTCGTACCACGTCACCAACATCACCTTCGGGATTGCTAATAACGCGCCCGTCGGGACCTATACACTGCACATCACTACGGGGA